>JGI24159J19872_10005305_pt1 | contig 16638 bp, 15 predicted proteins | sample Ectturendosymbi4_FD_19872 | JGI IMG/M metagenome (IMG submission 19872) | reverse complement strand
ACTAGTTTCCTTACGCAATAAATTGCGATAGATTCGCTTGGTGTGGGTCACTGTTGTGGCTTTACAAATATTGCTAACTTACATACATTTCAGCTTTCACTATAAAATGAATTAGTACTTGCTCAAGCTGTGAGAACTGTTGTAACAACTAGCTGCAGTACTATTGTGCATTTAAAGAAATTGCTGTAACTGTTAACAAATTGGAAGAATTGTAGGAACTGCTGGGTTTAAAGAATGACAAATTGATTCAAGATGTACACATGTGCTAGAATTCAATATATGACATGCCAAAATAAAATATTGAACATCAAAAGGCCCTTGTTACCCAGGCTGCTGATAGAAATATTCCCACTTTGAGCAATCACCAATGTTTTCTGGTAGAGAGAATTTTCCACCTTACAAAGCAATTCTAAGAAATTACTTCGGAGGCAAGCAATACAGAAGCCACTTCTTCAATAATTATCCCAACAATTTGAACAATGATCGTATTTCTGTCCAAGGCAAAGACAAATACTTCTTGTTGGGAAATTCATACCGCAACAAGAGAGTTTCAAGACTATATTTGAGAAGAGGAATTTTTGCATTGACTACGTTAAGATTCAAAATGCAATTTCAAACAATGGACACGGTACAAACAGTTGAACAACACACAAATGGAAGGTCTACAGGCTTTTTCAAAATTTTTTGTTTGAAAGTGAGTGAGAGGGTATTTAGCACTGGGGTAATGTAAGGCAACGTGGTGTGGGTTTGTTGCTGCCTAATAATTTCTCTTGGATACAAAATTCAATTCTGTCATGGCTGATAGACACTGTTTTTGATGCATGCAACTTCTTGTCCATCTGCATGTCTTGCTGACATAACCATCTCTTGATAGGTCCCAATCATTTTTACCTGTTGTCACCAATGTATTTACTGTAACTTCATTACAATACATCATTACTGCTTTTTTTGGTCATTTTTGTCATAGACTGAAACGTGTTTGAAAATATAGGCTACAAAATACTGTTGTGGCAAGTTTTAATGCAGTTGAGAGACAAATGACAGAAATGTTTCAGTGTCCCAAATGTGAGCAAAAATGGTCAAAATGTTTCAGCAAAAAAATCAGCGTCAATGCATAATGCAACCTTTAAATTACAAGTTTGTTTGACAGAAAGTTGTTAATGGATAACTGATGATGAGCCACAGTCATTGATTGATTGACTGATTGATTCATGGTTTCACATGACTCAGCTAATAAACAGAAACAGTAGAAAGAACCATCATCTCAAAAAGGAAGCCAACTGTCAGTGAACATTAGAATAAATGAAAACAATGGCAAAGTAATTGATCAAGGTAAACAATGAGTGTCACTGTGTCACATAGGATTGGTGAAGGACGAAATGTGTATCGTAATGAAGGAGATTAGCCATATAGAGCTGCAGGCAAACCCTTAAAGAAAATTTGACATAATTGCAACAGAATACTCAAAAGACAATTAATTACTAAACAAAGGTGATATCGATAAATCAATGACATTGATGATAAATTTCTGCAACCCTAGCAATTTAATAATGCATATTATTTCTGGTAATACAAGGAAAGAACTATTACACTTTGCAATTTGATTAGTAGTTTTCACCATAGATAGGTGCTGAATGTAGTGTCTTTTCAGGCGTGTGAAATCCATGTCATCATGTAGAGACATCATAATCTATGGTATTTGACAAACTGTTAAAGGAAACTAAAAGAAATGTTATGTTATTTTCTTCGTAATTTCTGTCTTTTTGCAATTAAATAGTGGGAATCAATTTGTTGTTGCAAAGTGAAGAATAAGTGAGGTTGGAAAATGGGCATAAATAAATAGCATGCATGTATCACAAGGGTTCCCAACCTGGGGTAAATCTGCCTATTTGAAGGGGTACATTTGAGATTAGCAAGAGAGATTAGCACCTCCTGTTGCTGCAAACTGTGTGCTGGTAAGTTATTGTAGTTTGTGACTGTCTGAAGCTTGGGAGTTCATACAGAAATTTTAGGGGTGCATGCTCATCTGTCCAAATGCTGAAAGGGTACATGTTCAGAGAATGGTTGGTAACCCCTGATATAGCAAAACTGCTAAAAGTTGTGATCATGCCAAGCACTGTCATACACCGGTACTTGACACCTGCGATTTGCACTAATCAAATGTCTCTCACAATTGCTATCCAAAGTGAAGTAACCCTCACCTGCATTGTAACTGTAAAATCAATAATGGATGTCTTAGCACTAACTTCTGGTGTGTATGAAGGATTAGGTAGCTTGGTTGTGATGTACAGTTGAAATCCTTTCATCACATCCACCTCTTTGTCACCAACTTTCACCTGCAATAGCAATAAATGGTGCTAGTACAAAGAATTGTCAATAAAACATGCGTTTAAAAAAACAAACCTCTTAAGTTCAAATCATTTCCGCCCACGAGTGAATGGTCTTGGGAACAGGCAGTCTCATGTTTAACACCTTCGGCTTTTGAGTTTTTGTGGGTGACGACATCATAAGTGGGGTACGTAGGTTTCAGCCTTTTGGGTGAAACCTACTCTAGGTCTTGGGAACATCTTGTTTCAAAATACATTACTACATAGCAATTACAGTATAACGTAACAGTCCCATTATAACGTGATGATAATGACCCTTACTACATCAGCAAGGCAATAGGGAAATACCATTATTATCAGTTATCTAATGGATAGTGTGCATTCAAGTCCTGCATGCTTGCCTGCATACCTAATTGTAATATGAATTGGTTATTTCAATAAATTCCAAAAAGTTAAACAGGACACCTGAACACTAGTGTGCCATGGCACACAGCAGTGGTTACCACACAGCAGAGCAGTGATTCTCAAACACAGTTTGAGAACCACTGCTCAATCACAATTGACTGGCACGTTATGGAGTTGCAAAGTTGTTCAAAACTATCACGTCAATGCAGGATTTCAAAGTACGGTTTACTTGTACACGACTGCCGAAGGTGTTATTGAGAAATTCAAAGCATGAACTTTCGTTGGGGGTTTTATTAGACACTGAATCCATGTTAAATATATTTTATTTGTTTTTATGCAGTGTATTTTTGTTGAAGTCTCAAAATAGTATAATCTACATTGAGCCTGGTCTTGCATAAGATGGCTTGGAACTATAAAAATAACTGCATTTGAAAAAATGTGACTAAACAGGCTGGTTCACGGATAAAACTACACAAGGAACATATTGATTGTTCATAATGCTTGTGATCATTTCCACAGCACTTAGTATAAAAAATACACACAACCAAAACTTTTGCAGATTTTATGGACAGTGAAAAAAGCAAATAAATGTTATTTCAGTGTAAATATAATCAACTTTCCAATAACAACTGTTTGGATTGTCAGTAAGATTTAACAAACAGAGCAAGAAGGTGATGCAACAACTATGAAAAACATGGACAATCAACAAATGTCAATCAAACCTGGAATGTAAACAACAAAACCAAAAATTGTTCACAAAGGCACAGTGTCCCCCTTGCTGTTGCAACATACAATGAAATATCATGACCAATTACAGAGAAAAAACAATTCTAATTCATTAAAACTTAAGACTTAGATGGTACATTTACATGTGATGTTGCACTGTATATGTACTTACATCAAGACTTTCTATGGAAATCGTTTGAGACAGTCTGATGCCAGTTTGCAATGAAAATACCCAAAATTGCAATGAAAATAATGTCTCATGAGATAAACAATAAACAAATTGTTACGCAACTATAATTGAAAAATAAAAGGAAAAACGTTCCTACTTACTTAACCAATTCAGCTGGAAACTACATATAATTATGTCCACATTTAGTAACATTGCGCTTGCGACAAGTGATTAAATCAGTGTCTACAGCCTTTATTTCATTTGTGTGAATTCTGAAGGATTGCACAATACTTTCCCTACAAATGCCATTGCACAAGCATCACAGATTCGAAATGGGTTTCGAAGGGAATGGACTGATGCCAGCTGCAATTCATTTGGTTTCCAACTGTGACTTGGTTGCTTGCATTGGCAAGCAAGCAGTATAAACAATGACACACTTTGCCTAACATTTCACAATTTACGCTACCTAAATTTTGTCTGGATTCCACATATATTTGAAATTGACAGGATGTACATCACAGAGTTACATTTTTTGTGTTGATTGCATGACAATGACTCATGGAGTTTGAATTCATGGGCATTGTTTTATATTTCCTGCCTTAATTAATAAATGTACATGAAACAAACAAATGTTAAACATCTGATCTATGCTTACTTGTGGTAAAGTTTATGATTGTGGCAACAAGATGCGATTCACATCCTTGGGTTGTGACTGAACCAATCAACCTACTGGGGGCAAATGCTACTTAGCTAGTTGAAGATCACAAAATGAGTTTGGCAAATGAAAGAGACATCTCTGCATGCTTTCAACAACTTTATTAGACATTCAATAAAATCAGAGCAGTGGATAACATATAGACCTTTAAACCAAGCATTTTGATGAGACAAAATTTATGAAACTTGTAAGCATTTCTCAAACACTAGTGGGGAGTCAAAATTTCTGATTCATCAAAATTAACTGTTTGAGACTGGATGTCTCAAGCACAAAGCTCAAAATAACATTGAGAGGTTTCAGGCAGTGCAGGAAGATGTTTTTCAATATGCTTTTCATGTGATGATATAAAAAGGCCTCATGGCCAAGTTTAATGACTACAAACTCAACTAATGTACTTTTCATTACCCAAACACACCAGCTCATCAATGATCAAGGAATGCTTTATCAAAAGTTACAGTGCTTTCAGAGAATATGTATCTACGAATTTGATTCTCTTTTGCACACACATTGAAAGTACATTAGTGACATCTTAATAATGAAAAGCTTTTATTTGGCTTTAAGACGGATCATATGTTGAGGCCTGAAAAGGCTGTTGCAAACTACATGACTCCAGGGTCACACATCATGAGAATACTTTCATTTTTTGATCATGTTTTACATTTTTATAAAAATTTAATATTACATTTTACAAAAATTTAAAAAATCTTCATGCACATTTGACAAGAGATCGTTAGTGCATAACTACACCACAACAAGCAAATTTTGTTTGTACTGCCAAGGAACAAAGTTTCACCGTTCTCTGTACAATCCTGTGTATGTAAGCTAATCCATCTTTCTAGTGTAAGAAACATATCTTCACACACCAACATGGTATAAATCAGCATACTGCAGCAATGAATCAAGTTGATTTCAAAAGGCACACTTTTATGAAAAATAAAAGAAATTCAAATAAAAAATTAACTTGTAAAATCATTCACCTTGTAAGTGTTTCCAGATTTGATAAATATCTTCTCAAGTACATTGTCTAACACAGGATCGAGCTCTTCACCGATGTCTTCAATGAGCAGAGGTCTAAAATTAACGTATTGGCAGATGTGTGAATCCAAAACATTTTGTTTTTGTACATTTTGGTTGTTTGCAACTGCATTCAAATTAGGTTCAGGAGAAAAGCACCAGTAGGAAATATTGACAAGCTTGCTATCTTCACCCACCCATTACGCAATGTTAACAAGCATCATCAACATTTAGAAAACAATCGAAGAAAAAGTGTACAAATACAAAATATGAGTTGTTTTCAACACTCTTGGTTTTTCCAGCTTGATTCCAAAAGTGTTATATGTTACAGGAACAAACGTGAAGCATGTTCTGTTTTAGCTTCACCTTGTGAAAGTTGGCAGTGCCTGCCTACTGGTAATAGTAACTTTGCCATTCTCTACTGTTACAAGCACCAGGTGCATGCTTCAAATTGAAAACAATAACTGTAATTTTCAGACCATGTGGCAAACTTAAAATCTTCTAATTCACTCAAAATTGAAAAGTACACATTGTAATGCATTGTGCCTAATGTATAAATCTGGTTAAGGACCAATTTTATGTGGCAAATGGTGCTATTCACTAAATTGGTAGTTATGACCTTTCTGTAAACACACCATCATGTCACATAACAAACCAACAATTCCAATGAGTAGGATATGTGGTTCTATGATTAGCTAGCACATACCTTAATGTTGAAGCACAGAGCTACCATATTTCTGAAATCACAAGGAGCACTCAAATCTTTTCATTTTCTCAAAAATCGAAAGTGCGTCTTCAAATGCGGTGCACCTAATCCATGAATCTGGTCATGCTTTCTATCTAGAATCAACTGTATGTGGCAAACAGTGTTGCAATTTATTTATTTCCTAGTTATGTCTTTTTTCTGTAAACAGGCTTTGATGTTATGTAATAAACAAACAATTGCAATGAGTAACGTGTGGTTCCGAGAGTACCTAGCACATACCACAGATCGTATTACTCTTTGAGGCTCCTGACTACATTGGCACACAATGAATCAAACATGCCCACAACTTTCATTTTATTCATGTCCAGCAGAATAGGCATGTGTGACAGACTAAACTCCCACATATTAAATTACAGATTAAACTCCCAGTGGCGACAGAGGCACTCAGGAGTTATTGTGAACGAAATGAATACTGTTTGACATTTTCCAAGTTTTGTTTCATTTAATGTGCCTCACCTGGGAGCTTTATGTATGAAAAAAGAATTACAAGCATTCAATTTTTGACACTGCACCTCATGCTCTAAAAAATGCAGTATATGTATTGCTTTGCGGGGCACCTGACAACATTGGCATACACCTAATCAAACATGTGCACAGCTTTTAGTTTATTCGATTAATGTCCATTAGATTAGGCATGTATGACAGATTAAACACCCTCATTTGTAATCTGCCATTCTGTGCCTTATAATTTGGTGCACCTTGTGGCCCAAAAAATACGGTAGGTCCAAGTGGAAAACAAATACGTACTAATAGCAATGCTGGAAAAAGAGTGGAAATCGGGAAGGACCTTCCCAGGAAATGGTACAATGCTTGTGGAAATTACTCAGCTGCAAATCAAGTAAAATCAAATAATATGCAACGAATTGCAAGTAAGTCACAAGACGGTGATAATGGCAGCATAGTGTGATGTGCTGGTTACTGAGGTGAGAAAATTTGTGAGATTAACTATTGTTGCTATGGCACATGTCGTCAAAGAGGGTACTACGGCCAACATGTTTTAGAACTGCGTGCGTGAATGCAAGTCAACTTCATTGCATAAGAAAGTAGAGTGGATAGTGGTGCTAGCATCAGCTGCAAGCTTTTGTTAAACCCAATGCTGCAAACCTTGTGTTAAGAGATGATTACATTCAGATTGTGGATACTTGTCTGTACGGCTGCTGGGTTAAGGGTTGGTGTACGAGGCTCACAATCAGAATGGCATTAGATTCCAAATGCTATTACACTTGCGGCTAGAACAGAATTATTTTGAGCATAAAAATTACATCAGAGTATGGTGATGAAATAAAACCAGCACTTTTCAACTAGTATTTTTTGTGCTTGTTCCAGAGCATTAAATAGTGATATACTAGTAACATAGACTAGTCACAGACAGTTGATAATAACTCTTAAAGCTTATTTCTGCATTTTTGCCTTTGTATATAATGAAGCAATAAGTATTATTCATCGTAAGCGGCACAAATTCCTCAATAATTAGGGCCACAGTATTGGTAAACCCAATGCTACAAACCTTGTGTAAAGAGATAATTAAAACTCATTATCCTAAGGAAATCTTTACTTTGGTGTCTAGAAATCTCTAATAGGTCTAATAACTGCGATTTGGCAGGTCGTTAGATACCTTGTTAACACTTTCCCGTCCAGGTTATTTCAAGCGGTTCGCAAAAAAACAGCCAGATTGAACGTGGCTTTGAGCAAAAATTTCTCCAATCCAGTAAGCGCTACAGACCTGGTCAAAAGCTGAAAAGACTCAGCAAGTCTTATGGTTTGCACTCAAAAACAAATTTTTTGGTTGGGGGGTGCGGATTTTTGTGAGTGGCGTGATCATTGGAGAACTTTTAGGTCACCTTGGCCCACTTCACCTGGCCCTGGGCCCAAACCGTTATAGGGTAGTATTTCGCTGAAGTTTTTATTGGAACCTGGGATACAATCCGAGTTTTTTGATACTCTGGATGACCTGCTGGGGTTTCGGGTTCAAAAGTTATGTTCTAAAGCAATAAAAATATTTGACAAATTAGCTAATTAGATAATTTGTTTATTTTAAATCATAACTTTTGAACCAGAAACGCTAGATAGTCGATAAAAGGCTCCAAAGACTCGGACTCGAGCCTAGTTTCCAATGAAAACTTCAGTGAAATACTTTGGCCTAGCGGCTAGGCCCTAGGCCAGGTAACATGAGCCAAAATGGCCCAAAAGCTACTTCACTTATGACGTCAGTCAGAAAAAATCCGCACCCCCCAACCAAAAAAATTTTTTCTAGGTCAGACTAGGTGACTGGCCAATCCGTTTGAGCCCTTGAACAGCTCTCTAGCTCAATCGGTGGAGGAGCTATGGCGTTGGTAAGGCAACTGACAACTGCTGGTTTTAGGCCAATTTCAAAGTCCGAATATATCGTATCCTGGCTCTCAAAGTGTCAATGTTTTCCAAATGCAGGAGATCAATGTGAAGTTTGAGATAAGCAGTCCATATATTACTTTAAATATGTTATCTCCACCTCTGTTGCAGTAAAAACATTTTTTTTTAAATAAGAGTGCCCACAGAAACCAAATTTAAATGCAAATGAAGCAAGGATTCAGCACAAGAATTTCCCACTTCATGGGGAAGATTTACTGGTTTTGCACTCCTTCAGTGTCATGTTTTTGTGTATTAAGCAGTAGCGTGGTACACTGTGGCTATGCAACTGTTTACACATTGAATGTGAAGCGATGCTAGTAAGCTGAACGATCAAAGTTGATCCATGTGATAACAGTGATAGTTACCGTTTTCAAGACAACAAACTCCTTTTGTGTCATCATAAAGAGATGTCTTCTTCCACTTGTTGCCCACAGGAAATCTTGACAAGCTTCCTGGGAAATTTACATTGTTTCAAGCCCTGACTAGTGCAGTGCTTCTTAACGTTTTTTTGTTTAGTTCACTACTTCCATTGATCGTTGTATTCCCATTCGCCCTAGTGCAAATGGATGTCCTATCTATGTAACATCAATAATCTAACTATATACAATGTTATTGCTGAGTTCTATTTTTGTGCAAGATTTACTTAAGCTAAGTAAGTCATTAAAGCATAGCCAAAATCTGCTTCAACTGTCAAAAAATGTGAAGTTGCAAAAGCAACAAACGTATTTATCTGACCTATTTCAACAAGTGTTTTTTCAGGAGGCGCCATGGTGGAATCTGAATTTACCAGTTCAAAACAAACAGAAAAAATTTTTTCTACAAAACATGAATTGGAAAATAGCAAATTTCAAAATCAAAGGCCCCTTTGTCCCCCATTACCGACACAGATAAGCTTGACCAAACACAAAAGTTCTTTCCAAACATGTACATGGTAATCATGAGATCCAGTTGTTGCAGGGCAGCAATTTTGCTATATTCTGGGCATTTGAAAAAACTACCTCTATACATTTACCTTTATAAAAACAATGTGTTTTGAATATACTGTATTTTTTGGATCTTCTGTAGGAATTACCTGAGATATAAATGAGATTAGATGTTGGAATCAATACCAAGCTGGTTACAAAGAAACATTACAGAAACGCCACTGCTGTACTTCAACTGGTAAGGCTATTCTAACCAATATGCATGTGTCTGATTTTCACTCGAGATTGAGAATGAAATTTTAAAAAGTACTGCGATTCTACCAGGTAACCTTCGCACAGGTGTACAGGATGCTCATGCAGAGCACACCAAAGATTCTTTCACCCAAGTGAGTGAAACATGGCACCTCTCAGTAAAATGTTTTCCTATTATGTCATAGAGGTAGGTAATTGTATCATCGTACAGTTTTCCTAAAGTGGTCAAAACTTGGCATACTTGGATCAAAAAACTTGGCAACAGAAAGTTCATTCACCCCTCTTTATCTACACTTGCAAAAATGTCATTCACATTGGGGTGAACCATTCACCCGGTTAAGAGTGCAGGCATGCAAATTCTGCCAAGAAACCAGTTTTCTGTGGATGGAATGACCCATAGTTGTGTATCACCATGTAGGCTACTCTGCTGGAAGTTTGCCTGAAGAAAAATCAACTCATTGCATTAGTGCAGAAGAGCAGGAAGGATGGCAGATACCGAAGCTGTATGGCTATGATAACTTGATAACCTTGGTCACAGGAACATCACACTTAGTTAATCAAGCTTAAATCCTGATTGATATTCTTAGGACCTATCTGGTATCAGGTGCAATAATTTCTGATTGCGTCTATGGATGTAGCCAGTACTGAAAAGGTTAACGCCTTCGGGAATGGGCACATGAGCAAATTTTAGCTGGCACCATCAGTTTTGTTCCAGCACACAAGAATTTTTGTGACCAACTTTTGTACTTACAATACTATTGTTAAAACAGGCCAGTAGCAAAGGTTTAAGTCACTGTGTCATGTCTACAAATGTTTTTTTTCTTCAGCCCTTGTCACAGATTGTCAGTGTTGTGCTCAATAAATTGTGCAGAAAATATTCTGCTGCTTTTGGTGTCTACTGAATCAGTAACATGAATTTCGCTTATATTTTCATATATTACCAATATGGTTACCACATTGGTCACTAACCTTGCCACTTTGTAACTGCTCAGTCAGAACAACTCCTCAGGTGGAGCTTGAATGAGCACAACCTTTACGGGAAATGTTGCATTTATATTGATATTAACAACTGCAACTTGTGATCATTATGCTGATAACAGTTTCAATGACTGGAAATGCTACTAAAAATTAGGCAGGACAAACATGCTACATGTTCAACGAGAGAAGAAATTTACAAACCACCATCATTTTGACAAGCCAACATTGGAAATAAATCTATTAAATTTTAGTTGCATCTGATGAAGTCCCAAACAGGTATTAAAACTTTAGCAAAACAGCAAGTGGCCAACGTCAACAGTAAAAACAAGAGCTGACATTATATATATATAAAAAAACTTGTTTGCAGTGTGTTGAGGTACATTGAAAAAAATGCAAAACAAAATATCAAATCTTAGAAGAAAACTAGTACTGCCATGTATACAAAAACATAGCCAAATGTGAAATTCTAATTAAATAATTATGTCACCTTCCTTGTGACAATGCATCTTCTAGATGAGTCCTGAAGTATTTTTGATTAAGGGTAGTGACAATAAGTTGATTGTCTTTTTCACGGTTTTTAATCCATGCCTTCCCTTGGTTCTGTGGATCAATTAAGAGAGGATACCGAGCGGCCTTAGTAACAATGATGCCATTTTGGACAGAAAGATCATCACTGGGAAGGCCCTGCAAACTCCATTCACCTACAGAAAAAATATACAAGACAATTCCACATACTATATGGAAATTTAAAGAGGTAGTCACTTACCAATTGTTGGGGCATCAATCAACATAGCAATCAGGTTAAGATCTCCAGCAAACGGTATTTTTCTTTCAGACAATTCAGGCTCCCAAGTTTCCTTAAGCATGTAGTTTCTAAATTCTTGATTAAAAGGGCCACAGTAGGACAGAAATCCAGTTGCTAATAAAACATTTCCAACTAATTCTAATATCTGAGCTTTGAACTTCTGGCTTTGTTCAGTCCATCTCACTTTTTCACCAGCCAAACCTGACAAAGAATTGTGCTGATTAACAATGCCATAGGGATAAAACTTGCTAGAAACCTGCATTTAGGGAAAACAGTTGAGTAGGTACCACAACTACATCTGCATAAAAGACTTTAAAGCAACATTTTTGTGCAAGAAATGGCCAGTTTTATACGTGCTACAATGAAATCACTTACAATTTACAGGTAGACAAGATTACAGCATTGAGCATTGAATAATCTGTCAGTTGCACTCACTACTGGATGCAAACCACTGTCTTCCACATCAAAAGCATTCACAGTTGGCACAACAAACAAGCTGATGAAATGACTTGTAAAGGCTGATTCATGCAGCTTGCAGAGATGAAGTCAGATCTAAACTTTGAGACTGAGACCTAGTGAAAACTTCAAGATTGAGACTTCACAAAAAAAATCTGAGACCAAAACTCAAGACTTGAAATTCAAGACTGAGACTCCAGACTTGGAAATTTGTGGATTGTGTTGAAAATTTTTCTGAAAATTTCAAAAAAATGTTATCACAACATTCATGATGAATCTCGCATTTTTCCTACCTGTTTTGATTGTTTCTTACCTGCAAATACAGCCGACAAAAACACGTTGAATTACAAAAGTTTTCCTAAGGCATACTGTTGCAGTATTGAAAATCTCAAAGCAATAGGCTTGTGACCGACACCTGTAGCCTTTGAGAGCGAGACCAGGCCTGAAACATTTGAGACCAAGCCTTGCAAAAATATGAGTCTCGAGACGCCATCACTGGCAGCTTTGCAATGAGTTGAGTTCATTTTACGACAAGTACAAGCAACAAACACAGGTCACCAGATTTGTACAGTTAAGAACCAGATGGATAATTATTTGATTTTCTTCCAAAGCTTTGAATTTGTTGGTTGATTGCTTTAAGTTGGTGTTGCAATGAAGTTACAACCAATACATTCCACATTCTTTGACCAACACATTCACAAATTTATGATAGCAAAATATATATTCAATTCACAGCATAAACACAATTTAACAACGTTTATCAAATTCACTAAATTGAACAAAGTTTTTTGTGGCATAAACAAAATGCTTAACATAGTTTTTACTTAAGCTGAAATTCGCGAGGTTTCCAGTGAAAAATTCACTTGCCTTCAATAAGCTGTGTTGCAGCAGTCATCTTTCTTCTGCATGAATCAGCATCATCCAACAACTCCTGCTTCTCTTTCATAGCGGCATCAAACTTTGCTTGCACTTCATCAAGCTCTCGTTGCTTTTCATCAAACTGAGCTTGGGCACTAAAAGTTTCAACCTCGACTATAGTTTGTCGTTTAAATAATCAAAAAAGCAGCACAAAATAATTGAAAAAGAAACATGAAATGTTTCATAAAAACGTGGCCATGTAGGAAAGCATGATAGAATTCCCATAACATATTAATTATGAAAATCAGTATTGTGAAAATTATAAGACCCAATTTCTTCAAAACAACAGCAAAATGTGGCTGAAAAATGGATATATTTCAGTATTGACTCTCAGTTCTCTGCTAATTGCAATGGCCTAACATTCTATACTAAATGCAAAACAAAGCAAACAATCAAGTGATTTTCTTTAAAGGAAGTTTTCAAGTTTGTATGGGCATTCTGGAGGGAAAAAGTGCACTTCAAGGGGTCAACATACTAAAAACCTGCAACATATAAATACAATTTATTTAATAACTATTGTAGAGAAGAGACTGAAGGAAATAGATAAGAAACTTTCAAAATTTAGAAAGCAAGAAAAGTAGCTTGTTCCAATGATAAAAAATATGTTGTAGCAAGATGTTTCTTGCAGAATAGGCACAAAAATAATTTCAAACTTTGTACATTTCTTATTTTTTAATTTTTTCACAAAATAATTTTTGTGCCCCAATTGCTTGTTACTTCATGCTACACTTAGTTGTGTGGTGTATAAAAACTTTGGCAAGCAAATGCCCAGTTTCGCAGTTGTTCAGACCTCACTTCTGCACTGAACAAGACAAGTATAGCTGTGTTGTGTTACTGTCTCATACATAAGCTTCTGTACTTTGACCAGCTATGTTAAGGTGGTTGTCTCTTGGCAAGATGTGAACATGCATATGCTGTTAGATGTATGGTTGCTGATCAGTGTCCATGTTTCTGAAGTGTTCTGGTTGTACAAGAAAAAACTAAAGTCTGCTTTGAAAGTCTATGGTTGGACCTATGGAAAATTTGTTATGTCAGACAATTAAGGACAAAAGTGTGCAGTGGTTGTTGTGGGAGCTCAGGAAAATAAATTTGTTGATTACTACCAAGGATGGGGATTACAAAATTGAGAAGTTTAGCACCAAGACATTCTTCTTTTCTATGCAATAAACCCTAAGCTCTATCCACAGTCCAGAGAAATCTGGATTTGAAATACAGGCCACACAGTTACTGCTGAAGAGGGACCTGTGAAATGGATGCCACTCTTTGGTCATCACTTGCTATATCTGAGAAAGGCAAGAGCAACAATTTAACTTTGCAACATCATTAAATTGTGAACTGTTCACTGATCCTCCTCCAATGCAATTTAACCCTTCTGTTGCATTTTCATCTGGGTGCGGCACAGTGTTCTCTACACCAACTTTAGCTGAAAAAAAAAACTCGAAAATATTCAGGGTATTTTTCAGGTCAAAGAAATCTGCAATCATTAAAACAATATTTGAGCCCAAATCTGAAACTTTACAGTAATAGTTCTGTCTGAACACAATGCTCTACAATCACTGAACTTGAAAATGGGAACTTGACAAAAACTGTGCTGGCAGTTTCAAACTGCTAAGCAAGTTGAGCATTAAACTTTACAAATTTTACCAATGCTATTGGGAATAGCATTACCAATATTCTTAGGAAAATACCTACATGGCATGCTCTTTTTGAGCTACTTCAAGCTTCGCTTCCTGCTTTTTGAGATTTGCTTTCAAAGGAAGAACTTCTTTGTTGATTTCATAGAAATACGCCATAGCTTTAGTCCACGAGAGCAAACCAGCCACATTGCCACAAACCTAAATCAATCAGAATGGACATGCTGTTTGTTGTTGTGTGTCAACCAACGAACAAACTGCAACACAGACTAAATTAATGATGAAAACTCCATTAGGAAACAACAGCTAATTACAAAGAAACGCTTTCTTATTGGCATCAGGATTAGAAAGCTTGCTGTCATTATAAGAGCAAATGCAAGGTGTGCTTCAAACAAATTCTGCCAATGACTCATTAGCTTAGAGAACAAATAAATTGCACTCACAAATACCATACGAACACACTTAAGCACTTTCAAAACATTTTCAGCAAAACGCAAAATGAGTAAACAGTGAAAACAAATGATGCAGCAGAGAGTAAAGTCACATTTTGTCGTTATCTTACCATCTTCAAACAGACGTTGGATCAATAAAGTTCATAGAAAAATTAACACGTTTTATGAAATACACTAGCTGTAATAAACATAGCACAGCACCTTTTTTGCATTTTCAAATGTGTAGTCCTCCATTTCAAAATATGGAGTAAGTAATTCAACTGTTTCTTCATTAATTGAATCTTTCTCAAAATTCTTCAAAAGATTCATAAATCCACTATGTGACATCAACTGCAAAAATAACATTTCAAATTTGATATCAGAAATGACAATGAAATAACTTTATTCACTGATGACTTGTAATAGCTTATTTCTGTTAATAATGGGGATTCAAAAAGTTGCTTAAAGTTCAACATGCCTTCAAAGCTTCACTCCAAGATGGTTTCACAGTAGGTTTCTCAGGATCTTGCTGGACTTTGTCCACAGGTCTTTGAAACAAGATTAACACACAATCCATTATTCTCATAATTAAATGAGGAGGCTTCGCAAGCTTTCTGACAGTAGCAATGTCTGCTGCTTTTATAGTCTGCACAAATAATACAACATATACAATTGTATCATACTATGTCAATAAGCACTCCAAACATTCCTGACTTGTTTCAAATATAAGTGTCCTTTCCACTTGGGAAATAAATATGTATAAAATAGCCTCAGTGGCAGTAAAACAACATCAAAATTTTGCAAACAAATTCACACATTTCAAAAAACAATACGATTTTGCATTCATCAGTGACAAACATGTGTTTATTTGGGAGATATCAATCAGTACAGTTTATCTCATTACCACTTTGAGAGCCGATATATTCGTACTTTGAAATCAGCCTAAAACCAGCAGTTGTTGGTTGCCTTACCAACACCACATCTATTCCAACGATTGCGTTAGAGAGCTGTTCAAGGGCACAAATGGATCTGCCAGTCTTCTAGTCTGCACTTGAAAAAAATTTTTTGGTTGGGGATTGTGGATTTTTTGTGAGTGACGTTGTAAGTGAAGTAGTTTTTAGGCCATTTTGGCTCATGTTACCTGGCCTAGGACCCAACCGCTAGGACAAAGGACTTTGCTGAAGTTTTCATTAGAAAATATGCTCGAGTCCAAGCCTTTTGAGCCTTTGATCGACTTTCTATCATTTCTGTTTCAAAAGTTATGATCTAAAATAAACAAATTAATTATCCAATTAACTGATTAGTCAAATATTTTTATTACTTTAGATCAGTGTTTCCCAACCTTTTTTGGCTAGCGCCCCCTTTTCTGACAAACAAATTTCTATCGCCACCCTACCATGCATAGCACACATATCAACACAATTTTTTCGTATTGTATATTTGGTATCTTTGAAATTGATTAAAACAAGAATGAGCGCAAAGATGCATTTCACTATAAAACTTAATTTAGTAAATTAACTCATTTAGCAGTAGGAAACTGTTAGAGTTCATGATTTGGAAACTGTTAGTGTTCAAGACGGGCTTGATTTCATTTGAACAGCATTAAACATGGACAAGTAGGTGGCGATTACTGATTTGGCTTTAATGAGGTTAACATCATTCCCCTGCAATTGCAAATTAACTTCATTGAACTTCGTGAAGATATCTGTGGACTGTGACAGCCAAGATACT
>JGI24159J19872_10005303_pt1 | contig 16641 bp, 9 predicted proteins | sample Ectturendosymbi4_FD_19872 | JGI IMG/M metagenome (IMG submission 19872) | reverse complement strand
GTGGAAGTTGCATGGTTAGCACAGAATTTTCGACATAGCAGTACACGTGTGTGATTGCATCTACAGTGGCGTTTAGGTGTCTCTAGTGAATAATAACGCTAATTCATCTTTAATGATATTCACAAGCTTATGTTGGGTTTGATAGGGTTAATCATAGCAACTTAATCTTCAAAACAATGAAAAATCACCATGCAAGATAGACATTTATGCTGCCCCCCCTATTTTTTCCTTGGCCCCGCAGTGGCCCCCCACTTTTTTCATTCTAGAATCGCCACTGCCAACAGCAACTGTTATGTGTAAGTACCGTCCTTTCAAAGCGACCCTCCACCATCTCCAATGAGCAAATAAAGAAAGGCTTCAATCCAACTTCTATACCTAAAAAAATTGTGGGTTAAAATTTCTTCCAAAAATTCTGAAAAGGCCCTATCAACTAAGAGCAAATAGACCTACTTATACCAAATGATAATTATTGATACCAAATGATGTTTTTTAGAGATTGAAGTATTTGCTATATTGATAATGTTATGAAAATGCCACAGATGAACAAAAAGTATAGTCTTTTTTATATCTCTGACGTGGAAAGGTTAGACAAATTTCTCATTTCTTGTGATGTTGTACCTTAGTGAACATTTCCATCAGCAAATAAGACAACATGCAATTGTTATGGCAGGGACCACACTACATCTTTTAATTTATAGGACATTTTCTTCTTAGTTTACAAAGGAATTTTGTATTACTGCTGCCCCGCAATAAGCAAGGCTACATTCATGCTTCTTATCACGTAGCAGAAATGGCAATTTTTGAGTATTATGAATACTAATTTTTTCTGCAGATATTTCAGGTATTTTAGTTGGTTTGATTTAGCCTATGCTTGGAGTCACAGGTTATTTGAAGCTTGAGTAGCAAATGGTTGGTCTAAGGTAGACTTGGTAAGTGATGTTTAAGCTCTTTTACCAGCTCTTAGCCAGTATAACTTGAACCGTTTTTTCTAAGCACATATTTAATCAATTGTGTAGGCTACTTGCTGCAGTAGAAATGTTTTCGATAAGGTACATGATAAATTGTATCCTACTTTTGCACACTTTTCAAACAACTAGTGTCAATGCAAGATGAGGGCAGCCTTGACTCATCCAGCCTCAAAACTTTCCAAAACAAGTCTCAGGTTGGATGCTTTTGTATGCAGTATTCTTGTAGTTAAAAGATGAAATGTAAAACAAATTTAGTGTTTTAAATCTTCTTGGTTGTTTTTTATAGTTTCATGGGATTCCCACAAAGACATGAATGTGAACAAATTCAGGATACCAACTACCAAGCATTTTTTCAAAGGGGGAAAGTGTGAAACTTTCAAAGGGGGAAACTTTGTAGTTTATTGATGGTGAATGCAGAGAAATGGGGCGCGAAAATAAAGAAGTGGGAGCGATGCCAAATTGCTATTGCCTAACTTTTATGTGTTGTCAGCTTTGTCTTCCCAACTTTCAGTGTTTTCAAAGTTGTGTATCCCGAACACCCTTTTGCATTTTCTCCTTCTGCTGTTTCAGTTATGCCGTAATCTCAGGAACATATCCTTCGGTGGCCGTATCTTAGGCAAATCAAAAGTGATTATCATGATTGGCTGAGTATGATGACATCATGAGAGGGCCCCCCTTTTTAGTCTTGCCTTTTAATACTTGTGCAGGGAATTTTTATATACAGCGTGCGTATAAATCGCCTCGTGAGTATAGTGTCTGACTGGCAGTGTCAATCACGTGTTTAAATCCAGAGCTGATTTCTGTTGCGATATTTTCTAAAAAAGTTACCGAAAATAGTAATGCCACAAATCTGTAGCAAAAATGACGTTTAACTTTGTTTTCTACATCTAAAATTTCTTACTGCACATGGGCTAAATGACGAGATCTTTCACGCAAGTGACTTTAGCAAATGTTTGGAGATTGTACTTAATTTTATTCGGAGTTTAATGATATTTTCTAAGTGCTGCGCAGTGCAAAGCCATAAATATGCATGATTGTTGCGATTTTTATTTTAACTCACGCTTATGGTTGCTGCAGAAACTGCAGAATTACAGAACTATCTCCCTCATCAGTCATCCCAGTAAGTCATGTTGCAGATTATCCTCCAGCGTCTCAAACCTCAGATTGAACCGATCCTGGCCGAAGAACAAGCAGGCTTCCGCAAGAATCGAAGCACAGCAGAACAGATTACTAACGTTAGGATATTAATCGAGAACACAGAAACCACGACATGCACCTCTACCACAACTTCATGGACTTCAAGAAAGCGTTCGACCGCGTCTGGCACGAGGCCTTACTGCTAGCGTTGAAGAAACACAATATTCACAGCAACCTAGTACATCTGATTGGGTCTTTATACGAGAACACAAGTTGCGGGGTTCTAGTAGACAGCAACATCGGCGACTGGTTCCAGAGAACCGTTGGAATGAGGCAGGAGTGTCTGCTATCCCGCTGCCTCTTCAACATTTTCCTCGAACAGATAATGACCGAGGCTCTACGCTCTAGAGTCCTTCGAGGTCAACGTGAGGATTGGTGGGCGCAGCATTAACAATCTCCGCTTCCCTGATGACATTGACCTGATAGCCAGAAGCATGAAAGAACTCACCGAACTTACTGAGCGACTCGACAAGTCAGCGTCAGCTTTCGGAATAGAGATAAGCGCCGAAAAGAGCAACATAATGGTCACCCCTGCCACCAACGAAAACAACACCAATATACCCATAACAGTCAATGGCAGTAAAATACAATCCGACTTGCCACAGCCACACAGCACCTTTCAAAACTAAAGAAAATTTGGTCCAGCAAGAACATCTCCATGAAAACAAAGATGAACCTACTTTCGACCAGTGGTCTTCTCAACCGCTCTTCACGCGAGAGTTGGACAATTATCCCTAACCTGGAGAAGAGAATAGCAGCATTCGAGATGCGGTGTTTCCGCAGATTACTCCAGATTCCCTACACCGTGCACCGCACCAACATCTCAGTAACACAAGAGGTCACCTGCATGATCGGCGAATTCGAACCGCTGATACAAATCGTCAGACGCCGTAAATTACAGTGGTTTGGGCACGTATCCAGACACGCGGACTCTCTCGCGAACACCATAATGCAAGGATCTTTATCAGGTAAACGAACTCGAGGTCGTCCAAAGACCAGCTCGATTGACAATATTCACTCATGGACTGGCTTGAGCCACGAACATTGTTTAAGAAACTGTTGGGACCGGAATAACTGGCAAACGATCGTGCATGCTGCTAATGCGAACCAACGGCCATTGGCTATGGGAATGATCTGAACTGAACTGAAACTGTGGTTTGAAAGATTAAGATCATTTGCTTTGTGCTGAAAGGGGCCCAGGCTCCATCTTTTCGAAAAATCCAAGTTTTTTTACTGATAAAAATCGTTTTTGATTTTTTTTGAAGTTTACAATCAACTCAGGCCGAAACGGGGCTGCATGACTGACGATATTTTGCTAATCGGGATGCAGAAATGTCGATGACAAGTTTTTTTCTCTTCACTTAGAAAAACATAGCTGTCCCCAAAATTTTTTTGCGTGACGCCTCCGCATATATTAACTTGCGGATTGTAACTGACAAAGATAACTCGAAAACAAAAGTTTCGGAAAATGTTTACTTGGCTAAACTGTGTGATTTAGTTCAGAACATGCGTTAATATCAGTGCGAAGCGATCACATGTGATTTATCTTCAACGAACTTCGCATTCACTCACGTGGAGCACTTCTTCCAGAGGTTTTCACGCATACACGACCAGGGACGGATTTACGCATAGGCCAAATAGGCCATGGCCTAGGGCCCCGCGCTTTTGTGGGCCCCGCGCAACTCTTCCTATGATGACTCAATATTAACTAAAAATTTGCGAAACTGCGCAGAGGCATAACTTCACAATTTGCCTTGAAACGAGTGAAAATGCAAATGTCTACTCTTGACTCTTATCAGTACAGTAACAATACGACAATGTTGTGCATCTGGGCGTGAGAGAGATGCAGGCCGTCTGTATGAAACTGGTTACAAAAAATAATGAAAAAGAAAAATAGGGTACTTAATTGATGTTCAATTTTCCACTGACAAAAAGCTCGCAACAACATAAGACCGCCAGACACTGCAGAGCTCCGATGACAAGCAATATTGTCAGTATTGGATCCTACGTTCGGTTGCTTTTACTAGATTTCGCGCAAACAGAGATTGCTTGCTGAAACTCTGTATGTTAGTTAAAACAAGCTAGAACAGTTTGTCGTGAGTTTTACGGGGAGAAACGTGTCTATATTGCGCTTACTTCACATGGTTAGCTGAGTGTGTTGCGACAATACTTTGCTGCTGTGCAAAACTTGTCTTCATGCTTTTCACCATCGGCCTATGGCATAGAGCAGGGTTTCTCAAAGTATGGGTCGTGGCCCCAAATGGGGTCGCGAAATTAATTTTGGGGTTGCGAAACCAATTGGCTTGACAAATCAGATATAAGAATTTTTGTAAAATTTACAAGAAAATTAAAAGAAGGCCTGCAGTGAATCTATTTCTACTGCATTTTTATTTTTAGGGGCAATATCGTACTTTATGCTGTCAGTTGTTTACTATGATGCCTTCCTGAGCTATCAAATGATAATAAAAACCAGGCACGACAAGTTATGGGTTGTTACACCATGATTGTTTTAGCGTAGGCTACTTACCGATACTGAGCTTACTGCATTCATTCCGACACGAAGGCATGCTTCTGTTTAGACTCTAGGTCTACTCTAGGGGCTAGGCTAACTGCTTTGAGAGCACACCGAGTAGTTAAGATCTTCATACACAGTTTCAGAAGCACTTTGGACTTTGATTCGGAGAAGTTGGATCCACAAACCATACACAATTGAAACTTTAGGAGGGCACACACCTTCCATGCCCAGGATGAGTTTGCGGAGTTATTAAACGACAAACGTTTGCAACTGGAATTTTCAAAATAGGGTTTAGCTTATGTCATTTTTGGATAAGAACAAGAAATAAATGCTCAGTAATTTCTGATCTAGCCATTCATAAACTCTCAGATGTTTGCACAAGATATTTGTGTGAAGCGATATTCTTAAAATTGATAAAATCATCAAGTCCAAAAATAGATCCTTTTTGGAAAATGTTAAGAATGTCCTTCGTCCAGCGTTGTCTTGTATCAATATGCGAATGATTGATCTGTGTAAAAATTAAGTGCATCCATCCCATCAGTTGTGCTTAACTTCCAATAAACTGAATCCTTTTTTGTTAATTATCTTTCGCCTTACTGTTTCCATTACGTGGTAGTTTTATTACTGTGTAGTTACTTTTGTGGGTTGTATGCATTTGTAGGATTTCGCCATTGACAAAAATGCATCTTGAGATTTGTAGTGAGACGTTGACATGAATCATTAAGATCTAGGCCAGCTTTGTCCAACCCAAATTGCTTCCTGAGCCAAAAATTATGTTGCAGTCTTAACCAGGGCCGCAAATTGAATGACATATTAATGAGGGCCGCACATTTAATGGCTTACTTTTATCTTAACAAACTAAATTTAGCTTAAGTTAATGCACTGAAAGCGTTCGAATCCTAACTGCAATGGTAACAAACGTGATAAAGTGGAACTGAGGACCACCTGCGTAAAAAATGTTAAATTCAAGATTATCAAAATAAGGACTGGTTGTCAGTATGTAGGATACCTTTACTACAGCGAAAAGTTAAACTGGGCCGCATGCGGCCCGCCGGTTGAACATAACTGATCTAGCCTATCCATCAACGGGGTCGCATAGAAACACCTTTTTTTAAAATGGGATCACAGAACAAAAAAGTTTGAGAAGCCCTGGCACAGAGGATTGAAACACCATATTTTGTAATGCTTGGAAAATGACAACTTCAAACCGGCATAAATAAGCTCTGTGTCCACTGAATGGATTGTGCTTGTTTCTTTCATTAAATATGTGGCTACTACTACTATAAAAAAGGAGTTTACGTACAGGTGATCAAATCGACAGCTAGACGATTTTTTCGAGAGAGGCAACACGGTCCCGCATGAACATGTACACATCCAAAAAAAAACTACAAAAAACGCTAGAAATCACGGAAATTTAACGAAGAGAACTTCTGAACTACGCGAAAGAGCCATAAATTCCAAGAAAAGATCGCAATGCTATTTGTCCTTTAGAAGAATGTAGGAAAGGCTTTAATTTGTATTGAACATCTAATGTAGAACCAAAATCGCCAGAACAAAAGATAGGTCTTTGAGGTGGGCACTACACATAGCAGGGGCATACTTTCAAGCTTTTCAGACGTAATTTCAAGCTTTTCAGGTCACATATGCTTGGGGCCCCCAAAACTAAGATGGCCTAGGTCCCCGCGTTCCCTAAATCGGTCCCTGTACACGACTGTGCTGATAAGTCAAATTAAGCGGCTTCATGTAAAGACAAAAATTAAAGTGGGTTAAAGTGAATGAAAAATCTAACTCATACAACTTTAATTAAGTTGAAAACTTTAGTTCCAAAACGTTTTTTCAAAGCCATCATTCTTAAAAGGAGCACACGATAACACTATCAAAAGCTCTAGGTTTGCTGTCAACTTTAGAGGAATCAGCCGAATGGGCTCTGCTTTCATCTTTTTGCGATGGTTCAAACTTGTACAAATCCGTATTCACGTAACTAGTCACACAAGTGAAGAGTTTGAATCAATCTGCAAATTTTAATAGGAAATCGATTTTTACGTGAAATCGATTTCCAACTAAAAATTTGCTGATTGATTCAAACTCTTCACCTGTGTGAAGACTAGTTACTAGAACACACATGATAACATTGTGTCTTTGACCGTGAATTCTTGTAATAGGCCTATACTGTACGTAACGATAGGATGCGATTTATTGGTCAGGCAGTGACTGTGATGCATATTTTGTTTGTCACAAGACGTCAGAATTCGTTAACTGCAATCATACTGTTGTAGAGGCAAGGGACTGCTCGGGGTTTCGCGGTCACCAAAATCAGGCCTGTTGTAGTTTCATTCATTCCGCACCCTCTACATTTATAACAGTAAATTGTGTGTGAATCGCTTGTGATAAACGCAAACTGGCGCATAAAATTATGTTCAATATAATAATCGATGTTTGACGAATTGCAGGTGTAAGAAAATTTTCGACTGTGTCGTATAGTTACCGTGAGACTGCCAAGTAACAGTCAATAGTTAATGTGCGAAGTACTGAGGCGCTGTTCGTCGATGAGTACGTACACAATGGCAATGAAACGTTGCCATTGGCTAGAGACAGTGAACAAAATAAAATAAAAAAGTATAAACGTTTCACCGCACTACCACGAAAAACTGAGAGGAATCTCGTAGCCCAACGTGATCTCCTCCCTAGGACGTCACAACTGCTCTACTCGCGAAATGTACCCAGTATACGCTTGAGACAACGCAGGTCTGTTAGTCAGATAAGCGCATTGGCTTGTAAGCGTGCGTGCTATTGTTTGAAACATCTCTAATCTTGAGGCAAATACCATCGCTGCATCTTGGGTTTGGCGAAGATGTTGCTGAGGGTTGCTGATGTTAAAAGTTTGCAATAGCGAAGGGAACTCTGCGCTGTAAGATTTCCAATTGATATACGTCACAAAGACGGCACACGTTTTCGTGTTTTCATAGGATTGTTGGTGGAGTTCAGCGCGCTGCGTGCTATTCGTTTAGGTGTGTGTAATTGAGAAAGGCTGTTCACCGAATCGTGTATGAATTGGTTATCAAACCTGGGTTTTCCGTTCGCACTGAACTAGTTTAGACAGCATTCAAAGTTTTTTCGTTACTACAGAGGGATTGTTATTAAACTTTGTTCAATGTGTGTTTAACCATAATATTAGTGAGCACTGAGCAGCTGCTATGGATTCAGAGTTGGCAAGAACCACAGCATCGGAGACTGCCAGTGCAGATGCATTCCACCCAGGGTAAGCACGGCATGTTTGTTGTTTAAGGTTACCCTTAATTCTCTTTAATCCTACTAACGGCGTTACTATATAAGGTCTGCAATCACTATGAACAAATGATCGGTTTTGGGATAGTGGGTTTTAGTTTTAAAACTAAAACTTCACGGTGGTATGTGACTGATAGCAAGTCTATGTTTGAATTTGAGGCTGTTTAAATGCTAGTCTGTGGGAACCTGGCATATGACAAATTATGGTTGTGATCTAGTCGTTCAGTAAAGTAGAAAAGCTGCAATTTTTGTGTAAAGCAGTAATGGGCAGCCTTAATACTTCAGGGAGTCACTACCATACCGGTGACCACGCTGACGGGCAATAGCCCGTGCGCAGTAGACGTGCCAAATTTTCTCGTTTTTTTCTCAAGTTGTTGAACAAGCGACTCAAAAACTGTCTTCTTTGACTGATATCCTATTGAATTTACCTGTATCACAAAATACTGCATTTGCTGCATTTTTGGCTGCTATTTCCGTGGTGCACTTTCTCGAATCCTTCAATGCTCATCGCTCTCGATTTCAGTGTCATACGCTTTGCCCATCGCTGGTTTAAAGCAGCTATGTCCAACCCGCCGGTTGCATGTGGCCCAGTCAACGGTTTTGTGCGGCCCAGTTTAGGTTTTCGCTGTAGTAAAAGTATCCTATATTCTGACAACTTGTCCTGATTTTGATAATCTTGAATTTGACATTTTTGATGCAGGTGGTCCTCAGTGACACTTTATTACGTCTGTTACCATTGTTGTTACAATTTGAGCACATTCAGTACTTTAGGTTAAGCAAAATGTTGTTTGCTAAGATCAAAGTAAGCCATTCAATGTGCGGTCCTCATTAATATGTCACTCAATGTGCGGCCCTGGTGAAGATAGTGACATAATTTTTGGCTCAGCAAGCCATTTGGCTTGGACATAGCTGGTCTATAGCTTACGAGTATAACTAATTTTCCCGCTATGAACTATGACACGTGTTTTATTTTAAGCACTAGGTTATACGTTCAGTTCTGTGAATATAGGAACGTATTAACTTGTAGAACCAATTTTGTGAATTACTATAACAGCAAGTCTAATTTATCTGTAACGAAATGTAAGAACTTCGCACTTTTAACACTAGATATCAAAAGATAATGTTCAATCTGTAAAGTTCAAAACGTTTTTTATCCTCTGGATGTACATTTTCAGTCCCAACCTTGAAGTAGATCTAATGTTAGGAAGAGAAAGTCAACATTTTGAAGGTATTCCGCATGGCATTCTTCAAAGCAGTGGTTCTGCAACTTTTGTTGCTGCGGAGCCCTGTAACTGCACCCAAAACCACTGGGGACCCCTTCGTTTTTTCAGTTATTGAGAAATTAGATTTGGTGGTTCAACATTCACGCTTTACTAGAATCGAATCACTCTGACTGAATACAAGGCTTTAACCGAACAAAATCGCCTGTTCGTCATTTCGTGTTGCCATCACCGTTTAAGAAATGTCAATGTTCATGGAAGTAAAATGTGAGAAACAGAAACAGAGGGCTATCTTCCTAGAACAGGGTGCGGCCCGTGGGCACATATTACATGGCCCGCAGTTTTAGTTTCAAATTGTATATGGCCTGCACAAGGTTGGAGTGCGCTCCTGGGCTGAAACGACGACGGTTTCTTGCAAAAAGGCATTTCCCCATTGTGTTTTCATGTGCTGAGAGCGAATATAAATACGACAGCGGACGCAAAGGAGTGCTTCTGCTTTAAACTCTATGCGAAATGTTTGGATTATGCCAACCTCAAAAATTGTCGGCAAGAATCTCTGATTTGCGGACATCTGCACATCATGAAATTTGACCGTTTTTGAAAAAAGTTCGGACACACGTGTATTAGAACTTGTAAAAGTTATGTGTTTTTTTATGCGGAAAGAGTTGCATGGAAAAGCCTCCGTTCTTGATGTACATTTGTAAAAAAATTAAGACGATGTTTGGCAACGAATATATGAGTCCAGTTGCTTATTACTTTGTCCACAAACATATGCTGTTTGTAAGGGGCATGTCTTAACAATAGGCAAAAAAACATAAATTGCTAACCAAATGCTGAAATGTCAAGACGAAATACAAATTCTTTGACAGAAAACTTCAACTTCAAAAAAATCATTGGTTGTTGGGCCAAAATGTTCTGGTTGTTAAAAAAAAAACGTGTGTTGAAAAGAATGCAACATGTTGGGCAAAAATTTCCTACGCCTATAATTTGAGTTTGAGTTTGAGTTTGTCACTCCAGTTTTGATTGAAAGGCCACATTGGTCTGAATGGCAAAGGATACCATCACTACTTCACTACTATAACTGAATCCAAAGATCAGAGCCGAGTGGAACGAAATATATCATGCTTTTGCTGAACTGTTTCGGGGCTTGTATGTTGTAACACAATCTGACCAAAGGCTCTTTCTGAACTGGCACTAAATTTTCAAGTTCATCGGCATATACTAACTGATAATGCCAATAGATACCAAACTTTGATAGAAAACCGCAAATTCAAGCTGCTCGGTGCTCAATTTCTGCCAGAAATGCATAGCTCTTACAATTCACTTAATTTGTTACACTGCTGGCAAACAGTCTCCATCCTTAACGTATTACGTAATGTTTTGTTTGTGTTCACTGCGAAATTTGTTCCAAATTACATATTGCACTTAATGTTTTGAAATCGTCACAATTATCACTCAACACACTCCAGTTGTTTCAAATCTGTGGTATTGGTAAAAAGGTGCTTTAGAGTTTATGAAATAGATTCATTACAATTTCTATAAAGTAAGCTACTTGTGACCATCTGTTCGTAATGTCGTTGATGATTTGAAGCACACTCGCTGTCTTAAGCAGTTGCATAACATTCCAACAGCGAGTGCAATGATGTATGGGTCAAGCCATGCGTCACTAACGCATCCTCTCATAGCATGGTATTATGTAAAGCAGCTCACGTAAGCATTTAAGCTTTCATAATCGGTTTTGATCATGAAAAAACATTTGTATCATTAAACCTAGTATTTTTGCATTGAAGTGATTGGCCACATTGCACTAGCAGTATATAATTTAAAAACTAAACTTACAGTTTTTTGCTTCCAACGCGAAGGGCTGCTTCTCAAACATTTTATTGAGGTGGACCCTATAGGCAAGTGTTTCATGTTCTGCGACCCAATTTGCATTGCGATTGAACTTCATCTGTAAGATCTTCTGTGAAAACATGATGCGTTATGGGTTACAGTTCGTAAATCATCGTTTTCTAGAGCTTGAAACTTTTATTTTGTAGCGCTTTCAAGTATACCGACCCCACTAAGAGCGTCTTCTAGATGTTGTGTATGTGTCTTGCCCCATCCGCTTTTTTAGTGAAAATGAGTGTTTGGACAAAAGTCTAACTGAAATAAACTATAATGCGAAGTCATCGAATGTAGGCATTATAATTCGCTTGTTGTAACTTGCTGCAAAAATTAAGCTTTAGAAAACTTGAACCTGTCTTTTAGACGGTTGTTTGTAGATTATAGGGTATTTTGGGAGTGATATGTTAGATATGTCTGCCTTAGACCCATCTAACAGACAGGTTCAAAGTTTTTTAAGCTTAATGTTTGCAGCAAGTTGTAACAAGCGAATTATAATCTGCCTTAGACCCGTCTTAGCAGATCTTTTCCTCAGATATTACAGGTAACTTGTGGAACTACACTGGTTACGATTCAACTAATGTTTCATTTCCCAATATGTACGTGAAAAATGATGATATCGTAATCATTTTACAAAACTTATTGTCTTACCCGGCGGCTGTAGGTATCAGTTTGCCCGGCAAGCGTTGAGGGTGTAATGCGTTACCCCACAAAATGACAACTTAATGTCGTGACCGTTTGTCGTTCATGATTTATTGCTGTTGATACTTTCCGAAGTGCTTAATGGCCTAATGCTGCTCTCCATAGCGCTTACGTGTTTCATTGTGCTTGCAGAAAAATGTTTGTTGGAGGATTGAGTTGGCAAACCACAGCAGGTAAGACTTCGGAAATAATTTTTGACTGATTCGCCAATTTCTCTACATTTGCCTCAATTACTCTAAGGGGTTGTTGCGATAAATTGAAGGAATACGATTTTGAGGTCAGTATATCATTATACTGGCAGAATTTGTCACCCAGTGCTGCTGAAAACTCGCTATCACAAGCACTTGCTGGTGAAGAGCTGTTCTAGCACTACATGTAGGTTAACGCATTGGTCAACAGCCCGCACTCGATAGAGTGAGTACTTGCCGTGGAAATATGACAGAGAAGAGGCGAACGCTCGTTATTTTCTTTGCACAGATGGTTTGAAAGAGTACTTCAGTCGGTTTGGAGAAGTATCCGATGCCACGGTGATGCGCGATCCAGCCACTAAGCGTTCCAGGTGAGATTTCCGTCTGCCGTAGAGCCTGCGTTTGCTGCCACTCTTTTTGGCATCGAACAAGCGTTTCAACAACTTCTGCCGTGAAATGGTTTTGTGTTTCACAGTCTCTTGTAAGTGCCGTTTATGCACTGTGCTCATTCTCCCGAATTCGTGGTATCTACGATTTTAAAGAAGTGGTGTCAGCGCTTTTGAATTAGTTATGTGAATTTCCATAAGCTTTCAGATTGTGGTGATAGTGTTATCGATGTTTACGCTGGTAAACGCTGGTTTAAACGTTATGAGTTCTTTAAAGTTGAAAAAGCACTCGTGTTCCAAAAATATTTTTTACAGTACAAACGACATCATCCAAAAGTTCGTGAATGCTTTTGCCTAATTGGTCGATAACATATCAAACTAACTTCATCTGTGCTTGCCCGTAAACTTCGTTACAGTTCCTCGACGACATCTCTACGTAAGATCACGTTTATGATAATGGTTGCTTTTTCCTTTGACTGCCAACACATGAACACCATCATGACCACAATTAAAAGCTCTAGGTTTGCTGTAACTGTAACCTTTCGTGTTATCAGCCGGCTGGGCTCTGCTTTCTTCACTTGCGATTATTCAAACTTGCTCGTATCTGTATTCAAGTAACTAGTCTCCACAAAGGTGACCAGGTGAATATATCTGCAAAATTTTTTAATGAGAAATCGATTTCACGCAACACTACGCATCCTCAGTCCGGAAATCTACAAGCAATGCTTACGGGTGAAAAATTGTAAGGCTAGAGCAAGAGCAGAAAAAGCAACCAAACTCAAAAATGAAATTCAAATGCATAAATCAAAACACTGGTTTCTGTCAGTTTTATTCTGGTTATCTTCTGGAGATTTTATAAGCGGCAGTGCCATTGTCCTTTTTTAAATGAAAACAGTGGAGTTTCTGTGCAAAGCCGACCCAAGCAAACAGATGAAACAGGCATGTAAGTTTTAGTATACAAACTGAAGTTTGTTGTGCTGTTGGCTTGCGATGCAAAGTTTTTCAGACAACTCATGAACTCATCGGTTTGTTTCACTGCAGGGGTTCCCAACGTTTTTCTGACCATGCACCTCTTCAGCATTTCGACAGATGAGAATGTACCCCTAAATTTTCTTATGACAAAATATTTTGTCATGATTAATGAGAGATATATTTAACAATATGCATATAATGGTTATTGAAAATAATATTCACTGATATACGTATAAAGAAACATTTGGAAATGAAAGATATGTAAATATATATTTCTCTTCTATTGAGAACTTTAAATGTACCCCTTCAGATAGGCAAATGCACTCCTAAGAGTACATGTATCCCCAGGTTGGGAACCTCTGTTTTACAGTGAGGCTAGTCTTGGTAAGAAATTGAGAGTATAACATTATTTCTGATTTTAGGCACTACAGAACTTCCATTTTTAGTGTTTCCACTCGAATTGCAATCAAAGAAAAGTTCGAAAATTAGGTTAATCTTCTTTTCAGGGTCATCAGGAAATGCTTTTGAAAAATATAATTCGGCCAACGATTGTTGATAACCTGCTTTTGTTTTGCACCACCAGAAATATTTGATAACCTTGTGCAAAGCATGCATTCAATTATAGCTTTGTGTTTACGTGTATGTTATACATATTCTGCAGTTGTTTCTTTCCAGCCTCATTTAAAGCATAACAGCAAGTCGACCAAAAATATTTGCTGTAATTCTGCTGTTGGCTTTAAGAACAGTAAGTTACAGGCTTTATGCATTCACAGAGCTCAAACAGTTTTGTATCTTGCTTCATAAATTTGTTTTCATCGTTGAGGTTCTGTTTATGTGGTGCCAGCAGTTTAAAATACAGAGGCAAGATGTTTCCTGCTGCAATACTTCTTAACTTTTGAGGCTTACCTGGTATCGTTTTGGGTACTGAAAAAGTGTTTTATTAACGAACATACAATAAGCGTTATGCTTATCACGTGACCGCAACATTGCTAATTAGCAGAGTTTATTGCACGTATTTGTTAAAACCAGGCTAGAAAAGTCTATGTGTTACAACATTTTCTTGTAGTAATACGCTCATCAAACGCTTTCATCTTATTCAATTGGATTATTGAGGTAATTTATAGGTAACTGTAAGACACAGAGCTGACAGCCGCTTACTGGGAAACAATGTTTCGAAGCGGTTGTTTGCAGTTCAGTTAAATCGCAAAATTCCAACATATTTTATGCTTTTCTGCCATTGCAGACGCACACCTCTAATAAACTACTTGATGTTAATATCACCATATAATATTTTCACAACGAATGACACGTGCACGCTTGTTTCGATGTTTACCACAAGACATTTTTCATTCAGCCGATGCCTCACAGCAGGGAATAGTTGAAATTCGCGGAACAATTAGACTCTCGTCCTTCATGCAAAGTTGACGTACATGTAGATGGCGCCAACAAGCACAGTATGATATTACAGCAGCAGAGTTGTTTCATTCGCCTGTAGCCCTGTGCCCTGAGCACATGTCAGCGTCGCGGGACGCGCACATTACTGTGTTGTTTAGTTTTTGGTTCGGAAATTCGACATCATTTTTTAATGAGATCGGTTGGTTTGGAAAAATAGCTTCCTATTTGGCTCGTAAGATTTTTTGTTTTCTTTTTTACGAACCCGAACAGAAGAGAAACTGTCTATCCAATAGAGTTGTAGTGCTAGGTTGCATAGGTGGCGGAATCGGAGGGCCGCATGGGCCTAGCCCCCCACTTTTATTTCTGGGGGGCCTGGCCCTCCCACTTTTAAATTTCGAATTTTGCCTAAATATCGTAAGTTTGAGTAACACAATTGGTATGGGTCCAGTCTTAAAGCAAATCCTTTAATGAAAAAAATATTGCAGATTTTTGGCAGTATTTCGTCGATATTATTTCTAATTTGGCAGTAGTTTCTGCAGGATTCCGTAATTGTTTGCCAGAATACACCGTGCACAGCCTGTCTCCCTGCTGTGGATTGTTTAGGCCTACCGCATTGCTGTTGTTGAACATTGTTGCCAGATGGTGTAATACAACACAATTTCTCACAAAATTGGTGAAATTTTACATACTTGTGTGCATGGGCGTCGGAAGGAATTTTTCCAGGGGAGCCACTAGTGGATTTTTCGAAACGTTTTTCTAGGGGGCCAAAAGTGGTGAAATTTGGTTTTTAACACTCGAAACTAAGAAAAGAGCTTTTTTTGCTGAAATTTTCAAATTCTTGCCCCTCTTTCGACACCCATGCTTGTGTGGAGGAAAAGTTCGTGCCACACCATTAAAAAATTGGGGTAATTTCAAGCGTTTCAACACCATTCTAAATAGTGTAATTTGCTGAATCCAATATTTGACAGATCATTTCCAATTGTGCTTTTGTTTTTGCACTGGAAAGACTAAATAGTTGGATTGGGACAACTTGCTAGTTGCTACGTATGCTTTGTCTTGTCTTTGTATTCCGGTATCTAATGCAGTCGTTGAATGAGCATTCAGTCATGATACTTCTGCGTTCGAGATGTGGAAAAGTTATGATTTTGAATGCGTTTAAGACAAGTATCAATACTGCGTCATTTTTGCCTGTTTTTTAAGCTGTGTTCTTGGTGTTTTTACAACACACCCAGTGGCTTCTCCGGCATACGGGCTCCTCGGGCTTGGCCCGAGTCTTCGATTGCGATTTGTATCGGAGAACGCAAGCTTGCTTTGTATGTTCGTGCCGCCACCCACGGTCCCACTTCAGTAAGTTGTTAACTCGGGCTCTTTCCTTTGGACCTTGTCACTGTTCATATAATTTCGTTCCATGTCTGTCCTTTCGCGTTCATGTTGCAGGTGACCTGAATAAAACAATCGTTCGTAGTAAGCGTTCTCACGATTTCGTTCGTTCGCGCTTTACTCGGGCTCAGTCATTAGCAGTGTTTTTTAAGCCGTTTTTGGGTGTCACAAGGACACCCTAAAATTTTGCAATGACACCGTAAATTCTGAAAACCAAGATATGTCTTTGCCTTGCATCGAAGTAAAACGATTTGAGGAAAGCATGTTTTCCTGCACGTGGCTATTGCAACAGACATCTGCAATGTTATAGGCCAGGGGCGGGCAACCTTTTTCGGTTTGCGTGCCGAAATCGGCTAAAGCAATGACAAAAGTCTTCCGCGTGCCAACCAAAATTTGTGAGAACATAGTACTGTACTTGACATCATGGGCACAATTTTGTTGTAAAATGTGGAGGGACAGCTTGGTGTGAAACCAATATAGTTATCGGATCGATGCAGAAGTGACGTTTTATATATACAGATTCCCAATCTTATTTCTGGAGGTGTTTTG
>JGI24159J19872_10005302_pt1 | contig 16643 bp, 4 predicted proteins | sample Ectturendosymbi4_FD_19872 | JGI IMG/M metagenome (IMG submission 19872) | reverse complement strand
GAATAGTGACGAGTACAAACAATCTGACTGCATCAAAGCACGTAACCATACGTTGTTAGATTTTCTGCATCTTTCGAGAAACAGGTACNTGTATTTACGTAACAGAGCCTCAAAGGTAGNAATGTTACAATGAACTTGGTGGCTANTAACACTCGTTCTCCAGGGCAAGTTGTATAANGCTCTGCAACCAAAATTATATGCCACCCGCAATCTCTGCATGCATGACTTCCTGAAATTACACCATAATTGAGATGCATACATGGGCGTAGAAAAGGAACGAAAAAGTACGTTTTTAACTGCATTAGAGCAACGGGAAAAAGAGGCTCGCAGCTTGTTATATATATCTATTCCCTCACGCAATGTAACAAATATGATTTCCTACCGTGTGAAAAACCATCAAACACAGGTCAAAGGTTGCGCGGGATCACTATGCACGCAAGCCAGCCGCTTGGAACGACGACCTTTCAAATGATGAGACACTACGAGCAACATGAACCCAGCTGCCATCTCAAAACTTCAAAATCAAACTTTTCGCGCCTTTTCAAAAACTTCCGCACGTCCGCTTAACACAAGAGTTGGAGGAGCTTACCGTAGTAAAGGTGGTAGGTGAGACGCTCCACAAGCTTCAACACTGTTCCGCCTTTGATCAACGGGATTTGGCCTTCTCCCTCCTCGAGAACGAGGTTGTCCGGACTGTCCGGCTCCGCAAACCGGTATCTGCGAATAGGCACCAATTTGCGGACGATCTCGTCATGCTTTTTGACACTCTCGACAGTAGCGTAGCCAGCCCAAAATTCAGGGAGGGTAAAATAGTTTGATTTCAAGCGATCAACAGTATTTGGTTTGGGACACTGCCTAGTGCCTGTCTAAGCACAAAAAGACAAGATACGCTAGAAATTAGGGGTGCATGGCCCCTTTTCCCCCCTGGCTACGCCTAAGATTCCCGGTGAACCCTGCAGCGCCAAGAACCTCAAGGCGAACTACGCGTTCGTGATATCAGCAAAACTGGTGCTAGTGGTGTTATTCACTTGATTCCACCGCGGGTTCTGACTACTTCAAGGACAAATTCGTTGAGAAAAATTTTTGTTCACTGCAGAGAACAATGTCGGACTCAGCAAAAGCCTACACTTCTGAATTATGTAGAATCGGACCAACGGTTAACTTGTGGTGTGTTTTTGGCAATTTCGGTAAAACATACATCATTTCATGCACTGACACTCTCTATTTTCCGTGTGATCAGAAAGTTTCAAAGGTTGCTATTGCACTAGCCTGAAAATGGCCCCATACGACCAATGCCGACATGCTGACATGGCCGAAAATTTGCCAATGATATTGGTGACGAGAAATAGGTTTACGAACTTTTGCCCTAGGCTACATGACACTTTGCACACTAACGTAACTTCACTGGCACCAATGATGTTAATGCCTTATTTTGTTTCTTCTGTCGTCTTGGCTGGGAATTAAAAAAGTGAGACAAACGATGCACGACTCATGTTTACAAAGCTTGTGCAAGAAAAGCGTTTTTCTCGTTCGAAGTGAAATCTAAAACTATGCCAAATGCCAGTATCGAAAATCTATCAATTTCTAACCCTTTATTGCAGCGGATAAAATGGCAACGACCCGCGCGTCAAAAGAGCAACGCTTTTGTGCGAAAAATGCCACATCGCGCGCCAAGCACTTACTTCTCGTGGGAGGGAAGCCGAAGCGGCTGAAGCAGCGCCTCCTTGCGCATGAGCTGGTCGAGCATGCGGTCGAACGTGGACCGGTACTGCAGCCGCACGAGGTGCGTCATCCAGACGCGCTTCTCCGCGCTCGACGGAGCGGCGAAGACGAACCGGACCTCTTCATCGGAAACAACGAACATCGTGTCGCTCGATTCGTCGTCGGTGATCGTTGTCTTGAAAATGGCAGCAAAAGAATGGCATCGCCGGCACAAGCTGATATTTTCAGAAGGTTTACGACATTTGCGCAAGTTATATTTGCTGCACGACGTTTGCTGAGGCTCTATTGCGTGAAAAAATGGTACAACCTGATATTTGCAGTAAAAAATCGACTTGGTGTTTTCCTTGAAGTCAACACACACTCAGTACCTTTCGCAAAAGGATCCTTTCTTTCAAGCGGTACTCGTGCGTTGCGACAGCCGGCATAGGGCGACGCAACTGGTTCGACTTGCAACACACCAGAAGGGTATCCAGCAAGAACACCCTCCGCTCAGACGATCGTTTCCCAGCTATGCGGGTCAAGTCCCCCTGAGCGAGAAAAGCGACGTTGCAACCAGGCTGCGATTGGATTCAGCGCCAATGCATATAGTTTCCTGCTTGCTGCGATCAACGCAAGTCTAAAAGCGAGCACGCTGAGCAAATTTAAAGCGGCGGGGTTCACACGCAAATCAAGGAGTACGGATTGGCTTCCGCAACCACAAGAAAGAATAACGACCACGTAAAATCGCCGAAAGAGGAAATTTTAAACAACACAAGTGCAGCGTTTGGAAACTGACACAAATATTTGAAGTGGAGAACTACATTAAGAAATTCGTGTGTACCACTGAAGAAGGTAACGTGGTCTCGACGGCAGTAAAACCCTGGCAGAAGTCTGAACGCAAGTGATTCAAAAATACATATTTTCAGCAGCGCAGTTTCGAGGATCGTGCAGCGTTTTGGGAGAAAACAGTTTTGCTGAGGGCGAATAACTAGCAGACGCTTTTCTTTATCCAGTAACACGCGACTTTTCGGAAAGTGCCTTTGAAAAGGGCTCCAGGACGAATTGCTTTTCAGTCAACTTTGCATTGTACAATATCGGTTCTGAAGATGCACATTTCCTCCTTGCACCTGTCCAAGCGTAGAGTAATTGCCAAACAAGCATTACGCCGGCGCGAAGCCGTTCCAAGATCAAAGGAAATAACCCTGCGCAGCTTCGCGTAACGCCGTCAATACCTAATACAATACTATGTCACACACTTCCTGCACGGGTTGCTTCAATACAGCGGAGGCCTTGCAGCACAGAGTATGCAAGGCCTTCGATGAAAGACAGTCTAAATCAGTATGACGGGGATCAATACCAGTGGCTGTCTTAACAGACAAAATCTTGCAAGGTGATGTGTTTCACAAACGAATTGCACTGTAACCACATCCCAAACAAATTAAAAACGCACACTAAATAGAGCACTCGCCCTACCTAGTGATATGTTACGTTGATTTCAGCAGGAGGGCAATACTTGCTCGTAACACGCAACCAACCCGGGCAAGGTAGAGCTAACGAAGGGTTGAGAGTAAATGGTATTTGGTCACATCTAGCTGCAAAAAGGAACCTTACAGTAATCCAACAAACACGTTCTCATCCCAAGTCGCAGCAACCAAACATCGGCCTCGCGACGTGCAGCTTTTACTTTAACCGACACCTGAACCTTGACACCCGGCATCTGGGCCTAACGCTGAAAATCCCGACCGAAATCGATGAGTAAACACGCCGGTCGATATAGCTTCGGCTCGTAATCTCATTAAGCTGCTATTCGACCGCGCGGCAAGAAAGCATCGGGAACGAAGTCAGAAAACCAGGAAGAAGTGAAACCCATGGCATGACGCGTGATCAGCAGAACGGCAATCGCTGCGATCACGCTCGAACGCTTTGCGCAGAGTGAGCGAGCACCCACAAGGAACAAACCTCATGTATGAACTCGTTGCAGGTTTGCAGGATGGTTTTTCCCACCCAGCCCTCTATACGGTCCTCGATCTGGCGCATCTTTTCCGCTTGCTCGCCGCCCTTCCACGAGATGCGAAGGCTCGATTCGCTGCAAAATTAATGACTTGGTCAATCAATGCCGACGGCGGAAAGGAAAGACACAGCGGGTGGCGCATGAAAAAGGCTCGATAATTACACGTACGTGAAAACGTAATTACCATACTGTTGATAAGATTATAAAAGGGACCCCGCATTTCACATTTCGTTTGTTGCGGTAGAAAAACCAAGGCGCGGTCACGTGATTACGCGCACGAGACTGGCGCTGCAAAGCTCAACAGACATGTCGTAAAGCTATCATTGGAATTTCTTTACAAACCGTCAGACAGGTTTGTTTCGCAATTTCCGAAAGGCCAACTAGGATTGAACCTCACTGACGCCAGGCATTCTTCAAGCAAAGATTTAAAAAAATAACAATGAAAACCAGTGCAATTTCAACCGTATCTAGGCAAAAAGACCTTGCTTGACTCAATTCTTAAACCTCGTCAACGGACGTGCATTAATTTTCTCGGTTAACCTTCTGCTAGTTGCATCTGCGATCATGCAAAACTAGGAGAGTCAAGTAGAGAGAAAAAAACTCTAATTCGTCACCATACCCTTCTCAAAGCAGTTGCATTACGCAACACAACCACGGGACCCAGGCGAAAACTTCGAGTAACAAGTCACCTGGGACGATTTTTCGGAAGCGCTGCGGCACGTGAATCGAGGATCGGCTTGATAGGAGCTATAGCGCTGACAGCCTGGTTGAAACACTCTTTATCGTCTTCGTCCGTTGAGCTCTGCTGCAGGAGCTAGATGACAAGCAAGAGAGCGAAATAACGATACGTTAACAAACGAAATAATGCAATGAGAGATGCTCCTGCGCGTTGGCAATGTACGACTTTGCTAATGCAGAGGTTTGCAAAAGTTAAAGCCCATCACCAACAGGGTCTAGAATTGACACTGCACAAAAAATCGACACTGATATCTTTGGCCTTTTAAACCCTGCACCTGGAAAAGTTACGCTTCAGAACACAGGGTACGCAATAAGAGTCCCAAGACAGATAAACAGGGCGATGCTTTTGCAAGCACAACGAAGTTTTCTGACATTCGCTTGCCGGTCATGAAACAGTAGATCCAGGAATATCACACGAACAATCTACTGGTTTTGATTATTACCAATCCATCAAAGCCGCTATGGACTGGGTCATTCACGGTATTACTACTGTCAAGGTGTTTATGACGCAGAGAAAATTTGCTCTGAATGCGAGAAGACACGAGTTCTGCAAGCCANATGCGGTGTATTGCTGCAGCAACAATCATCCACGGAAAGCGTTTCGAACGGCTGTTTGACGGCACACGTCATAAGCACCCCACGCACTCGCTAAGCGAAGGAAACTATAACTGCATTGAATGATGTGTCGCACGCGAAAGGCAACGATCGCTTCTTACCTGTATCTGTTCGAAATAGTAAAGGCCGTGGTAGATGGGCGCCAGCAGCAAGCTCGGCAGGACGTAGGTTACGACGTCGCGGAATCCTTCGCAAACGGCCTAAATACAAAGCATGCCTGCGCTTACACATAATGCGCACAGTCGCCTGCCGCCGTCATGTTTTGCATCTTTTGAAATGCGGAAGAATCAGGTTGGCACGCGCCACAACTTTGAATTCGAAACGACGGTNCCCGCAGAAACTTAAATTAATCGCTGCAGTTCAATCCAAATACCCTGAAGGCTAACCAGCGCAACAACTGAACGACGCTTTCGATCACCNACACAATCCGCCATGTTCGCTCGAGAGGAGTTAATTGTGTGAGCAGCGCGTTAACGCCTACGAAGACACTGGACAAATTTTTGGATTTCCGCAGCAACAGCAACCTGAAAGATCAAGTACCCGCAACTAAACGTGGCGCGAGTGCGACAATTATGTAAGTCAAAGAATCACACACCTTCCTTTTATTTTTGGATACGCGCAACCTGTAAAAATATAATTTACATTTCAAGCGAAGGCAGGCATTGAGCATGCGGGCTGCGGCGAGTTTGTCGACAGCTACTCTCTCGTTCTAACACGGCACGCCATGTGTTTGCCAAGAAGACAGGAGCAACACAGCGCTCCTGTTTTCACTCTGACGCTCCGGCAAAGCAAAAGCTGAGCAAGGACTGGTAACAAGATATATAAAAATATATAAAAATAAAGTGTGTACTGCCTAGAGGGCTGTTGAAGAACCTGAGAATGCATTGCAAGGACATACAAAAAATCACAGCAACGAAACAATCTTGCACGGCCGCAGAACAATGCAAGCATGAAAATCACAAAATACTGTCTCTGGGTATACCCTTGGGAAAAGATGCAAGGTAATAACGCAAGAAGTACAACAGCACAAACACGGCTGTTCCGTGTAAACAAAACATGCAGATTATCACAAGACTAACAGTAAGACAGAAAAACTTTTAATAAAATGAAATACAGGTTTGGTGGACTGAATAGGAAAAGCAAACGCAAGCGCTACTGCAAAATCTAACTGCTGACGAAGCTAAATCAACATAAAAGAAGCTTAGCCAAAACTAAGCAATGGCTCAAAAACTTACCAACGCCTAAAGTTTTAACCTGATCAAGGATGCAATATGGTTTTACAACCTGTTAACGACAAAGAAGCGAGCCTTAGTACTTAAATCCGCTTCTTCAAATGCAAAAAAACGTCATCGAGGGCTTAGCTACGCAAATTCTTGAGGTCATTTTACGTACAGCAGTGCACTGCTCCAGAACACCAAACGAAAACTTCCGTCACCTCTACTTTTTTAAGTTTGAAGAAATAGCGCTGACGGAATCAGTCGCCGGGAAGTATGAGGTAGGCGCCCAAGATACACATGCAGTACGAAGAAACAAACAGCGCGACAAAGCACTCACTCTAAATGTCTTAAATTTTGTGTTCATGCAACAGCAACTTTGCTTTCCAAACTTTTTAAATGGAAAACGTTTTCATGCATTCCAGATGGTGAAACGAAAACCAACCTACGCATCTTTATTTCTAATAATGCAAAACTTGAACCCAGCATCTCAATGCATCTAAGCTGCGAAAATTTGCGATCCGAATGACGTGCCAAGGATTTCAAATGCCCGAAGACCAACCATTGTTCGGTGCAACGTCAGTGTTACACGGAAGATCGTCAACTGCTCCATAAGGAATTCATCGAAGTACAGTGATAACCTTCTATCACCAGTCTGAATCTTCTATATATTACGGGAGTAGCACAATGAATGTTCCGTGGTTCAAAAAAGGTTGAAAAACATCGGTTTAGAATATATAGGAAAGCGATACTAACACAGTTCAGACTCGGGTATTGTTTTTTCGTTGAGGCATTTTGGTCAGTTGTCTCACAGTAGTAGTAAAACTCGCCGTAACAGGGTTCATTAGCCGATATTTTCAGACATTCTGATCGAAATGACTTAATCTTTTCGGTCATTTCAAAAACATTTCGGTCTATGACCGATGAAAACAGGTTCAGATTCAGGCATTCACGTAAGTGCATTTGAAAACAAGTAAGGATGGAAAAGACAATCCTACAGCTGATGGGCCACCTGAGCGCTATAATATTTGTAGATAGGAAAATTTGAAAGATAATAGCGAAGTTTACATTCTGTCAGACTGTATACAAAAGAAAATGGTGAAACATTCGTGCTTGCTGCAGAGAATTCGGATGGAGGTGTGGCCGATGCAAAACGGTTGACTCGTGACACAAAAGAGAACAAAACTATTAATTTGCTCTTGCGGAGACCGCCGCTGCTGAAAACTCGAAAGAACGTTTCGGAGCCTTCATCTGATCAAACCAGATGCAACATCGAACTTCTTGCAATTGAATAAGTTGATATTTGAAAGGTACGGTCGGCATCTGCTAGCTTGTCTCATCGAATTGCGCTTATGAAACTGCATATTCACATTAATCCCACCAAAACGCTTACTTTCAAAGCAGAGTTTATATTTGCTTGTTGCAAAATGGCTTGAAACTTTTCCATCCACTTCACGTCGGTGATGTTGCGCGTGTAGTCCGCGTACAGTTCAAAGCTGCACTCCTGTAAAATGTGTTTTTCAGAAAGGACGATGAAGTTGAACAACCTTTCGTTAATCAAAATTAAGCCTTTATCATTATTTTTTTTACAGTAACTGCCATCAACGCATGGTTCGGGCAAATCTAGACGACAAAATTTCTCCCAAGCAAAGAAACTTTTTCTTCGGAACTTCTGCATCAATCCAGCACTGGCTGCAAACAATGCTCACAGATATAAAAACTAACTGTTGATTTTCGCCAAAGCTCAGCCCAAATCACTGGCTACTTAATCACTTTGAAAATTCCGAAAATACCCACCTCTGCCAGTTCTTCAAAACAACTTCCAACGAGGGGATCGCTTTTCTCATCAGTCATTTCCATGGCTTCCTCCAGTACCACAATAAGTTTCATTGACAGTTCGGCTATGCCTTCGATATCACCGAAAATGAGCTCTACGTCCTGTAAACATGAAAGCAAAGGTCTTTGTTGGATTTGGCCACTGTGTGTTTTTTATGTCTGGAACACTGAATCAAAACGGAGTGAACTTGGCTAGAAAACAATGAAAACTAATGATTAAAATGAAAAAATATTGCACATTTTGAAAAATGAGTGCTTTCATCTTCAGCAAAAACCGTATAAATTTTTTTACAAGTTTCCTTAGTTTTCCGTGAAGACCACTGCACGTGCGGCGCTGAGTTACACGTAATTGAACCTTTGACGAAGGCTCCAAATTTTTAACTCATGTTTTTCAGCAATATCGCCTGAAACGAAAAGCAAATTGAATTCCACCAACAAGTAATATGCGACTGATATAACAGATCGAGGGTATTTTTTCCCATACGTATTCGCTTTAATAAATTCCATTCGTATGCAAGCGAAATTTCGGCTGGACTTACACGACAAACTACAGTAACACTGGAATTATTTGCTATTCTCATTGTTGTTGTATACAGCATTTCAACTACAGTAGTCCGCTCGAAGTGAAGCAGATTTGAGTGGAGTTGGGTTCATTTGAATCATTGGTTTTCGCGTTGTTGTTGCTTGTGCGACCGGACAAAATTTCTAAATTTACTGTGACAGTTTAAAGCTGTGCATTTAAAAACTGGCCCAATATAACTTTGATCACATAAAGCATTATCCAGCCGCACAATCAAAGGTGTCTACAAAACGAAACTTGACATGTAAGCTTGTTTCGCCCTAGTCAATATTTGTCAAACGGGAAGGTAACGGACATCCAACACAACTCTGATTTGCCTTTAACCTACCCAAAAGTGAATCGAAAAGACGCCGCCGCACAGTTAGTCGGTAAACTATTCTGTGATAGCTCCATGTAAACTTCTGTGTTTGCGTCTCAACGCATTCGCAGTTTTGCATGTAGAAAAGCAGAAACTGGAATTGAGTCAATCGGATGGTAAACACAGAGATATGGAATGCGCATGCAGGGACACATCATATAAAAACATTTTCTCCATTCTCGCAGCAATGGCCAACAAATTTCATTAAACGTGTAATTATGTCCGGACAAGATACGTTACCAAACCCAACAAAAGAGAAAAGTATGACAATATCACAATTCCGCCAAACGCCATGAAGTAGACAAGCAGTAATTAAATCTTTTTACGCGTAAACTTTTTAGAAGGTAAGGCGTCGCTGAAGCGCAACTAAACAGAAAAACGCAACTGAAATATTAAAAAGCTTTTCGCATTGCAATTATGACTGGTAACCTATGGTTAGGTAACCTGCCTCAATTGACCGCAACGAGCTCATGATAACGACAGTGCCACCCAACTCACAAGCTGCTTTCTTAAACCCAACGTTCTTACTAAATGTAGGTGGTGTGTTAGTACATGTTTTCCTCTCGCGGGCGAGTTATAGCTGTACTTTTACATCACTGCTCTTTCAAAAGTTTGCCTTACGTTATTGGTTCGGGCAATTTACCGAAGAAGCCCTGAATTTTAACCAGAAGGTGTGGGTATTCAGCAGAAAACAGGACCATGTTCTACGCATTTCTCAGCCGCATTTGAGTTGTACCATTTGGTCTTGTGTGAAAATTGTCAAATCCTGATCACAACTCAAAGCTTCAGTTCAGCTTAATTGAAATTTGAATACACAGAAATAGCCAATTTTCGTTGTTGGAGGTAGGCTGGCAATCAACACTACACTCACAGAGCCTCATTTCATGGAACTTTTTCTTCTCTTCGCGCCGTGGAACGATTTAAGACAAATCAAACGATCGTCAGGTTTCTAGTCACGCAAAACTAAGCTCGGAAAATTGTTTTGTATGAACCGCTTTGAAAAACCTCGTAGGCTTCCTACTGGACACGGGGTTCTTAACCTGGGGCCCTAAGGGGTCCATGACTTTGATTTAGGGGTTTGTGAATGTGATTTAAAGGGTTCATAGGCTTTGCAGACATTTCCATTACTACGATGATTGAAACCTAATTTCAAATATTTATTACAACGTTTCTTCTTGAGGGGTCCGTAACTGTTATTACGATGTACTAGGGGTCCGTGACCCAAAAATCTGAAGGAACGCTGTACTAGACAGTCTGTTTTACAGCTTTGAATGGCAACCAAGAATGCAGCTGCGCACCATCGTCGCATGGTTTCTTGAAAAGTTAAAGTACGTTTCTCAGGTGTAAACGTCTGATGCAGTGGTTACGGATTAGGTTTACCCTACTTAGACTAACCAGAACAACGCACTTAACATCCTTTCTCCATCACACCTTCGCCGGCAACGTTTTTTGAACATAACGACTTCACATCTGTTTACAGAGTTGATGCAAAATTGCTTTTTCTACTTCTAAAACCTAAGTTTCGTTTTCTAAAACTTAGCCTCATCGCCACTTAGGCGAAACAAAACAACCTATAGCCCCGTCACACGAGGAAAATCCCTCCTTCCATGAACGACAATTTCACGCGGCGCATGCAATTCACTTGTGAACTGCACGGCACAGCACCAAAACGAAAGTCTGATGATGGCCATTAAACAAGTTTCATACTAGAAGCTTAAAACGCTTAGATAAGCTCATAAGTTTTCGGAACGCCGCTTTCGCTCAGTCATTAGCCTGGTGAACTCGCTGTTCGTCCTTTTGTGTTGGTTTAAAGTTAATGACATTGACAAGAAATCGCAGACAACGTTAATGTTTACTGGTTCCAAACAGCGTTTTTTTCTAAAAATTAACAAGTTCATAAATCAATCAAACATATTTTTTTACTTTTCTGCCAGCCCCAAAAAACATACGTCAAGCTTGCATGAAGTCTTGCAATTGTGAAGATCATTAAGTTTAGAAGAATGTCGCGAAAGCGCCATGTCAGCATCGGAAACCGATCGACAAAACCCTTATTTATATCGGTCAAATGCCTGCTGAAGAATACCAACCGCTTCGGAAAAAAGGTCCGAACGATCCGTGAAAAACTTTTTAATAAGTTTGATAATAAGCTGCAGGTCACGAAGATAACGCTGTTCCTCAGAGAGCAGATTGCGCACCAGAGTTGAGTAGGACGCGTCTCCTGCAAACATGAGCGACGTAAAAACAAAAATGTCCACCTTCAGCTATAGTCACAGGCGGACTTACACGTTTAGAATATATACAATTTATCGCATTTCTTCAATCCAATAGCGAAGCATAAATGGAAGTATCACACTTGTATTCATAAAAATAACGAAAGAAATAACGCCCTGATTGCTTTCCTAGCATTACTTTCGTCTCTTTTTTGACAGCCGTGAAAACTTTAGGAAACGCTATCCGAATGCAGAAAACATACGCTACAACGCATGACATTAAGCAAAGCAAGAAGAGCTCATAGCACCTATTTTTTGAATGCACCTTGGGGATATAAGGGTTTGATTTACGAAAAAAGCTTTCAGCTAAGCTTGGCTTAATGTCATACACGTGCAGTGATGGGCAACTTTACCGGTGTCTACTGCCTTTAACGGCCATTGTTACTCTAAGTGAACCTTACAATGCGTCGCATTTCTTGCAGTGCGAGAGCGGACCACGGTTAGCCGACCACTGATCTGTTGCGAAAAGGTCTGATACTCCCTATACACAAGACCAGGTTAACGCATGGGCTAGATAAGCCAGGCCACACCATCAAGGGACCAATGCAGATAAGTTTCTGTAATGTCGTCGCGTTTTTCAAGTTTATGAAACACTTCGTCAGTCCAATGTCATCACCAGAGCTGTACGGAAAATTTAACGAAAAATAACAGGGTTTCTATTTCACCACAAAATGTTGACAGTTATTTCCTTTGCTCTTGCTTTTTTCTACAGTTACAAGGGAAAACAACGAGGCACCAAGATTTGATAATGGTCCAGATCCCAGCGCCATTCTTTAACCGGTCGCAAGTTCTATCACTGACATGACGTCAAGGAAAAAGGAGGTATCACAAGACGTCCGAAATTACTACAATTAACACAACCTCCATTATTCAAATATATAAACAGTATGCCACAGTACTTCTTTCGGGAACAGAAGCGCACACGAAGTAAAAAGAAATCAACTTACCTATCTCATCGATAGCTCGAACGGGTAACAAGGGAATGTCGTCCTCCGCATCATCTTCTTGAAAAATGTTGAGAAGAACCTAAATTGTAACAGTTGCTGTAACATGAAACTGAAATGAATTACGAAATCATTCAGTGATACGTTAAATGGTTGATAAACGCTCGGTAGATAAGTTTTGGTCCTCTAAATCCAGATGAAGATCAACCCACAACAACGCCTATGCACGGTCAGAGGCTGCTGTGCCAAGTTCCATCCTGCCACTGACTGTCGTCAAGCATTCACCCAGTCATAGCAACACTGCAAAGACAATCTTCGCTATTGAATTTTGTACCCGTCGCACAAATAATCATCTGACATCATACGTGCAGCGCTCTGGGTGGATCACCGATTGAAAGCGGAGTGACTGGACACTAGGAGAGTCCGTATTATATTCATCCCCGACACCGGCACCCACCCTTCCTCGGAATAACCCTTCCGAGAACAGCGTGGGTTCGGCTTAACCGTCTCCGCACCTATGTCGGACGTTGCCGTTCCTGCTTGTACAAATGGGGTATCGCCTCCTCTGCGGCCTGTGAGTGTGGCGCAGAAGAACAAACGGTCGACGATGTTGTCCTCCAATGTCCAATCCGTCGACCTCCTCATGAACTGCATGGCCTGACGTTTCTGGACGATGAGACAATCTAATGGCTGCTCAACACCTGCCCCGAGATCTAGTGCGGCTAAGCAGTGGATTGTACCAACTCGCTCAAAAGACGAAGAAGTGAAGACAACATAAGGTGGTGTTCATGGTACGTCACGCTATACACCAGGAGTGCCAAAAGTGCAGCCCGCGGGGACATTTCACATGGCCCGCCACTTTGACCTGTCAAAGACTGGGTTACGCTTCTGTGTCGGTGCGACAGCGCTTCTTGCTACTAAGACGTTTCCCGTTGAATTTTGATGTTCCGATCAAGCGATATGAGCACAAAGCAACCGCTGAGAAGTTTTTCTGTTCTAAATCCTATGCGCAACCGCAGATAAGTTTTTCTGTTTTCAATCCTGTCTGGATTACGTCAGCCTGCACCTCACAGTTAAAGAATAACTGCTGGCCCGCGGGAGCCTTCATATGATCAAATTTGGTCCTATTTGGAAATGGTTGTGACAACCCTGCTATACACAGTCAAACGACATCTCAAGCTGAAACAAGAACTACTGTAATAACAGTTGCTTGTGGCATGACTAACTTAATTGAAGATGCGTTCAGCCCGAAATGGACAACTTCAAGCTTGCCGGTTTTGGTAAGACTTGAATAATTTAGAAAGATTTGAAACAATCAAAATCATGTGAAACAAAAATTGATGGACTTTAACTAATTGAAATTCTCCCAAGAATTTTTCAAAAAGTTACTGGAACTTGCAAAATTCTTGACCAAATCAATTACCATCTAATCACATCGTGGTGAAAATTCAGACTTAGGTAATGTATCAAGATATTAAAGTTTACGGGAATGTTAATATCCCAGACTGCCTGAAACCCTAAACTAGTATATACCCAACAGCTCAGTTTTTATGCAACATTTCGATTTACAGAATGTTAGGAAAATGCCAAAAGTCCAAACTGTGAAATAGGTCTTTTATTTTGGCAGTCATAGTGAAAATGTGATTATTCCAGCAGCCCATTTGAAACACAATCGATGCTGCAAGGTCTGTGCTGAACAGACAGGCACTTCAACGACTAGAAGAACAGACTTACATGATTATTATCAAACTTCGACCTGAAGACTGCGCTGTTATTTGTGTGGTTTTGCACAGTTTTGGATTCAATTTATTAAAAATATTACCTGCAAGTGAGTTTAATGCATACATGCCATTATAATTATAATGACAAAAAAGAAACACGACTTTACAAAGTTACCAGGAGAACACGTACAATTAACATATTGAGAAACAGAACAGAAAAGCAGCTGTATATTCGAAGTCAAAATACAAATTCCAGGGACAGATTCTCAAAACATTTGGATCTTAACTCTAGAACGGTGGTTTTTAAACTGGCTTCGATCGAACCCCTAGGGATCAACACAGCTGTTTCAGGGGTCTGACAGCGAGACAGACAAGTCCTGCTGACTAAACCCGCGAGAAAGACTTCTGTACAATTTAAATGTAAACTGTTGATTGATTGATTTTATTTCAACCCATTTTTACTTTCTGTTATAACGGGCAAAAATGGGGTTTGACTAAAGCTTGGAAAACTATGCAAGGGTTTGGCGTGTTTGTAAGGTTTAAGAACCACTGCTCTAGAATGACTTAAGATTATGAAAACACAGCAACCAGCAAATGTAGAGTGATCAACCAAAATACAACCGACCAATTCCGGTTAAGTGTGCAACCAATCGTAAGTATTCATTTTAAACTGCTTGCTATTTTGAGATGACAAGCTGCAAACCAATACAATTTTTTATTCATATCACACCTTAACAACAGCTTGCTTTTCTGAAAAATTGCTTTTGATGAGGTTTTAACTTATATGTTATAATCAAATGTTCCTATGTCAATCATTTTTAGCATAACATATTTCTATGTGAATTGAAGTTCTTATTAACTGCTAAAAGAAGTCTCAACAATGGGAAGTCAAAAAAACTTAGATGAATTTGTTTCATAATGTAATTCAATTCCAATTTTTACCTCATTTCTGAATAACTTTGTGACATGTGGTCAAAATCTTTGAAATAATGATTCAACTTTATGAAATGCTGTAGGAAATTATAACTGCAATTTCAAGTCAACTCCTGATCCTTAGTCATGTACAAAATTTGTCTTAACAATTTTCAGATCTTGAAGTGCTGCAAAGCATTGTCATTTTACAATAGCACACATCTAAACCTTTAAGTTACCACAGCAGCTACTTCTGAAAATGTGCTATTACACTACAATATTCCACAAAAACAGCACTCTTTAATAAAAATTAATGAAAACTAAAACCTGAAATCATCAATAGTAATTGCTAAATTAGTTGGAAGTCTGCAGTAGAGCCTAGGACATTTCACAACTCTGCCATAACTCGATGTTGAAACAAAAATCACCAAATTTTGTAGCACTAGAGCGCAGCAGTAAACCTGCGTGATGTAAACCTCTCATTTTGATAAGCAAATCTATAGGAAAACCACAAACCTTATCAGCAAACATTGCAATCTTAACATCTTGATGTGTGATTTCTGTTCTATGAGGAGCTAAATTCTGAAGATAGTTGGTAGTTAGTTTTAATATATCCAGCAGCATGTACTCCAAAACAGCAGCATAAAAGGTTGAAACTTGTTTGTCTGTGCTGCTTGACAGATCCTGAAAAAAAAAAATTAATTTAACTATTTGTAGTATGTAAATACGTGAGAATGCAACAAGTGGACTTAAATAGCCTCTGATCAAGCCAGGTCATGTCAATGACCTGAATATTTGGCATGTCTCAAACAAACACGAACCACTAATCACTGGTATACAGTGTGAACTAATCAGTGGTCTTCTCAATAACTGCTGGACCGTCAATTGGGGATCAGAATACCTAAAGAAATCTACTTACACGAAAAATCACATTAGTACAAAAGCTAGAATGAACTTCTTTCTTATAACATCAACTAACCTTTACTACATGATGGACTTTATCAATAGACAAATGAACTTTCTTCTTTCTTTCACGAGTATGTTTGGACTCATCCAAAACATATGCCAGGAGTGGCTCAGGAAATTTTCGACCCAGTTGCTCTTGTGCATCCTTTATTAAATTTCAAAGAGATTTTTTAATAATGTGCAGTGAAATAAATTGGCAAAGGTACCCACACACAATTTCAATATAGTGAACCACGCAAAGTATAAAATTTACTAAAAATACTATCTAAAGCAGTGGTTCCCAAACTTTTTCTCATCACGTACCATTTGTGGGACCCATAGTGTCACTACGTACCACCTTGCTCCAGGAAAACTCGATCTACCAAACATCATTCAATTATAAATTTGGAAAACCGGAATTGACACAAATGTGACATGAAGATAATGGCTGTAAGAAATTATAACGGCTACTTTTAAAAAACAAGTACACAAAAACTCGGGAATTAACAGAACCTAATAAGCAAAAAACATAGCTATGAATATATTTCTGTGAAGATAAACAGAAAGTAGTAGGCCTATTCGCGTACCACCTTGAAGGCCTTCACGTACCACTAGTGGTACGCATACCACAGTTTGGGAACTGTTGATCTAAAGTGATTAGCTTCCTATTCTTATATATCACATAAGGGTCAAATCATTATGATCCAACAAGAAATTGCAATTGTGTAACCCAATGTCACAAAAATGCCTCATTTTTTTATATAAGGTGCACTTACATGTAAGATGGTCTGGAAAAAA
>JGI24159J19872_10005300_pt1 | contig 16647 bp, 14 predicted proteins | sample Ectturendosymbi4_FD_19872 | JGI IMG/M metagenome (IMG submission 19872) | reverse complement strand
AGCTCACCACAGCCACACGTTTGCCCACAGTCATCCACAATACTCCTACTAAACTCTATAACGTCATATAAGGACTACGATCAAACGTCAACAACGACCCAACACTCAATCAGTCAACCGTGTAGTGAATCGGTAAAAATTGTCATCAAGTGAGTTGATAAGCGTGATGAGAACCGTGTTGCAGCTTCATGTAAAAAAAAGCCTATTGATACAACCAGTGGCGTACGCAGAAATTTTTCATGGGGGGATTTCATTCAGTGGCATAGCAAACAGTATGTGAAAACACTTAATCTCTTTTGCGCAGATAATAAAGTTTTTGTAAAATTTCAAGCTCAAGGGGGGGGGTTAACCCCAAAACCCCCCCTTTGCGTACGCCCTTGGATACAACATCCCTGATACACGATTGTCTATTGTGTGGTTAAGATAACAATCGCTTAAATACACATGCCATAGTCTAAATTACTCAAAATCAAAAACGTCCTTCAACTGCGGGTAGTGTCTCGACATTAAAACCACTTTTATTTCAATACAGCCTTTGAAGTTTTATAGCTTACAGCATAGCCCATAGTGCCGCCCCCATAAAAGTTCCGCCAGGGGCGGACCGCCCCCCCACTCCCCCTTAGCTACGCCACTGCATGAACCCGAAAAGACAATTAATTATAATTCGAGTAAGGCAATCACGTCCCACAAAAAATCATTTTCTGGCTACGCGGCTGTGCGGTAAGGTTCTGATTGTTACTGTACGAACTTTATGGAATCTAATTGCAGTAAGAAGTTATCAACAGTCCTCTAACAACAACTGGTGAGAGGCTGCAGTTAACTGCCTTGGAAAAAATACCTGTGAAGTAATATTTTTCTTGCTACCTTCAACCGGTGGCGTAACAACAAAAACTGCCGCTCTTGGATTTTTAGTATTAAATGCCGCTACCTTTAACACCACCACTGCCTCAACAGTAGGCTTACTGTATGTTGAAGATTGCTCAAAATACAAAAAAATACCTACGCACAAAGGGTAATGTGCCCCTATCATTAATCTCAAAATTGGTGTTCAGTATTTTATTCTAGTTAAAATTTCAAAGATCAACTCTTTGCAGAAGCAAACGCCAGAAGTATATCATTAAAAGACAGTTTTCGGGCGAAATCACTTTCAGTGGGAAGGATCGATAACGCAGACAGCCTGCTTTGCCCCGTAGTAGATCTTAAGTTCGACAGCATCAACTTAAGTTTTCAAAAACTTTTCTAGCATCTTGCAACACAACAACAACGAGGTGAAGCTACAGACACAAAAGTACTGTAATTACGGTTACACATTTTAATCAGCAGATCCAGCGTTGTAGCATCGCCTTGAAAAGTGTTACTGCTGCTTTATACCAGCCGATTGAGCCCAGCGAGTTCTAATGTACCTCAGAGAGATCAACATCATCCTCATGGATGTTATTAAATTTGTTCATATCCTTATCAGTGCTTCCACCTCGCAACAACGCACGGTGATTTAAAAAGCCAAATGTTTCATTTAGCGGATTAATTTCACTGAGGCTCTTTTCTGCTTCATTGTGAAATTGCTTCACAGTTTCTAACATGCATTGTTTAATTTCTTCAGCAATAGATAGACTTATACCTCCCGCATGTACGCTAGGCATTTTTCTTCTTTCGGAAACGTCACTCCTCAAACAGGATTTCTTGCTCTTCACAAGTCTTCAAAGCATTACGAATGCACCGCTTGGCTAACGGATTGTGTTCATCGACAAGGAAAGCTTTCAGGAAGGCACGGCATCTTAAATCGAGACACCCATTTGTACCCGCTGCACAACTCATCAGTTCATCTGACGACAACAACAGAAATGCGGAGCTCTGGGCTGATCCCCGATGGAATGTGGAGTGGTTAGAGAACACTACGAGGCTCCTTACTTTCATCCCCGACATCGGCACATACCCACCTGGAATGGCCCTGTCAAGAACAGCGTGGGTCCGGCTTAACCGCCTCCACACCGGTCTCGGACGTTTCCACTCCTGCTTACACTAATGGGATATGGCCTCTTCTGCGGCTTGTGATTGTATGGCGCAGAAGAACGGACCGTTGGACATATTGTCCGTCACTGTCCAATCCATCGACCTCCCTATAGAATGCATGGACTGACGGTTCTGGATGAAGAGACAATCGAATGGCTGCTCAACACCTGCCCCAAGATCTAGCGCGGCTTAGCAGTGGATTGAAAAAACTGCTCATACGATAAAGAAGAAAAGCTATTATTGTTTCATCTTCAGGGTACAAATCTCCAGTGGCAAAACATTTCGATGTAAATATCTCGGGCACCGTGAGACTCCCTCAGAACTTCATTCTAAAATTGTAAAAAAGAAACGAAAAACTAGTTTAATGCACTCACTACACTGTAGACACGTTGATGAAGAGCTTTCACAGCTTCGTAATGTGCACTCTATCATTTATCATGCACTCTTTTCACGGCAATTGACACATGCTTTAAGTCGGACCTCTCATGCGTGATTAGAAGTCNAGAAAAAAATGTAGACCCTTTCTAAATCAGCAAAATTGTTTCGTAAAACCCCGATGATCCACTGCATGTATACTTGCAACGTTAATAAATGACTTCAGTATGGGATAAATAATTAATGCTTTTGGATCAATGGCCTTGATTCTGCGCTGCACTCAATAATAGATTCCTATCATTGTGGAAGCATTGTCATACGTCTGACATTTGCATATCATTACGTCCAAGACATTTTCTTGAAGATCATCGAGAATAAACTGAGTAATTTCTTTGGAACTTTTCCCATACAGTGGAAAGAAATTGAGAAAGGGCTCCTTTATCTGTACACCACCGCTGTCAATTTTTACGTATCTCCTTACAAACGCCATTTGATCAATACGTATATCAGCCACGCCAGGAATAGGATCGAGTAAAATAGAAAGCTTCTTTGCTGCTTCTAGAATGAGACGCTTAATCCAGTGGCTCCCAACCTTTTTAGATTTATGGCACCCGAGAGAAAGAAAAAATAGCTTGCGGCATGCAGTGACGAACATATAGCATTTTTATATAACGTTTAATAGCATTTTGAAAATGTATTTGTAATGACTTATTAAAAAATGTATTAGCTCGCGGCATTCTTGAGTACTGTAAATGACACCCGGTTAGGAACCACGTGGTTCAACGTTTTTCCATGAAGTTCACTTAACTCGTTTTGGGTAGTCAGGGAAAACTACTTTGTCTTGCCCTATTTAAAAAGTTGGGTAACAGAAAGATGCTCATTGATGACAGGATTGTATATTTGCGTTGAGTTTCAAAGTTTCGAGAATATTTCTCTTGTTTCTTGAGTTAACTTGTAACAGAAACAACATAATCCTAAATCGCTACTGGAATAAAGCAATGATCAGAGAGCCTCGTCAACTTTTTAAACTTCTTCTAAAACCACTTCTTCCTCAGAAACCTCATAGATTCTTTCTCTTTATCTACTTCCTGAATTACTCTAAACACTGGCCGGAAAGACGCATTTTTATTCTGATAGCTATCAGGACCTGCTTTGACCATTTAAACTCTCATGGTATAACTTTTATTTCTGGCCGAATTGCCATTTCTTTTTGACAAGTACAGTAGCAGTATCATCAATTCCAGCCTTGCATGGAGGTGCTTTGTTAATCAGCCTACTTTTTTCAATAACCGTTTCTTTATTGCGTTGCACGGGGTCGACGGTCGCTTCCTCCTCCGTTTGCGGTATCGATTTATTGACACTGCGAGCCTCTTGTTTTTCGTTGGCTGAGGAGGGTTCTGAAGAAATATTTTAAAACTTCAAGATGGTTCCTTAATTCTTCTTCAATTCTTCCTTCTAGCTTTCTTTTTCTTTTTTAAGAGAAACTTTAATTTGTTCGTTGGTAGGTTAAAATGTTTGATCGATATTTGAAAATCAAGCAAACTAAATCTCGTTAACTTCTGCATAAAACAACCGTGACATTGCAAACTTGCTGTTAGGCTTAAACTCGCTGCACAACCCTTTTTGCCAAAAATTTGGGTTTGTCGAAATCTTATCTATGATGTCACGGGGTGAGTAGGTAGTGTTTACAAAAAATGCTCCAGTAAAATCTGCCTATAAATATAACTCTTTCCCAGGGGTTGGCAACCTACAGCACGCCTGCCACATTTGGCATGCCATACAATTTCCAATGGCACACAGAAGCTTCACGTTTTGCATATCAGTTTTGTTATGATTCACACAGAAGATATATTCACCTTGACTTGTATAACAATAGTTCGTTGTTGGCACACTGAATGATGTCAAACCTTAAGTCGGCACTCAGTTAGCAAAAGGTGATTATTACCAAAAAGCCGACCCCTGCTCTGTCCCATAATATTTTGGTATTAATAAGGGGCAAAATTTAGGTTATCGTGGTAGTTCTGAGCCCGTACTTATTTGCTGTTTACCTGGATGAACTCTCAGATCATTTGGGTTCAGCCACAAGGTGGGATGCACTGTGGGAAATATGGTTGTGAATCATCTGATGTCTGCTGATGATATATGTGTGTTCAGTTCCAGTATTAGTGGGCTGCAATGTCTTCCTAATATTTGTGGTGTTTATTCTGCTGAACACGAAATCGCTTTTAATTCCAACAAAACCACTGGTGTTCTTTTTGCCCAAAAAAGTATAAACAACCTGCTCCATCAAATGTTTTTCTGAACGGTGTACGTGTACAATTTTTGACCAAGTGAAACACCTTGGTGTGTGGATAAATGTCTCACTGAACGATGATGGTGATATTCAGAGACAAGTGAAATCACAATACTGTGCAGCAAACAAACTTAGAGGCACTTTTGATCAGTGCTCTTCTGCAGGATAAAACACTCTATTTCGTGCCTATTACATGACAATGTATGCTTGCTAATTGTGGAGAAAATATACACAGATTAGTATGAAGCGCTTACGTGTTGCGTATAAACTATAATGCCTACAGAATCATGCATAACGTAGTCAGAAATGTAAGTGTTCGCCCACGCCAGATTAGCCATTGTGTCAAGGCCTTTGATCCCTTGTTGAGAAACAAGGTATCGATTTTTTTACACGCTGCGCATCTTCGTCTAACTTTTTTATCCGATCGCTTCAAATGTCTGATGCTTTTTACAAATCTTCATTTTTCCTCAATTATTTAACGCTCGTGTATGATGGCGAACAACATACAACTGCAATATCGTGTTTCCCCGATAATAAGAGAGGGCTTATATTAATTTTTACTCCGAAATTTACACTCGGGCTTACTTTCGGGAATGTCTTATTTTGATATATCAAAAAATGAAGTTAAAAAGTAAAAATTAAGAGATTTCTAAATAAACAAAAATTACGAAAAGCTATCTGCATTTACTTGTCATTAACATGTTTTTTATTCAGACACTCGTTGACAACAATTTATTCAAAAACAATCATATCATCATCCTCTGGAATATCTTGCAGGTCATCAGTTTCCAAAATTCCAGCGGAGTTTTCGCTTAACTCAATTTCCCACCAGTCAGCTAGGGCTTATTTTAAGGGTAGGGAAGGGCTTATATTAAAATCATCCTCAAAAATTACGCTAGGTCTTATTATCGGGGAAACACGATAGTTGTTGGTGGATGGTTTCGGTGCTCGTGTCTCATCAGTATTGCTTTTGTGTAGCAACAAAAATCCTGTGTGCAAACCAAGCATACAAAATGTAAGAAATATAACTGGTGAAACGGTAATTGTCAAATCCTGCTTTAAAATTCAGGAAAATCAAGTGGCTGTTGATCTCATGATGAATGCGATGCAAAGCATTTGAAACCTTGATCGGAACAGCGTGCATACCTCTGTGCGCCAATGTGCACCTCCTACTGACTTAGCTTTTACTTTTTTCTTTTTCTCTGTTAGCTGCTTACCTCATAGTTTTGATATTAGAATGCCTTCATTTCTCTCACACTACTAGATCTCTGGATTATGATGGGTGAATGACGCTACAGTTGCGGCGCTGATAAAGTGTTTTGCTCCTATTAGTGTTGGTCGTGTGCAAACACCCATTCTTTAATGTGCTATGGCCAACCATTTTTTGTGCTCTTGTGTTGTTTGATTGTGCCTGTGATATGGACGAGTCTGTAATAAATGAAGGGGCGATCGCCCTCCCCTAAAACTTACGAAAGCAACTTTATTCACCATGATTTTGCACAATTCGGAAAACAGCATCTGCGATATATAGCGATTTTTCCGTTTTGTCACAGCAGTGTTGTGAAGTAAGCTATGCTTCATCTCTCTTACAGTAATGAACCCATAATGAGACTTGACTACCAAATATTACTGAAATTGCCTCCACAACGTTACTGGCTGGATCCGCCCCTGTACGCAGATTATACTGTGCATGGTACATTTTTCCGTCCACAACGATCCTGCCGCTCTATGATATATCCACAATATCCAATGGATAGCTACGCCATTGCCTCCATCTAGATTTAACGGATTTACTATCAAGGTAAAGCACCTCTATCACAAAACCTATCGTTTTTTGTTTCTTCACCCCACAAATAAAACACGTGTGCAAGTGTATCAGCAGTGCAACCTATGGCCTTTCCATCTTACTTATTCATTGTTAATCTCTGGTTCAATGAAATATAGTGGAATAGAATTTCTGAAGAAAAAGCACTTCCCCCAGTTTTTACTCAAACCCAGCATAAAAATTTGATTGCGAAGATTTTGCAATTCAATTCTACTAGAGGCATTTAGATCTACAGCAGGAAAGACACGAAATGCTAATGGCCGTACTGAAGTTGAGTCACTGATTATATTTTTCTTAATGCGAACGCCCGAAGCACGGATGACTGTTGGGTTAATCATTGGGTATGTCCGCCGTCTGTGCACCGAGTTACTCCGTACATAAAAATATTGATAGGTGCACGAACCTTCTCCTTTGCTAAAAGACAGGTTAATTCACGGCTAAAGCGACCAAATTTGAAAGAAAAATAATGAAACTTGAAATGCATTCTAAGGGAATTGCAATAATTGACCGCTCGGACCCTTTTCTGCATAAGATCTATTGCCGGAAAGATGTTTGGGAGCTTAGTTCCTAAACAGAGAGCCGACTAAGCTGCATTTGTACGTTTCTTACGTGATATGCATTAAAGTAAAAAAAAACTTTCAGCACCCCACTGAAGTTTATCCGGCACCATGTGGGTTTTTCTTTAGCACATTCACGCCAGTATCTTTTTAGAATTACCGATGCTACAGTAGTGCAGCTAGAACAAACTCGAAAGTTTTGTTGATGTTCACAGTCACGCTGGATGCAAGACGTTCAGCTTCAGCGACCACGCACATAGCCATTAAGAAGTTTTTGAAAACTTACGGCAATCTCACTCTTAAAAATAACCAGCATTCTACGATCTCTCTACAGCTAGTAGCTTATCTGCCAAAACTTTGGTCTCAGCTGTCTACGTAGTCGTTAGATGTGTAGAGCAAGCCAAGGTTTGAAAAAAGTCTGTGTCAGCTTTCCTGTTTTAGCTGCGTTCGCCCTACTCCAAGCCATCTTTCACGTAACTTCGCGCGACGCGCTTTGTTCCAGCGCGCGCCAAGCCGAGTTCGCGCGCTGCCGCACGCCGTTACAAACCGCTGACTTTATAGGCCCTTCACAATGCGGCAAGGCACGACACGAGTCCCTCTCGCAGGAAGTGGCTCGATATGAAAGAGAAAACGTATCAGGCGCTGGTCAGAGACTGGCAACGTGTGACTGAGGAAGCAGGAAACGTTGTAGGTTTACACTTCATGGACTAATAACTTTTCGGTCGCATGACCAAGTGCTTGGTTGTTTTCGATATACATCCTAATAGCGTTTGGAAAATCATTTTCATCGTCTGCGGTCGTGCATTTCCAGTCCAAACTCATACGTGCAACATCTTGAAAAACGTGAGCAGCATACAACAGTGTAGTGTCATGCAGCTGCAAGATGCCAACACAGCAAGTCGCTAAAACGATCTATCGCCGAAACCACTGTAGCTGAACTAGACTATCATCAGTTCTAGTTTTACAGGTCGAAAAACTCAAAGCACTCCTAAACGTTTAGACTTTCTCTGCGCCTGGATTGCATGCGTTCTGGTGCCATAGCCCATAGCTACGACGAAATCACTCCATTAATATATCACAGATATTTTTCTCGTTGCCTTCAGGCTTTTCACTAATCCAGTATTGCAGCTTTCAGCAATTTGTTAGTGTTTATTCCGTTACAAACGCTTAGAGCAGGACAAGCAAATAAAGGAAATACCCGACAACTGCAGTTTATCTGTATGCTAAAATGAAGCTGGTGAGCAAAGTTTATTATATGGATATCTTTAATAGGAACGATATGAACAGGGGCGTAACGACGGGGGGCAAGAGTCACAATTTCCCGGGCGACGAATCACTGTGGGAAGCGCCGAAAAGTCCCAACAATGTCATGAGTACTTCTTCAATACAGTTGCTTCCGAAGAGCTCTGGTTTGAACATGGGGGCGCCAAACTTACTTCTTTTCCCGGGTGCCATCTAACCTCGTTACGCCCCTGGATGTGAAGAAAATGTCTTGCAACGAACTTGTTTTGGACAACTTTACAAAGACCTTTCGCCGGGTACGAAGTGAAGTGGTACTTTACTTAAATACACTTACGTACATTTAATGCACTTACGTACATAAAGCAGTGTTTGGCACTGGGCAACCTAAGTTTCATGTGACCCCAATGTTATAGTTGGCAGGACATATTACCAAACCAGTCACTGCGGCTGAAAGATCTTGTGGCAAGATGAAACTAAAAAAACTTTCAAAAAAGCCGATAGTCTCTGACTCAAAAGATATAATCGAATCATGTTTATTTTTTCTCTGCAGCAGGGTATAATATAGAATCTACCGACAGGTGTGTACCCTGGAGGTTTTTGACCGTTGAAATAGTAACCAACGAGCAAACATGTTGGAGAAAGAAAAACTGCCGCAGTTACCGATGTTTGATTGATGCAGCTTTGAACTAGAAGCGTTAATTTCGGCCTAAGTTTAAAAAATATTGAAGTTTGGTACAAATTTTAAGTACATCAACAAAGCCAACCTGAGATCGAAAAATTTGCCATAGTGGTTGGTACTGAATTGACAAGATAGTCAGCTTTGATTCAGAAGCTAATGGNTAATGCAAACTTGATGAACCTTGGCAAGCAAAGGCAAATCTCGCTAACATATGCGGATAATGGCTGTTTCAACAATTGTTACTATTTTGTGCTTTCACTGCAGCGCTTGTACTATTGCGGCTGAAGATACATTCGTCGGNCGTTTACCACTTAGGTTCAAACATAGCTTATCAAATGGCTTTAACTAAAGTGAAATAAGGGCTCTTTAATATATTTTTGTNGATTAATTATAAGCGTTTAGACTAGTTTCGCTATGTGCGAGGCTTAAAAATTTTGAATTCATCGGTTGCTTTTGAAGCAGCCACCGAAAAACAAAGAGTTGCGCTGAAAAAGTGATGTTGCTGTGGATGTCGAACTTTCAACATGGATTTGCAAAAACGATGGGGAATAACTACCTCTGATTTCCACTGTCTATATGTTTATGCCACTGTGTGAAACTATGAAGCGAAGCATCTGTTACTTGTTTTACGGAAATCTTAATTGATGCCGACGCAGTTCTATAAAGTTTTTCAGGTTCTAACTTGAAGAAAAGCATTTTCTTACTTTTTGATGTGGCTTCAAAATATCGACGTTCGTGTTGCAAATTTATATGAAAATCTCGGCAGCATAAGACGCTTCCCCATTTTTGCGGCATTGCACCATTGCCATAACTCGTACGTTATAACGCGCAAATAGTTCTGTAGCTCATAGGTGTTGAGAAGCGAGTGCATTATTTTAGGGACGAAAGCCTTTTTTGCCCAAATGTTTCCAGTGTCACCAAATTTTAATGAATCCTTTCTGATGTGCCCAAATCTGAATGAAGTTGTCGTAATTTACCCAAATCTGAGTGAAGCTGTTCTAAGATCCTCAACTGTTTCTACTCTTAACTGAAGTTCAATGAAGCCATCCTAATTTACCTAAATTTAATTGAAGCTGTTATTACAATCAGNCCGCGTCGCCAAGAGGTTCGAAATCAAAGAGAAAACGTGTTTGGCCACTCAAAAGCTTCAAATAGCAATAGAGTTCACTCTGTTGCTACTTGGTCACGTTAGGTCTTCAACGCGTCACCTGTTTTTGGTGCCTCCGCATTGAACGTCATGGCTCAGTAGCTCATGTGATGTTGTTTGTGACAATCACATCCTCCCAACTTTATTATTCAGCGAAATTAGGGTCTCGTTACACCTTCCACATGTCTTATCGGGCACATTTGTTGCAGTCAGATTGCGTTGCCAAGAGTTCAGAGGTTCAAAAACAAACAGACAACATGTTCAGCTTCACAAATACTTCAAGTAGCAATAGAGTTAACTAATCGACGTTAGTCTATTAATACAAGTGGTCATCTTACACTTATGTTTAGGGTTAGATGCTCTGCTTGTATGGTGCCCTTCCAATGCACGTTACGGCTCAGTGGTTCATGTGAAATCAACAGTGATCATGACCCTGTCCTAATTTAACCAAATGGGTCTACTTTCACCCAAATACAAAGCAAAACGTTCTAATTGAATAAGCTCAGTATGAAAAAATAAATGCCAAAATACTGAAAAATTTTGCCGGAATAGTAACCAATATTCAAGCTTTTGAGATGCGATCTCATTGCCATGTCTTACGCTTATGCTGTAGCTTGTAACAAATTGGAGAGAATTCAGCTTTCTGCCGCTCCACATCACAATGCGATTCGGATCTATTAGCATAACACACAAATTACTCATACGTTGTATAATATGAATTGTCTGAAAGCCACACAACTCTTTGCTATCAACTTGTTTTTGTCTACCAGCTATGCACTGCAACTTTATGTAGCGTGAACAAGGGTGCATAAGTCAAAAATTTCAGAAAAATGATAGGGAAGACAGTTTGCAGGGCAAAATATTTAGACTGCAAGCGAGCAACAGTATTTGGTTGGGAACACCGCCTCTCGAAGCACAAAACGACAAGATTTGCTAGAGATTTGAGTGGGGGAGCATGGCTCCCTTGCTCCCCCTGGCTGCACCTGTGGGGAAAGATATGNCATACCCGCCTGTAAATGAAGAGAGTTGTACTCTTTTCAATAATTTATTTTTTACCAGAAGTGTAAACACAAAACCGAGAGCTGTACACAAGCCAAGAAGTGATTCCAATTGAACAAAGCGAAAAAATGACGAAAGAAAGTTAAATTCACAACAGAACCTTCCATGCATCTTTTTTAAAAATAAGTCATAGCTTATATAGTCTTATCGAGGAGGAAGAGGATTTGCTGCTGAAGAATTCAAGCTTTTCAGTTCCTAGAGATGGGTAGTATAACCCGATTTGCATTCGGAGACCAACTGCAAGACACAACATACCTGTATAGCTGTAANGTTCTTTAGAAAACCATGCAATTGGGTTGTTGGTNCATTGCTTTTCTAATTAACTAAAAGAGCGCAGAAAAAGCAACTATTATATATACCGGTATGGATTTATCGGTATCCAGACAACTTCCACTTGGACAACTGCTACCCGGACAACCGCCACCGGACAACTGCCTCCCCAGCAGTGGCGCAGGGAGGGAGCATGTTCCCACACTTTTTTCATGTTTTTCTCTGTAGTGCAATAAAAATGAATACATCATTTAAAAACTGATTCAAAAATTAGCTTGAAGTGTTGTTGAAAATCTCTTGTTTTTATGTGCGTTTCCACACTTCTTTTAGCACCACATCCTGTGCCACCCGGACAACAGCCACCTAGGATATTGCGTTTTATGTGTCACATACAAGCTATCAAATTCAGTTTGGTATATCGCGTTGTGCCACGTAAAGGATTTTCGAGGCAGAGCGCTTGGGAAACTCTGGTTGCTACGATAATATTGCTTCAACATACTTCAGGAAAAGTGACTTGAAGCGTTGCTGTTGTTGCCATGTTACTCACAAATCAAAGGTTAAGGTAAAATAATGCACACCACGTAAAATGAAAGGAAGAAAAGGCGTTTTATGAGTGCGTGGATTGAATGCGATAATCTGCATAAAAAATTTTTCTGTGAAAAAGTTGAAAATGCCCATACAAAATTAAGCTTTGCACTGACTTAAGAATGTTGGCGAAGATGTAATGATATCGACACGACATTCTTCACCCAAAAGGTCCAAAGTTGAAATTACATTTTTTTAAAGTGGTCAGAGGATGAAGAAATTTTTGTTATACACTGCATCCTTGTGAAATTCAAATAGCTATAAACGCAAAAACTCATTATGCCTCAGGTGGCAGTTTTCTGGGTGGCGATCGTTCTAGGTGGCGGTTGTCTGGGTGGCCGCTGTCCTATAGTGGCAGTTGTCCTAGGAGGCAGTTTTTGTAGATGGCAGTTGTCCGGGTGGCAGTTGTCCTGCGTAGCAGCTGTCTTGGGTGGCAGTGTCCTAGGTGGCAGTTGTCCGAGTGGCAGTTGTCCAGGTGGCAATTGTCCTAGAAACGGATTTATCAATTTCGCTCTTTTTATAAAATTGACATGTTTTGATGCACATTGAGTAGGCATATCAAAATACGGTGTTTACGTATAAGCAATAAGCTAAAATAGGGTGTATAATGTTACGTACAAGTTACGTATTTTAGGACATTTCCTCGAGAGCACTGGTTAATTTAACAGGAACGTGTCCTAGGCACGTCCAAATTTACCATTAAGAAACTTGGACCCGCCCTTTATCGTTCGACTTTGCGCTCAGTTTTATCCTCAAACGGAAGTGTATTCACTCATGGTTTTATTATTGTAACTTTAAGCACTGCGCTATTAATCTCAAATACATCAGAAAGGTAATCGAAAACAGCAGGGGTTTATACCAGTAACTTGGGTTAAAGCATGTAAAGACAGTTACGGTAAACAACAGGGGTTAATACGAGTTCAATTCTTTCATAGGAGAGAGAGTAGCCCATAATGCCATAATTTCGATAGTTCTCAGTCTATCAGACTACCTGTAGACTGTTCAAGCTTGGTAATGCCCATACCTGGTTTATCAAGTTAAGACTGGTAAGCCCACGACTTAACTTGCTACTACTCCTTTAGTAGACAAAATGAAGACTGCCTGTCTGGCTCAGATCACCGGGGTTTTGTTGACTCGTCGGGGATTTCCGATCTGGTACGGAACTCACGGTCGATCTGGTTCTCTCGATTCTTATTGGCTGATGCTCGCGTCATCTTCGTTTTCAACCAATCACCTTCGAGAGTGGCGCTCTGACGGTATCTTAGGCTCCGCCTACCGTTTTTGCCGTAATCCGGAATGCTTTCCGTTATGGTTCGTTTTCATCCGTTCAAATCGTTAATATCGTTTATACATTTACACGGATTATTAATGTAAATAATTTCTATAATGTTTTCGGGTTACTCTCTTCCTAATGGTGACTTGCGATTACATGCAGAGTATAAATACGCAATGGTTTAAATAAATACACAATACAATGTTCTTGTAAACTAAGTGTTTTTAGTTGTTACTTTGTTCCAACTTCATTCTCCTGAAATTCAGTCCATTCGGTGATGCGACTTTTTGATGTTTTAATATTCGTACCAATCATTGTTATTCCATGGAGCCACTGACAAGCTTCCGAGTCGCTCTCTTGATTTGCATTTAAAGTCTTCCTTTGTTTGTTTTTCAGAGTCACGAGACGTTTCATGTTGAGGATGCAACGCGAACTCAACAATAAGTGGTGATTGCATCTTTCTTTTGAAGGTGGAAATGAAATTGTGGCGATACGACAATAGAATAAAAATCGGAATCGTAAGCTAATCTTCATCAATGCTGTATTGCTTGCGACAGCATTTAAACAACCTTGGGTTACCTTCCCTTTACAGCGACATTACTTCGAGTTACATCGAACTAATAGGTGTGTGGAAATTTATGGGTCCGTTCAGTTCAGGAGACCTAAAAAGTATCTGGAAAGATAAAAAATTAAGGTTTGTCGGTAGTCAAGCCTCTTTTAAGTTACAAAAGCAATCAGTTCGTGGGTGCAATTAGGTGGGGGACACGGGGGACGTGTCCCCCCAACTTTTTCAGATGTCCCCCACGTTTTTCTCTTTAGGTTTCGTAATATATTGGTTTCACACCAAGCCGTCCCCCATTTTACAACAAAACTGTGATAGTTGTGTGTCCCCTCATGTTATAGTTGTGTGTTCCCTCAACTCCGTGTATCATGTTAGAAGACACTAAAGACAAATTTTGTTGCTTTTTGCTGATTGGCAATAATTTAGCAGTTCGTTATTTTTTCTGGCAAAATTCCGAGAAATCGGGAAAAAGTATTTCGCACTCCCAAACATTTTTGCTTCACTACGGCTGTGAGATTTACGTGAAAAACAAGAACGGCATCGTGCGATGTGTTGTAAAAGGAAGTGACATGTGTGATGTAAACCAGAGTTTCCCATTTTTTTTCGGCTTTCAACCCACTTTTGCTGATAAATTTCGTGGGGCCCACTATGAGATATTGCCATAAAACGGACAACGAAAATTATTGAGATTTGATAAAGAAATAAAATATCAACACATGTAATTTACTGTCAATAGGAAACTGAGTGTGCTTATTAGATATGACACCAGAAAACTAACATTTTAGTTAAATACGGAAAAATTGTAACATTTTGAAATGCTTGGCGGTTCTCTTGAAAGAATATCGCGGCCCACTGGTTAAGAAGCGCTGAACACAGGAAAATACATATCACTTATGCATTTTGAAAAACAAGAAAAATAACATGAGGACGTATTTGGCGTAAAAGACTTGAAACAAATAACATATTATGCATAGAGCAAAACGCAATAAAAATAATATATATACAGTAGTGTATGCAGTGGTGGAGGAACCTTTATCAAAGTGTGAGGGAACAAGTGCACGTCAAACAAACTGTGGAAGATTTTTTTCATTAAGCGATTTACTTTAACAATGGACACAATAATAATTGTGTTGGCCCTGGATCGCTACCACTGCTTGTTTGCCGCACGATCACTGACCCCGTTTGAATTTCACCCATTTTTAAAAAAATAAAACAACGCTTTCTTTCAGTTAAGGTTGATTACAAAAGCTACACTGGAAATTTAACTCATATTCCGTGGTTTGTGCTAGTTACTTTGTACTTTAAGTTGATGCTGTTTTTGATGAAAAGGAAACTACAAAAAAATAATGCAAATTTGATATATAAGTAAACTTAATCGCTCATAAAAAATATACTGTACTTGAAGAACTTCTCCTGCTCCATGCTGGTAACGAGGTCGTGGAGCAGGCCCTGAGTGAATTACAGCCCTTTATAGCCAATGGAATCTGTATGGGAAACATGCAAAAATGGACAAATTTTCATCTGTTTACTTATTATTCATTTATTTCTCCAAATTTTGCCAAAGCTGGTAGTCGTTCATTTGTGCCCACAATTATATACACAAACACGTTTTGCACTAGCAACACAACATATGTTCACAAGCAGTCACCACAGATGGGGTACAGCACAGGTGACGAGTGCACGTCGGCTTGGCACACTTGCTGCAGCGGTACCGGATCTTCCTGTCAGACTTTCTTGGACAATCACTGCAGCGTACCACAGGTGACTTGCTGCCTGCCAGTGACGGATTTGCGCATGGGCAAAATAGGCCATGGCCTAGAGCAGTGGCGTACGCAGAAAATTTTCATGAGGGGGGTTTCTATCAGTGGCATGTGGTGGTCATTTGTATTTGGTGTTCGCTCTTTGTGACGTCATATTCATGTCTCCAAACCAACATTTTGGCGAAGTTTGTTGACATAATATGCATATTCTTCTACACGCACTTCCCTTAATTTATGTGCCATGGTACTGAATATAAATTATCAGCTCTCCAGGTTAGGATATGGGAGGAAACAAACTCAACCCTACGACACAGCATTTCATAACTACAAAAATATCAGGCATCGCGTTAAAACATGGGAGTAAAACACACTCATCACTGCGTCAAAGCATTTTACAGCTGCAAAATGAGCCTGCGCTAATGTCTCGTCAAATAGAAGCAGTGGAGCATAGGAAGTGTGCGACTGGGCTGTCTGACGTACACCCCGGTTTGCAAGATCGAATCTTGCTAAACTAAACAAGAATTGAGAATGCGCATAAAGTACGCAAGAAAACTTTAGATTTTTTATGTATGGAAATTCAGCAAATTTTTAGATGTCCCTTTTCCCTGCTGAAACATTATCAAATGTCTGAATGCTTCTATGTTAACAAATGCGGTTTTTGAGCTCGCGCAACAGTTTTATCATGCTACAGAAATTGGTAAAGTAGTCAATGCGGTCAGCACATGCGCTGATCAGCCATAGCAGAGAAAATAGACAATTTTTTGGGATAAAGTGAACTATCGCAGAACAATATCTTAAACATGCGAAGTGGACGAATGGTCTGCAAAAAGTGGTGAGATGGTTTCTGGATGCAGACAATAACCCAGATTTCCACCAAAACCTAATTATCACTTTTTGGCCCATTTACAATGTTCCTTGAAATTTGCATGCAAATTCATTCCGTGGTATTTGCAATAAGTCGACAAATTAACAAGCAAAAAGTATGCGAAAACAATTAATCTCCTTTGCGC
>JGI24159J19872_10005298_pt1 | contig 16648 bp, 14 predicted proteins | sample Ectturendosymbi4_FD_19872 | JGI IMG/M metagenome (IMG submission 19872) | reverse complement strand
AGATCGCCACTGATGCGCATCGAGGCGTTCGACCAATCAGCGACGAGTTTTCGAACGATTGCGAAACGTGCCAACTGGGCACAGTGGACATGTCCGTTAACCAAGTTGCGACATTTGAAATGTTTGTTTACCTGTTTCCAGCCAAGTCGCTTTTTTCCCGATTACGTTCATTTTTATCAAAAATCTCTCCGCGTAATGTCGTTAGTTTAACAGAAGATTTCGTTCTAGTGAAAAGAAAGTTGTTCAGGTCACGCAACAACAAAGAAGTTGTTTACTGCGTACCACGTTGTCAGTAAATGTTACTGAAGTGCTTTTCACTGTGAGCTCGTTGTTACTGGAAGCTGAAACATTTACTGTTTCGCGAAATGCCTGGTATTACATTTCAAAGCAGCCATTTGAAGCAAAGTGAACGTCGCTCAATTAACAGAAGTGTTATTTCTGCTACTTTCTGTGACTCGCCCATGAGACTGCACAATCTTTCTGGTCTCTACACTTGCACCGCGTGCGCTGTTCTTTATTTTTTATGATTGTCATTTTAATACAAGTTTATTGTTCAATCGTCCTGCTTAGGTTGTCGTCTAGCATGATCAAATCGTGCATTGGCCGGCGTTCTTGTAGGAAGCCGTTTCGTTACGTAGTTCAGGAGAAAAGCGCTGGTGAAAGATCTGCATCAGACATCAGGCAACAACACAGAAGAGAGACGATACTTCTGCATCTCAGCTATGTTGTGAAGTATCCAATGACCATTACGAATCAAACCTCTAAAATTAGAATTCACCGATGTCAGTCGCGAATGAACCCATTCAAAAGAATACGGTTTATCAGCCATGAAGTCAGCACTGATATTTGGCAGGACTTAGTTTGCCCACAAATTGGTCAGCCTTTCAAGTTTAACTCATGGTGCGTCGATCACTTTGGTTCAGTCCGCTGATCCTTTGGTCCAGTCAGCAACAATGGACGTGCATGTTTTTGTGCGACGGTGAACAGGGATCCAGAGAATATCTGACAAATTACAAACATATTTTTCCTGATTTTATTCTTCAGTTCCACGGCGTCGTTGCTGAAAACCACATACATGTTAGAGTTAGACACGTTGAGGTGAAAAACCACAAGCATCATCTTGATGTGACAGCTTGTGGCCAAACGAGGCTTCCAAAGGAAACTGCCTGCTTGTGAAATATTACTAGTCATTTATCATCTCCTGGTCTGCTGTGACATCTTGCAAACTATAGCTGCAAATGCATTCTCCGTGCATTTGCATAAAATGCATTTCATTGCGCATTTAGCATTTATTGTGACAAAACATGGATGCAAACACGTTGTGCTACTGAAAATAAGGAGCTTCAAGTGCATAAAACAGCAGAGGAAGTAAAAAAAAGGTTCAAAAAATCGTCCGCACCATTCGCAATGAAAGGCGAATGTGTTCCCACAGTTGTGTGTTCTCACAGTTCCTGCAAAAACTATCTGATAATTGTATTTTACATATATGGTGATGATCAAGTGGAAGAAATATCTTTAAGGCCTCGGCGTGGTTGGTCAACAAGAAAAGCTATTGCCATACATTTTATCACAGTTTTTACTTTGACGAGAGTAAATTAACCCATTAATCGGAAAGCCGCAAGGAGAAAAATTTTGGTATTTGTCGCTTTGTGTTAGCAAGCAATGTGAAAAAGAACAAGCTTTTTTTATTCTATTTTTCCAAGTATGAAAATGCCTGAAATGGATCTAATTCATCCCCATAACGTTTTTGGTTCATGTTATTCGAAATGCTGACCGAAAGCAAAGACGAACAAACGAGTGTGCAAGTAACTTCACAGGTGAAACAAGCAAGGGCTCAATCGCAACTAAACAATTCCGATGTTAATGTTTCACGAAGCAGATGCAAAGTGAACCATACAGTGGATTGCAGAAATAACCTTTCACTTGAAAGATACAGTTTTCTGCTGAAAAATGCACTGTTTTTTTGCTTCCGAAGTGGTTTTAAAAACATGCAGATCAGGGTGTATCAGTGGATAGATTCACAGTTTTGTTTTTCTTCTTTGAAAACAACTAACATAAGCCCTGTTAAAACAACGTAAGCCATGCAGAACGTGGCCCTTTGACGGCAAACTTGTGTTCAATACGTTGTATAACCTGCTGGTTGACCTCATGCGAGATCATGCACTGACGTGAGCAACGTCACCGGCCGCTATTTTCGGTCCAACTTAATTGGTTCACTTCAACATAGATCTTATAACACTCTCGCTCATACTGCTTGTTTCCTGTGTCTCAGCCAAGGTCAACTTTTTCATCCCTCGAGGCTGCTTTCAAGTAAATTGGCAATATGACTTGACAACCCCGATTGCCTTCACAACCCTGATTAACCGCTGGCAACTTTTCATAACTGGGTATCAAACATTTGCAGCAGACGTCTGCACGTATATCATTGCATCAGATATTGCTTGTCAGTCTTGTTCTTTGTTCTCCTTATGCAAATAACAGACTTTCGGATTTTTTCTTTTTGTACATAAACGCAAAATTTTGCAACAGTTCCATGCCTCACATGTGAATCAGAAAATGGCATTTTTGACACTCTACTGATTGTTTTGTACAAAATTTGTTTTTTTGTTTGTCGGCAAATCACGTTAATTCAACAAGTTTTACTGAATCAGGTTTTAACCATCCATTCCTACTCCTCCAAAGCACCACATCTTGCAATTTTCTGCAGTAAATTTCTTTGTGATGTGTTATGCTTTGCACGGATAATGTTAGACTTCGGATTGTTTCAACATCGTTGCTTCAGTTTACCAAGGACGATTCTTCTTCTTTTCTCATTACACCTTTGCTCAGATAATTATTCGAAAAGGATAAACGCATTGGATTTTCATCAAAAAGTAATATTTTTTTTCACTGAAATACACAAAAAAACGCAAGGCGTGACACACTTGCTTAAACAATAGTTGCAAACAATTTTTGCATAACTATTCAACTAAATATTAAATTAAACTAAAACCCTCTGAAAGGCATACAACGTTATGCAAGCTCAGCGATTTAATTTAAGTTCATTAGTTTCTCTAAAATCTGAGGTAAGCCCAGTGATAATGATATTATCGCTGATAAACGCAGTTGGACTCGCAAAACTATTTCACATTGTGCAACAAATCTACAACAAATCACCAAAAATCAACATTTTTAACACTTTTTTTGCTTCGCTCTTCAAACGTGTTGTTCGCAAACTCGGAAATCTTTTTTGTATTTACCGCTTGGGTGATGTTCATCACGCAGCTCTCGTGCATATGTGAAGGTTGCGAATGGTTCGGTTGTTTCACCCTGCTCTTTTATGACTTGTTTTCAGGTATATTTTTGCTCAGATCGGGAAATTTGGGACAGCTTTCTTTTGAGCTTTTCATGAAACGCAGCTTCGTTTCATGTCATGTCGAACTTTCATATCCACACATTATGATTTTGTGAAAACTGTATGAAAACTTTTGAGCTTCCCCGTGATTTTGTTAAACGTCAGTACGTGATAAGTCATCACGTATAATTTCTAAAGACGCACCTTTCGGCACAGTTTTGGGGAAGATCCTGCGGGTAAACATTACGTAGCTTTCAGTCAATATTTTGCTAAGATGGATCCAGATGGCTATATTCAAACAATTATGGTACAAAGCTTTAACACTGATGCAATATTGAAGCACGTGCTGGTTCATGTTTGCTGAGTTCCGCAATTGTAACATCTAAGTTATGAAAGTCAGTTGAAGTGTTTTCAGCAAATAGCGATAACGTAATTGTTAAATAGATAAGATGTGTAACTGTTGTGTTCACGAAGTACCTTCGCTGTTGCATCAAAAACTATATCAAAGTTCATTTTCGATTCTTAACAAAATAACTCGTTTTTTTACAGATGACGACAAAAGCTATGGAAGTCAGATCGTTACTTGGACCTTCAGAACAAGAAGAAAATAAAAATGTGTGGATTTATCGCCATGTGAACTTTTATGAAGTGGGTTTGAAATTATTTCTTTATTTCAAAACTGTCTTCTCAGATTTTAACATTATCTAACATGACCCCAAACTCAATAATAACTTTAGATAACCTTGCTAACAAGACAAAAGCTGGGAAAACATTGATGCACGAATTTCGTAACACATATATGTACATGATATAAACACTGTATAGCTCAAGCTAGATGCTCCTGTCAGAAAACAATGCGGTGCGCGACTGAAGCGATGAAAATTTCAAATTTGTCAGCGTAAGGTTTACGAAGTTGCACGGGTTCAAATAAACAGAGGTAAAACTCTTAAGTGTACGGGAATACTGATGCACATTCAGTTGTTGCCACGTACGCTCCTGGAACAAATGTTTTTTGGTACTTGACTATTTCTGGTTTGTACTTTGCATTTGGTACAACTTGTAATTCCTTTGCTTGCCGGTACGCATACGTGCTTCATAAATGAAATGCCAACAAAATAGAATGGCCGGACGAACAATTTACGAAGAGTTGTCTTGCAATCAAAAGAAGGCATAGCTTTGCCTATTTTAGCCTAGTCTGTGCCCAGGCGGTATTCTTTCGAAGAGAGTGATGTAGTTGTTAACCTTAAGTTATCAGAAAACAGAAGGCGGCTTTCGGTTTTATACAAAAAATGCTATTTGCGTCGAATAGTTGTTCTCATAAGGTTAGACTCTGCATTCTTCTCGAAGTACTCAGAACTGAAGAGGAGCGGACTGCAATATACCTATACAGAGAGTAATTTGCGCAATTTGCTCTTAATGAAAGGCAAATACAAAACGAAAGATTGGATTTTTCCTAAATCAAATCCCTATAATCGCTGTGACCAAACCAAAAATGAGAGTGCGTTGATATTAAAAAAAAAAAACTTATTGAAGCATGCGTTGCGAACAAAGCTTGTTTGTGACAAAATGCACTGCTTTACAGCGGCGTTGGTGAGTTAAGCTTATTAGCACGTTGCTTATGATCAGAATCCAGCGGCTCTAACAGCAATCTAACCTTTTTGTTATCATTATTTTGAATCAATAAACTTAGCGCTCTTCAATCATTTCCGTTTCCGTGGCGCAAGGAAAGCTGTAAAACTTTAGAAGCCTTTTGTGTAACTTGTTTCTAAAACTATTGTTTCACGACATGATCAAAATTCCTGTCATATGTTATTCTGCATTTCGTGATCGCGAACAAAGTTAAGAGCCTAAAACTTTATTGCAATAAATAAAAGCGTCTTTGACGAACCTGTTTAATTATTGTATCATCCTGAATATTGCAGAGCTGCTTAAGACCTTAATCCTCGCATGAAGGTTTGATATAAGTTTATGCTTTTCGAAAACACGCGCTACTCAGGGAGGAAGGTGCTGAGGATCAGGGTTGCGGAGTCAGAGCCGGAGTCGGAGTCGTAAGGAGGTTTTTGGGTGGAGTCGGAGTCGAATTCTTAACAACACTGGAAGTCGGAGTCGGATCTTTTTGTCCGACTCCGATTCCGGATGTCCAATCGGATCATTTTTACATCACACTCCTAAATTGGGAATTCCTGTTGAAATGGTACAATTTCGTTTGAAACGTTTGTTGAAACAGAGATTTCTTGCTGTACGCCACGATCTCCATTGATTTTAACAGCAAAATTTCATTCCCATGATGTTAACGAGTCGGAGTCGGAAATTTTGGGACGTCGGAGTTGGAGTCGGTGTCGGATATTTTTTCTCCGACTCTGCAGCCTTGATGAGAATGTTCACATATATCTTGGATTTTGACCCAAACATAGTTTTCGCCGGCTGGTGTTAAATGTTGAGAAGAAATAATTAGGTATTGTATTTTCAAGTAACGCTAAACTCACCCAGGAAACTCTTGACCAGTCACCCACCACCAGGAGTGAAAACGTTCCGCTCTGTTTGACGCTTTCACACCCCTTCACTGATTGGTCAATTATTGCGACGTCAGGCAAGCCAGGGCATGACTTGACATGCCCTGTGTTGGCTGTCTATCTTTCAAGAAGTCGCAAAAGAGAGACAGAAGCACGTTCCGCTCTTTTGTCGTGTCAAGTAATGGCAGAACTACAAGGTTTGTCTGACTCGAGACTTGAGATCAAGACAACCGCGCAACGCATTTCGTCCAGGTGCGTGTAATGCTCACAGAGGTTCTTCATTGTTGCCTACAACTCCCAAGCGCCCGGAAAATAATTTCAAAAATTTCCAATCAAATGAACTGCGTTTGCTATTCGTTCAGTTTAATAGAACATAAATTTCGGTTCACCAGTCGTTTCATTTATTACTCAATTTCCAGTTTTTGTTTTGCCGCAAAGAGTTTTTTCTCACCAACCAGGGGTCCGTTCAAACAAAAAACGTATTTACGGACCCGCATTAAAAAAAAGTATTTACGGATCCGCATTAAAAAAAGTTTGAGAGCCCTGCTTTACTTATTTGCAAGCAGGAATTGCGTCCTCGCGCTCTTATAGCAGTCCTTTGTGCAGATTCCGCAATTGCAAAATCCCAGGTGGCTCGCACAAAAGCTGAGCTGAAAAGGTCANCACGCGTTTGCGTGGCAATGATCGACCGATCGCTGTTTCCTGTTTTGGCCATGAACTTATCCACGAACAGATAGTTNGGGCCTGAAGTTGTCTCGTCGGTGTGTTGCACTGACATATCTAAACCCAAATNGCTGCCTAGAGCTTCACTACCAGGACCTGCAAGCAGGGTTAGAGCAAAATACGGGTTGTATCTCGGTATGTTTGATGTACCTCGTATGTCACTCCGCACGCTACTTTCGAAGCTAGGCCAGAACGAAAATATTTTTCACATCCAGCAAGACCAATTCCAGTTCTGAACTAAACTCAAACAAAACTTTCAAAGGCAATATAGAATCAATAAAACAATTCCACGTCACATGCAGTTTATGCAAGAATTACAAAACGCATCAAAAGCCTAAGGTGCTACAACAAAGTTATCGCTTTCTAGTGAAACTTTGGGCAACAAAGCATTGCTTTGTAAGGCTACAGTTGAAAAGAGATAAAGTAGTTCTTTAAATATTTTGTCTCAATGCGATCTGCGCTGCTTTCAGATAGCAATTGTTGAAGAACGATTCGGAGTCCTGCCTTTGTCAAGTAAAAGGCGTTGCTTTTCTTAAGCGGAACTGGTATTGCTGATTATTTTATGCAGGCTCGTAACTAAGGGAGAAGCAACCAACCTTGAAAAAAAATTTGCCGCCCCTGAAAAAATGTGCTGAACATAGTGTAGTTGGTCAATACCGAAACATATTTACTTTGAAATCTAATTCAACAAAGACATTATTTAACTAGCTGACGGTTGGATATTTACAATGAATTTGCTTCCCAGTATCTTGATGGCATTTTTATAGACGTGATGACTAAATGACCCTGCATCCATCGACAGCCAATGTTATAGCATGTGTGTACTCAGACTGTATGCATAACCATTGTTTTCGTACATGCTATCGATGTAAAATTTGGGCCCCCTCAGAAAACTCTTCGCCCCTTGGTGTCCCAAGCTGCTCACGGGCTTGATTTTATGGCAAACCCTCATTTAGCGGAGTTTTGTCGTTCTTCAGATAGAGATTTTTTGTTGCTAAGAATTGACACGGGCTTTAACATTCCGTATTGCGGGAATCATTGTTTATATTCATCTAACTCTTTCTTGAAACTGATAGTCAATGGCTTGTTTCAACCGGCCGGCAAATAAGTTCAAAAGGATTGCGGGTCACGAAGGACAATCTAACGTGGTTTCCAACGCAGAGGAGAACACATTTTCGTCCGAGCGTGCTGGCTGACGCTTCCACACCAAGAAGTATGCTGCGCTTCGTTGTTGTTTGCTTTGCAAGCATTCTTCCTCAACTGGAAATCTGACTTGCAGCAACGCTGCAGAACGAACAGCTACCATTGTATTTAGGTTAACTGTTCTCTTGCTGCTTCCATGATGAACCCGCTTTCCGGGTGCACCTCTTCTACGTGACGAGAGCAACCAATCCCGTAAGCTCTGTCTATAGCTCAGCTACGTTGCAAGNCTGCTCGCCCGTCGGCATTCCCTTGACATTTACGGTCTATCTGCAGCAACCTCCATTCGTAAAGATGTTGAACATTTGCAGAGTTATTNCAAAACGTACTGCGTAGGCTCGGTAGAAACACTTCTGTTGTTTGTCGAAGCCTGNTATCTTTTCTATGCATTGATTTTCGTTTGTATTTTGCATCTTGGCTACTGGTGAGATGGCTGAGCACGATCGCATACGGTGCAGAAACTTGATGCTCAGAAACATTTTTCTACCTTCGTTAATGAAGCATGNACTTGAAATTTCTGATTGAATATTTGTATTTAATCATTTCTGCACGCTTGTCAATATTTGCAAATCATTGCATATTGACAAAATTGCAAAACTGAGGAAACCGATGGTGTGGCTAAAAGTATTCTGGTGCCGGATTCGGGTAAAAGTATTCTGGCGCCGGATTCGGGTAAAAGTATTCTGGTGCCGGATTCGGGTAAAAGTATTCTGGTGCCGGATTCGGGTAAAAGTATTCTGGTGCCGGATTAATTCCGCCCCAGAATCAATTGAATCTAGGCTCAGCAACAAAAGAGAGTATGGATTTTGTTTAATTTTAATACAAGTGACTTGAGGGCGTCCGTCGCTGTTTAATCTAATTATTTCAGTGTATCCCTGCAATGTTTGATTCACGGAGAAAGCGTCCTGCGCCAAATGTCTCGTGTGTGCAACAAAGGTTGTGATCACTGTGTATGTGCAAAACGTGGCAATACTGCGTGCTTTCTTTACATTGCAATGCAAAGAACTCATCTGAGGTGAAATCTTCTTGCATATAGTTGCTGTTTTCATGTATTTCGATCTTACGTTGGTCCACAGTGCTGCAATGGGTGATGTAATAAAAAGGACCCTTGCTTTATTCTAAATAAGAAATGTCCTTCACTTGGCTCCTTTGCACTTTGTGTAAAGATGGGAAAATGCCCACAGGAAGAACAGCTACTGCAAAAGTGATTTCGCAGAACTTTGATCTTATTGGCTGAATACTTGTGGTTAAGGATGCTTTACAATTTCATTGCAGAGTTTTCTGTTGCGATTATCAGCACCATGTTCACCAGTGAATCATGAATATATCCTGTGTTTAATTGAACCGCTCAGTGAACCAGTTTAAACCAGTTTCAGGGTTCTGCGGTAGACAGTTTTCATGCGCCCAGAGCAAAAATGCTTTGCAGTGAAACGTATCTTTACAAACGGCTTTTGGTTAGTTGACCATATTAGGTGGTACAACAGAATGCGCTAGGCAACACCCCAAACCCCTACAATTGAAAAAACACTGGAAATCTGCAAAGAAATAGCTAAAGGCCACTGGCGACATCACCTAACCATTATAGTCCTGGACGTGCGCACATCTAACTGCACGTCAAAATAGAGGTCATTATTGTGTTCGTGGTAACGTAGTATATAGTACGTGAGGCATGATGAATAGGTAAATGAAAGTAACGGAATCTGGAACTCACAAATGCTTGAAAACCACTGCTCTTAAAATGCAGTGGTTTTGCATCTGTGTAAAATACATATGTCCACAAAACTCCAAAAATTTTTCTATCCGATATTCTAAAACTCTGTGTTACATCTTGCATCCATCATAAATTAGAATTAAAAATATAAATGCGCCCCCAAAAACAGCCAAGAAAAAGGATCCATCTTTTTTCATCTCTCACGTTTGCACCATATTCAGCTCACAGTTAGCGTAACGGACCTGTTCTGACCCCACAGTGGTCGTCACGTCGCCACCAACTGCCTGATCACTCATTGCGTCAGGCATTTCAAACCACAAAAAGCTACTCGCAATGTGGCATGATGAAACAACTCACCATATCGGTCCTTTGTGCACGTTTGACTCAGTGAAGACCGCAAAAAACTGGAAATGGATGAACCTACAGTTATAGTTTCACCTCAGTAAGACCAGCGCAGAAATTTAATTACCTGGTATTGTTTTCAATCAGCAGTTCCGCGAAATAAACCTGCGCAGGCAGGTTTCTTTTACACTAAGCGTTTTAGATACAGCTCGAGGGTTGAGCTTAATGTTCACACGGCGAAAACTGAAACAGAGAGAATCACTGAGAGATGGTGGAGTACATCAATACAGAAAATGCAAACCTATAACTCGGAAGAAAGCTTTACCCACAGCCGATCGGGTTGCGGCTACGTGCAGTAGCTCGTGTTGTACGCAATGCGAACGTGAGCACGTGAGGACTAGGCTCGAAACTTCTGCGCGACACAAAAATAAAGAAACAAAAAGCGCTCCTTGCGTGAACAACTTTTTTTCCGTGAATGTCTCCCGATCAGTTGTTCGGCTCATATAAAACCTGTAACGATCCGCTGCTGTTTCGAAACGGTGTTTCGACGTGTAAGAACGAAGGACGTTTGATTGGGGATTAAGAGTAAGTCGCCAGAAAGAGTTGTGCAGACAAGGATGGCATCTGCTGTTTGGCAGTTTTGTATTTAGTTGGCTGACAATCACGCACGCTATGTTGTTTTGACTAGGTTACATCAAGTTTGCCGCTGATGAAGAACAGCAACTCACAAGGTTACCGCAGTTGTAGGTTTTGTTGGGTAGTAGTAGTGGGCACACACTGCACGAAGTTTTGTGTTCAACAGGTCGTGTGGCAGGTAAACGCTCGATTCAACATTATTTCACGGAGCGTTTTATGCTGACGGTTCCAACCGCATATTTGAATAGTCCATGCATAAAATATCTCAAATTTTAGACTGACATGACCAGAGTTTTGGTTGATGTACCCTCGACAGCAACATGCACTGCAGCAGCAAAACATGTTAACTTGTCGTGAATTTACATAAAAATTCGGTATTTTTGAATAGGAAGCAGGAGAGCGTTTTCTTAGGGCTTCAACAACCTCTAGAATGCATAAATTCCTCGCAGACTTATTTCAAATAATTATGGATCAGCGTGCAAGATGTTTTGTAATGACAGTGTTAGGAATTTTCAATTTACACAAACGAGTTTTCAAGTTTAAACACAGGGAAGCAAACTTGTGCAAGAAGCCAGGTAATTGATTGCGTAGCGTCACGTGACTCATTGTTGCGCAACAACATCGATAGTTTGCGTTGTGTATACAATTGTGCGTCATATCCGCAATTGCTCCTGCTCTTCGCGTGATTTTTTCCCGAAACGCCTGTGCTCTTTCCTTTTATTTTAATCCACGGAAAATTCAAGAATTGCTCTTTCATCGATTCGGTAACCTTGGACAACAGTGCAGCTTGTTACGATGTAGCTCTGGCAATCTCAAAACACAACAGTCGAGCAGTAAGTTGTTAAGGCATGCAAAAATCACATACGGATAAAAGGATAGATGGTGTTAATCACTCGTACTCGTACATGCAGCAAGCTCTGCCAAATCACTGACACAAGTTTGGGGGGTTAGTTAAGTTTTTCAGAAATGCGAAAAAGCCTGTCGGATTCGTTGTTTAGGATCTTACTCGCGTTATTGTTGAAAAACTTACCCGAGACAATATAACCTGATTTGTCCTCGTTGTTGAAATTCACGCGTTGCTTCTCTCACAACCGTGTTGCTTGCGTGGCAACCATCACTACGGAGTATTTATGTTGTTTGGGCGTATTGGTGCCACTGTTGTTATTTCATTTCCTGTAATATAGCATATTTGTTTTGCAGGTCGCAAACATATTTTAAAGTAAAACTTGAATCTTGCTCCAATAAATTCTAACAATTCTACTAGCGATGCGTCCAAAACCAATCGCAAACGACGACATGACGCCAACCAAACAAGATCCAATTGAAAGTCTTCGTGCTTCGCTTATTTACCATAAAGGACCTGCTGCTCTGTCGCAAAGAAAAAATATGTTTGAAGCATCTGATCGTCCCGAGAATGGACTCTTCGATTGTAAGTTTCAGTTATAGGTTAAGCCCTGCTAATGGCCGACATGCAGTGTACGTGAACTTATCCAATGATGCAAGTAGAATAATATCAATAGCTTTTCTGGTTTCGCCGTTACAATTGATCAAGGCAAAAATAGTGCTGTGCAGAAGGTTGACTGCGACACAACATAATCAGGTGTCTAGAGTAAATTTGGTGTTTGATTAAATGTTGTGCCCGACGGTGGTTGATATGCAATTGTTTGCTTCAGATTCTTGGTGGGAGGAAGAAATCATTCAGCGCGAAATGCCCTTGAAAGTGGAACTTGAATCCAGAATACAACGCATTCTCGGACGTAACTCTGGTAAGCATTTGATTCATGCCATTACGTGTTGAGTGAATGTGTCAGTGCTTTGCATCAAGTTTCCTGTTGTCTGTAATTACGAAAAGAAAAATATGATTAGACGTCAGCAACTGGTTCCACTCAAAATGTTTTGAAGAAAAAACAGGAAAACTTAGATTTGAAAAGTTAGCAAACCTTATTCAACAAATTTGCTTCATGACGTTTTTCTTACCCGTTGGCTTGTCTTTGCAGAGTTCAAAATCTCCCACGGTCCAAGTCTCATAAAACGCATCACAAACGAAATCGCGAAGTCTTCTCGTCAAGAAACTGGAGGACTCTCCGCCTGTCGCGTTCACGTCAAGATCACCACTGATGCGTATCGAGACGTTCGACCAATCAGCGACGAGTTTTCGAACGATTGCGAAACGTGCCAACTGGGCACAGTGGACATGTCCGTGAACCAAGTTGCGACATTTGAAATGTTTGTTTACCTGTTTCCAACCAAGTCGCTTTTTTCCCGATTACGTTCATTTTTATCAAAAATCGCTCCGCTTAACGTCGTCAGTTTAACAGAAGATTTTGTTTTGGTTAAAAGAAAGTTGTTCAGATCACGCAATAACAAGGAAGAAGTTGTTTACTGCAGATCACGTTGTCAGTAAATGTTACTGAAGTGCTTTTCACTGTGAGCTCGTTGTTACTAGAAGTTGAAAGACATAGGTTTTTCAATGTCGTTTTTGACGACTATTTACAATTTTTATAAACTGCTGGCTAAATTTCGTGGTTGCTGCTCAACCAGCAGATAAAACAGCAGAAATGTTCTTGCCCCAACTTTTCAGTTTGCACTGTTTTTTATGATTTTCTTTTCAATACAAGTTTATTGTTCAATTCGTCCTGCTTTGGTTGTCACATCCCAGCGACAAAACGCTTACTACGTGTATGTTGACGAAGCATCCGTTGAGGTTTCTTGACAAAGTCACGTTTAGTTACGCAGCTCAGCTCAGGAGAGGCTTTGCGCGTTGTGAAAAGAACCGAAGCAGGTATCGGCTGAACACAGCGCAGGTTGACCCAGCTCGTGTTGAACTTTGCATGAAACCAGAATATCAAAACGGAAGAGGATCCGTCGTGCCTCGCTCGAACTGTTTTCAGTAAATTCTAGTCACGATTTCGACTCAAAACAAGAGAATTCAATGAGACGTTTGAAATAAGGACGTTGCCTTGGCAATAAGTTTCCTGAGAATGTTAGAACAAATTCGGNAAATTGTTTAGTTGGAAAGGCCTCTGACGACCACTGGGCCAGATCTGCGCTATATCTTGCNAACCACAACACGGGTTAGGATTTATGAAAACTTTCATCCACATTAGGATTAAAAGAAGACGTGTTTCACATATCGCGAAAGACTGGTCCTCAAACTCGAAACGTTCAAATTTTCACCTGTATCTTAATGTTTGAACCTTTTCGCCAAAGTTCATAAAACCCTGAAACGTTAACAGCATGCACATTGCACTAACTTCACTTATGCTTCATAACAGGAATTGAAATACTTCTAACCGCCTGATTGAGGTTAAACGAAATTTCTGATCTGCAGTCACGTGGAAAGTCTAGTGATCTTTGTGGAATGATCTTGAACTGTTTCGTTTCTGCAGAAACCTGTTGATTCTTTCGGTAATACGTGTTAAAGGTCACTGTTCATGATCTTCAAGAAGAGGCCCATCACTCATGACAAGTGCTTCTTTAGTTGTGTTTATTCAGAGTCGAAATACAGTTAGTTTATTGTTGAGAAGTGATGCGCCCGTACATACAGTTGAGTCGGTAAACATCTATTCTAACCCATGCATAGAATAGAAAGCCAGTGGCTTGCGTCATCAAGCAAATGAGTTGAAACACAGAAATGGTGAACAAAAATCTAGTTTCTTTTTCAATGCAGGGAGCGAAGGCTTGCTTTGATTTGTTGACATTCATACGCTGCAGGAACTTGGCCATTTGTTGTTGTCTAGTTTAGATGTCGTTGCACTCAACTGGCAATATGATTTGCAGCATTGGCGCAGAGCGTGCAGCGTCCACTGCATTCTGCCTGATTGTTTGTTAGCTGTAAGTGTGATGAACCCGCTTTCCCGGTGCACGACTTCCAGCACGTGACATTACAAACCAATCCGAACAAGAAAGAATTGTTCAGCCATCGGCGTTCCCTTGACAATTGCGATCTGCAGCCAACTTCCCTCCTTTCGAGCTCATCAAATCACCATCACTGAACGTCGTACCGAACGGTATTGTCTCAATGAGCCACGCTGCAGGGTAGTTTTTGTCTAAAATACATATTCTATTGCTTAGTATCAAAATTTTTGCCACGAACTGATAGTAACTTCCAGCTGCAAGTGAGCTGTAACATCTCACTGTGTATGATGAACACTTTCTTCCAACACAGAGATTTGCACAAGTACGCCTGGCCCAGGGATTCATTGGATCAACTGTCACCAAATTTCTGCAACTTACGTCTTGAAAAACCAATAGTCCCAACACAAACGTCAAGACCAGGATGTCTCACCGCAGGGTCCGGCAATCTTTTTCGCAATGCGGACCGGCTCTCAATAATATAATGAATGTTTGGCACATGCAAATTTATTACAACTCCTAAGTTATNATGGCACTGATTCAGTGAGAGATCTGGGCTTGTTTTGCCGCAGTAAGATGCCCCGACCTGTAGGGAATATGGNGGTCAATGGCAGGGGCGCAACCAGCTCTTCATTTCGGGGGGCGCAAGTTTCTTGAAATTTCATTCGATGACGCCATCGTGCTTATTCAACCGTGGTACAACTTTTTCGCAAACGGTCACAATGTATTTTTGCCCGCAGACACGAAGTCCGTAGTATACAAACACACACATGCTGCACAACGCTGGTTAATAAAAACAAAACAACGTTTTACAACAGCGTTGGAGGCTAAATCACTGGTGTCAAGCGAAATTTCTGACTTGAGAAATTTCTGACTCCACGCCATATGCGCATGCACAGAGCAACACTCTACATATAAAATACACTGAGAAAACTGAAGATAGGGCTTAGGATTTGGTGTTTAGGTAAGTGTGTCGGGGTAGGGTTTATGTTACAGTCAGAAAAAGAAAAATACTTATTGCCGTACTGTAGGCTGTTGTGGGTATCCGATATCTAACCAAAAAGTTTAATTTACACAACACACGTTAAAAAAGTAATCGCCAAACTTTATTCCTTTACTCTGAGAAGAAAGCTAACTGACAAAAAATAATAGGTCAGAAATTTCGCAGAGGCCAGAAATTTCGCTTGACACCGGGCTACAGAAACTTAGTTAACAGAACATTTTGTAACGGCGTTGGAGGCCGAGTCTCAGGTTTACAGACACATTTTTAACACTATTTGCTCACTTGGTACAGCATTACTGCAGAGCGGGACGCTAATTCCTCAACTGGCCAAGCCCACGTAAAGTACGAATGCATTGTGACATGTACACCCTCAAACGAAAAAACTGCAATGTCCGAGCACTCAGTCACAAAGTAAAATGCGGTTGTAGTGTTCAAAGAATAAGGAAGAATATAAGCAGTCTGACTGCATCAAAGCAGTCAACCATTACGTTATTAGACCTTCTGTATTCTTCGAGAAACAAGTGCATATTTTTTCTTAATACGGCCTCAAATGTAGGAATGTTACATTGAACCTAATGAGTCATGACTACTAACATTCGCTCTCCAGGGCAGGTTGTAGAGCCCTGCATCCATAATTATAGGCCACACGCAATCTTTGCATGCATGACTTTCTGCAATTACACCATAATTGTGATGCATCCATGGGCGTACAAAAGGAACGAAAAAGTACATTTTTAACTGCATTTGAACATCGGGAAAAGAGGCTCGCAGCTTGTTTGCTGCACAATATTTTTATCGCAGTTGTCTCAGAATGTCTTTGTCATCTGGGAGTTCAGTATCCAGTACATCTCCCAGATATTTGCATTGGTTAACTCATTTTAGATTTTTACCACCTATGTGTCAGTAATGGAGTGACTGTGCTTTTTGCACTCTTAGCCTTAAACGTCATGTAAACAGTTTTGCTGTAGTTGAAAATATTTCCATGTGATTTTGCATAAGCCTGACACACAGATAAAAGTTTTCTTCGCAACATTTCCGAAAATGAGAACTTTTCAGTTTTAATCAAGATGCACAACGAACGATCAGGACAGAGTAAAAACTTGTATTCTCATACAAACACCTGGTTCCGTACTCAACTAGTGCTTTAGTGTGACAGATGTATAGGCTACTACCGTAGCAAACCTGCCTAATTTTCGTCTAGTTTTAGCAAATTCATTCTAGCCCTATTCTTCTTGCATGTGCTTGAATTTCTATCACAAATGAAGATCCCAAACTTGAAAGATAGCCTATGTCAAGGGTGAGGGGATCTTAGAATGCTACCATTTCGGGCA
>JGI24159J19872_10005297_pt1 | contig 16649 bp, 11 predicted proteins | sample Ectturendosymbi4_FD_19872 | JGI IMG/M metagenome (IMG submission 19872) | reverse complement strand
CAGTCACTTTGTTCTTTTTTCCACGATTCTTCCAGGAGTGTTTCATGCACTCAAGATCTTTCATGAGACATTGCTGATAACGTGTTAAGGGTTGACTTAACCTTAACAGTCAGTTGGTCCCGTCTTGGGGTGGAGCCAGCAGAACTACGAAAAATTGCTGTTGGCCGTGAGGTGTTTCGAGTCGTCCAGGGGCTGCTGTCCCCGTGATCCTCCCTAAAGGGAAGGCTGGAGTGAAAATGAATAAACTCTGTGAAGTTATCACGCAGGTATTTTCGACTTATGCCCTAAAACGAAAATAGGCGCAAACAAGTTTGATCGTGTGATGGAGCAAATGCCGGGGTTAACTTGCCCAATGAATTACGATGAAATTCACCGTTTCGAATTTGGAAACGAATCCCCAATCAAGTCAAAATCTGGGATTTTACAGTGGAGGGCGAAGCCGCATTATTTTTTCTCGCGCTCGGTCTACTGCATTTATCTACGCATGTTGCATTTAGTGAAGTTTTATTGTGTCCATTACAGTAGTTTGTTATTGCACCAGCGCATTCTGGCGTGGGAACTTTGTATCCTTCAACTTACATTTTGCAAACCAATCTAACTGGCGAAATAGTAAATGAAACTTTATTGGAATGCGAGGACATTTATAGACGCACCAGGAGGTGGTTCATGACATCTTCTAAGGACTTGGTGATGCATGAGGAAGCAAAATATTTTGCGTCTCGACTCGAGGTAAATATTTGAAACAGCTGTTCGGCACACCCATGGTTCACCGGTTTCACCTGTTTTAGTGAACTTGTGGTGATAAAAAAACATTGAACAGAAGACAATGAAGAAGTCTCAACAACCTCAAGTAAAGTTTGGAGACGTTATCTGGATGACATGTTCTGACATTTGAAATACGCAATTGGATTCCCATATGAATATGTAAACTTGCGTGAGCCGTACGTTCGGTTTACACAAGAGGTTGATACACAGTAGATAGCATTCGTGGATGTCGTTACTAAGACATGCACCGATAAATTAGGTTGCAACACCGTTTATGGGAAAGCAGCACATGCCGACAGATAATCAAGTTTTTGTTCAGGTCACCCGATACAACATGGAAGAGCAACGACGAGCACTCCACTAATCGCACATTTTTGACGAAGACAATCATAAAAATGAAAAAGAACGCATCGATTAAGCCGTTGAAAAACACCTGGAATCTTATTTGCGTTCACGTGAAACCATGTCGGCAGTAAATTTCCCGCACCACAAAGGGCCCAAGTTGTCCATCCATACTTATAGTGATTTCACTGAAAAGTTGCAAAGATGCCTCATAAACCATAAAATCCATTACTCATTAGAACAAACCACGGCTAATGTGGATTGTTTGTTGAAACCGTTGTCATCCCCAGGGAGTTGTCTACACAGCGCTCCATGCGGCGAATACAATAAAATGTACACCGGTTAAAAGAAGAGGTCTTTCAATCAACGCATAAAAGAGCCATGGCCCCAATTTTGTTGTAAAATTTGGGGGAGCAGCTTGGCATGAAACCAATATAGTTATCGCGTCAATGTAGAAGTGAAGTTTTATACATACAGATTCCCAATCTGATTACTGGAGGTGTTTCGAGAGCAACACCAATCACGCTTTGCTTTATCCTTGCAGATGATTTCAATATTATATACTTAATTTTGTTACTGGACACGGCACTGTTGTAGTTCAACCCGTTTCCATTAATATCGTATTTAGATACAAACAAGCACAGCAATATGCAGTAGTAGAATACAGCCATGGGTGGACTTTTGTTGGAAAATTTGGGGAGACAGATTGGCATGAAACCAATATAGTCATCGGGTCGATGTAGAAATCAAAGTTTGCAAATACAGATTCCCAATCTTTTTTCTAGAGGTGTATTGAAAGCATCCTTAATCACGCTTTGTTTTGTCCTTGCAGATGATTTATATGTTATTTATATACTTAAATTTATTGCTGGACACGGCACTGTAGTTTAGCCTGCTGGCATTAATATCGTATTTGTATTCAAACAAGCACAGCAATATAACAGAAATACTTCAATTGGGTTTTATCAGAGCTGTCAGCTGGACTTTGTAGGCTTCTTAAAACAAGCCAAGAATCGCATGAGTGATTGATCCTTTCGATGCAATGCCATCGCGTGCTATTTCCTCACCGCTGTTGCCTTCTCAAAAATANTGTGAGACTAATCCGAGCAGAGAATAAAAGAAAGCAGCTATGTTTGCAAACAGAGTTAGCTGAAGAAAAATCATAATCACTTNACTCACAGAAGTCACCGCGGTGAACACAACAAATCTGTGTCACGAAAGAAAAAAATCGTTACTCGTAATGTTACAAAAAAACGTTTGCATGCAGGGGCGAAATATTTTGATACACAACCCGAACCCGGCCCTACCCGAAAAGCCCCACTTACAACTCAGTACCATGNCAAAAGTTTCATTCTNAGAGTTCTNCTTCCACAACGACACGAAAATATATTTGAGATTAAATNAAAATGCACATTGGGGAATTGGCAAAAAAGTTCCGAGTTTCNACGCGAAAAGAATGTCCGGCAAACCTAGGTGTGATGTAACCTGCAAAGCNAATGTTTNGCACTTGGATGAAAACGTTGCTGCNTTGTGGGTTTGGTTAANCTCACGTAAATCAGATGACGTACGAACCACTGCATTCAGCACAATCACAAAGTCGCAAATTGTAAGAGTCACGGAAAAAATATCTTTGGATTTGTTGGACACCATTGTCGCGACATTACAAGAAGTGAGTGAAAATGTATATTTTATTTTTAATTCCGATTCAGGTCCCTATGTTTCTTCAATACATATCTAGGTAAATACTTCTCCAACGTTTTGATTGAAAACCAGTTTACTAATCGTTGAAGACAGTCTTTTGCAAACTGCCTATCCCAAAACTAAACATCCACAGTGGTGCAGCTTTTTCTCTTCGGAAAAATCTTCGTAAAGATTTGCCAGAAAATGTAACTTTCTAACATTGTATACACCAGCGATTAGCGTCATTAAATTTTACGCTGTTTCTGAATACGTGACAACCAACGTTACAGCAAAGCCAGTTACATTTCTGCACGAAACAAATCATGGATGTACAGTGGTCTTACACATGTGCAGCTGTAATACTTTATTTTTCAAGAAAATAACCTTTCTAACAATATACCACACAAGGTGTAACGTCGGACAGAAGCAGTTAAACATCTTTCACGGTCTCTAGAAACTTGAAAAATGCTAAAAATCATTTTCTTGAAGCTAAAATTTATAAAATAACAGTATCAGTGATACCACACCAAACGTTGTTTCGACATCAACTTGACTATGTGTGACCTACCATCTAACATGAAAAGCTCTTCACACAAAACGTGACAAACATCACTTTTATTTTTGAAACCTATCCAAATACAAAACCTAAATTTAAAAAAATGGGAGGGACATGCATATTGTATCCCCACCGGGAGAAAAAGTGGGGGAACACGTCCCCCGTGTCCCCACCAAATTGCGGCTATGAAAAAAACACAAATTATTTTACGAACTGCCAGCATGGAAAACGTGCTTTAGCAAGGCACCTTTGAAGTAAGTCACAGAATGAATTAATCGAAGACAGAACTGGTTGCATCCGACAAAAAAATGGTTTTCAATGTGTTCTGGTTATTAATGTTGCGTCGGTTCCGTGGTCTTGGCCGATCTGTCGCTTTTTTCGCGTAGGGCTCCTGTTGATTTTCTTTATCAATTTTTACGGCTGTCATTTTTTGCTTTTCATGTCTTTATTTCCGCCCCGCACTGAACATTCACTTGTCATTTGGCAAATGATGGATGACCGTTGCCAAGTGACATGAAACTCTGGCGTCGTTTACAAATCTACAGTCGAGAAAACGTTTTTTTTTATATTTTGGATTTGCCGTTGACTGGTTCTGCTGATAAGCTCAGTGAAAATAGAGAGGTGCTTGTCTCTGACGTTTGAGATCGGGTCAATCTTATGTCAGGATTGGGACTTGTGGCACTGATGTCGTTTGTGTTTTACCCATCGGTACCTCAGCAGTCGATTTTTTGCCATAGGAACCTGAAAATTAAACCTCTGAACAACACACCGAAGGGAGGAAATACGTAAAAGTTTCCTTTGCATATTATCTAACATCGTTGTTTAGTTTGAGTTATTGCAAGTCCTCCGAAGGCTGGTGCCACCGCCACTCTCCCCAAGGGGAATAGCTAGGGTATGAAAATGAATGAATGATTGACTGAAGTAGGTTTGCAAAATGTAAGGTGAATGAAGGATAATTAGTTCGCACGTTAGGGTAAGTTGGTGAAATAGGAAAACATGGGAATTGTTACAACGATTAAATAACTTGCACATATCTGTATTCAAGTAGATAGTCTCCATCTCCGCAAAGACGAGACAAGCGAATCAATCCGGTAAATTAAAGATCATTTGCTTTTGAATTTGATGAAATTTTCTCTCTGAAAAATTATTCACACCTGGCGTTTATCCAAACTGTATTCATAAAGCGTCTTACTAAATGTAACAAAATTATTTGAAAAGCTTTTTCTTTCCAATTGGTAAGGTAAGGCACGAACTGGCAAATATAAGAGACGTGTCTTCAAATTCTCCAATGTTTAGTTCACCGAAGCTCAAACGTCTGTGTTACTGTAGAACTGTGATTTAACTTTGTGGTTACACCAAAGCTTGCAGCCACCAAATTGCAACGTTCTTAGAGTTCAAAAAAAGCAACTTTGCCACAAGTGAAGCTGTTGTTGTGCGTTGGTCATCAAAACATGATGGAATGCAATGTGAAATATATATGTTATCTAGACGTTAGATTTTAGAACATCTTCTGTTGGATGAATTCCCTTTAACGACCGCGCGGGCCAATAAATTGCCCGCACGTTTTTGGCCATAAATCGTCAGCCGCTAGAGCTAGAGAGCTGTTCAAACCCTCTACGGATTCAGAAAATCTTCTAGTTGACATCAAAAAAGAAATTTTTCGTTTTCAGTTTGGGATTTTCTGAAGGTGACGTCACAATGAGGGCATGTTTTGGAAATTTTGGCCACATTTGGCCGGCCCTGGACACGACCCATTGACCCATTCTTTTGATGTAAAGTTTTGTTGCAAACTAGGTCAAAATCCGCTTCTATAGAGCCCTGGATTGACTTGCTAGCATATCTGTAGCCAAAATTATGAGTTAAAAACCCAGTTTTGGCCTAATTCAAAACTTTTCAGAAAAGGCATAATTTTTCCTATCAGGGAAAACTTTGGCCAGCCATAACTCGGCAGCAGATTGAGCTAGAGAGCTGTTCAAACCCTGTAATGACTTGTGACGTCGTGTAGCTTAGAATAATTTTTTCTTTTTTAATTTGGATGGGGGGCTTATGATGAGGGTATGTTTTTTGGTTAATTATATGACGTCATCATCCGATCCACGAGCCAATATTGTGGCTCGCAGTATTTTGGATTCTTGGGTAAAATACGCGTCTTTAGAGCCCTTGATCAAGTTTCTAACGTTTCTGGTTCAAACGTTATGCCAAAAATATACCAAATATGTCAGGAATTCCCAAGGACGTTCAGGGGAATTCCCTATTAAAATTTTACCATTTTGGCCATAACTCATCAACCAGAAACGCTAGAATGTCAACCAAACCCTCTAAAACCTAGTACAATACCCTAGAATGCATTTAAATCTCGCGCGGTTTCGCGCCAGTGATTCGGCTCAATTTTCGAACTCCCATGTGACGTTGACGTCATAGATTGTTTTGAGAAACCTGTCAAAACAACCTGTGGTTTTGCAAACATAGCCAGAAAGGCCGAAATCGCACGGTTAAGTCTTTTTTTCAGCCTATACTACAAGTCTTTCCCCATTCAGATCATATTTGAACAACTCTCTAGCTCGATCCGCTGGCGATTGATGGCCATTTAGAAAAGGGGTGTTTTCCACCCCAGACTGGGGTTTGTGGGTGCTGATATTTTCACCAATTTTTGGTGTTTTGTCCATAATTTCGGCTACAGATATGCTAGAAAGTCATTCAAGGACTCTAAAGACGCGGATTTTGGGCTAGGTTTAAAAAATAACTTGAGCCAAAAAAATCGCCCAATGGGTTGGGGTCCAGGGCCGGCCAAAGTTGGCCAAAAAAAGCAAAAACCTTCCCATTTCTGGCGGTCCCCCCTGAGAACCCAAAACCGAAAAGGAAAAAAGTTTTTTCTCGATTTCGACTAGAAGGCTTGCTGAATCCGCAGACGGTTTGAACAGCTCACTAGCTATAGCGGCTGGCAATTTATGGCCAAAAAAGTGCGGACCAACATATTGGCCCGCGCGGTCGTTTTAAGCAATGAGATTTGTGCAGACCACGCAGACTCCTGCTACTGCCAAAACTTAGAAGTGGCTTCGGATCCGGTGCGGGTTTTTAACAACTTTTTGACTCCGGCTCCGGATCCAGGTCGGAAAAAAACGCAGAATCCTGCCGGTGTCGACTCCGTCACTCCGGATCCGTGGCCACTTCTGAAACTGATCAGTGTGTGGGAAAGTTTGTCTATTTGCAGGTTTTTGATGCTAGTGTTTGTTATGGTGGACTTACTAATAATTCCTTATTAAAAATTTGGACTTATTAATAATTTGTTCATAGTTACAAATGCTGCCTTCAATTTTATACTATTGATGTTACACTTTATTGCAATTAAATATGTTTCTGTTGTAAAATATGTTTTCTGTTTACGCGCAACAAAATCGTTCCGACATGAAGCTTTCTGCTTCATTGATGATATCAAGGATAGTAAATCCAGCATTACTTGTTCTTTGTTCATCACAAATATTTGCATATATGTGAACTAGCAAAGAGGGAGTTGACATTGATCAAAATCTAATTCATTTATTGCAAAGTGAAGTACAACCACAACTGGCAAGAAAATTCAGAAAGGTTGTCACATTTTAATGTTCATGTGATGTTCATGTGTCACATTTGAATGTTCATTGGATTTCTATAATTAAGCGTTTACAACATGCACTGTTGAAGGTCATTTCTGAGTTTATACGTCAGTTTGGAATTGATTCTGAGACCAACGTTGCCTGCATTGGTTTCAAAAACTATCAAGTTTATGTTGAAGACCCGTTCAGAGAATACAAGCAGTAGCAAATCGTTCGCAAAACGCATAAGGTTGATCCTGCATCTTCCAACAGCGACACCCTCGTCGATCCGGTTGTGACTGTCTATCCAATTGGTAGAGACTGTGGAGAGGAGTGGTGACAGCACACATCCGTTTCGGAGTCCAACACCGACGCTTCACGGCTGTGATTGAAGTCAGCTGACACGGTCAAGAACATCTCAGCCAGAATACAATGACGTGACCGCCAGCATCAGGCTGCCGTCAGCATGGCACTCCCGAAACACTCCCACCAACGTTTCTCGCGGGGTACGTCCGTATGCTTTTTCCATGTCGAAAAACAAAACGTTTTTCATATTCAATTTTTTTTCATATTCAATTGTGGCGTACTCCCAAGATTTCTGTAAAAATTGCTTGAGAGTGAAAAATTTGGTCCGTTAAAAACATGCCAATTCTTAATGCTGAATTATTATAAATCAATTCAATTATAATAAATCAATTGACAGAGCAGCATTAATTATTACACTCAACGAAAACGTTGCCTAAACCAAAATATGTCCTAGTTTGTTAATCAGAATTGCTCTAAAGAGCAGTAAATACAGTAGTAACGTTGTACAGTGCTATTATTTTCATAATCCCTTCTCAAAACAAACCGTGCTGGCTACTGCATACAGCAGGTGAGAGAATTTGCAAGTGGCTAGCAATAAATATGTGTTTTTGTTCTAGTCTCCAGGTGGCACAACAGAGCGCTTTGAAAAGAAACTTACATATTTTTTCCACACAACCCGGGCTGCGCTTTGAACAAGAACCATTCAACAAGTTGAAGGTCGGATGACTGTCACGCTAGCCGCGCATTCGTTGGTCTTGTGTTGATCCAGACAGAACTGCGTTCACGCACGTGACTGATGAGTAATAGCAGGAAGCAGGTCGGGAGATTGTCGTTTTTTTGCCCGGACACGGCTCTCTTCGCCCGGTTACGTCTGTGGAGGTTCTCGAGATTAACTGAGCTCACGAGAATGATTGCGGTTTCTTGATGCTGAACTCTGTTCGATTTGATTTTTGATAACTGGCAATATTGTTTTATAAACCCGGCAAGCGTGTTCAGTGGACTCTGTGCATGGTCAGGCAAGGTTTCAGGTATTCAGGTGCATCGGATGCATGATGTCATAAAGTCGAAATCTCGCTCGCATTTCACGAGTAACATAGTAAACATTTGTCAGGCTTTGAAATATAGACCATGTTGATTATTTGACACGCTGCAAATGTAATCAGTAAGGGGAAAATATAAAATCTCATTGTAGCTGAAAAATAGTTTCTGATCATCAACAAACTCCAGCCCCAGCGTGTGGTCGACAAATACTGCAATGAAAGCTGCTTTTAGATATTTCTCACGAACTTCCAGCAATTTCGATTAAAAACATTTAAGAATCCACGTGTAAAATGATCCTCGATTTTTAAATTCAAAGTATGCATTTCATGAAGACTGTTAGCATGACTTGAAACATGAAAATATACTTAAAATTTTGCTTAAATGAGCAAAGCCACGTCGACAATGGTAGTTGAACAATCCATATAATTTTGACATACTATGTTTTTTTCATTTTGTCTCTGATTTGACAGACTTCAAAAGGAGTGCAATGAAACTTTTGTTTTTTTTGACACACACCTAATATAGGGCAGAAAAAACAATGGAAAAAAATCAAGGCCTAAAACGTATATACAGTACAACGGCATTAAATTTGCCCCATGTTTTTAAGACTAACTTTATACTTGGAGTCGCTGACATCCATGAATTTGTCAGGTTAGTGATGTTCAGGACACTGAGAGTGTTTTCCGGAAAGATAAAGAACGTTATACGTCCAGAGTAAAAGTCATTCGCAGCAAGAAAGGTTTGGGGCTACCCGTAGCGTATTCGTATTATTTTTGAAACTGTTTGTATGTTTCAAATAAAGTCAAACATGGCGATTACCAACGTTCCCTCTAAGGTGTGCAATTGCGCAATTGCGCAGTACCACCAGACAATTTGCGCAGCGCTATTTCATTCTCGTGCACTTCAAACATTCTAAATTTAATACGGTACATATATACCGCATAGCCCTTTAACCGTTGGGAACGCTTTACTGTTTGTGTGTCTACATGGTTGCGCAGTTGCATGCGCTTCGTGCGCAACAAAACAAACATTTGCTCAGTGTAGTATTTTCTTAGAGGGAACACTGGCGATTACACAAACAAAGTTTCAAAACAGTAAACAAGCATTCTATGCATGCTGTAAATATTTTGTGGTGAAAATGTGAAATAATTTGAAAAATTTATAATTTATGAAATTTTGCAAATACATTAGGTATAATTCACTTTAGCATTTTCCCGGTTTCAAAAAATTTAGTGATTTCATAAATGTAACTGCTCGTCTTATCAAGACCTAACAATCGAAGTTATATAAAACACTGGATTTTGTCACGACGATCCAACAAAACTAGGGAAAAATGTTGGTTGCATTCATCAGTTCTGCTTTCTGCTCCTGTGCATTTTTCTTGCTGTAATTTACGTGGATATTTGCAATCGCAGTTTATATGGGGTTTTGCAAAGCTATACAAAAACATGGCCTTTGAAGGAAGTTTGAAAATTGGACAGCGCTCATAAATAAAAACATTTCAGGGCCGTAAAGTCAACACTGAATCATCTGGAAACACGCAAAACCTTTCATGGCGCCAGTGTAGGAACATTGATGTGTTTGATGATTTTCGCCCGGTAGTGGCTGTATCCCACAAGGATTAAGTGGGGACTTGCAATTGCCTATCCGGCTGTATTATCATCGGAAAGGCGCCCTGGAGCGCTTTGCGGCATTTAAAGGCTTGAACATTTTGTTTGAGATAGTTTAAAAGCTTGGGACAGGATACCTAATCATGAGAATGAAGGCAACGTTTCCGTTTTCCAAACACATTTTCAATATCTTGCCAAGCTTTACTTTAAATCCTATCAAACGTTTCTTTGTTTATATCTCCTGCTCGTTTCAATTGTTGGTCTTCATAACTGTTTCCAGTGAGGTAAGGAAAAAGCTGAATAAGATTAGGAACAAGGTGTAGGAAAAAGGAGTACTTTGTAGCAAGTTAGTAAGTGCAACACATTTCATTTACATTTTGGAACACATGTATGCGAATAGCATTCAAGGAATTGAATTTGTAAATTTAAATTCCTATCTTTTACTCAATGCAGATGATTCAAACAAATGTAATGTTTTGTCAATCTTTTAAACGCATATTTCCAGGTATCTTGTTTCCACATACGTTCGTTTCAAACCATGTTTTTATGTCATATAGCATTTAATGATCTTATAACCTCTTTGCTTCATAGGTGGAACGCATCACAAAATTGTAATTAATTTTTTTTGTGAAAACAAATTTCATTATTTATAACTAACGGTTCAAATTACGAATCAAATACAGATTCTTGTTCCCTGAACCAATAGCATTCAGTGGGTTTCAACATCGTTGTAATATTAAAGATAAACGGCAAATAATGTACAAGTGTCGGGATCTCGCTTCTTTCCTGTAAGGCTAAACATTATTTATAATAACATAACCACGCAAAACACCAAATTTTCATCTTTTAAAACCATACCGTCATACAAATGCAAGTTTTCAGGTCACACAAGAGCGAAGACACGTAAAAGATTTAATTTAACTACTGTCTCTGCAAGAAAACGAAGTCCGCTGGGGCTGGTGAAATATCAGTTGACTGTGTCAGTTTCTTAATCGAAAAGCAAGATGTTCCATCAAGGGCCATTGAGTGAATCAAAGGAGCGTTCTTTGGGAAAGAGCGTCAAAATGCACATACCAGGTTTTGTCGAACTTTCGACCGTCGTCATTCCTCAGAAAAACAAGGTAGTTCTAATTTTCTACATCATTTTCCTCGTTTTAACCACCCGTCCCAGTGAGCGGCATGCTGTTTAACTACAAGCCAGGGTTTACCCTTCCTTGATAAAATTTCCAGCTTGCTAATCTCATGTTTTGCTGCCAACTATACGACGAGTCGTCGTTTCAATATTGCGCTTTTGTCCAAGGCTTTCAAACGTCATACTGTTGCTTCTCTGGCCCCTGGTTCGTGGGGTTGAAACAATGAGCAAGATCAGCAGGGTAGTTTGACCGCAAGATTTACGTGGACCTTCTGTTTAAATACTCCACAAACCACACAGCATTTGAATCAACGCTAAACCTAAAACACTGGGTTGCAAAGGAGGTTTGATTCACAATATTTGGTTTTAACGATATGTCTCCGAAAACAATTGAGTATTCCGTTAGTTGCAAGCGACTCTATTCACGTGGTCGGAAAGTTCCCAAGTCATACGCTGCACTCACTCATGAGTGTACAGACATCACCTAAAACATACGTGACGTACATAAATGTAAGTTGAGTACATGCGAAAAAGTTGTTTACCATTTAAAAAAATTACAAACAAAGCATAGAAAAATTCACCCAAGGATTCATCAGGTAATTTCCAGTTTTTAGTGTATAGGTGTGAACGCTTAAACAACGAAACACTTCCTGAGCCAACAAAAAAGAAAGATTCACTTGATTTGAAAACCCTCTCCAAGAATTACATAAGTAATCCCTTGCCGCTCTTTTCATTAGGCCTAGCGAAGAAACGTCAGATACAATATGTAAGATGCATACATGACCCATTTTGGAGGTTGTCCTTCCGTGTCCTATTGGTGGACTGTCTCGTCGTCACTCAAAACTACATCAACTGCAAACAAAAGAAAATTATAAGGGCAGTGAAAGAGAATGCACATGGGCAGTGAAGATACTTGTTTAGAATAGTTCTGTTTTTGCACTTCGTTTTTGCATATCAGCATAATTTCAAATTCTTGCAAACTATCAGAAGTGATAGAAACCACTGTCCTAATACTAGAGTCCTGCAAACTCCCATCACTGTTTTTGAAAAGCTTCACTACATTAATTGTGCAAAATGACGCTTTCATAAACAAATATGGCCACCCTGCTTCTACGTTTACAGGTGAACTGCGAAGTACTCAGCGGAATCTGGTCAAAAGACCTAAAACGACAAAAATTCGTTGCAAATAATATAACCACGTTGCAAATCCACAACACTACTGTGATTAAACTGGAGACGTTACCAATTTTAATGAATCTTAAGCTCAGTTAACAATCGTCAGCGACTCAAGGTTCTTCAGTCGCTAATCATACAAGACCACTGCACCACGCTAAATATCGACCCTTGCATCATTGTTCCTTTAATTCAGACGCGGTTAATTTTCTCGCTAATATGTCTAATTATCGCAATGATCAACTGTTATTTTTGCCAGCATTTCTTGTTTATGCCCCACATGCTGTGTGCTCTGTTTTCTGGTGCAGTGAATTCACATTTGATCAAAGCATTTGTTCGAAACCGCCAGTATGATTAAAACTATTGATAGTTGCCTTCTTGTTTTTCACACGACAGCCTTTGATGAAGGTAAGAAGCAGCAAGTGCAATAGAACGAAATGTCGCAGTCACCACTTCATAACTTAACGGTCATCACAGCTGCAAAAATGCAAGTAATCCTATTTCTGTGGCAACAAGCTTGAAACACCTGGCCAGCTGAGTTCAAGTGCTTGATCTCAGAACAAGTTCCGTCTGATCACTTGCGCGGCATCTCGTTCTTTCCTCTAAGTCTAAACAATGCATTATCACTCTGGGTTCTCGCCAGCTTTCTGCTTGACAGCGCAATAGCCTTTTATTGTGACAGAACGCCAGGATTTCGTTTATCTCCATTCAATCGCTCGACCAGACGCCAAATTCATTCATACGTTCTTATCATTGCTTTCTGCCGGTCACCCGGACAATGCTACTTTGAGCATTGTCTGACTGGAATCCGACAGTCGGAAACGTATCGGGGGAAATGACCCTTAATCTTTAACGTGCTTGACAAACATATGACGAAATAGATGTACAGAACTTAACCACCAAAAACTGCAGTTGTAAAAACTATCATTGCGTCTCAGGCAGGTTTTCTGAAGACCATCCTAGATTTTCTTAAAACAGAGATGTAAACAAGCGTCGAAGATGATCCTAAAACAGAGATGTGAAGAAAAGTCGAAGGATTTCTGGGGTTGGTCCAGAGCATAATGTTGTTGCACGAGATACGTTTTCAGAAGCTGAAGGAAAACAATGAAATTACAAGCGGTACGTTCTGTTCATACTGAAAGCTGTAAAAGTCTACGTAGAATGTGCTGCTCGGAGTACATGTAGCATTTGGCAAACATCACCGGGGCTCCAGTTTTTTTCACCTGGGACAGTTACTCCCATCCTCTTGACATTAAATTACTGTGTCAACAACATTGTGCATCGATTATTACAACTCTTTTTCTACCGAGTGGTTTCAGTTTACTTATTTGGAATTGGAAGAGACGGCTTCCATATCACGTCGCTTTTCCAGATATTGCTTCTTCAACTTAAAAACCTGAGCGTTCGCGACACACGAGAAAACAGTGTTGCACTCTCAGAAGGCTGGAATTCGCTGTCCTACAATTCCATATTGCAGCTGTGCTGAAAAAACAGTTTTCGATAATTCCAATTTCCAAACCTGCGTGGAAAGAATACAGTTACACAGATACAACACGGCCCAGCAACTAATCGAACAAAAACAAGCAACAACTATTAGACCAAAATCTACGACCATATTTAGAATGCCTGCACTTGCAACAAACCAATAAGAAATGCTGCCGTGTTTTGTACATCCCTTTCAGGACATGCCTACCGTTCGGCATTCTCCATCAGCAGGAAGAAAGTAGCCTACTGGCGTGTCAATTTGCTTGCAAATATTCCATAGTCACTAAAGCGTAGCTAATCACTTGTTTGCAGGGGCCGTTGAACCGCAGTCCTGTTAAGTTACAGTTTTTAGGTTTTATGTATGTTTTTTGCATTTTATTATCAGCGTTGAAATCCAACTTCCAAGCCTTTTATTTTGTCTCAGCAAGCTTCAGCGCAAAACGTAACCACGTTAAATAACAAAGGCCGGATCGTGATGCTGTTTGGTGAGCCGCCAATCACTTTGCTTGCAGCCAGACCGATATTGTAATTTTGTCCTGGAATCAGAGTACTGCATCAGCTTTTGTTAAAACCCACTCGACAAATTCTACAAAAGGTATCCAAAAGGTATGTCGCAGAAGCGGTTGATAAAGAAAACCACACATTTATTGCAGAGTGCGAAACGCCTTGACTGGAAAAGGCGTAGGATGCAGTTACCTGGTTGCAGTTTCGCTGTATGAGAAAAGCACTGAGGACCCCAGCCACGAATGCTCAACTCTGTCAAAAGAGATTCCGAACTGATTTGGAGTGAACGGACCCCTCTAAATTGCTTGTGTGTCGAATAGGCCGCACCCGATTAAACGTACGGAAATGGGGCTACATCGACCCCGCAGCTGATGTAGTCTGCCCCATGTGCGATCTTCCAGAATCTCCGACAATGCCGTACTTCCTTGAATGCTCATCACGTCACGCGATGACCCACTGTCAAAAAACGAACGAGCCAAGAACTGCATTAGGAAGTTTGCGGGCCACCTGTGATGAAAAGAAGTGCCACGAAATTAAGACCTGGTTCAAAGGTTCTCAAACTTTTTCAACATCTTCGGCGTTATCCATTGAAACTCGCGCCTAACCTAACCTCAAAATCAAATACAAAAAACAAAATTATAATCAATTTACCATTGTCCTGCGTTTCAACAATATGTTGTTGCCATGCTCGCCCAACTTGCCAACGTTTCACACCCCCCAGTTTAAAAATCCAGGACCCGGTTTTTGTCAACCAAAAACAACAGAACCTTCATTAAAATCCCAGATTGTTTCCTTAAAAAATTGATCAAATGCACGTTTACAAAAAAGAAAAAACTTTTCCCTGCACCGAGAATACTTACACAGTACTTTGGTCGAAGGCAGTTGTGAAACAACGTAGTCTTTTCAAAAGAAGAGACAATTATGCTCGCTTATTTCTGTTGTTTCAAAGTGAAAAAACACGCTGCATGCGAATTGCGACAACTCTTTCACCATGAAATGAAATGCAAGTAGTTTCTTTCCACAAAGGCGACGTACTCAAATCTATCAACAAATATTTTCAATCGGAAATTGATTTCACGTAACATTACGCATCCTTAGTCCTGCGATCTGCAAGCAATGCTTGCGGGGTCTAGTAGGCTACTCTTGTCTAAGCATGGGTAGAAAAAGTAGGCAAACGCAGGGCTAAAATGAATTGTTGAAATGCATATACAAGTCAGTATTTGCGTTTTTTCAGGTCTTTGTTAAACGTGCTTGCCTGCAGCTGCACTTTTATCACAGTCATAATAATCCGTTAGCGGGATGATTAGCTCTACAGGAATTCCAGCCTCACAAGGCACTTCGTCTGAGTCAACACAGCTGATGCGATTTTCCAGGCTCGGAACGGCGATATTTCGTTCTGAAATGCGAAAGGCGTGGACGCTGCCTGTGGCGCTTTTAACATGACTCCTTGTTTAGGTTGAACTGTGAACTTGCGACTCGTTTCGCTTCGGCCAATTGACCGTCGACTGATAGGAAGATACAGTTAACGCGAGGTCTTTTTCTGATATTTGCAGCAAATGGGGCCTTTGCCTGAGTTTTAACGGTGTCAGAGGATTACCTATTGTGACATCATAAACGCCTGTAGCAAGCGACCAAGCGAAGCGGCCCGTCTTCTATTTTTTGCTTCACGTCAGTTGCGAAGGAATTTGGAACATTTCGGTCGCTTTGCCGGTTTCAAGAGAGGTGCTGTCGTAGACTTCGGTGGTCGAAGCGTTTTTTGATCAGTGATCGCAAATCGGAAAAATTAGAAGAAACGGACCAGATTCTGAACTTCTTCAGTCGGTTTCGGAATGCTGGCCGAGGTCAGTCGTCGACAGACATTAGCCAGAATTGCGTGTCATGGTCAGTCGTCACTGCGCGTTGTTCAAGTTCCGTGCTGGTGATGGATGTGGATTTTAATGAAAGCCGATCAAAGCACTTGCAGAGCTTGAACGTCTCTCGAGAGTTTAGCGAAACAGTGTGGTTGTTTTTATTTAAGAAGCTATGAGGATTTTCGAGCAACTCAAACACTTCGCGCCGAGACTAGATATTCGCTGCAACAGAACGTTTGTGACTTCAAAGTTGAAGGTTAAGTTTTTGAAAGCAAGCGAAGTTTTAATGAGCAAAGCAGTGGCCTTGAATTTTTGGAAAGTTTTCGGTTTTTCTGTTGCTGGCTTTTAAGCAATGTTCAGAAGCGCAATTCTCACGTGCTTTGCACAACAGCAGAACAATGTTCTTTAACACAAGTACATTTTTCTCTTTCAGTTTTTTCAAGACCCACAAGCGAGAGTGCAAGAAAAAAACTCAGAGCGGTTCTGTGTTCGTCAATCGGCAGTCGGTCAGTAGATTGGCAGTGGGTTCAAAAGCCAAAATGAGAGGCTTTCCCACTGAAATTTCGAAGCCATGAGCAAAATTATATTTCAGCAAATAAATTGTAACTTTTACAGGAGTTCGAAAATTAAACG
>JGI24159J19872_10005295_pt1 | contig 16655 bp, 9 predicted proteins | sample Ectturendosymbi4_FD_19872 | JGI IMG/M metagenome (IMG submission 19872) | reverse complement strand
ATGTTTTGTTAGAAGTTCACTAGCAGCCTTTCCCCCCCACATACACACCAAACAGCTACAAGTTAAACACTATGTTAGTCGTGAGAAAAGTACGGAGTACCAAAAACGCTAGATTAAAACACTGGTTGAATACAAGGTAAAAAGTGTAGAAAAAATGATTATAAACACCCATATATGAAGTTATACAAGTACTGGGGCTTACGTTCTGAGGAGTGAAAACGCGTTAAGAAATTCTTACATAAAAACAAAGACGCTTCAAAAACGGTTTCAGGACAAGAGCACCAAATATTCAGTACCACAGCAGCTATGTTTTTGACGTGGATAGGCGCAGACATTGATCAAGCTAAAAACTCGACGATTGCATTCAAAGTGTCGTCCTGATGTAACGTAAAACACGATGGTAGAAATGCGCAAAGGTCTGAATCATCAGTTTTGTGTACGAAACTAAAAGCTTCAAGCAACAGCTAATCATCAAAAAGCAGACACTCAAGTTAATTAGCTTCTTTCCTCGACGGCGTTGTTTGGGCAGCCGCGCAGATCGCCAACCGACGTCACCTGCCTGTAACCGCGTCGCTGCTGCGCTTGCGATTCCAGCGACGAAGCAGACTGGGCGAACTTCGTGCAAATCGTGCGACTTCTAGCGGCGACCTTTGACATCGTGCGACGCAAAGCGCTCCCGCGAATCGGCAACGAAGCTTCGTCGCGGGCTTGGTAGCCAGCTTGCGTACGTGTGACGCTGCCGTCCACTGTCCGAAGCCTAAAATACACGAAGCAGAGACGTTGCTTCAAGGACGTTCTGTCACGATTTGTTTCTTTGTTGACATAATAGAAAGAAACAAGCCGAGCGGTCAGGGTGCGGCGTGAGCAGTACGTCACGTGAATCCAGCAAGTGAGCTGGTCTTGGCAGCAGTGAAAAACTGTCAAGTTTAGGACACTTTGGACAACAAAAAGTAGGACGCGTTTCCTAACCAGTGACATGCGACTTGCTGGTGTTCGCAACTCAGGTACCCGACAAGGGGGGGTGGCGGGGCGGGGACAATGCCCCGGGGCGGCACTTTGGTCTTTCACGAATGAACCTGAAGTTAGATTTAATTTTGATTAAGGTTGGACCTACCACTCGTCCCGGTTTGGCCGGAACTGTCCCGGTTTAAACGACAGACGTTCAAACCGGGAGAGTGGGGCGGCACTTTTCGACTCGCGCCGGGGCGGCATTTCCCCATGTCGGGGCCCTTTTGCAACTGGAGTGCTCTGGAACGGGTTGCATGTTTGTCAACTTTACATGAGAACAAGAGAGAGGAACTGAATTTGTAAGTTACGTCTTTAAAACTCTCTAGTTTATCAATTCTTACAAAATGTCTGTTTTAGAGCTGTAACATTTCGCTAAGTACAAAACACACCGTTGGTGGTTACTTTATTCCCTGTGTAGAACAAAACTGCATTCAACAGAGCGGAAAAGCTATGGGAAACTACGACATTTTAACCACCTGCCTTCTCGCCCGTTCTCGGGCACTAAAATTCTCTCATTTTCACACACGCTTTTCCTTGAAGGAAGGTCGTAGCCCTAAGAATCTTGGGACACTTCACGGTCTACACCAGCCTGTGATGGTTCTGTATGTTCCATACCAACTTGCACCGTTCTCGGAATCATAGCAGCTGAGACCTCTATATTCGGAGTAGAAGTGCCTCAACATTCAATGCTTTATGAATAACACAGCTGCGCACTTTGTCGCGCCAGCGTTAAGCCGTGAGCTTTTCATAAAATCCCACCTCTGCCGCTTGCGATAGCACTCTTTTGGTGATTCGAGGATTGAATCAAAGACCGATTTGAAAGCTCAAAGCTCAGCGGTGTTTGAAAGCTCTTGTTTTGCGATCACGGAATGATGAAGTTCACGCAATACTTCGTTTTGCTTTCCCAATCCATTTCTCAGTCTCTTTGTTTTGCCCTCTGTTACCAGTGAATGCCATCCTAAGGCACTTGACCTTTTGCAGTGTATTGCTGCTTGCTTGTAAGCGCCACAGAACTGCGTTTCTAGGGAGTCGTAATATCTTGGTCTTTTTAGTGGTAAATTGTCATTCCACGGTGTTCCTGCGCACTAGTACACCGATCAAGTGCATGTTGGAGACCCTGTGCAGAAGATACAAGCAACCGATTGATCTTGCAGCATTCCAACAGAATGGCAACCTCGTCGGAAGAGGCTGTGACTGTCGATCCGATCCAACAGCAAAATGAACGACTTCCACTTAATGCTGCTGTTTGGGCACAACATCTAAGCAGGACAACGATGACTTGCTGGACAGCAGCAGGCTGCCGTCAACATGTACTCCCGCAACACTCCTCCACAAACCTTGTCTCGAGGGACGAGATCATCTGCTTTTTTCAGGTCAACAAAGCAAGAGTAGATCTCCTTTACATCTTACCCAGATTTCTTGAAAATTAGTTGGAGAGTGAAAATTTAATCTGGGATAGTACGATCAGAACGTAAACCGCACTGAGCCTTATCCAGATAAGGTTCAGCTATGTCGCGGCAACTCTTTCAAATGCACTTGGTCTATATACTATTACAGGGAGGTCGAGGAGATAAATGTTCCGGTAGTTGGTGTATCCTAATCTACTGGATATGTTCACCACAGCTTCCCATTCCTTCGGTTCCCTTCCAGATCCACAAGCCATCTGACACACTAGAGCTAGCCAGAGAATTCCTGTTCTTATCAAGGCTTTAAGCACTTCAGTTTGTCTTTTTTCGGTCATAGACCGATTTTTTTCGTAATGATCGGCAAAAATTAAGTCAAGTCGGTCATAATGTCCGAAACTACAGACTAGTGAATACTGTTACGGCGAGTTTTAACACATTTATGGTACAAATGACCGAAATGTCTCAGCGAAAACACAGTTTCAGGTCCGATTTCAGCCTGTGTGACAGTGGGATGACCTCAGTCGTAGTGATGGCGTTTTCCTCCCCAAGATGCACCTGTGTGTCTGTGCGCAATGTAGTTTCGAAGCAAAATGGCTATCAAAAGGATGATTCCTTGCGAAGTGGTAAAGGGCTTCCACGAAAAACATCGCTAAACAGGTGTGTGTGTTCAATGGCATTTTCTTAAAATTTGAAAGCTGTTTTCCACATTTGCACTCTTATTTGAATTGTGGCGGCATTTTACACGAATGTCGTTTGTTACTTTCGTCACTGCTTGCATACACGAAAGAGTCGATCAAACATTTAAATGAAGCGCGCTAAGAGCAGAGATTGAACCGGTCTAAAAACAGTGTTTTTTCTCTGTTCTTGTTGGTACTGTACTGGTCTCCGGTAAGCAAGCACGGCGTAAACAAAAGAACCTTAAAAGTCAAACCGACGCGCAGCAGTGCGTAACAATGGCACCGCTCATATTCCTTTTCACTTTGTTTTTCATGGTGCTGTTTCACTGTGTGCCTCTTAGTATGAGGCAAGGTTCTCCAAAATTTTGTGTCCAAGGCCACATAAGCTATTACACAATAGTTCGGGGGCTGGACATGTTACGCAATGTGATTGTTTCGGGATATGTTATTTTTTTAACCAAATCTACCAAATCAACAAATATTTCGTAAATATATATTTATCAATTATTGGCAAAATGGCTTCGCGGGCCGGATTTGGCCCGCGGGCCGTAGTTTGGAGATCCCTGCTATAAGGCAATGCGTGAGTTACAACAAATAGGTCAAAAAAACAAAGCGTACAAGTTTACAATAAATCATACTATTTAACTTCCAACCGGAAAATGAGCATTGGTGATCGAATGAAAGGTTAATATTTACTCAAAACACTAAAGTTTTCACTTAGGCAGTTAACCACTTGTATTACACTCAGCCAATTTTTTTAAACCAACCTCTTCGAAGCGGGTGGGCTCTGGTAGGTCTTGTGAATAGCTGTGTCGAGCTGCTTGCAATTTGCTTGGAGAGTTTGTATTCCCGAAGCGACCATCTCCAAGTGTTCATTGAATTTGTCCGGCATATAGGTCCTGTAAACACAGTTTGAAACGATTCATAGAAAACATCTGATTCTTTTGCAANCGTNGAATAAGTAGGCTACATGCAGGGGACGTGACTCTTTCCTAACGCATAATTATACTAAAGAAAAGCTATAGACGCCCGAAACAAGCTAATGACGAAGTACTCATGCGTCGAACAGCTACTGCACATACCGTTTTCTTCCAGTTGTNGGTTTTGGAGNCAAGTTAGGTGATCCCACGCTCCACCTGTAAGAGATTGGAAGTAGAATGCACTGCTATCGCGTAGTTAATATTTAAAAAAAATTGATGAGTGCCCTGTTGGCTGAAAAACAAGAGTACCATGCTTCAGAACAAAAAGCAAAGAAGGAATTATTTGGAACCTGCTTTTCACTCCAGTTATCACTATTGGTAGATATTTACTGAAGTAGAGATAACAATGAAGTATCCAGATACTTCTACATCTTCTAGCTATGTTGAGTATGATATCAGCTAAACGCAATTGATGGCAAAATTAAAGAGAAAGACATCGGATTAAAAACTGTTGCGAACCAAACAACATTGCATCATTTATTATACGTCACCACCACGCGCCAGGTAAGTCAAAGGTGATATCTCCGCAGCAACCTTTCGTTTCTTCAAAAAATCGACACTAAAAGCGAATAGCTCGAGGCTTATAATTCTAAGCGAAAATGTTCTGTAAAAAGTTGACACAAACTTTGGACTTCTTCATTTTATTGGAAAAGCAAACCCAGTGACGCGTGAACTTCAGCGATCGGATTAGAAGTCCAAACCTTCAATGTTGATCTCAAAACGAAAGCTTTCAGACGTTCCACGCGCACAATCAAAATGCGTTCAAACGTCCCTAAGACCACAGCTTCCCAATCGATTATCAGGGACGAAGAACGCAAAACCGTATTCACCAGCAAAAGCGACAGAGATGGTACTATTGCCTAGGCCCTAGACCTAGAGCTTTGAGTGTGAAACACTGCGAGACTACGTGCGGAACAAGAAATTTGTCAATGATTTATTGTCGATCCACTTCTACGAGGCTAATAAAGAGATCCACTAAAGCGTGGCCGCAAACAAGTCCTTGGATTTATGATGGTAAAAACTTCGTTTCAAGATGACCTTCCGATTCAAATCACAATACTCTGTAAGAAACAGTTTATTTCAAATAATGAGGATTGTGTCTCAGCTCATCAAACAAGATATCGATATCAGGAGTCAAAATCGCAAATACATCACAGATGCGATCAGAAATCTGTCGTTACTCTCGCTCAGCTGCATTCTGTTATTGTAAAGTACGCGTGGCTGAACAGCAGTCGAAGCACGCATCTTCCATTAAAATCCGTACTTCGTTCGTTGATTGCCAAACTACACGAAAGTCGTTTTACGACCTATTTAAAAAATGAAGTATTAACTGGGATCATAACACATGACTGTAGTCGAACTGCAAAATCAGCCGAGGTTGATTCTATGCAAAACCTCCAAGATAACAGAAATCAAATTATAATCTGATTGTATTAGGGAGCGAGGAAATACCAGACGCGGATTTTTNGGACATGGGAAAACTAAGTGAAAGTACNTAAAAGCTACTTAAGAACAGCATCTTGAGCATGATAAAGAAAAAAAAAAGTTTTTCCATACGATTTTTCCAACCCACAGAAATCCAAAATAATTTGTTAATATGCAATTCTGTTCATACTGACCAGAATTGGTGCTTCGAATGGTCACATTGATACTGGAAAATTATAGTGTTCCAAATACAAAAGCATGCTTTTCATATGATTACACTTGCAGTCATTGGGCACATGCCCTAGTAAAAATATAAAAGGTACACGGCTGAGTTTGGGAATCGCTGTTAGTTTCCAGGAAAATGAACAGTTTGCAAAACATCCATATTCGTTAGTGAGAGGATGCAAACTTTTTAAGAAACTTTTACAATGAAGATGCGTATCCAGTTTTTCGGATTAAATTGGAATTAAATTAGTGCTACTCAGTGTTAGCCAAATTAGATTACAATCAAAATTAGTGAATTTACGAAAACAAGAATTTAAACCAAATTCCGAACTAGAGCTGCAGACACTATTCTAGTTTGTGCTGAACTGTAAAAAAGTCAGTCAGTTGCTTCTAAGTTATTATCTTCTAATATCATTGTCATAATCTGACAATGCTAGGATACTGTAATCAAATGCATGCCAGTATGCATAACACCTACTTGTTATTAAGTACAACAGCCAAACTGCATTTTCCCCATTGCCAGACTGCATTATTCCGTTGCTGCCTGCTAGGTAGGATTAGCTCTTATACTGTTCATCACAATGTCAGCCATGACTGCAAGGCAAATTTAAGTAATGTGACGGTGGCACGGCACTTTGACCTTTTCCTTATGCTTTCCTTGCGCGCAGTGCGTTCTTTGTATCACTTGCTGAAAAACGCCATTGGACGAAGTAGCATTTTCGGCTAAACCGGAAATTAGATTAGAAGCAAAATGAGATCACACAAGCTTATCACAAATTAGATTAGANTTACCGGCATTTCGCTCAGTTCGTCAAAGTAGACAACAAGAATTCTCTAGCTGTCCAGTCTGTATGCAAGGTCTAGGGGANGGTGGGACTGGTTTAACCGAAGTCAACATTTTATANGGCTGTGCTAAAACGTGTCATTCCTGGCAGAGCATTCCCAGGAATAGCTTTTAACTTTCTTGCAGAAAATTAGTGCCGCAATAATAATTTAAAACGATTTGCAATCGTGCCAACTGGTAATTAGGTATTATAAGTGCAAAAATATCGAATGTAAAGTCAGCGCAGAAACGCAAGAGTTGCACAAAACCTGAAGGATTTATCTTTCAACGACTAAATCTCATGTAAAACTAATATACACATCTTCCACGCCTTGACTGACTCCAAAGTATACGATGTTTGTTGGTCTAATATCAGTTCACATCATTTCACGCTATAATGTGCCATGCAAACATGGATCTGTGTGTCGATTTAATAGTGCAGTTGAAAATAATGTATCAGATCTATTTGACAGTTGAATTTCCGGCATCTTTTGGAAAAGATTTGATAGAGATGCACCCTATCTTACCCAGCCCGAGGGACGTTGTTGGGTAAAATGTCCCGCTTGTACTGCTTTATCACGAAGTGTTGATGTCTGTAATGAAGCAATTCTGCAATTGACAGGTTAGCTCAGGTTCCGCCGGCAGAAAGCGACATTCAAGACGACCGCATTGAACAGTAGGGTCAAGTGCGCTTTTTTTACTTTTTATCCTAGACCTGAATTCTGAGTAAGATGGCATGTGCAAATAAAGTAACCCCTCTATTTCGCACTTCTGAAATTTCATTGGGAGTATTTTCAGTCCGTAAGTCACTTGCGTTTGGTAAATCTCTCGTCTACTACTCCCAAGCGGAACAACAAAGCTTTCCACGTTGCAACGACAGTCTCAGAAAACATCTGCCTGTCAGTCAGACCAAACGTCATCGAAGCATTTTTCTTAAACTTCCGTATATTTTAAATAATAACACAGTAAACAGTAGTGTGTACATGTATGCAATTTGAACAAAGTAGTATATGTACAATTTTCATGGTACATGTCATTCTGGACGTAAATAACAGTTCCCGTGAACAACGGCTTGGTTTTGTACCCATCGTGTTGCTAATATTGTGGAAAATTGCAGCATTTCCGAGCAGTGGCGTCCAAGGTATTGTCATTTTATTTTTACAATAAAAGCAAATGTTAAATGTCATTTACACAGTCAATTCGGACTGTTACATGGATTTTCTGAAAACAGACTAGGTCTTACGTAAAAAGCTTCTTGTAATCACGTCTTCACGATCAGGGTCTCAATGTATTCGGTAAACTATGGGTGGATACGATATCAACAATGTCAAACGCAGTTTAGAGCATCTTTCGAACTCATTTGCGTTTTCAAGTTCACAGCAGACTTGTACATTTCTAGCCATTGGGCTTGTACGCATTAAAAATTAGATGATCACTGACAGTTTTGTTACATCATTTCTGTTCGGGTGACAACAAATAGTGATTTCACAACAGATCTTTCATACCTTACCCATCTGCAGTTAAATCAATTTAGGCATATTTTTTCTAGAAATAACACAGAAGACCAGTATTACCACAACGTTTAAATGAACAAAGCTTGGCACTTTGAAGCATCTAAAGTAGGACGGAATAACATAGACACACGCATTTTCCTTCTAGAAAACTGCCAGTTAGAGATCAGCGAAGTCCCCAATTTTAAAAACAGTCTTATTTAAATGTTAGCACCAGGCAAAAACCAAGCTTGTCGTAAAGCAATTCCTTTACCCAAATCAGCAAACATCCCAAGCTTGGTGACGAATAGACTAAGAAACAACAGTATTGATGTAGGGTTCAGAATTAACACGCCAGCAACTCTTATTTAATCAAATAAATAAAGGAAGGGCGTTGTACGAACACTCAGAAAAAACGACTCTGTTTCGGAAAAAAAGATTCCACAGTGGAAGTAGCTCGTCTACCTGAAANAAATTCCTTTTTCAAGAGAGATTTGTAATTAAATTTAATGACTCAACCACTTCGGTTACATTCATGACTTGGTTCCGTGGAACCACTAAACCTTAACCGGCATCTTGGTTTGGAAAAATCTGCAAATTTCTTGAAAGCATTTACACCTTTCTCATTTTTGAAAAAACGACGCACTCAAGAACGAGCTGACAATTACTTTGAAGTTACTGGTTCTACTACTTGTTCAACTACGGATATGAGTCTTTATAAACACGAGCGTTTTGGTTCGTTCTACTCTTGCAACGAATTCTTGCAGATTGTCTGAAAACCTTAGAATAAATTCTGCACTAAGTTTCAACACCTCAGTGAAGTTTCAGAGACACTTCACAATATAAGGGAAACAACTGAATTATGTAAATTCGGAGAATGCTTTTAAAAACATTGGATACAACGAAAATAGTAGCTTGTAAACCAATAATTTGCTGTAAGAGTTTTTTTGCTGGTTAGGATAAAAACCAGGTGAATTTCGCATATTGATGCAGATTAAAAATTTTTGCTGATTTATTTCTTGTTTATCTCCTTCGTGGAGAGTAGTAAATTTAGCGAGCGAGCTTTAGCTTTCAAAACTTTCACGTCCGAGCAAACAAAAACATAAAAATTTTCCAACAAAATGCATCTCTACTGTGCACAGCAGTGTTTTTCAACGAAGGTTCCGCTAGGGGTTTCAGGGGTTCTGCCGAAACAGACCGAAAATGCCCGGAACGGAATTCGCAACCACAGTTCTGTGCGGTTGTACCAATATAAACACTTGGATCATTGCATAGGGTTCCATGAGGAACGCAAACATTTGCGGAAGGTTCAGCTGCAGCAGAAAGGTTGAAAAACACTGGTGTACAGTATAAAGTGGACAGTTTCGAATCCTCTCAGCTTGTGACAAGTGCTTTGCAAAAACCAGTCAGCATATCCAGTTGACAGAATATACGCTTATTAATATGTCTGATGCTCGCGCACCTGCTTGAGATCACGGAACCACAAGCGAGGAATGACTAAAAAGGCACGTAGCAGCGTCAAATGAACGTTGAACTTCAATGAACTTGTATCAATCACTCAGGTTTTCTGGCTTCACTTGACAGCTTTTATATTTTGATACGAGATAACTTAAGACAAGGGTCCGCAAATACTTTTTGGCGCGACCCTAAACAATAGTTATAAATTTTTGCGACCCAAACATTTCGTGAGCATGAAATTTTGAGGAAAATACTTTATAATTAAATCAGTTTTTTTAAGGAAAATATTAGGTACCCGGTATGGATCTGTAGGGACCCGATTTCGGGTCCCTAAAACGCCTTGAAAAACCCTTAATTAAATATCAAATTTAAGACTACTACTTACAGCAGCAATTTTCTTGCACTAAATTGTATGAAACGTAGCACATACATGAGTAAATGATAGCATTTATTCTGTTTAAGTGAGAATGGCAAATTTAAAATGTAAATTTGATTTATTTCGCGTCCTTGTGTTAAAGGTGTCGCAAAGAAAATTTGGGTCGCGACCCACTATTTGCGGACTCCTGACTTAAGATACGCTGAGAAGGAAATTTTATTTCAAGTACGATAACTACGCTCAAATGCCTATTTTGGTAAAATAAATTATTGGTAAATCGCTTTGCAACTAGGTTACTAACAGACAGATATGGGCCACGATAGAGAGCAGCAGAAAAGAGCACGTGGTTCAAGGCATTCGTCCAATTCGTGCGACCCTGAGCATAAAGGTAAAGAAAATTTTGAAGAACTCCGATATACGCTCTGGCCGGTCGATGACTGCTTGAAGCACTTTCTAAGAAAACAACGCACTGCGCGCAGCTTCAAGATTTGGCAGAGAAACTGAAATTTCCTTATGAAAGTATGACTTATCGCTTTACGTGAATTGAAAAGTGAGTTGCAATTTTTTAGCACAGCTTTGTTGTTCAGCCTATAATTAACGACATTTTGTACTGACACGGGTTGCATATAAGCAGGTCAACAATGTTATTGCTAGCATTTTTTGATTGAAAACAATTTTAAATTTTAAAACTAGAGACGCCCTGTCTAAGGTATTGCTGACCTTCATCATGATATACGGATATGGCTTCTGAAATCTACTAAAAATCAAAAATCTGATATTACTGCTCTTTCCATGCTGCTTAATTGCAAACCTAAATATCCATGAATCTCCTTCGCCTGAACGAAACTTGCTTGTAAATGAATGTTGTGTATACGATTCAACGTTTGCGTACACTTGCTTTCTTTTGCTACTATTGTATTCGNTGTTCCTTACTTTTATTATTACATGTTCTACAACTTTACAAGTTCTCCTTAGACNTTTTCAAAATACGAGACTAGACCCGATCTTCACTTTTTTGTGACCAAGAATACAATCAGAATAATAGCAATGCCATATGCATAAGCACAATTGAAAAAATAGTGATTGATCTGTTTCTGACAGCATTCCAGACATCACAGTATGGAAATAAAGGCAATACGATGCGTTAACGTTATGTACGAGTGATGAGAAACTGCCACCGACTTAATAAAAACAATTACAAATGTACGCGGTCCTTATTGATCTGACTCTTAAGGGTGCTCCACAAATCCGGAACAAACCTGGCTGTTCCGCCAGTTTGGTTAAAAGTTTAGGAAACGTTACGCAATGCCTTTACTCACGTATGCCCAGTAGATAATGACCTACAGTCGCTGTGAGAAATAATTGTTAGCACTAAACGCATTTGAGCAACACCGGTTACAAAGCATTTAAGTAAATAATTCCAACATGCGTAGTTTCCGACATCAGAAGCTGACGACCACCAACTAAGACAGCAAACGTAACAGTTTAGTTAAATGCTGTGGCGATTCTTCAAACAACGATAAAATCTCCTGAGAACTTTTTTCAACGGTTACGCAGCACAAAAGAATTTGAAAAAAAAGCTTCTTGCTGCACACGTCCAGCGTGCAGCAACAAGCAATCAAAACAGAGTGGCGATCACTTACCCGGAAAGCCTTTTTGATCGTCTGCGGTGTGGCGATACTTCATCTAAAGGATTAACGGGCGTCAGCGGCGCATTTTTGCGTGGACTGCGATACCACGACGTTGGACTGACAGCCTTTTTGACTTGGCGGTTCTCTTTCGTTTGCTTTGCTGTCCGATTCAATTTCCGCTGGAAATAATTTCCAACATACAAAACTCACCCAAAATATCGGTAAGTATGTTTCAATATAGGAGCTGATCCAATGTCACTATTCTGTGTTGAATTGAAAGGAACCAAGCCAAGAATTTTATTGTGGTTTCTGTCTTAAACGTCAGGGATTTAACAAGACAGAAAGTAAAGTTAACGCCTGAGAAATTTAAAAATACTTGCAAATTTGTGCAATTGGACGAGAAGTAAGAACTTTATTTACATTTTTATACAAGTTGTTCATTGAAATCCCATCATGATCAGCCAGCTTCCTTCTGAAATCTCATTTTTACTTCTCTATTTTGAAATACCATTTCAAAATTTTAAAGAGAAACAGAAACGTTTAACCAACTAATAGTTTGGAATCCTCATATGGAAGGTCAGGAGCCTTGACCAGATGAGCAAAAGCATAATCGTAGTTAAAATTTGCTTTAAACAGGTAACCACTGTGTGGGAGTAAACCAGAAGAACTTAAGGTGCTCTTCTTTGAAGCATCTTTGGTGGATATTCGCAAAGTAAGGACAGCTACCGGAAATTACATTCCATTCACCAACAGGCAAATTGAAAGTAGAATTTGGCAGCAAAAACAATAGGTTTGAAGTCCTCCCAAACTGGCATTATTTTTTGCTTGTCTAGGTTTCTATGGAAATTTTGAACAGCAGTACAGCATGTGCATTGAAAACGTTTTGTTAGGTAAACACACGGCTTGTGCGAAAAACATCAAGCCAAGTGATTCACGCATAAGATATTTCCTAGTTTCTCAACGGGCGTATGCCCAGATAAGAAATAGCGCGTTCTGTGCTTACAAATTTTTCTGTAAGCAAATAAAGTGGAATGGTATTTGCCCTTCAAACCTTTTTTTTACCGAAGCCTACGATACGTTTGCAATACTGCGTGTTAAACGATTGCACGATAAATGGATTGTGAAGTTTTGCACCTATATAACCACAGTATCCCGACAATTCAAAGCCACAAATTCAAAGCCTTCAACTCTAAGCCGACAATTTTCATTTGTGGCGTCACACTAAGAAAGGAATGGATGAAAAAGGTTATTTTTCGCTAATTGACTTTAGTCTAGTCTGCTAGTTAATCTGCTAATTAACTGTTTTTGGTTTCAAAGGAAAGCTGAAATATAACTTGAGTATAACAAGTGCCGGGTTAGAATGCATGTATGTGATAATTTTCGTTATTTCGTTTGGTTGCTTTGAACTGTCCGCTTTGTGACTTTGAATTTGCGGCTTTGAATTGTCGTACAAGCATAACCACGCCCTTCACTTGACATGCTGCAATTTTTCTTACTTAGCTCATCGCTTAAAGCAGTAGCTCACAATTTTTTTATCTGCAACACCTGAAACGATGACCGTTCTGGTTTTGTTGGTGTTCTGGCAGACTGTTTTGGAAACGCAAATATATTATCGCTTGTCGCCAATAAACTACTACAACACACTTGTTTAGGTAAGGCTTGGATAAAGCATTCCACAGTGGGTTGCATGAGACGCAGCAAAACAGCAAGACTTTTGCAATTTGCATTTGAATAAAGTATTCTACTTCAAGTTTGTGACTTAATATGCAAATGATTCACGATTTTCTGAGCGATATTGAAAATGTACATGAATACGTCAATAAAATTTAAAAATTTTTTGGAAATGCTAACTTGACAATCGACAAGTGACTAAATTGAAGTTCACCCCACAGAATAGGTTTTCAGCTTCTAAAGACAGCTGGGTGAAGTGATGAAATTTGGAGATGAAAACATCGTCATCCTAAGTGTGCACATTATACAAAACATTTGCTCGTCCACGTTAACTCTTAACTATCAAGGCAAGCTGTGTTTTATAAAATTATTATGATCGCTGCCATGTAAAGCATTCGTAGTTATGATATCGCAATAGAAACCAAGAAAGACATTCCGTTTTTCCTTTTGTCAAAACTAGTTCGAAGTCAAGAGCTCAGTATTACGCATAAATATTTATATAATCACTTCTATTCGAATCTGAATGAGTACCTAATGAAATCGGAATCCTGGCTCAAATACACACGTTTAATACGCCTAGGTTGTTGGTTAAAATTATAAACATATTTTCACATTCAACTCTTCAAAATTTCCTGAAAGCCACAAGGAGCACAAACTGCCTGGAAGGTTTATTTTAGAGGACAGCCGAAATTACGTACACTTTCCACACAACTAAAGTTGACAGCAAAACAGACTAACAGATTTTTTGTTGTGAATGGCACCAAAGTCGGTAAAATACCAGGAAACGGTTTTGGCCAGTGGTCACATAGAATACGACGATTGAATGAAAAGTTTTCTTACTACGTTCAAAAGATATATCAACCAGGTGTGAAAAGTTTTTGCAGTTAAATAACTTTGAAATTAATTTAACAGATGTGGGAAATTCATAAATCTTAGTGTTCACATCAAGTGTCTTAATATGCTTCTTAAAAGTGAAAAGCATACTGAAAGGGATGGTATTCACTGTAGGTTGGTTGAAAACAAGCCAATGTAAACCACTGGTAAACATACGTAAAATCATTGCAACAGGTTAAACCATTTGTTTTTTATTTTTCCAAAAAGTTGATGGCACTTTTTAAATTACATTTGGCAGCACAATTTAACGAATAGTGGATTTTGAACTTTCAGCAGTCAAAGTAGGCTGCAAAAACAATTATTCCATCAACTTGGTAGCCGAATTGATAGCCAACCCAAACCAATTCAATGTCATGGTCTTGAACAGGCATGCAATGTCATTTCATTTGAAGACAAGCAAATTCAGTGTTTTTCAAAGTTTAACTTGCTTAGAAAGTAACTTTTTATAAGTGTTGTGTGACTTGAGGAGTTAAATCAACTGTTCTTCAACCAAAATCCAACCACAAAATCTGTGTTAATTGCATCATGGCCACACTAAAATGGCAACATGTAAGATCTTTTTAATAAGAAAAGCAAATTTAGTAATGAAGGACATTTGTAGCAATCCAATCATGCAACCAACAACGCCGTTGGAAAAACTTGGATTAAACGTGATTCCCCTGCACAATTTGCCTTGACAAAGCAAAGAAACGCTGAGATCTGCCATGTCAAATCAGAAACTTTTTGTGCTTAAAAGAGAAATCATCTGTTGCCTCAAGTTGTAATAAGTTTGTTAAATTACACCAAACAAACGTGTCAGAATAAGACAAAAGTTACTAAGCCTGGTGATTTTGGAACTTGATAATTTATACCCTGAAATACTTCCAATTTAGACAAAATTTTAGTGCAACAGCCAGGTGTGAAAAATGTGCAATTGTGACGCATCATAATATAGACAATTTTTTACACTCATCTTGATTCCATGTTTGCAGGAAAACTGCTTGTTTGCACTTGAAGTGGTGTTACCACATGGAAACATACAATGGAATTTGGCAGTAGAACACAATTACATAGGGTAAATTATAAGATAATGTCATCTACTCTATGAACAGATTAAGGCACACAACAAGCATTTTGAAATTTGAAAAGGTTGTGTTGTATGTAAATTTATAAAAGAATAATTAAAAATAGCCATACCCAGGTAAAAAGCTCGCCAAAATAAGTTGACTAAGATATACATTACCTACAAATTGTTTATTATACAGTAGTATATACTATAGTGAACCATGCTTGATGTTAACCCTATGCCAAGAATTTTTATTTTTGTCATATCTGGTACTTTCTGTGTTAATATGCATAATGGAAACAAATTAAAAAACGAAAAAAAATGTGAAAGCTTAAAACACCCTAAACTATTCGCTTAGCATCACTACTGGTAAAAACATAATATTCTACTTACATCTTGGACCCTCTTTATCTTCTTGTTCACATTTCCGTTCATTGTCTGCTCTGAATGAGGCATAGCTCTTCTGTATTTTGTTGGAGATGATGTGCCTTTACCAGACTTTAACTGCATAAATGAACTTGTAGAATTCAACTGCTTCAAAGGAATTCTGGATCTAAGAGCCATGCCAAAAGATTTTAATGATGATTTTCGCAAGTACTTCTTTGGAACTGGAGAATACACATGGCTGGCAGTATCTTCATCAAAAATACTATATTTTGCATTACTTCTGATCATTGCAGCTGCCATTTTATCAAAATGCCAGCTGTCAGTCAGCAGCAAGATAATTCAAACAAAAGAGACACTTTCATACAAAGAGTAACAAAACCTAGTAAGAAAAAATATGTTGTTTAGGCATTGTAATAAAATAAGCAACTAGTCTAAGTACAAACAGAATAAATTGTACACTGTTAGGACTAAGTTTTTAGCAACAGTCCACAAATTAAGCAGTCAGCTTGGACACCAAAAATGTTGCAGATTTAGGCCTAGTTTTTGGGAGATACATTACATTCAGTTGCTCTTATATGTATGTATGTATATAATTCATATGTACTGAATTTGTTTTGCTAATATGTAGCTCAGGGGTTCTCAAACTTTTGGTGTTATGGAGCCCATGAAGAGATTGACCATAATTTACGGAGCCCCACAATAATTTTTATTAATGCCGTTATTGCTTCTTTGGACAGTTGCAAAATTAGCCAAGTCAGTATTTTAATACGTAAACGAAAGCTCGCAGAGCCCTGAGGTTTCTCTCACAGAGCCCTGGGGCTCCGTACGGAGCACTATGAGAACCTATGATGTAGCTGACATAAACGAGCTGTCTGAGTAGTCCAGGAGCAGAGAACTTTCTTTATGGTATTAGACTGGGTATAACCCCTAGTTAGCTCATAATTTAAGCATATGGCCTTTATGTATGCTTGTAGCATAGATAAGCAGCATAAAAAATCAGGTGACAGGCAAACAGCTTTTCTTACACTTTGACATATCTGATATAAAAGGCAAACTTTACCATACTTAGAAATGTTGTCCTTTGTGGGCTACAGATCATCCAATGCATAAGCCCTGAAAGATCATAAATGACATTTTTAGTCAGCTATCATTTTGCAAG
>JGI24159J19872_10005293_pt1 | contig 16656 bp, 7 predicted proteins | sample Ectturendosymbi4_FD_19872 | JGI IMG/M metagenome (IMG submission 19872) | reverse complement strand
GAGGAAAATACAATCAACGCTACGACACAGCAGTTCATAACTGCAAAAATATCAGGCTGCATATTAAAACAGGGTAGCAAAACACACTCATCACTGCATCCGAGCAATTCACAGCTGCAAAATGATGCTTCGCTGATGTCTTGTCGAATACGAGCCGTCGAGCATAGAAAGTGTCTGGCTGGACCGTCTGGCGCACACCGGTTTGCAAGATCGAATCTTGCAAAACTACACAAGAATGGAGAATGCGCATGAAGTACGCAAGAAAACTTTCAATTTTTATTATGTATAAAAGTCCAGCAAACGTTTAGTTTTCCTTTTTCCCTCCTGAGACGTTATCAAATTCCTGAATGCTTCTATGTTAAAAAAAGCTGTTTTTGAGCTCGTGCAACAGTTCTATCATGCTACAGAAATTGCTAATGTACCCAATGCGGTCAGCGCTTGCGCTAATCAGCCTTAACAGACAAAATAAAGACAATTGTTTCGGATAAAGTGAACTATCGCAGAACACAATCTTAAACATGCGTAGTGGATGGAGGGTTTGCAAAAAGTGGTGAGGTGGTTTTTGGACGTAGACGATAGCCCGAATTCCCACCAAAACCTAATTATTACTTTTTGGCCCATTTACAATGTTCCTTGAAATTTGCATGCAAGTTTATTGTATGGTATTTGCAATAAGTCGACAAATTAACGAGCAAAAAGTATGCGAAAACAGTTAATCTCGTTTGCGCAGGTAATGAGGTCTTCGTAAAATATCAAGCTCAAGGGGGGGGTTTAACACCAGACCCCCCTTGCTTACGCCCTTGTTTGCAGGGATCGTGAGAAACATGAAGAAACGACATCGGTTGTTTCCAACAACAAAAGCTATTGTTAATACAAACAAAACGTCAATAAACACAGTTTCAAGTATTTTGGAGTATTTTTAATCATCCTTCATGCATAGAAACATCTCCAGGTTTAAATATTGTTGTAAATAAGTCGTTTTTCAACACAAAACTGGTGTGGGGCGAAAACCGGAGTTGGGGGAAATGTAGCATCACAAAGCTTCATTACTTTGTGGAGAGTTCTTTGTCCAACATTTAGTACGGTGATATTTCTCAGCTGTTTTTATCATCTTTGTTAAATTTTTTTTACAAGTAATGAAAACCTCGTTTTCGGCTGATTCTGGAAAATTGCTTTCTAACAAAAAGATGTCAATGCGCATCGTATACGTCACAATCAGAATAACTTTACGCCAATAGTGGATATTCTACAGCGTTGAAAATGTGGGGTGAAAATTCAATATCACCATAACGTAAATCTAAAAGCACAATTTTGCAAACTGTTAGTTTGCCACTGAGTTATGATCGTGGAGTTGGTGTAAAAAATTGAGAAGTAAACTTCCGAAGTACCCCCATATCACGACCAAAATTTATGGAGTGAAAAATATTTGTCCATTACAGAAAATTGTTGCCGCACAAACAAAATTTTGACCATTGCAAAATGTTTACTCAACACCCAAAATACCTCAAAACTGGAAATTGTTTTACTCCACAATTGGGACTCTTCCTTACAATTACTTTTTGTTTTAGTAAAAATTCAACAGTTAAAATGTCACCTACAAACCTTTCCCAATATTTAAGAAAATTCTGTCAAAAGTTTGTTTGTCAAAAGGCTGCTTTTCTTGGCTTGAATTGACTTTGTGCAATTTCGCCTAAAAAATCTCACACGTTTGCCAAAAAAGCGATTTTAAGATGTATTGGGTTAGCAAATGCTCCCTGGTCCCACTCATGTTACCACTATGACCCTAGTCGCTGTTGATCGTTAATTAATACTTTATATCAATATCACAAAAACACTCAAATGAGGTTTTGTGCCTATTCCACTACCCTTAGTTTCAAGCGTTCAAGCGTGACAAACAAGTGTGAAGATTCCTTCAACAAAAATTTGTTTCTTTGTGAAAATTTGAAACAAAACTTTTAAACAGACATTAGTTTGAACCAGACATCCGTGACAAGCCCACAACAAGCATATGGGGAACGTGAAAAGCTCCTCTTGGATAAACGTTTGTTGCAACCTATAAGAGTAAAAAGTACGCAAGATTTTACTTTTCTTTTCCACCACAGTTTTCATGCCTTTTTCTCAGAAGTTTGATGTTCTGGGATGTGACAGAAACTGATCAACAAAACAAAAATCCGGGAAAAGTGAAAGTTCTTTCATTGGGAACATTTGCAAAAGCGCTGCGAAAGACGATAAATCATTAGTGTTTTTGACATACTTACCGAAGTGCGTATTCGATTATTTTCACTTCAGCTGCCGTTTCACGAAATGTCACCGGAACCCTCCCCACGCTTTCCTAAACATTCCAGGAAAAATGTTTATAAAATGTTTAATGCTTCTTTACATAAATTTATTGATCTTAACATATCTAAACGTTTCGGTCAGGCCGGGACAGGTGCGGCTTGGACGGCAGAGGCGCAGCTCTTCTTCGCTGTTGCTGCTAACGTCAGAATGAGAAAATTCTAAAATCATGTGTCACGTGATCCAATGATATCCGGAAACAAAGGAGGAGAATGGTAATAGGTGACGTTGAAGACCGGATACTTCCCCCCCCCAATACCTGAGGATAAAAAAGAAATAATCGCCGCGAAAATGTTACGTCTTTATGCTTTTCTAATCAAGTAGAATGTGGCGCACTGTCTTTAAACAATATCATTGTTTCATAAATTAAAAATGCTCGTTTTCTTTAATTTTCGTACTTAATTTTCTGCAACTAATAAAAGGGCTAATTTAATGTGTCGCAGCTTTTTGCTCCGCGATGTCGAACGTAACGTTGTTCCTCGCGTTCAAACCTTTCGCCAAAAATAGCTTTTTCGTCCTTACCTGGATTTCCTGGCCTTTGACGTTGCCGATGGCGCGGACGATCATTGAGGGGTTAATGTCAAGGAGTTTCGTCAAAGCGGAAGCGCAAATATCGCGATTTCCGGTTATGCGCCGTTGTGGGCGATGAATAGCCCTGGTGCACCGATTTTTCGCCGTCCGGAAACAACTTAGCGTGAAATGTTGATGCCCTGGAACATTAGCGGCGCGGCTCATGTCGGGAAGCATCAACACAGTTTTCTGATGCTTCAGATGCTTTGAATGGCGACAAGCTGACAAATTTGACAAAACACGCTTCTTAACTACACCGACCTCTATATCTACTAGAAAATGGTCAACAGGTATATGGGCTCAAGGGGTGTAATTGATTCTGCGTTAAAGCGAATGTGTGCAGTACCAAAAACCCTTTAGCTCCATCATGCTAAAAACAATAGACAGCCACTCGAACCGTGGAACAAAGTTTGTTGGCAAAAATTTTTCAACTGAATACTCAAATTCTGATTTGCTTTTCCGTTTGTGGTGCAGAAAGGTTGCTACGTTTCGCCACCTTACGGTTGAAAATTACTGTGCAGCTTGGAGGAATCGTTAAATTGTTGTGAACCAACAGAAGATGCGTCAGATGATCGAACATTAATATTGTTCGTATACGTTAATACTCGGTAGCTTTGCCCACTTTCAACTGTTAGTTCACTATTGAGTGAAAATTTTTTTCATACAAAAGCTTTGACGCTTACCTTTTGAGTCTTCAAATCGTTAAAAATGTTTGATCCATACTTCAATTCACCTGTGTTTTTTTTTCAGTCCATGAAGCACTTGTTCATTTCATGAGCAAGAAATTAATTGCTTTGGACCGTTATACTGAAGCAAGCTTTCTTCCTTCAACTTTCAAACTCATGTTTGCTGAATAACCCGTTAAGGCAGATAGCAAGTTGACAAGGAAAAACAGAGTGAATAGGTTATTTACCAACAGCTGCTATAATGTACTAGATTAACAGACATGTATCTATTAACCGCGCAATTTTTTCGTTGACCATGGAATCCATTGCTTTAGAAATTTGCTTAACTTAATTCTAAAGTGAAAAAAAAACTTTTCCAAAGGTTTTTGCAGAAACAGGTTAGATGCTGGAGATTCAGAAAGAAAGCTTTATGAATAATTCTATGATAGACTGGAAAACTTTTGCGGCAGTTTAAACAGCAAGTCCGGCAGCAGCGCTGAGTGCGTCATGGAATTACTCGCCTTGGTGGGACTGGAACAGCGCCGAAGAAAGGCGGTCAGATCAGCAAGCGGAACTAACAGTTCGCAGTGATCAGCACCAGAGCTACAAAGGACGGGCAGGGGTCAACTCCGGTCAGTCTGACGACCAAACAGTCAGGAGAACGGATTGAGAGGAAATGATGCGTGGTCCCGGATGAAAATTAGGGCGGCGATCGAATCAACAACACCCACCACAAAATAAACTCCTCAAAGTCGCCGGTCTGGAAACGCACCACGCCATACGTCAAACTTACCTGGGCGCACTGCGCGTTGCTGTGGAATCTACCCCAACCAGGCCTGGCGCCTGCATGTTTCAAGCACTCCTGCACACACAAGAGTTTTTGCTTTGCATTCAGGTGGATCCCCCATAAAGATACGCAGCCAATTCTTTCCGCTTGACTGGGTCCATTGTATGCAACGAGGCGCTGCAAACGGATCATCTCTGTTTAATTCGCCTTGGTGCCTCGATCGTTCATTTCGGTTTGATGGAACACAGTGTCAGGAAAATTGAAACAAAAAAGATTTGCGTATGAGGGCTTGTGCCACAAGATCCTCAACAACGGAATATATTGGACAATTGCCTTCGTTTTTTTCAGCTACTCTTGAATATGTCTGATGTATATGCGATGCGATTGAGTTCTATTGACAAAGTCTAGTACGAATTGGACATGGCTACGCATGTTTTTAAAGTTTTCCATCTTCAAAGCTCTGAACTATGACGAGTTTATGCGCTGAAAATAACAAATGTGAAAAGATGCTCACTCTTTTTTTTGTTAATATTGCACGAATTTTAAATCCTGTGCTGATTCAGCACAGCTGACCTTGGCTGCATAGAAGTTATTACTGGTATCTCTTAAGTTCACCACCTCAAGTTTAAGAATGTAAGATCATATTGCAACTTACATGTCACACAATGTAGCAATAGATACATAGTATGAAACAGTTTGACCGCTGCCGTTATTGCAAATGAACAAGCTCACGATTGCCTGACCAAAGAGAACATGGCAGTAGCAACCATGATCAGTATAAATTTTTTGTTGTGTTCAATGATAGTGCTGAAAACCCTGCTCTCGGCCGAAATATTTGTAAACTACTGGTTTAGACAAACGGCTGTACTTATGTCTCGAACGCTGTTTTCGTTCAGCGAAACAAACCAAAACCATAAACTGTTTCAAGCTTTCATTGATGTTCATGTCACAGAACAAAAAACAAAGAAATTTTTATGATGCTCGTGTTTTTGCCATACTTTATGAGGTTGGATTCTTTTAAGAATAACTACCTTTCACAATGGTTTTACTGTGTGGACACCTGCAAAATTTATTCAGGAAATATCATACCAGACACTCAAATCAGTGCTTTGTGGCCGCCTTCGGGTAATGAGCACTTTCCTATAAGTCCAAGCAGTTTTATTTGCATCAATTGACAGGAAATACCTACGGCAATGACGAAGCTAGCAAAGGAATCTTTATCTTTACTGGGCAGAAGTCAGATCCTTAGAAAAGAAGCTCCATTATCGGTTTTAAAACTAACTAAAGTCGCCTTTGAAACCTCGACGTCAGAATGGCTTACTTCGCAATAATTTGAAAGCTGTTGGCGGAAGGCTTATCGATCATCGATATCGATCGCGGAGTTGTAGTAAACTGTACACTTTCGCCGCCTCCAACGAGCTTAAAAATCCGTTTTTCCCATTTTAATGAGATTCCAGATTTGCAGAGCATGCCATGCAGTAAATGACATACAAACAGAAGACAAGGAATCGTAACATCGGATACAGCACTTTGGCGGTTGCTTATCAACAAGACGCTGTGGAACCCACTGGTGTCACACAGGGGTCACACCGAAAGCCGCGAATAAGGAATGTAAATGGTGGGGGCTTTGACATAATGGTGACGCAACCAAAACCTAACAAAAGCATGGAGAGCTTTTCATTTTGCATTGAAAAAAAGTTGAAAAACAAGGTATTAAAATTTAATTTGGAGCTGAAGACGTTCTCGTAAACTTGAAAGAAACTGGACAGTTGCTGGGTGCTATCACCGGCAAAAACATCCCCTTCTTCGTCGGTGGCAGTGATACTTTACTTTAAGAAGGTTGCCAACAAACGCAATAAAACCAAAAATGTTGGCTTCGGTTATAAATTTGAAGGAAAAGTTTCACTTTGAATTGCAAAGAAACTGTTATCACTTCTATTTCAGTTGTTTTAAAATGCCAGCAATTTGAAGAAAAGAGACTTAACATTCATATATTTCACATTGTGCAATGGTGAAGCTAGGATGAACGTTTAAATTAGCTACAGCAATGGATACCTACTTTCCTTACTTAATACCCAGCATTTTTTGGAGCTTACTCAAATATAGTTCCCTTATTTTCAATTCCAATTGAAGATTGAAGGTCTCAACTGGCAACTGCGCCTTTCAAACAAACCAGCGGGGTGTTGGGTAATCAGCTCCAAAAGCATGAGAATCCGTTCCCGCTCTGTTGAAAGCAGACACCGCAGTTCAAGCTGCATGTGCAGCAAACGAACTCAGATGACCTTCCTACAGCTGTGCCTATGTTGCAGTGTTATGTTTGATTCCTTTCTTCTGAAAGCGGGATCTCAGTTGTTATTATTTCTGCTGCGTCAGTTTGCTACTCCGATTTGCTGCCGCTGCATCCAACTTAACACGCTTATGTCTTAAGCGCTGTCAAAACAAGATCATTCTGCTGACGAGCCACCTTCAGCAATGAAGATCAGAGCGCCGCTCTGCCTTATATCTCTAAAAAAACACGGTTCTTTACATGCACGAAAACATGACTACAAATTTGTTGGAAGTGTTAGTTGCGCAAGTTCACAGCGATCAAGCTTGGTTTAGTGACGTCATTCTTGCAAAGTCTCCTCCCGCCCGTGGCCAAGTGCCATGTATATTCGATCAGCAACTTATAGTGGAAAAATGAACAGAATTGCGAATTTTTGCGAATAAATCGTTTGTGCCACTGAGGATGCGCGGATTTGACGTTTTATCATCAGTTCGTTTTTACCTCGCCTCCCTTACTTTGTCAACATTACGTTTTAACTGTAAATATCGTTTCACAGCAATTGGTGAAAACACAAGGACCTTTTGTGAATTGCCAGTGACAGCAATCAACCAATTATGTAATTGACTCCGCTGCTGATACAAAGTTTGGTAGCTTCTTAAAATCTTGAAAAGTGAAACCATCTTATCACTGTGTCGTACCTTTGTTTGTAGAAAGCCTATACTCATAATTGATTAGCAGAGGATAACCACTTGAAATCTGAATGTTTCAACGCTCCTTGTGAGATGCGTTGCGAGCTTTTCCTTCATTACTTAATAACCGCAAACACAATGCAATTTAAGGTTTCGTGTTTTCGAGTGCAGAGTCCCGGCTTTCACATTTTCGACTATCTTTCTCGCATGGCTGGCCATCGCGGCAGTTTTCGAGGGAGGTACTGCGGAACAAGAATGGTGTTGACTTACGGAGATGTAAACGCGAAACAGGGCAGCCTCGCTTTGAATAAGAGAACCTTTCTTTAAAAAAAGTGTTTTATCTTTCAAGGTAGATTTATAAAAGTCTTCGCCACTGGTCCTTTCCTCAAAAAACCTACAGAAATCCGTTTATGAAATGAACCTATCAACGAATTTATGCGGTGAAAGCTCAGTAAACTGGTTGCAATGACCCACGGAATTGTTTGTCTTCAGAAATCAGAATTTAACCATTGCAAAAATGATGCGTACTTCTCGTGCAGTTACAAATACTCAAGTGTTATTGGACCTGAGAGTTCAAATTACAACTCCGTCGGTGTGGCTCTCTTAACTTGTCAGTCATGCAGACAACTTTAACTGATGATATGCACTTAGGAAATGAAGACAAAGCCGGATGTGAGACGCTCATGATTAAATAAATCTTATTGCAGGTTTAAGAGGCCTTCGCAACTTGAACAAAAACTACGCTCTCTTTGCTTCAGAGCTCTTTAAGAACGTTGAGAGTAACTGTTATTTCAAAATGAACTTCATGCGTTCGTTCACCTGATTTCCCGCATATTACTCGAAGATTTCCTGCGTTCTATCTGTATTTGTTTGAGTCTGCTGCAAACGTTAACAAAAACTGGCCTGAATTTGCACTTTATTGTAAAATGTTTGTAACTTCCCGCAAAAACAGTAACAATTCTAATTAAAGTTGAATCCTAAAGTAAGACCTGTTTTACGAACGTTAAATGATCTTAACTGTTGTTGAATATTTAGTTTAACTTTCACCCAGCCAGTCTTAACTCTTTTTAAAATTAGTATCTTGCGACAAACACATATAGCTTGTTTAAAACTTGTCCAAAATTTATAGTTTGTTTGAAAGATATACTCTGTTAATAAACCGGGCAACTACGCAGCGTGGTCGTTTTGATTTTTGTGAACGAATAGTCAACTGATGTAAACATATTTAATTTTCGTTTGTATAATACCAATTAAACGGATGTGATCAAATCAGGTGCTTGCACTTATTTAACAAAAACTAAATCTGGGTGGCAGTGTTTCGTATGTGGTTTGCAGCATGGTTCACTGTTGAAACGAGTTTCTTTCTGAGCAAAAATAAGTAATATCAAATAAACTGTTCGAATATGAATACTAGAGGCGTCGGAGTAGTGGAAGAGCAGGGGGCATATTAAAACTTTTGGGGGTTTCATTCGTAATAAGCAGTAGTTTGGTTTTCCGATTTTGGTGATAACGCGTATTGTCTATTTTTACAAACATATTTATTAAACGCAGAAACGTATATGTTAGAACGATTGACGGTCCACCATGTTCTTTACGATTTTGAGAGTGAAAGTAGCAACTCGCCAACCCGTGGATTAATCACTTCATCTTTTGTTTGCAAACAGTGCCGTGGCGTTTTGCTCATGCTTTTCGNTGAGGACGTAAACATATTTTTGAAACACTTCTTTTCCAAATGCGCGAGCGATGATACCGGGTTTTGCTGATATGCCTCCTGCATATTCATAAAATACGTTCAAGTTGTCGCAAATGAAATACCGAGATCACAGCGATGCGTAACGCCCACGCTCAGGCCCTTTATATTTTTTAATATCAGTAACCTTTGAGACACAGGTTTGGTTCACGTTTGCAAAGCCATCACTGGCGCAACGGACAGGTGTGAGGCGTTAAACGTCACCTTTCCTCCGGCGGAGTGGCAGCTTTCCTCCGGCGGAGTGGCAGCTTTCCTCCGGCGGAGTGACAGCTCATGAATGATAAATTAAAACCAGCATTTTCTGGACAAAGGACACGTCGTTGTCGTAAGTCATTCATTGCGACTGGAAGTGAACCATAATTTTCTCGAGTTCTTCGTGCAGTCATCTGTGTAAACGAGTCTCCAGCAGCAAAACCGCTTTAGATCAACAGTGATAAACACAGGCTGCTATTCCATGAGTTGGAGGTACGGGCCGACAAATCCCTCAGCAAATTCGCAAACCACATCTAATGTATACGTAGTGAGTAACAGATATGACACCTGCAGAAAATTTCAAATTTCAAGACCTCATTGACTGATCGGCATTATAACTTGCCGAAGTTTTTCAGTGCGTTCTCTCGTTTCGGGAGTACAGTGCACTCTGGTTAATACATCAACGTTGGGACCAGCCGATTTTGGATGTAATAAGCGGTGGTTGTAATAACCGATCTTCCTAAAACAGCAGCTAAACAATCCCAAAGGGGTAAAATGATGCAATTGACGCTTTTTACAAGTTGCACTGTATTTATTCAGCACTGAAAAAGCTGTGCAAAGTGGTTTGCTTATGCGGAAACGCTATTTTCCGATGGCCATACACGTCTGCTTTCAGAGCAAGCATGTTCATCGTCTGAAATGCTGTTCCGTCAAGTCCCAAGACCAAACGTCGAAGGCACTCCATCTCTGCAGCTGATGGCCTATCGATCATATTGTCGCATAAAGGCACTTGTAATAGGCCATTTTTTGTTCACAGTAAAAACAGTTTGCCTGCATGGGGAATCAGAAATGGATGGATTAAGCCAGGGGTGGAAACCTTGCACATATTTTTCAAGCACCACGTTTCCGACTGTGGACAGCAGTGCAACAGCATTGGCTGCTGCCTGTCTCTTGTTGACTTGTCTGTCAGCAGCACTTCGCTGCAAGCAGCGCCGTGAAACTGTAAACAAAATGGTGTGATTTTATTGTTATTATTGTATTACAATACATTTTCACAACCTGTTTTTGCATAGATCACGTAAATCGCACAGTATCCGGCCCTCCAGTGGCTAGGAAGACGCGATTTCGGCCCTCGGGTCAAAAAGTTTGGCCACCCCTGGATCAAGCGGTGGTTGGATGTATTAACCGGAGTTTTTATAATGAGAAATGATTAGGAAGATTCCGCTCCAAGCGATTTGGATGTAATAAGCGGTTGGTTGTATTAACATTGCATGTGTTAAACGGGGCAGTCCCATCGCCACGGGGGGTTTTGGTGGGCTTAGCCCCCCCAAACAAAGCTCAAAGCCTCCCCAAATTGAAACGTGAAACACTATAAATAGTGGAGTTTTGGTTAATTTTATAATGTCAAGCCCCCCCGCAAAAATGAAAAGCCCCCCTACTGAAAACTTTCTGGCGAAAGTTCTGAAACGGAGTCTACTTATTTACTGTATTATACTTCAGCTGCACTGTCTTCTTGTTCGTAATCACGCATAAGCAGTTGCCATGGTAGCCGATTGTAGCGTTACGTCACCACAGCATCCAGCAGTAACGGTGCCAACAACAAATGAGAAAAAATCGGTAAACACTTTTTTGTTCTTTCCTTTTTCTATGCTAGTTTCAAAGATGAAGACTAAAATGCGTAACGCTGACGACATTTATCACACCGAATGGTTCAGTAAGGCTCGCATGTTTCAAAGAAATATTGCAATGCCTTGGTGACAAGGCGCTGAGCTCCGCGCTAGCCATTGTTACGTCACCATTGTAAGGTGAATAAATAGCGTCTGACGCAGTCGTGGGGCAAGACATACACTGATTTACACGACGTGCGTTAGGCGCTTCTCAATAAAAAACTATAAACAAAATTAATCTCAGTGCATGTGTGAAAGCGTACGTGAAGCAGTGTACTAATGAATCCCGCACATCTTATCGCCAGCTTGCCCAACCTCACAACCTGCACCGTTTTTGTAGACCAGGTTTAAACGAGCCTACAAATTGCAGAAGCTTGCTGTCGCACGCCTCCCACAGTCAGTCAATCTATTTCGCGGTACGGCTCGGCCAAGTTAATGCTGGGTTTGTTCGCTTCACTTACTGTAAGCAGTCGCCTCCCAAGCGCAGGGCTGTAATGTAGAGCTCAATGAGTTTGTTGTGAAATGGAAGTTGGGTCAGCGCGACAGCTGTTGTTGGAAGTCGTAGTTTCAGCTTCGTTAGTGACCCGAGCGGAAACAAGCTGGGCTTCTGGAAATACCCTCAGTGATTCAGGCGTCAGCCAAGTGCTTCAAACAAGCTTTTTATTGTCGAAGTGCCCACTCTTGTTAGCGACATGAAGGACAGTGTGTTTTTGGTGAAAAGAGAAGATTTTCAATTCTGCTAACGTGCAATTTCGCAACGTGAGCAACAGGAGACGATGCCTTGGCGCTTGCAAAAATCCCCCTTATGCTCTTATGTGTGAACCTCCGCGAAGTGCCACGCTGAGTGCAATGGATGGCAAACATTACATCACGTAAGTAGGCAGTAGTTGATTGTCACGCGAAGTGGAAACAAATAGCTCCAAGGAGGAATTTGTTCCCATTTTAAACTGAAAGCTGACGTCAGATACTGGCATCCATCTGCTTAAGCGCGATGGATGCTGCTGCGTTGGGGCAGCGCAGCGTTTGAAATCCGATTCTCTTTCGATTCTCCGCCTACTGATGTTGCTACTTTATTGACTGGCAACCCAGCAGTCGCGTTCAAGACGTTGTCAAAGGTGGGAAAGTTGTGCAAAGTTGTTTAAAAGGATGAAATTTATATCCTTTATGTTGACGACTCTTTATCTTCGGTTTTATCAACGCTTGGAGTCGAGGCTGCAGAATTGCTGTTAATGAGTTCTAGACGCCAACACAATTAAAATTCCCGTTCAAACCACACAAAAGTCATGGGCGACGAGCGAAAAAACGGTGATTTACTGTTTTTGTCCGTCGTGTGAGAAAGTAGTCATAGTGCGGACAAGACAAGTGAAATTTAACCTGAATGTTGGGCCACCCTGCAGGCCAAACGGACTCTGAAAAAGTTTTTGCTTCACCATCGCATACAGTTGTTTGTTTAATGGTTGAGGTAACAGTTACGACTTGCCACTCGTAAAGTTGCCTGGGTGAGAACGTCAACCAGCAAGTCGTTTCTGTAGAAAAAGTACAAACGTTTCGGATCCGCTTTTAATCTTCCTTGTTATGAATTTAACAAGCTTTTCTGACGGGTGTGCAGCCTGCGCAGAACCTACGCTCTCGGTAAGCTCTAGACAGGAGCAAAAAAATTATTTATGCTGCATCTTTTCTCTTTATGCTGCGTTTTCACTGGGGCTTAGAAGGGCGTGACTAGGCAAAAGATTTGTTTAAATTATTGCCTGGATTTTACACCCTGGCTCAGGACCAGCACATTTTTCAGAAAATCAATCAAACCGACGTCCACTCTTCGCAATAACCATCAAAGCGCATGCGATCTTAGATCATTAAAAGTTTTTATCCAAATCAAATCTAGCAATTATGATGCGACATCCAAGAGTTTGCAGAGTTAGCAAAACGGCCTTGTTGTAACGAAATGTTTTGCGAGCAAAACAGTCGTTCTTTATTTCTACAATTTGACGCATTCAAATCTCAAACGCGCTTAAGTAGCTAATGCATATACGGCGAGAGGTAACATGGGCTACTCTATCATATTTTCAAACAATAAATTTTTTGTCGAAAATCAGTTTAAATTGCAAACGAGTAAGATTGCTCCGACCTGCAACGGAATTTTGTTGAGAAGGTTTACCAGATTTCTGGTTTATCACATTCTGTTTATTGGTACGTTGACTACGATCCAGGCAGCAGAAAACATACCATTAGTCTATCTCCCTGCAGTGACGTGCTGTTGACTGTAGAAAAGCGTCGCTTCTCTGGAAGTCTGTTTCCGGCTGTGACCGTGGCCCTGGTCTCAGGTAGTGCTTTAAATGAGTCTTGAATACGAAAACAGGCCGCGTTTTGTTTGTTTTGCGACAGGATATTAGTAGAAACCATAGGTTTGATACCACATATTATCCCGGCTGTTAACTTCTTAGATTTAAACCTCAACTGGTAAATTGTGCCTGTAGACAACTTTAACTGATGATGTTGAGATAATGTTTAATGGTTACAACTGATGCTCAGAAGGTCAACTCCTGCGACAGTAACTGCATGTGAAGACAAAACGTATCTAACGATAAAAAGTTCGCCGTCGTGATCGACTGTTAAAATTTCAATCAGATAATGAAAAAATATTGTCACTTGTAGCTGAGGCATATTGGATGAAGGTTAATTTCAATTTTCCACTCAAAGCCCTTACGTTGCCAATATTGTTTCTTCTGTGTTTTGTGACAGGTCTGAACGATGGGGGGAGCGCCAGGTTATTTTAAACGTCTCGAATTGATTTTCTGCTGTAACATGTATAAGCGAGCGACGTACGGTTTCAATTCACTGAAGTAGAAACGACGCCAAAGCAATGTTGCACGCAAACAAGCACAAGATTGTGTTTACCATCTGCATGTGCTGGAGATGACTCCACGGCAACAAACAAACAAGTGGTGCGAGTTAAAAATACTTTCAGAGCTTCTTGATTTTGCGTCGGACTGGTGTTTGACGTCAGGTTTGAGCGGAAGCACTTTGATCAATGGGAACCAATGAATCGGTTACTGGAATGTACGCCTTGATGCGTGCAGCGTGCATAGCAATTCGTCCAAATACTGCATTACAAATGCAGAAGTTTCTATTCCGTAAACTTGACATGTTTGGCGTAACATCAACAGAAAAGTTTTTGCACCTTGCCCTTTTAACCCAAAACCTTCTTTCGTTTCTAATGCTGCCTAGCTGTTGTTTCTTTCACGAGGCAACCTCCGTTTCATTGTGAGTTTGATGGACCAAGACGTTGGGCTATATGTGGGTGTTAAGCAAGCAACTGACTCTCGCTGGCCATCACCGGTACACTGAATACGAAATTTCTTTGAATCGCTGTGCTATCAAAACTAAATCTACTTAACTCGATTTACTTGACCCGCGCTGAAAGGCAACTTTACTTGGAGGTGTAAACAGTTTATTTTATATGTTTCCATTTAAACTGTAATATTAAGGTGATGTATACTAGTACTGCTGGTGAGAAACGTGATAGCTCTGTGTGCTACTTTCCGCATCGCGAGCATCATTTGTGGCTACTTGCCGTGACTAAAGAGCACAACTTCAACCAGACAAATATTATGAGGTTAAACTGACTTGAATGCGGGCAAAACCTTCAAGAGTTACCGAAAAGTTCGAAAAGTTTTCAAAAACTGCACTGAAGGCAGTAATTCTGTGGAGGCTGGGAGTGATAACTGCCCGATTTGTCCCTATTTCTTTGCCGTCATGGAAAGTAGAAAAAGTGCCGAATTGTCGACATGTGATCTATGTGCAAAATTAACAAACAACACTGAAGCAACTTTGCTCAGCCTGAGGAATCCTTACTCAGCTTGCAGCACCGATTCTGGTATTAGGGCAACTGTTCCAAAGGTGTGTGCTCAGTCACCGGCCTACCAGGCCGGTAGCCACAGGAGGGCATTCGTGGGCAGTCCCCCCAAATCTTGTCCAGAAAATTTGTTTTAAACATTTACTAAAAACAAAAATCTTTCCCCTTTAAAATGTATCTTGCCTCTCCAAACATTAAAACCTGGCTGCGTGCCTGGGCCTAAAACAGAGTTAGGCTGGGATTCTAGCTACACTACGAACCCAAAGTGCAAAAATACTTCAACTGTGAAGCTGTAATACTGATGTGTAACAACAAAATTTCGAGCTGAGTAATCTAACGCTACAAAATATTTCGGCAAATTCTCCACCGGTCTGTTTATCTGAACGGTTGAGTAGTATTGCTTGCATTAAACTTGCAACCAAAGGTTGTATCAGTGCGTTTGGATCTTTGACGAAACATTCATGACCATTTTAAGAAAGTTCTAAATCGCAGTGTTCTGCTTAAAAATGCGAAGTAATGGTGGTAAGCTGCAGGCGTAGCTATGGGCGGCGGGGTTGCAAGAAAGGTTATTGTACTGCAGCTTAACAATTGTTGAAGATCTCGTACAATATAAAAACACTACTGGAAAAAAATTTGCAAAACGTTGGGGAATATTATTTGAAACTTTGTGAAGTATTCCAAAAGGAATTTGAAATTTGGACAGAGGCTCACAAAAGTTGGGTAAAACTTTTTTTTAGTCATTCGGAGAATTACACTGAAAAAACAGAAAATACTGGTAAAAGTTGGGCAAAACTGGTATGACAACTGAAAAAAGTGGATCAAATACTTTTTGCCCTCTTAAATGATAATATTGATTGATCCCCTACGACTTAGCTGCCCGACCACAAAAATGTGCGGTGAAAGTCTGAGTCTACAAGCAGAGCTTAAAAACCTGTCTGCGTAGTTAGTTAGCGTCCGTGCTGGGCTCTGTATGACGTCAGAATCAAAGTAGCATCTTGCGTTGCACTGTTTTGCTCAGCGGCAGATGGTCTTGACCGCAGTGCACTGTCGCCTCCACAATCTGCGAAAAGTTGTTACATTCTGACGCCTTTTTCGCCGAAATCGATCCTGACAAATTGAAAGCAACCACCACTCGCCCAGTGGTCAGAAACTTCAGGTTATTAAATTGACTATAAATGACCGATTCGCGCCTTGCACCGTGGCATACGATTTTAAGCACTTTGAGCTGAGTGGCTAGGTGTTGCTGTCTCGGACGGATTATTATGATAATAATGAGCTTGGCGAAGTTTGCACCGACGCTTCGACAAAAAAACGTGTAATACATTGCACAAAAATTTCAATCGACTGGAAACCATAGCCTATGTCTACGTCACATTCAAGTGCCCGAGAACGAAGATCCCCGAAGAAACTAAGAGTGGAGCAACAATGAAAGGATTAAAAGTTTCGTTACCGGTGTCAAGCGAAATTTCTGACTTTACACCATGTGCGCATGCACAGAGGAATGTTCTACATATCAAATACGTTAGGAAAACTGATCATTAGGGCTTAGGGTTTGGTGTTTAGGTAAGTGTGTCGGGTGGGGGCAGTGATCTTCAACGTGGGCGATTGCATGCGTTGTGAGGGCGATTTTGTGATTTACGAGATTTGGGGGGCGGTTTTTGCAGGTTAAATCAAACTCAAATGTTGAATTGATTAAAAAAAACAATATTTGTTACTTTGGAATCAAAGCATTTGATGTACTTTCGACTCCATGGTTCGTAACAAAGGTTATTAACACATATCGGACTGGTCATGCATCAATCAAACCAACATCGTTCTGTGCAGGGGCGCACGCAGGAATTTTTTAAGGGAGAGGCTGAAATTTTGAGAAAAATATTTTG
>JGI24159J19872_10005290_pt1 | contig 16657 bp, 13 predicted proteins | sample Ectturendosymbi4_FD_19872 | JGI IMG/M metagenome (IMG submission 19872) | reverse complement strand
TACGGTATTCTTCGTGCACTTTATTGTGTTGTTACCTACTCGATACCTAAGGCGTTAATCATCACGGACAGTCTCAGTGTATTACAGGCCATAAATAGCAGATGCTGGACCTCTCACATCTGCGTTACCAAGATTGTCTTGTTGTCCTCAACTCTTGTCAAGGCTGGACGCGAAATAGCGTTCACGTGGGTTCCAGGCCAGGCCATCGTGGTGTACCTGGCAATGAAATAGCGGATTCGTTGGCCAGGTTGGCTACATCCACTAACCGCCACCAGGACGTCAGCCAAATAAGGCTCAAAACTGTGAACACCTGCGTGAGCTATGCATACATATATCAGCATCTGCGCGACCACTTTGATGATGTTTGGAATACCCAGTATCAAAGTGACCCGAAGGGAACTACGTACAAGGCCGTACTTCCGACGACGGAAAGAAGACTTGCGCCTAGTCCTCACAGACACAGCAACTTTGTTCCGGTTGAGAACAGGCTACTGCAAGCTGCACCTCCACCTTTTTCGATTGGGTCTCCACCAGGATGGGTTATGTGATGTCTGCCACACACCTGAAACTGTTGCACATTTTCTATTGGGTTGTCCGCAATACCACGCACAACGCGTAATCCTGCTGGCGAACCTGCGTAAGATCGGCGTCAATGTGAATACCGCAGAAATCCTCGGCAACCCAGAAGCATCGTGTCATGTTCTACGCTTTGTCGGCGCTACAAATCGAACCCTCTAAACAGATTAACCAGCAGTAAGACGTGGCGCTAAAAGACCGGTGATTTCGAAGCGCCAACCTCCCACCCCCATATTATAATGACACAGAGTAACGGTACACAGAATCAGCAAGGACTGCGTATGTGAGAATAGCTACGATGCTGCCGCAACCGGACAATTGTGTTTGTATGAGAGCCAGCCAGAGAAACGCACGAAAGAGCCAGATCCAGTCAACTGCGTGTTTCAACGTTTCGAGCATGTCTTGTTTGCCTTGTGTTCATGAATAAAAGCGACATCGACCATTCTACGTCTGTGGTTCCTCACTTGTCAAGGCTACGTATTTACTGTTCCTACATGAATGGGTTGCTACACCGGATCAATTAACCTAGCCACCACAAATTGGTTCCCAGACCGGGAATCCCAGGCACTACACACGTGCAGCTCAGTGCAAGCAGGAATATCCTAAGAGTACCGTAAAGGATACAATCCTCTTAGCTTCCACCATAGGACTACTCTAATGTTTGTTTCAGAAAATTCGCATACGATCAATTTCATTCTGTCTGGTCACAGTAAATATCCCAATAGAAAAATGTTTTGATTCCCTATAAAAATTTGTTGGGTCCTGGACGAACTTTAACGGTTCCTGTTCCGGAAGAAGCCCAAACGTTCGACGTAAATTTCCAACTCCGGTCGGAATTGGCTCCGTGGCCATCTGACCTGCCTGTTGGTTTCTTGGGCAGGTTGGCAAGACTGGTGCAGAGGGCGTACTCCTGGACGACGCGAAAACCATCAACAACTCNTTGTCCGCGCTGGCCAACGTCATATGAGCTGTTTCCGATAAGGTTTGNGGCTGTTTGTGGAACTTTGCACTTTGTGGGACATAGTTTGTAGTGTTTTTCGAACAGTGCGTCCAGTTTATTAAGTTCGTTGCCCACGTAGCTGGAAGAAATCATCCGACAACCTCTTGAGTTTAAAGTTTTCGGGCTGTCTGTTTTGATCTAATTGGTTTGACAGTTTTCTTTTGTAGTTTTCACCGATACGTCTGTAGATGCAATTGCCTATTAATCCGAAACATAGTGGCCGAAGCAAACGGAATCAATGACGTTCAAGTGCTCTGCTACCACCAGTGCTATGATGTGCAAAACTGCAGCGGTGCGGTTATTTGATTGCAACAAGTAGGAAGGATAGCACGGTAAAAAATGGAACTAAAAACGCAAAAAGTGTTGCCCCCTGTTGGAGGTGATACGACGCTGAGACACCCACACGTTTGTTGGAAAGCTTTTCTTTTTGACTGCAACCACCACCAGGTCGCACATCATTGCGCTTCACAATTGTGCATGGCACCCAATGATTTAATGCCTGGAGGGGTATTTGTTTTGTTGAAGTCCTCAAATCCAAAACGCAACAATCTGGACCAGTGTTCCCATTAAGGTGCGCATTTGCGCAGTACCAGCAAACAATCTGCGCAGTGCTGTCTCATTCTAGCGCACTTCAACATTCGACATTTAATACGGATATATATATATCGCATATCCCTTAACACTGGGAACGCTTCACTGTTTCTGCATGGTAAACAACATTTTCTCAGTGTATAATTTTCTTAGAGGGAACACTGATCTGGACCGGTTTTAATTAAATTATATGTCGCCGATTGAACAGAATAAGGTCCATCTATTTTTATTATAGATTATATCAATTCTCAATTATATCCAGCATCACTTCCGCTGGTTTTTGTAGGTGTGACGAACACCTCACAATGGACGAGGAATCGTTAGAATCGATTGATTATTTTACAGAAAATCCACCGCACTTACCAAGAAAACGTAAAACAGGAACGATATCCCAAGGTAGCAATGCGGGTGAAAGGTACCGTGAGAAAATGAAATAAAACGGTAGAGCCGCCCCTTGTACTTCAGAGTCAAACAGACCGAACCCTAGAAGTCCTTCATTCCTATTTGCATTGACAACTGCTTGAAGAAATGTAGAGGGAGTTTTCTTGTGTTCCATGAACAAATGCTCTATTTGGTCGTCACCTGCACTAGTTCGCAGCAGATAAAAACCTTAGCCAGTTTTACCAGCTTGTCTGATGGCAAGCAATCACTTCCTGTTATTGCCTGTTACGACAGTCGGCATGAGGCAAAGATGTTATACACGGGGTTCCACTAGACCAAAGAATAGGATATCCTAAAATCGTTGCAACAGAAGTTAAATATATTTAACGATTCAAATACAAACCTCGTGAGGAATATGACTTACGTGAAGCTTCCGCAGTTCTCCCATTTTAGTAATCTGGAACTTCACTTTGAAATCAGGATAGGGTACTTGAATTTTGAACCAAGTGAATTCTTTCTGAACTCAGAATAAACAGGACGCTAATTCAGCCTGGAACATGCCTTCACTGGAATGGACATTTTGTTTGTTTTGTTTGAATGGTGTTTAGCGGTTTTTGTATATAACGTGCTACCGGTTTTTAACTGCATGTATAGCCAGCTTATGGTATTCAGATTTTAACCCACGGTATACTTACCAAAGCAAACCGAACTATTTCTGCATAAATTTCAAATGACTGAAGTATTATCGCCAAGAGATCCACAACAACGGATAACCACTGAAATAGGAACCCAGTCAGCATTTTACTGTAGTTCCGACTCTTTAAGACTCAAGTGTCTTTTAAAGACTCACTGGCAAGCGTTTCAAATATTTGCTAACATTGTAGACGATGTATTTCGATAATTGCCTTAAAATGTATAAGCCATCAAGCAACACTGACTCTACCTAATGTCTGAACGACAAAACTATTGTGAAGAAATGATTGCTGTACATGTTATGCGTTGTAATTATTCGAATGTTCAGAGTAAAATAATTCACTAAAAAAACAAATACAAAAGACACTTAATAACAGAAGACCAAACGAACCGTCACTTCGTTAACTTGAAAGCTTCAAGTTAAAGCACTTATTTTTGCATATTTATTCCTGCTTGACATAGTTCTTTGGCATCCACAAGCGGTAGTAATCCCAGGACTGACGTCTGACGCACAAGAACCAATTGTTACTTGGCAGCATGTTCGTGAAGGCTTTTCGTGCTGACGTAATGAACCACGAAGCAATGTTTACCACGACCTTGTCCACTGGAGCAGCAGAGAACCGAGACCACGAGGGAAACATCAGGTAAATTATTTATTTCTTGTATTACAGCTATCAATAGTTTGTCCACAATAGTTAATAAGTTTTGACTGGAGAACTTCGCATTTCGATTGGAAAAGAATAAACAGGCAAAGAACAAATCAAAACGATTCCTCAAATGTAGCCCCCACGCCATGCGCTGAACGTTTTGAAAAACAAGGTTTGTCGATGTGGAATGCAATAGGGAAAGCAATCATCAAAAGATCGATTGCTACGCAACTTCTGCAAGTAGATCGTGACGTTACGTCTTTCTGTCGCACAATCGTTTGTTGGAAACTTTTATACCTTATTATTAATGTGATAACCAGAACCTCTGTCTCACCGATGCCACCTTCCTACTTACTGCTATAGCTACGGTTGCCAGATGGTTTATACCTAGCATCTTCCGTCGTCACAATGATCTGTATGAGCATTTCTTTTGGCAATTAATCGTGTAACTGGCGTAGGTGGTGTTGTCCTACTACTACAGTAGGGTATTGCAGGCAGAATGCAGGAAAATCATAGAAATGGACAGGACGACAGTGACATTGCAGAGACTAGCCAACCTGACACAATAACGCGAGCTGCATTGAACGAGACACATTATTGCGTCAGCTAACTGTACCTGACTCAAGGGCCAGCGAATCAACCGAGAGGTCGTCTCTCAACGAATCTTAGTGGTTCAGAATGTAGTATTTATTTACATTCTTTCCTGTGCTTATCACATTTTTTCTGGCATGCAAGTTCACTCCATATTTATTAATTAGGTTTGTTATTGATTTTTAAACCCACATTTTCTTGACCACACCAAATTCCTTCGACCAATTTCGATCCACATCCACACATCTGTGTACATATAAATGCGTTTATCTGCACATTCTTCACCATGCTCATGGTTTGTTAGCTTATTTGATCTCCAACTGTTGTTTTTCAACAGCTTTCAAAACGTGATAACAGGGTTGANTGACTAAATGATCGACATCAATCGTAGGGCACAGCACCACTTTGTTCAGTGATCAACTATTATGCCACTGTTTTCATTTGTTCTAANGTTAACTGACGGTTGATTTGCCTAGTGTGCGATGGCCTTGTGTTGCATCTGCGTGCTAGCAGAGTGAATAAAAAATAAACCGTTACCAAAGCAATCCTTAAATAAAACACCTTACAACGAGCCGCAGTGATTACGGACAGGATGTTTTCAAAGATTTGATCTTGGTGAAGATTGGAGAACGATTTGATAGAATGGTTGGCAGCTTACAAAACTGTTTCGAAACTACTAAGCAAGATGCCAATACAGTAGCATGTGTGAGTGCATAGTTTTAAGGAAAATCTATAACCACTGATTTTTACCTTGTATTGCAGTTGAGAATTTAATTTGCTTGCCAGAAATATTTGACTGGAAACCATCCTCACAGCCTACACCGAGAAACTGCGTTCAAAAAAGGTTGATGCGAAGATTTCTGGTACGAAAATGTAGAATTCAGACTTGGCGAAGATTTACCTGACATGTTTCAAGTGTGAATGTCAGCTAGCTGATGGGCAGGCTTTCAGAAATCGCATTCGGAAAACAGAAGAAACCGGAAGCAGATTTTACAGACAAAGTTGGTGATTCAAGCAGTGCAAGGAAATGACACCTGTGGAAGGTGATGGAAATTAATGTGATTTCCTATATCGTCCTAAATTAAATTTGTCCGGCAATGCTTGCTTCGTTTTGAACCCTGCGACTACTCCACAGCATTATTAACATAGGGACCTATCGATATAAGGCCCGTTAGCACCTTCGACATGCGTAAACAAAAAAGCAATGTTTCTTTTAACTTATATAACATTTACTGGAAGTGTTTCGTGTTATATATATACTGGCACAAAACACTGAACAAAAAACAGTGCATGCATTGTTGAACAAGGCTAAGAATCTCCACCACAGAAAATCTAGATTGGAAGTCAACACACGCTAACGTTCAACAAACTATGCTACGGTCATGTCTGACCTGGGCCATGCCACCTGTAATCAAACTCCACCAGAACGTAACCATCCGACCATTGCACCACTCACTGCTAGCTTCTTTAACAAGCCATTTGGCGTCTGCAATGCATTAAAGCACTTTAATACACTAACATAAACCTGCCAAGCGTTTATCATCCCGCTCCTTCAAATCGATTACACTTCACATCAGGTCCTAACAAGATGTCATGGAACACGATGACAAGCGCCACGCACGCACGGCAGCCCAACTGAAACTCCACACGATAAAACTGTTTAGACCGTTTGCTCCGCGTGTTATTAACACCACGCTGATCACGTGCGGAGCGGCACGAAGAGCAAGCATGGCAGCGCAATTTCGTGTTCGTTTTGGTCCTGAGGCGTGATCTCAGATCAGGCAATTCCAACGCAGGGTTGTTGCGTATGAGCTGATGGCTCTGCAAGGTAATGCTTGTGCTGTTCGCTTCTGCCCTACATTAGGATGCAGGGACTGGACACCAGGGAGGTAGTCATAGTGGAAAGGGGTTAACGTTCCCCACAAATTTCGGCAGAAATTATTGAACCGTTGAGGAAAAATATGTCATCAACGTGAGCTCAATATGAACTCCAGTAAAATACATCTGACCTTGCACAATAACCTGAAAGCATATGGCTATACCACAAACTATACTCTTGTGCATTTCGGTATTTACGAGACTTTAAGCCTGCCGAAGAAAGTTGCAAGAGTAGCATGATTTTGTTTAAAGCATGTTTGTTTCATTGGGGTACAAAGAAGAACAACTGGGCCAGCAACCAGCCTTAACTTGTTTTGGTGTCTGTTCTGCTTATGAGATCACAAATTGGTCGGATATTTATTTGTTTGATAGCACTACCAAAAAGTGAAATATATATATTTTTTTTTATCTCTTTACAAAGCATTGCTGAATTTCTGACTTGGTTTCTCTACGTGCAAACAATTTCATGCTTTGATTTTAGTAAAAGTGCTTTTCATTTGCTTTCAGATAGGACGCACATAAAACAAAAGGTATTGCCAACAAACAATCGCAATAGAGGCATTCGCACAATTTCAGACAGAATGTTTTTAAACTGCGAAAGGTGTGGCGTAACATACAAGCGTACCGTTTATCTAGTGGAAATGGCGGATCTAAACTTGACGTTTTGTGAGCACTTAAAAAACAGGACTTCAAAATACTTACTTTATCGCAGTTATTATCAAAAAAAGAAACAGAAGAGCATAGAAGAAAGGAAGTTTGTATTAAAAAAGAGCGCCGTTTCGAAGATGTGTTAATATCTTTTGTGGGGTCAGTTTATTCGATGTGGGGCTGATTGGTACAATTTTCCTCTCTGGTGAAGCGTGTGCGGTCCGGTTGTGTTCGCACACCTGCAGTGTGGGCTTGAACCCCGATACGTCGATGGCGCTAATTTAGGCATCTGGCGCGATGACATTACCAACAACTGCCGAAATCCACGAAACGACCGTGGAAAAAAACATGCTTTTCGTTTACAGTGTACATCTCGTCTCGGGGAAGGTGTTGAGCAGCCATTCGATTGTCTCATCTTGCAGAACCGTCAGGCCGTGCAGACCAGTCCATGAGGAGGTCGGTGGATTGGACCAGTGGTGTAGGAGGCGGGGGTGTAGGGGGTGAAAGCGCCCCACAAAAGCTTTGATTTTTCGGAAACCCGGGCACAATCGCTGAAAATCTGGGCAAAATCCTAAAAATCTGGGCAAAATCCTGAAAATCTGGGAAAAATCCCTGACAATCCGGACTAAAGTGGCATCCCACCTTGTTTGACTTATAAAAAATGGAGCGCAACATTTGCAGAAAAACACACCAAGACCTTTTTTGTCACACCTCACGCCATTTGTTACACTTAAAAAAGATCTTGATCTTTGTTGGAGAAAATTTAAAGGCAAAGTCGCACAAAAACGTTTCGGGCAAGTATGGGGAAATTCGGGCAAAAATCCTTTGCAAACCCCCAAATTTTCCGTGATCCTACACCTATGGGTTGGACATTCGAGGCCAACATGGTCGACTGTTTGTTCTTCTGCGCCAAACGCACAGGCCGCAGTGGGGCCATACCCGATTTGTGGGAGCGGTAGCGGAAACGTCCGACACCGGTTCGGAGGAGGTTATTGTCGCACGACTTTTACAAACTAAGCAAGCAGGAACGTACCTCTGATATAAGCGTTGGATTGCTGTACTAGACCTATGCATCTCTCTTTTGAGTTGGAGCCATGTGAAGGTTTGTGACACGTATGCATGCTGTGGTAAACGCTGCTTTTTCATAAGAACCTTTACACTTATAATGCTGGTCAATGCGTGATGGGCTTTAGTGTTTTTCAAATTATGAAAATCAGAACTTTATTCATAGTTGGTAGAGTGCACGTACTTGAAAATGTCTTTGAGCAGTCATCCGTAATTGCGTCCAATGGGTGCGAAAAATTGCGGGCTACAACAAAAGCAATTTGTTGTGTGTTTGAAGAAAATTTTGTAGCCTTTTTCAAGTACCTCAATTTCCTGATATTGCAGATCTGCCTATAAATGAAGGCATATAAGAGTCCTTGCAGTTTCAACCTCGCAGAAGAGTGCTGTCCGCAAGTTGTTATTCTGGGAATGTAAAACGGGCTCGACTTGAAGCACGCAGAAGAAAAACATAGAAAGGTCGTCGCAAAATATACACTCAAGTGCAGGTGTCCTATTAGAATGTTATTGCGTACGAGGGAACCAAACAGCTAACGTTTGATACGAGATGTACAGTACATCAGTCGGGACCAAGTCAGCGAATTTTCGTTTCGAGCACTTTCATAGTGGCCACGTGAGCAGAGTTGCAGTGCTAACAAAAAATATGTGGGAACGCATCCAAACAAATAGTCATTTTGAAACAGCTTCGAACTCATTCTAAAGCAAAACGTGAAAAGGTGTGGGAACACCGCTCCCACGCGTTACCACCCCACTACCCCCCTGCATGCAGTGGCGTGCAGAGGTCTGGTGATGCCCGGGCGATTGCTTGATTGGATGGCCCCCTACCAAATTCTAGTATTGAGCAGTGGTGTATGGTGATCATTAGTTACTGGATATACGCTGCTTGTGACGTCACAATGTGACCTCATGTTCAGGTTTGCACCAACGTTTTGACGAAGTTTGTTGACACAGCATGCATATTTAGCGGTGCCCGGTAGGGCAGGGGGAGCAGTAAAACATTATAGGGCAATGGAAACTTATGAAAAACAAATAAATTGTTACCAAGAATGTTTGTTTCTGTTCATCGACAATGATGACCTCAAAAATAATAACAGGAATTATAGAAAATTATTCTGAATTTTCTGGGTGCTCGAAAAGCTGCAATAACTATGTTTCAGTTGGATCTTGATAAACTACGAAACTACCTATGATACTGTTATGAAAAACAGTGGTGCTTGTTGGAGTTGGGGGTCAGGCGCACCCCTAAAAGTTTTGATTTGCTGAAAATCTGGGCAACATTCCTGAAAATCCGCTTGAATATGGCGCCCAACCTTGCTTGACTTCAAAAAATGGCGCCCAAGGTTTGCAGAAAATCACATGAAGGAGGTCACACCAAAAAAGGTCTTCATGATCTTCGTGGGAGAGAATTTGTAGGTAAAAGTTGCACAAAAAACGTTTCGTGAAAGTTTGGGGATATTCGGGCAAAAATCCTTCGCCACACCAAAAATTTCCCTGCTCTTAAACTTATGATGAAAAGGTACCTCCGCCCCCGTTGCTCCCCTTTTGAAAGGACAGAGGAATAAATACCCCCGCCATGCCTCCATCTTCCGACGTCTATGTGCATATTAATCTACACGCACTTTCTTTATTCGTTGTTGGAGGCTGCAATTTGTCACTGTAATGAACATAAATTATCAGCGATATCCTAAGACAGAGCCATTTATAACTGCAAAAATATTCGGCAACGGGTTAAAACAGGGGAGTAGAACACAGTCAATGCTGCATCAGCGCAGTCCACAACTGCAAAATTACAAGGCTGCGCGAATGTCTCGTCGAATAGCAGTTGATCAGAAGTTATGCGGCTGGGATGACGGACACCCAGGGTTAACAGTTTGAAACTTGTAAATTACACAGGAATTGAGAATGCGCATAAAGTACTCAAGAAAATTTTCGTTTTTTATTATGTTGCTGTTATATGTACTATTACTAAGTAAAAAGAACAGATAATCGCTTTTGTGAGCCTTTATGATCAATCCGCCTGAACTGCCAATTGATGACGAAGCTCGAAACGAAGCACATTTTGCAAGCACAGGTGTGCGACTGTATTAGCATAAAGAAACGAAACGGGAAGCCAACTCAGAAATCAATTAAACGTTCATAATTATCTTCAGCGTTAATGTAATTGGACCCAAACAAAAAAATCACCCGTTTTGAAAGGCCGCACTTAAAAAAATAAAACCCACCAAAATCCCACTCTTAACTTTTCCTTTGAAAATGTGCTATGAAGTAAAATATGCAGCACACTTTTACAGTTAACTGCAATTTTTTTTGAATGATATAAAACGAACAGCAACGACATTTGAAGGACTTGAAAAAATGAGAACAATAATTCGAACAGTTTGAGTAAATTCTGCTGGTTATCTTCTTCAGCTCTGTAAATTCGGTATATTTTAATCATTTTTTCCGCCTTCTCTGCATCCAAGCTGTTTCTGATGTTGGACCATGCCAAACCATATGTTGAAAAAATATACTGTATACTGTAGATGCTGAACTAGCAGGGCATGTATATAAACTTGACGTGAAACGGCGGAGTTTGTGTGGGAGTGGCTTTTCTGTCTTTGCTGTTCGCATTCTTGCTAAGCTTTACTACTTTGAAGTGAATTGACCCACAACACTTTGCGAAAACAAAGAGAGATGGGGTACATTTCTTTACCCTCAAACTATAATGCCATAATAGCCATAACAATTTATTATTGTGTGATTCTGCAAATGGTGATATTGCATAATGCAATAAAAACATTTCAGAATGGAGTTTTTGTGTTTTTTTTTAAAAAGAACAAAAACCTCTTTCTTTTCAAAAAACCCGAATTTGAAAAAACAGGAGGGTTGGAATTAAAAAAACGGGTTTTTCTCAACCCTGACTATCTTTCAATCCTTTTTTGTGATTTCTCTTGATCGTACCGTCTGGAACAACTGACGTCACTATCAGTTTGGCTGGGCGTGCGTCGTACACTTAGAGTAAAAGACCATTATAATGAGGAAGCTGAGAATTACTGGCATTTGAATACGTAAAAATTGGTGTTGACAACAAAACAAGTTTCGTTAAATTAAATCCATTCAGCATGTATTTGTAGACTTACAATACGAAAAATCATCTAGTTGCAGAAATTTATTTTTTTAATTTCACTCTTTGGATGCCCCCCTGTGTTGGATGCCCGGGGTCGGCGCCCCGTTTGCCCCCCTCTCCGCACGCCACTCCCTTCATGTGACGAGCTCTTGGCATTGACAATTCGGTTCAAACCCTACCGTAAAAGTTTCTGAGTAGTTGCTTCGCTTGAACAAATAGTGCTTGCGTAAAATCATTTTTTGATCGGATACTTTCGATTGTCAGATCTATTACAGCGACAAGTAGATAAATTGCTTGTGGCTTAGATCACATTTTCGGGGTTGTTTATTTATTTGACAAGATTCGGACTAAATCCTCTCGCATCGGTATCTTGCAGAATTTTTGAATTAAGTCGAAACCCTTTCCGGGCAGGCTTCCAGCATAGTAACGTGAGATTCAAGTTCGTTGTCTTTGCTGTGTCTCGGGTGTCAGCGCCCACATCGTTGCTGTTGACGTGAGAGACGCTCAGTGTGCCTGAATCGTTGTTGGTTTCGCTGGCACTAACCTAGGTTTTTCCAATATGGGTGCCCCTAATACATCTAAGCTGACGTGACGCAAACCAAGTGAAGCGCAATATACGCTCTGAAGAAATTTCGCAGCTTTAGCTCGCAAATGCGTGGCAGGTATGCGAGAACAGTTGCTGTTTGACTGAAGGAGTTCGCAGCAGCGCTAGCGTTTGAGCTTTTCGTGGTCATTATACAATATTGACTACCTCAGTCAACAAAATGGTCGGCATGCAGGTTAGATTTTGGACATAATGGCTACGTGTGATGAAGTGAACAATTGTAGCGCCCAAGCTTCTGTACTTGAAACTGACGATGAAACACCGGTTGAAGATGTTGCTGCACACGCACTTCCTAAGACAACCAACATAAACGTAGCTGATGATTTTCAAGATGATGGTACTTGGAACTTCGTTTCAAGGGACAGTCATAATTCCTGTGCGAGCGTTTCTGCGTTTTCATTTCAGACCAGGCAACACGAAACAGGTGAGATTTTCAATCGGTTTGTAACACGTTTTGTGGAGCACAGAAAATGTGTCATTACGTAAATGTACATCGTCAAATATAGCCTCAACACTAGAAAGGTTTGATGGGATTTAACAAAGTTGGCTGTAGTGCTCTAATGTCTACGGTTCGTGAGATAACACATACATTGCTCTGAAAGCACGTTGTAAGAAATGCAGTGGCAGATTTTCATGACTTTGTATGGCTAAGTTGAGGATAGCAAGCAAGCGTTTCTCCCTGACTTAGTGCAGCAAACATCTGTGATGATGAAGTCAGATATCACAAAGCAGAGACATAAAGCGTTTGCGTGTTGATAGTGCAAGTGCAACAAATCGAATCCGCAGCCTAAGTTTGATAGAAACTATTTGAACCAGCCAGACTGATTATTCTACTACTAAGTGGAATAAAAAAGCTTGAAAATATATTATTCAGAACAACTCAACAACACTAACCCCAAATGAAAAAACTAACCATAAATGAAAAAATTCACGAAACTCATAACGTCTAATTTGGCAAAACGCTTGCAATTTGGTGTTTGTTAAAGGTAGCAGACCCAGTAACTTCGTTTGTTACTGACCACGACCATCGAGTAATGAAAACTATCCCTCCAACCAAACGTCGGTTGATTCTTTCTACCAGGGTCCTGGAAGTATCGCTGGTGATGACACAGACTTTGCAATGAAGTTTTCTGTTGCAGCCCCCGAAGTTGGTCATGCTTTGTGACTCCAAAAGTCTTTGTAATGGTCCCGTTTTGCCGACACGGTTGATCGACAAAAAGCTCTCACAATATGTTAAGCCGACAAACAATGCATTTCTGGAGCTGTACTGGTTACCATGCCTACCAAGTAACTAGGCAAGCATAAAAAGTAACATATGTAGAAAGAAGCCTGGTAGTCCAACGCCAAAAGTTTGTTTCAACTCACACCGAGCACATATCACCACTATTGAGAATAACCTACAAAAAACCTTGGTGAATTAGAAGTTATGATGATTTTGAAACCAGAATGTTTCGCGTGTGAAGACAACAAGATTTCCATAGAAATTTCTAAGAGTTTTCGGAATTTTTTTGGTAAATTTCAATTTTCCTTTTTTTGAAAAGAGTTTCGCTGCATTGTTTCATGTTTTCAACAACATTTTTTTACTGTATTTTTGAAGAATGTTTGATCGTGCTTTGCAGTGAGTTTCTTGAACGGTTTGTTGACGACTACCTCGACCAGTTTCGTAGAAAGCAAAAAAGTAGTTTCTTTCCGCGTATATTTTCTGTGGTAATACAAACGTCTTTCTTTAAAATCAAATATATTAAGAAAATAAGTCATGAAGTACGTCATTACTTGCAAACCCAAAACCGGATTCACGAATACGGCCTTAAAAGGCAAACTCCTTGATATCGTCAAAAACAAAGCCGCGCAGGTTACTAGAAAAGCCGCTCAGGTTACGGGATTACGAAAATTTTATCAAAGAGTAAAACACATCAGTAAAGAATTCAGAATGAAATGGGACGAAACAAAAATATTGTTAAAAAACATAACTTGAGTAGCATTAGTAACTTTAAAAGCTTGAGCAGCTCACTCAAAATCAAGGTAGTGAACAAAACATTGAGATTATTGGTCCTTTCGGTCATAAACGCACAAGCACCTTCTTGAAAGAGGCGATATATGCGCAGTTTTAAATGACGTAGTCACTGGGTTTTCAACGATTGTTTAATGCAGGGGTCGGGAACCTATGGCTAGCGAGCCAGATGTGGCTTTTTTGATCACGGCATCTGGCTCGCTTGACATTTTCTTAGCACGATTGTTACGGATAAAACTTTTTCTGTAATTTTCCTACAAAGCCATCAGCAACACCACGCAGAACCAGAAGTCGTATTAACAGAAGCATGTTATTGATTTTGCTTAAAAATGCACACGTTAGTTAAGTAAGTTAGTTGCATTAAGTGTTGAAAAATATTATATGGCTCTCACGGAAATGCAATAAAAAATTTGTAGGTTTCATGGCTCGCTTAGCCTAAAAGTTTCCCGACCCCTGGTTTAATGTGTTCATTTTGACGGGATAATATCATTATCAATGATAAGTCAGTCCTTGGAATTGAAGGTCGACATAGAAATTATAAACGAAAATGCAATCAAAGGTTTTATTAACCAAGAGCTTGAAACCTACCAAGAAATTATTGAAAACGCACATATTTTGCGCAGGAACAATGGCCCGACAAGCAGCCACACTAAAAAAAGACACATAAGCTGGAAATAGAATAATAGTTTAACCCAATTGCGGGCTGGTATGCATTCAAGCGAGTGTAACAGATCAGGTGGTGGTATTAAAGTCGCCACCACCCACGCGTGTAATGATTTTTACCTTGTGACTTATTCGGCATGTTAGTTGCTGAATGGTTCGCCGGAAACACTGTGATTCACAAACAACGCGGACTAGTTACTTCAAAAAATACCTCAGTAAACCTGATTATAACAATCTTGCATACATGATTATCTAAAGAATATAACGCATGTTTCGGTGCTTCATGACAACTAACTCTATTCACGATAAAAACCTACAAATGTGGACTAAGCCAAAGTTTTGTTCTGGCTCTGACTGTCACTGGAAATGTTTTCATTTTTTATAGCTTCCGTTTTCAAACTTATAAACCGTTCTATTCTACTGAAGCCTAAAGCAGATTGCGACGTCTGCAACGTGGTTTTGAACCAAAGGTTTTGTGCGGCCCAGTTTAGGTTTTCGCTGTCGTAAAAGTATCCTCGATACTGACAACCTGTCCTGTCCTCATTTTGATAATCTTGAATTTTAAATTTTAATGCAGGTGGTCCTCATTACCACTTTATCACGTCTTTTGCCATTGCAGTTACGTTTCGAACACTTTCAGTACATTAGCATCAGCTAAATTTAGTTTGGTGAGATCAAACAAAGCCATTCAACGTGCGGAGGTTTTTGATTACTTTGGAACTTTTTTGGAGCGTAGTTGACGATTGCTGTGGAAATGCATAGTAACACCTCACAATATAAAAATTGGGAACAAACGGCATGCTCAATGCTCGCATGAGTATAACCTATAAGTATACGAAAATAATACCCATGTTTTCACACACGCATGAGGATGGCACCTTCCACATTTTCCGGCCTTGAAACTAGAACTCGAGACCATATGAGCGTCGGAGGGTGGGGAGGGGGCCTTGGCCCCCCAGTATATTTTGTGATTTCATACATTTTTTATAACATTTTTGTAGAAAAATGTTTTTCTTTTAGTTTCGAGTTGGCAAAATAAAATCACTACTGTTGCACCCCACCCTGAAAAAAATCCTTCAGACGTCCATGCTCGAGGTCACGCTAAACCAGTGTTTCTCAAAGTGGGCGAAATCGCCCCCTTGGGCGCGATTTTGATGGGCAAAGGTGCGAAAAAATCAAAGGGGGCGATAGGGGGGCGAAAAACACAAGGGGTAGAAAATGCTCAACCACTAATCGATAACTGAATTAACTTCAGTATCCTACTATTATGACTTGTTAGTTCCTTGTAAATTTTAATTTACTATGATAATCGTTGGTGGTTGTTGCTAAAGCAATTTATCTGCTGAATTTTTACTCTGGATCGTCTATGTGCCCGGCTACAGTTTGAATTATTTCAGGGCCGCGGAGCCGTCCTAAAATTGTCACAGCTCCGGCTCCGCAGCTCTTCTTTCATGAACATGGCTCCAGATCCTGAGCTCTTGGTTTTCATGAATGTGACTCCGGCTCCAGAGCTCTGTTTTCAACGGCTCAGACTCCAGCTCCGGCTTCTGTTCGTTTTCACACATTAATATTTTAATTGTCTTGGTGTTCCTCAAGTTGAATGGAAAATGAATTAAATCAAGCACACAAAACTAACAGAATATACCAAACCTTTATGAGTAATTTAATCTGATAGCTTTTTACAAGCAGGGCTGCTACCATGAGGAAATTAGCGAAAAAACAACAATCGCAGGTTCAGACGATTCAGAGAACAGTTCCTAGCAGAAACGCAACTCAAGATAACGATAATATGAACGAATTCTGGAAGGCAGTCACTGGTTTTGCCGTCAATGACTGAGGACCTTTTGTTATTTCTTACTTCATCTTGGCCCAAAAATACGGACTGCTACAGAGCAACAATTGTCTGCTTGGATGCGAAAGGGTTGTAGAAACCCGGGAAGAGTTTCATTTTAGCTGGTTTTACATTTTCTCTGCCTTGCTCAGCTCCTTGCTGAACTGAGCAAACCACGATAGATACCGGTTGCGACCCAGCACTCCCGCGCGACTGTGTTGATCATCCAACAGACTGCAACCTCTTCAAAACAATAACCTTATTAAATTCGCAATAATTCGGCCAGCAACTTTAAACCACGATAGGAATTTATGAAACTGTCGAGGGGCGCCCGACGAGACAACCTATTTAACAGTTTTTTTTTCGGTGACCCAG
>JGI24159J19872_10005289_pt1 | contig 16658 bp, 8 predicted proteins | sample Ectturendosymbi4_FD_19872 | JGI IMG/M metagenome (IMG submission 19872) | reverse complement strand
TTCGATTTCGCCGTTAAACTGTTTCCAGAGCCTCCCCCCCCCTTCCTCCCCGGTAAAGTTCAATGCACGCGATCGATTTGTTATTTCATGCTTGTTTTTTTGCTTTTTCGCCACCCGAAGACTTTTTTCCCGTTCGCGCGTCTGCCTGTACCAACCTTTCTCGCCTGTCTTCACAATAGTTGTTTGTTTTTTTTTCAAGCTGCCGACGTTTCTTACCCTGCGCCCAGCAGCCCCAGCTCTTCGCTGCTACCGCGCGCCTGCGCCCGTGGTTTTTGTCTCTTCTTTGAAGTCGCCGCCACCGCCTCCCGCCTTTTTTTCGGTTCGCTTTCGTAAAGTTTCCAAACCCGGTTGCTTTTTGTAAGTATTTTGTTTCTATGTTCAATAAACGTTTCGTCATCTGTCGTCGCCTTGCTACTCACCTGAAGCGCGTCTATCGTCATCTGATGACGTCCAACATCCGCCTACGTCACACGCTGCACTCCCAGAAGCGCTCGGCAAGTCCTGCACCAGATCAAATCATCCTCGCGGCAAAACCAGCGCGCGTTTGGTCTCCACAACGCGCTAGATAGATAGATAGATCGGGGAAGATGCCTTGTGATCGAACTCAGGTCAAAAAAAGCATGTACGTGCACTGATGGTGTCGAATTAATTGCAATTAACAATTTCAAAAATTTGTGTTTATGAAAAGTTTATCATGCCAAAATTTGTGTGATTCTGACTGACGTTATTTTAATTGAGTCCGTAAAACACTAACTCCTAAACTGTGGTACGCGAATATGCCAACTTTTGTTTTTCTTCACAAAAAATATTTATTCAAAGCCGTAGTTTTTACTTACCGGGTTCGGTTAAAAAAAATCTTTTGTGTGCTCCCCTTGTTAGCTCGTGAAAATGACCAGTATAGTTTCTCACAGCCATTTTGTGCAGGTCGCATTTGTGTCGATTCTGGTTTTCCAAACTTTTGATCAAATGATATTTGGCAGATTAAGTTTTCTTGGAACAAGGTGGTACGTGTTGACATCTACGGGAACCACAAATGGTACGCGATCAGAAAAAGTTTGGGAACCACTGCCATAGAACTCAATTGTCATTTTTCCTTTACCAACAAGATTGTTCACTGTCTCAAATTCAAATGCGCTCAGATCAATAAACCAAACATGTGTTTTCCAGCATTACCGATCTCATTTTTAATCTCTCATGGTGGCCCCACAAAATAGTGTCAGCAAAGTGGGTCGCAATCTGAAGAAGGTTGAGAAACACTGTTTTGCAGTATTATGACATTGCAACAATACCAGGAAGTATTATTGTTTGTAGGATCGCTTCGCATGTTAATTCTATGTTATGTCATAAAAAACTGTGGTGCTGTGAAGCGGAAGCAGCGTTGCCAACCTTGCGGTTTTCCCGAGAGTTTTCTACGGGTTTCTGTTTTGCGGAAGACTTTTTGCAAATTTTATTGAAATTTGCTATTTCAGTTTTCTTTAAAACGCACTTCTGGTGTGTTTTTTTGTAAATTCGCCTTATTTTGGGCTTGTTTTCTCAAATTTGCCTGGTTGGTTTGATTTTAATTTACTTGGTTTTCGTTTTATCCAATTTTTCTACAAAACACATATTGGACGAGCTTTTCTGTTAAATTGCTTGTTTTGGGCTTGTTTTTTCAGATTTACTTGCTTGTTTTTGTGAAATAACTTGACATCACTGAGAGACAGCTGGTGTGAATTGAAGACATACTTCAGAAACAGCTTGGTAATAGCAGCTGTGAGGCATTTCTGGAGCAGAGTTTGTAGAGATGTCGTGTTTACAATTTAAGTTGAAAAATCAAGGAACCAGTCCTATCGAACACTGACGCTTACTTTGAGCAAGGGCGCGAAAATGTGCTCAGGAATCATGGGTAGTCCGCTATCCAGCGTTTTTTTCTTTTGTTAATTTCACATACTTAGAAAAATGTTAGAAACCTGTGCTTCCATGACTTTTCCTGATTTTTAGAGACAAATGGAATAGTGCCAGAGTTATTGTACAAAAACGTCCCTTAAAGCCTATATATAGGATGTATGGGTACTATACTATCCAGGGTTACCTGATGTGTAGCAAATTTTGGACACCTGACTAAGTGAACATTTCAATGCAATTTTAAGTGCAAAACTTGTTTGACCAGATATGACCACCTATACCTTATATGTGAAAAGTCTTCCAACACCATGACTCGATCTGAAAAAAGCGGATCTAACACGTGCATGACGTTTTCTTCGCACAAACAAAAAATCCTCTCTAAAAAATCCTTTTTTGGCGGTGCCCTTCATAAAATTTGTATGACATGTACGTTTCGCTTGGCAGATACAATTTTGTTGCGAAAGTGATCAAGAATAGGCATATGAAAGTAAAAAATAGTTTGGTCTGCAAATACGGATGCCACGTGTCCTACGAAGACGTGTAGAAATTATGGGTAGCATTAAACCCTACTTTTACTGACGGGTTTTGTAAAATAAGGATTCCTGAGCAGGGTTTTAAAGTTTTGCACTGCTACAAAGATAGACACTTTAAAAGTGCTAAAAGAGTTTGTGAGAAAAGTTTCTTTCACGGAAGCATTAGCTCAATCAGAACGCTTATTCAAACGCTTCAGACTTTTTCCGCAGTAAGTAAAACTGCCTGGGAAAAGCTCCATTGCGATCGCTATGTTCTGAACCCTGTTCAGGTAAGCAGGGTAGCACACCACCCCGGGGCTTTTTTATTTTGTTGATTTTATATACTTAGAAAAATTGTAGAAACCTGTGATTTCATGACTTTTCCTGATTTTCAGAGACTATTGGATTGGTGCTAGAATTATTTTGCAAAAATATCCCTGCAAGCCAATGGTTACCTGATATGTATCAAATTTCGGACACCTTACTAAGTCAACATTTCAATGCAATTTTAAGTGCAAAACCTAATTGCCCAGATATGACCACCGCTACCTTATATGTAAAGAATCTTCCTACACCATGACTTTATGTGCAAAAAAAACGGAGCTTACACCTGCATGACGTTTTCTACGCAAAAACAAAAAATCCCCTCTGAAAAGTCACTTCTTTTGTGGTACCCTACATAAAATTTGTATGATATGTATGTTTCGCTGCGCAGATAAAATTTTGTTGCGAAAGTGATTAACAATGGACATATGGAAGTAAAAACAATAGTTTGGTATGGAAATGCCGGATGTCACGTGTCCCGGGACCACATTAAGAAAATGGGCGTCGCATTACACCCTTCGTTACGTGACCTGGTAAGTATTTTCAAGCTTACCTGAGCAGAGTTGCCGGCAATTAAACTGTAAATAATTACTTGTTGAAGTGATGGTGTGGCAATTTTCGATGCAGGTTAATGATAAACGTAATCGAGAAAAGAGTAAATGAGTTCACAACTGGCTTGCATGAACTTACTGGAACACGCCGACACATGATCAACAAACCTGAATACGGCAATAAATTGGATTCGAATCCGTTGACTCTGTGCGACTGCGGATGCAAACAATTTCAGTCCGTTATTCTCTGCGCTTGACACTACCAGTGGAGTGCAAGCAGTTGATATTAACCGTCCTTAGCGCACAGGCATTCGCTGTCCCATGTATTTATAGGACAAAACTCGGGTCATAAGGGCACGGACGAGGTGTTGTCAGTCAGAAGAAACTAAATTGGCCACTACTCGATCGCGGAGTTTCTGCGACTGATTTATCAGTGTTATAACACTGCGTTTGCAGCTAAATGTGCAGCGCACGTTCCTAAAACAACAAACGATGCCGTTGTTACTTCCCCAACCCCCGGTCCAGATTTGCAATGTTTCACCACTACCAAACGCACATGGGCAGTTTATCAGCCAGAGGTGGCCACGGAACCGGAGTCGACACCGGCAGGATTCCACGTGTTTTCGGAACCGGAGCCGAAGTCAAAAGGTTTTGTAAAAACGAACCCGGAGTCACTTTTTATTTTCAGCAGCAGCAGCAGGAGTCTGTGGGGTTTTTATGAATGTCATTTCTGAAGTAAAAACATTGCTGAGTTTCGGTTGCGTCAGTATTAGCCGGAATTTGAACAGAAGTCAGATTCTTAAATTTGAAAAAACTTCCGACCCAGATCCGAAACATTTTGGAACAGGAGCGGAGTCAGAGTTTGAAAATGTGANTCTGGCCACCTCTGCCACCAACACGCTTCTCTACGATTTGTAATACGACCGTAAGTCCAAATTGCTTTTTGTTATTGTTTCTCCTGTCAGCGAAGGGTGCACTCCTTGCATTCAACCGCGCTTTTCCAAATCCCACGGTCTCAAGGCTATCGTCACCACGTGCTGCGTCTTCATCGTGCGATGGTTTATTGCAATCGGCAGCAAAAGTCGCGCTCAACTGATTTTGTTACAATTCGGCAAGCAACCGATTCACCGACCAGCGGTTACCGGTGCTTGTGTTCAGTTACCATGAAGCGAGTTGAAACGAGGCACGCCATACGAGTGCCATTTCCATAGTTCACCAGAGGAAAATGTCACTTTCTTTCACGGTTGCATCGTCAAATTGTTCCCATACCACGAACTTGCAATGAACAGTTGAACTTGTTGAGTAACCGCGAGCAGATAAGCATAAATCAGTGTTTAGCAAATTACTGCAGTGGGAACATGCGATTTTACCACAAGGAAGTGTACTTGAAACGTAAGAGGTCGTCATATCGATTCAGATGAAAAACGCGCAGCTGGCAAACTCGAAAGATGATGAAGAGTGAACCGTGCCAAAAACATAGGCGTACCCAGGTGGAGCCCAGGGGGCCATGCCCTCCCCCAGAGTTTTGGCATATCCAGTCATTTTGTGCTTTGAGAGGCGGTATCCCAAACGAAATACTGTCGCTCGCCTAAAATCAAAAACTTTGCTCCCCGCCCATTTCTTTTTGCCTCCCCCCAAAACAATTTCGGGCCGGCTACGCCAGTGGCCAAGAATTAACCAGATGAATGCGCAAAATTGCGAGACCGCCCAGCAGGGCTAGCAATAAAAATGACATGTCGAGCTTCAAACAACTTAAAACTTTTAAGAAACTCGATCAAGCATGCGGCGTGACTGAAAATCGTGTGACGCTCTCACCTGGTCCACCGCTTTGGCCTGCGTCATCATTCCAATAAAAAATCCTTCGCGTGCAGCGCCGTTTCACATGTCCACCACTCCGTAAAGACAGCACAATACACAAAGAAAGGTCAATCGAAAAGAAGCAAGGTTCGTGAAAAGCGAGTGTCCGAAAATTGCCGTCGAAAGAAACTGATGCCATCAAAGGTGCGTCCAACTGCAGGCCCCGAATGATATCTTTAAATCTGCTTTGACGCCTGTAGCCATTTGGCTTCACTCGTTTACGTGTTAATGTAAAGAACCGCGCCCAGTATCTTCCATCTATATCAATAGATTTTCTGTGCATGTTTGATACCCCTGCACTTCCCAAAGTGTGCAAATGTGCGAGCAACAGAGACCCTCATCTGTGGTGACATTCTTTTGCGAACATGTTCAAGTTAAGCTGCTCCAAAGTGATTGAGGAGTCCCGTTTGACTTTGGAGTTGCCACGAAATCGAAAACGCAGATCTCGTTCAAGCAAAGCAGGTCAAATTGCTAACGAAAACTTCTTACCCGCGAGCTAATCCAAGCATACAGTTATAATTTCCTCTGTTTACGAGTGTGCAGGACCAGATGCTCCGCCCGCTCCGCTTGTACGTTCGCGGCTGTGTCGGCAAAAAGCTACGAAGAGTTGTGTTTGTTGCAGTCAGCAACACGTTTTGACCCACATTCCGGCTTAATCAGATAAAGCCATGTCACGAAAAAGAGGAAATGCCTCGCGGCCGTCATCGCGTAATGCCGCAGTGCGCACGCGCAGATCTTGTCTCGTGGCTGGCGTGCTGGAACAGCAGTCACGTCGGTCAAGTGGTAATAGTTGCTACTTGGGTTAATCACCTAGAACTCTACGTAAGACAGGCCACTACTGATGAACTATGAAGCGAATAAAAGCGATATTGCTATTCACTAATTGCATTTTTTCGTGAGGCCGACAGTAGCCTTACGTCACAATCCACATGAGTTGAAAGGTATTTGTTCGAGTCGAGTCAGGGTAGTCACTCGCGTCGCATTTCAAAGGTTAAACGAACGAAGCTAAACGGAAAAAAGATCTGATCGTTTCCACAAGTTGAAATAGAGTAAAAAAGGTAAGCAACCGTTCACCGTTCGCACGAACTCACGGAAGCATGAAAAAAGATAGGTTGCTGTCATGGGCGTCGGGAAGATGTTTCCAGGGGGGGTGACACACAGTGGTGAATTTGCATTTTACCAACTCGAAACTAAAGAGAAAAAAGTTTTTAACTTAAAAGTTAACAGAACAATGTCAAATTTCAAAATCCAGGTGGGGCCTTGGGCCCTCCCTCCCTGCCTTCCTCCCTCCGACGCACATGCATTGCTGTCATCTGGTTTGCTAACGTTTCCAGTCAATGTAACCGCACGTGCACGTCCTACGAATTCGCGCGGGTAATCGCGCTTGTTCCGCACAGGCCACGAACAACAGAATTCAAGCGGAACTTTAAACGTAATAAAGTGCAGTGTGCAAATATTTAATTGGCGAACAATTGCGGCGAGAAACAACCGATGCAGAAATGATACCATGCAGAGTTATTGAATCGTAAGCTGTAGTCTTAGAGAACGATCATTCAAACTTGGCTAGGCTACCTGCAATACGCAACAAAAAGAACAAACAACATAACAAAAGTGCAGCCCATGAATGCCACCACTTTCGGATGGAAAATGGAAAGCTTTGTGACTTTAATTTGTTTCGTCGCAAACGTAGAGAGAAGCATTTGATAGGTTTTACAACAGAAATCGAGGGTTATATTTTTGTTTACAAACGAAAGTGACGTAATAAAATGGACGGCCTTCGAACGAACACCTTGATTTCGCATTTGTACAGTCAGCTGAAGATAGTACTTTAACACATCTTATCTTTTATGCACCACCACCAGATCTCATTATTAATTTTTGCAAAAAAATGGCATCCCCACCTGCCCAGTATCAATTCGTTTTGGTCTTAGTGGCCGAAGCACGGGTGATCTCCGTAGGCCTTACTGATCGTCATGGTCCCGCATAGCCACCTAGCAAACTAAATAGGCTGTGCTAACATGGACGTCGGAAGGATTGTTTTCAGGGGAGGGTGGCAATTGTGGATTTTTGCAGCGGGCAACACTGATGAAATTTGATTTTACCAAATCCGAAACTAAGAGAAAACAATTTTTTTGTTAAAATGTTTATAGCAAAATAAAAGATTTCAAAATTCAGCGATAGCCAAAGCCTCCCTGCCACCACCTTCCGATGTCCATGTCTACTAACGAACATTGCGACTTGTTGCGCTTCAGTCGCACGAAGACAACTTTCATGTACAAAAATTGCGTCGCAAGCGGTGGTTTCTATGAAACGAAAATGAGCTTTTGCTGAAACGGGGGGGACCTTTTTTGGTTTTCCTCGCGACTGTCCGAAGACGAATCCCTGTCCTGTCGCTGGTCGTCTTTCATGATGAGAGACATGTACTGTAACGAATCCTCTTCGGGCAGATCGTTGAGTAGCGGCGGCGAAACGAGAGTTGAAAACGGGGAGGATTGCGAAAACTTACCCGCTTTGCGGCTGTTGTTATTGTTCAAGCACCGCCCGTTGAGACCGCCGATCGGGCTGCTGTTGCCACTGGCGGGGTTGCCGTTATAGCTGGACTTTGTTTTCGTTTGAACCAGCATCTTCAAGCCTTGACGCATCTGACTCAGGCTGCTCCTGCGCCGTTCCCGCTTCTGCGCCAATCGCTGCCGTACGCGCGCCACCTCGCGGCAGAGCTCGTCAAACGCGAACCGAACGTCTCGTTCCGAACCGCAGGCAGAACAGCCTACGTGCTGCGCCTCCAAGCTCCGGGCCTGAGCGCGGGCCTTGGTTTCGTCGACTGTCCTCGAATGCTCCAAGTCGGTTTTGTTCCCGACAATTACCAGGGGCAGGAATTTGCATCCGGACCGGATTGTCTCGATTTGCCTCTTGATCACCTCCACCTTGGAGAGGCTTTCGCGCTTGGTGACGTCATAAACGATCATGAAGCCCTCAGCCCATCGTATATGGCTTTCGTCCTGTAATGAAACGAATGTAGGGCAGGAGTCATACACTGTTATGCTAAGTGTGAGAGTTTACTATCAGACGATTCAGAGACCAATGCATAAAACGGCAAAAAAGGGTTATTTTCTTGCATTTGCTGGAGCGCAGGAATGCAGTCACAAGAATACGGCACATAGCCTCTTAGGAGCTTTAATAAAGTAAGCAGTTGTTCATAATAACGATATTGAAATAAAAATTTAATGCACAGATTTTGATGCGGTGGTGAAGTAACACCAAAACTGTTCATTCTGTTACAACCATTTCCAAAACTTCATCCATTTTGAGGGCTTTACAGAATTGAAAAATTGTAAATGTTTAGCCGAAAATCTCTGCAAATGTACTTTAGCCAAATTCCACAAAATGTTGTGATGCTGCCAATGAGTTTGGCCTTGTGTAACAGAAGGACAGACCGCAAATATCTTACAAAGACATAAGAAAATCTAGAATTTCAGAAAAAACATACAAATTCGTTTGATATGAAATTAAGAGTAACTTTTGGTCACTCAAATATTCGTGACAACAGGCTGTTAACTGAAAGGCCATCATCTGCAATAGATAACAAAAGCTCTAAGAAAAGTCGTACACAAGCTAAAAGTGACACTTAAGCTATTTACCGATAATTCTCAAACGTAGAACAGCTTTGTAAGTAACAATATTACAAAGTATTAATTCAAGGACAACATGAAAAAAGTATTTTTGAACGTAAAATGTGCCGACCACTCAAGATGATAGCATATCTCACCATGGTAAGCGAATCTATAATTTCCATGTACACTTGCTCTCCGTCTATAACGGTCTGGTAGTTGTACTTCCAGTCTGCAATAAAAGCCAAATGTATAATGCCGTGCATTTTGTGTTTCTGCGAAACTCAGGTCCTCTCGTTGTGTCACATCAGGCGCTCAGGCCAAGCGAGATGTGGCCAGCGTAGTTATGTAGTAATGCGACCGGCAATTTCTGGGGTTATTTGCAAGCAGAATTGCGCGCAAACGACTGGCAACTGTAATTGAGAAACACGGATGGCTTGTTTACGCTTGATAGGTTGGAAATTAGACGCAAACTTATTCAGAATCTGAAGCTGAACGAAAACTTAATTTTTTCAAGTAGGTATCGGGTGATACGTAAGCATTTGCCTCATTTCTTTGTACAACTTTTACATACTGTCTGTCACAAATATTTTAGTGTCGTTCATAAAATGTTAACTTTTGCCCAAATCCGACTGAAGCAAAAAGAGGTTGAGATAAAAATTATGACTCTTTGTTATAAAGTCAAAGAAAAAAAGTTAAACTGTTCCGTTTTGGATCAATCTCACAAATTTGTTGGGGCACATGAAAAAGCCAGTTCAATGTCATCACGAAAAACTCCAATTTCTGATAAATCTTCCCTGAATGCGAAACCAGCATGGTGGCAAAAACACGTGTGGGCTCGGTCACGGTTATGCTTAGCGACAAAATTTGAAATGTTTGTTGTTATTTAAAATCCGACGAAGCAGTAACAGCTGGTCTAATGCTGCTGCCTGCTATAAGCCTCTTGATATCTCAGACTTGGTTAAGTTAACCCGAGAACACGTAATTACTCTACAGAGTTGTGTTTACGGGCCTTGTTTCAGGAAGGAGCCTCTGTTCCACTTCGGCGCTGCTACATCATGCGTGAGTGGGTTGTTTGCTGAATATTATAAACTTACTGTAGAAGCAAACCGTGTGCAAGAAAATCAGCGCTGCTTTCGCCGCCTTTTTCAACTGTTCTAGCTCGTCTCCATCGATCAACCAGAACGTACGCGTAGAGCGCGCCAGCTCAAGCAAAAGGCTGCACCTAGAACTTTTGTTGTTTGCTGGCGCAGGCGACCATTAAATATCGTCTTGGGACCACTCCAACAAATTTTATTCTGGCATGGCCCACAATTAAGAACATAAAAAGAACGACGATAGAGCTGTCTGCGCCGTTTAAACAAAAACACCTGCGAAAAGAGAAAGTGCTTCACAGACGGCAAAACTGTGGAAACTCCTTTTTAAGCTATCAACATCTTTTGCATGGCGGCAAAAGGTGCTTGGCAACATCGTAAACGTCCATTTCAAATCATTTTTTGTTTGTGGTGCTTTTCGTATTTTCGTTTTCAAATTTCTTTTGTCAGAAAACAACCATTTTGTTTCCCTAAGAACAAAAATGGTTCAACTACCTCATCGTTTCCGCTTTTAACCTGAAAGACTGTCCAAAACAACGAGCGTTTCAAGTTAAATCATCGCATGAAATGCCGATAAATCCGTCTCGCTGTGGTAATTTGATTAATGCTCATCAGATTGACGTCACGAGATAGCAATATCATTTCCGGCAGGCTGTACTACCGCCTTCCGAACTTAAAAGGCTGCAAGCCGCTATGTTATAAAAGACAAAAGATTGGCACTGCGTTGCTGCTTCAAGAAGCGCAAGTGATTAAAATCAAACGTGCAATCTCCGTTGCAGTATTTTCACACCAAAACGGCCCATTCGTTACGAAGTTATCGTCCTGTCTATCATTGCCAGCGCTCGGAAAGTCCGCTTTCCAGCTAAAACTTCTTCCACTTCAAGCATATTTGCACAGCGCTGCGGGATGGCCAGCGAACGTGTGCAAGTGGGTGCGATAAGATAAGATATGCTTTGTTTGTCCGGGCAGGGCGTGCTTAGTGAGAACACCCCATGTCAAACAAAACCGCATTTGCAGAGCGAAGGCACCTGTCAGCAGCACTGACTATGTACTGCTGCCGCAAATACTCAGCATAGGAAACTATTCGTTGCGACGGCATGCAAGGCAAGATTCGCTTAGCCCACAGGTACTGCGTAATTGTTGAGACACAATGGTTGAGTCACAACATTAGTTGTTTGCTAACAAACGCCTGCGTCGCATGAATTACTCCTGGAAGCAAGGGACTTTTTGCGGCAGCCATCAGTGGTTCATTGTTCCAACTTGCACGTCGACCCTTGGCTTTTCGGTAGTTAACTGGAATACGTAATGTAAGGGACGCACTTAACAATACTGAATGAGTGATGCATGTGGCAACAAACTAAGCAGCTTTGACAAGCAAAGGATACTCGAATTTGTTGGTTATTTTACTTTTAAATAATTAATTTTGTCCATTTTCCAAAGATTGCTAAGACTCCATAGGCAAAATTCTTTTCACGTTGTCTTGCTTTGATGTGACGCACTCAACTTTCTTCTGAAACATCAGTCCGCCTCTACTAACAAATGCAACAAGCAATGGCGTAGCTGGAGGTTTGTACCAGGGGGGGGGCAAAACTTAGCTGAAGGGACTCACAGCCCACCGTAGGGGCCCACTAGCCAACACTCAGAAAAATAGTTAAGAAATGATAGTGAATTCGGATGTCGTGGATGTCCATACTAGCTAAAAAAACGAAAACACCCTGAAAAACGCAAAAAACCAACAACCTACTGAAAACCAAAAGAATTCTAAATATCACAATGTGGGCTAAAGGGNGCCCAGTTTTTACATTTAACTTGCCAGAGGGGGGTGGATCGCCCCCCTGCCCCACGTCAGTNACGCCACTGGCAACAAGGCTTTAGGAACTTGTTTCGGGTGAGNGGCTATAACTAGTCTTGCTCACGTCACAGCGTAGCAATTCTTTTTACCCTCACGACCACGATGTTCGTTTGGAATCGGCGACTAACACTGTTTCAGTATTGTTGACTTGAACAAACGTCTTCTTTCTTTAAATGGATTTCGATCTTAGATTTGCAGCTGCGTCCTCTGATCAAACCTGATTTAGGCTTTGGATGAGAATGAACCATTTCATCTTCATTGTCCGGAGATGAAGAGCGGTCAAGCGTATAAAAATAAAGTCAATGCTGCCAGATTCAAACAACAACAACAAAATCAAAGCCGCTTTCTACTAGGTTTGCTCTGAAGGATACGCTATTTCATCCTACCACCCTCAATCGCTTACATCATGCACCAAACTGCTGCCAGTGTTGATGACGTACCAGAAGCTTGTATTTTGAAGCGAAGTCGATGAGTTGGACTTAAGTGCAGGAGGTCATGGCATGGTGCATAGGCTAGGCGAAGATGGCGGGCGAGATTAGCCCTTACTTTCCAATGCGCTTGTCAGCCTAATGCGAAAAAGCGCTGACAAGTGGGACGGTTGAGGGCGGCAAAGAAGAGCACTTAAGCGTTATCAATATGTCTAAATATGCTGATTCATCCTTCACATGCGAACTGATAAACCACAATCAGGATAGGATCAACTGGCACCATCTTTGCAAATCCCGCTCTTCTGGTACTGATTCGAGTCAGTTAAGAACACATCTAAGGAGGGAAGGGAAGTCGGCCTGGATTTATCATGATCAAAGAAAGATTCTTTCAAGTTGCTGGAGCACTGAAAGCCGACTTGGCTCCACGGAATTTTGTTTGTCTGCTCACTAATCCTTTAACTTTCGCCTCTTGCGGAAACTCTCTAAGCAAATGTCCTCTTTGCTTTTTTTAGAGACGGTGCATAACTACGAAACTAGCAGGCGGGTTGGCGAAAACGAAGATCTGGGAGGGGAAACTTTGGTTGCTCGAACAATTGACAGCAGCTTTGAAGATCGCTACGTCTGAAAGGCTTCTTTGTGGGACACGTCGTAAAAGCATTGCAGGCTGACGTTTGTCGTTGGAAGACACACACAAAGAAATAGAAAAGGATGTCTACTGAGACATCAAGGGAACAGAAACAAAATCTCACCGTATTCCGACTGATACTCCCATATGAATCTTCCCGTCAGGTACTTTACGACTAGCGCTGCAAAAGAAAATAATGTATTGGTCAGTTTGCCATTAATATCGATAATTGCGCATAACTATTTAAACAACTCACCGCAAAGGTAAGCCGGAATTAACGCAAACACATGACGGGCACATAACAGCCGACGGGGATCTGCGAAATTGACTTTTCTTTCTTCCATTAATGGTTTTCGGCATTGTTATACGTGTAGTTGGATTAAACCAAAGTGTAAATTTAAACAAAATCTTGTTTGAGGCAATGGGGATAAAATGAAAGGTCGAATTTGTGTATTTGAATGTTGCAAAGACCTTATTTCAGGAAATTAAGATGAAATAATTGATCGAATTTGTGCACTTGAATGTTATTAAAAGAATGGTGTTGCTTTTCGCCAAACAATGTTACTTTACAGTGTGGTTTTAAGAACAGCTGCAGTGTTTCTGAACACAAATTTTTGAGCGTGACATTTTTATTATCATGATCTTTTGAAAATTGAAAAAATAGAAAATGTCAAGCCGCTTCCTTTTTATTTCTCCGGAAATATTAAACATGACAGTTCGTGTTAAGCTTCATTCGCAACTTTTCATTCGACTCGTACGTCACGCAACCACAACGTGGCGAGCACCTGCTGCGGAAACGCTGCGCAGAACATCAGTCACACGCTGACGTAAACAACGAGCACCCCCCTTCATTGTGAAGCAATTCCGAGCTTCCGTTCCAGAGCCGTAGCCCAGTCTTTTGTTCGCTTTCGTTAGAAAATTCTGGGTCAACTCAAAATATCGGTTTTTGTGCGATTCTGGCGTGATCTCGCTGACGCGCACGCAGCGATTTTATCTAGATTAGAGAGCATCCTGCGTTGGAGCGCCTGCCAGGGACGCGTCACTGTAATGGCTGTCCTTACGACGTTACGTCATCTTCAGCCCCATCGCGCGTCGAACCAGTCGTCAAGGGCAGCGTCCAACCGTGTAGCTTTTGTTAATCCCGATACCACAAACAACGTTTCGAGCAAAACGAGCTTGGAGGGAGTTAAACCTCACGGCGTGGCACTTTCGTGAAACAATTGGATTTGCTCTGAAGTTTGAACAGTTTGCGTATTCCTCTCATAATGTCGACAGGTTTTTGAGTCCCATGCTGGTGAAAATCTGTCACTTCTGCGAATCTATTGTGGAATTTTTCAAAGCAGCTTGTCCTAAGAAATGTATGCGGTGTTTTCATTGAAAATGTTAAACATTAAACTACAGGTTGTACTTGGCTGGAAACTTCAGCGTGTCCCGAAGAGTAAAAAGGTTGCTTTTCTTGGAAAATCTCTGAGCTGCTCATCAGCATTACGTGGCTACGGTTTGATGTCTGCATCTTCAAGGAAAGCTATTGTGATGAAACAATCTGCAGGAACATCAATACCGCAAAACAAGGAAATAGTATCGCAATATCACAAAATAACCTGACCAAACACACATTTTCCACTACAATCAGCAAACAGAAGTGAATCCTTATCCTAGAAACGCTCGCGTCCTCATCATGATGACGAAAATCGTCCTTAACTGCCTCTTTTTTATCTGTACCACTAAACTGAAATTGGCTTACTGGAAAGCACGTTTTTTGGCCGCTTTCCGAAAAACGTACACCACTTTTTCAAAGCATTAAATCAGCGATTATGTAGAGCAAATATTCTTCACCGCAACTTTGTCTTAAGCCACGGCATACATAATGCAAGTCTTTCATTNTGCCTTCTACGCATGAAAAGCCAAAAATCTGATTGGCACAGACTCCAGACTTAATTTTNTACGGAGATTGAGATTANGGTAATGNNTTTTTAAGCTGAGCCGATTACACAAAAGNCAATGGCGCAAAACAACGTAAAGTCTGGCAAGNGAAATTNCTACGTCCAAAAATCTATNCGCGGCCGCAACTGCAAAAAATGCCGCAAAANACGAAGAATNTATAGGAAAGTACCAACAGAATTTCATCGAAACAAGAAACGACATTTANAGGCGCTTTTTGTGCCGTCGTCCAAGGATCAAAAAACATAACTGGGNTCGTCCGCATAAAGAATATTTGCTCGATGGAAATGCGAATCGCCAANNCAAGCTCGTTCTTTTTCTCAGAGGAATCAACCACCAACAACAAACTTTTCGGCCCAACCAAAAACAGGGCGTCTCACGATCGAGGCCTATTTTGAAATCATTGCGTAGCCAAAGACGAGACACCGCGGTTGCTGGCGAACAACGGCCACGAGCGAAGGCAACAACAAACAAGCGCGCTGCGAAAGTGTTGCGGGATAAATAGAAACGTGCGCCTTAGTTCAAAGTTCAACAGAGCAGTGAAAAAATTGATGATGTCGCCATTTTATCGAAACTAAAAATGAAACACTGCTAAACTCTTCAACGTCACTGACGCAGCGCAAACCATCATCGCTACACCGCTTTGTCTAAAACAGGTGTCCTCAACCTGGGATACATGTACCCCTAAGGGTACATTGCCTATCTGAAGGGGTACATTTATTGTACATCCGCAACAAATTAACGTTGAGGCATAAAAACGGAGTCAACATTTATAGGTCTAAAAATCTGAAAGTTCTGTTAAAAATTCAGTGGATTTTTGTTATTTTACCCAGCCTGTTTGTCATAAGAAATTTTAGGGGTACATACACATCTGTCGAAATTCTGTAGGGGTACATGTTCAGAGAAAGATTAGGAACCACTGGTCTAAAACAACATTCATGTTTTTACACCACTAACTCTACAACACCGACCAGGTCCCATCTGGCTTTCCGGTGCTATCACCCAAACTCCAATCACAGGTTCGCCTCCTGCGTTTAGTTACGCACTTGGTCTTGAGGTAGCTTTATTTCCTTTACAGACGGCCGAAGAGCTACTTGAACTTGTTGAAGGCATTGTTTATTCACGGGTGATAGACCTACTTTGAAGTAGCACAAGGATGTACTTGCAAACAATGGGACGCGGTGGTTTAGTCTAAAAGCTGTACGTTTTTCAGACAGTCAAGCCAAACAACTGTCAGCGACTCTCCAATGCATCTTCATGAGAACACACTCATGTACCGCGACTGCAACTTGCTAATGGAGGTCATCTTTGTCAACATTTGACTGGCAACAACAAAAGCACAAGAAAGAAAGTATATGTTACATTACGAACCGGAAGGGATGCAAAAAAAGCAAGACAACGCTCTAAGTGAAAGCACGTGGCAGACTTTGTGTTCAAATAAAGCAAGCGACAGTCTTTGTGTGCAGCAAAGTTTACGAACATAATTTTTGTTTTTGTTGACAGTAAGTGTTTTGAGGGACCGAAACGGTCTCTTAAAATACAGTAGAACCTCGCTTTACGACCACCACTGACCATCTCGGTATTCAGATGAAATAGTTGCTGGTCTCAAAATGTTTTAACGGTCACCAAGGTAAAGCCTTAAAAAATACCCTGTTGACAGTTATGATCAAGACAGGGTTAGCGGAAAGAAAGGCTGTTGAATTTAACCCCTGAATCGTAGCTAAAAGTGCACAAGAGCTGCGTCCACTACTTTCTGCTTAAGTGAGGTCAATGAAAACATCAGCAACCANCAGAATTGTTTGTCTTATAATTTTCGTCTANGAGAGCAAGCCAAACAAACGCAGAAACTAACCCAAACCNGGATCACAAATATACGTGAGGGTCAAAAACCAAACGCTCCCCCATGCTACCGTTAACCCTCACTGGACGTCCAAACATTCACCAAATGTCCACAAAGCAAATACTTGTTTACACGACCAGTT
>JGI24159J19872_10005288_pt1 | contig 16659 bp, 10 predicted proteins | sample Ectturendosymbi4_FD_19872 | JGI IMG/M metagenome (IMG submission 19872) | reverse complement strand
CGACATGGATGTTTTATGCAGAATTTTTCAACAATGTCTGGTTGCGATGTTCCAATTTGAAAAAATGATGGCTTGTTTTCCTGTACTTTTCCAAAAAAAGAAGGTTTTTGTAGTTTGAAGTGGCAAATATCATCAAAACAACACACTGTCTTGCCGCAATGTCGATTAAAGATCACTTGATAAAATTAACAATATGGTGACAGGGGGCCCAAAAACTTCGAAATGACCGGTCAGTTTTGCCACTGGCCCTGGTTTGTCTGAATTGCATGGACCGTCATAGACGCGTCGACGAGGGTGTGCAGCAGAACTCCCGGTTGTTGAGTCCTGCTTCAGTGTGGGATTGATCCTCGAACTTCGGGAAGGACGGTTTGTGACGTCATTGACGTTAACTCTGCGCCAGTTGAATCGGTTAAAAAGAGCTCTTACTTTCACGTGCAAGAAAGTCACTCATAAGTGTTGCTTGCTTGGTCTTTCCCTTTTGCTTGCTTTGCCCGACTTTGCTCGTGCTAGCGTGACTACTACAGGTGTCACTTTTGGGATCTACAAGATGAACCGTTTGCTTTTTTGCGGACGAATTGGTTCTGCATGTGTGGATCTTCTCACAGGGTCTTCAACACCAATTTGATCGGTTTTCTGCTGCGTGCAACGAAGCAAGAACAAACATCAGCACTAAAAAAGTTGAGGTATTGTGTTTCTCATGACCACCAAGCAAGTGTATTCTGCAAGTGAGCAGAAATACACTGCAGCAAGTGGAGACGTTCAAGTACCTTGAGATGGTATTAACGAGTGACGGAAGTCGAAACAAAGGGATTGATGCACGGATTAGTAAAGCTTACGCAGTTCTGCTTGAGCTTTATTGCTCCGCGGTGATGAAGCGGATGCTTTCAAAGACCGCAATGTTTTCAGTTTTAAATTGTTTTTTGTTCCGATCATCACATGTGGTCATCAATCTTAGGTGACGACTGAAACAATACTGTCAAAAAAGCAGACGGAAGAGGTGGGATATTTGCAAAGAGTCCACTGTGTGAAACTTCGTGACAATGAGCACAGGTCTGAAATCCGTGAGGCACGGAATGTCCAGCCACTTCTCCGAATCGAGAGAATCTGGCTATCCCCGCGGTGAAGCGGTCTACACCCACGGGGAAGCAGCCCAGAGGTAGTCCAAGGACCAAGTGGCGTGAATACATCTCCGACCTAGCTTGGCCCCGTTTTGGTTTGGAGGCAGAGGAACTATCTGAGATTGATGTTGATCGTGAGGTATTTCGGGTCCTCCTGGGGCTGCTGCTCCTGCGAATCTCACCAAAGGACAAGCGGGCTCAAAATTGAGTTTCTCAGTGGGTATGTAACCTGCATTGAAACTTTTTATTCATGTAATTGTCTTTAGTTTTTTGGCAAAAGTGAATGCTGTTTTTAAATAATTAAGCGTATTTGCACGGAAACTGGGGTTTCTGTGAAAATCAGTCAAAGTATCAGACACAGAAGAGAAAATGGGTTTGACATCCTAAACTTCTGCCACGACACCCTTTTGAAAACCTTAATAAACCCTGGGCAAGGCAATTGCATTTTTAATGTTTTGAGGTTGTAATGGAAAACGTCCCACAATCAAAAGCAAAACGTTTGTTTAGGAAAACGGCTTGAGGTGCTTTCAAAAGTGAGAAACTTTCTTTCAAAAATTGAAATGCTCATTCCACATCACTTTTATCACAAAAATGCGTGAAACAATTTAAAATAATATTTCGTGTTTCACAAAATGACAGCAACACTTAAAAGCACTAGTGTTTCTGTATGCTTTCGAGAAATCAGTCGACTGCCATCTGCTTTCGTCTTTTTGCAATGATTCAAACATGCACATATCTCTATTCAAGTATGTACATTCCACGATGAGTGTAAGCAAGGAATTTATCAGCAAATGTTTATTAGGAAATCGATTTCACTTAAAATTACGCATCCTCAGTCATAAAAATTGCAAGCAAAAATTACGGGTGAAAAGTGAAAGGCTGTAGTAACAGCAGAGAAAAAAACGACTCAAGACTACAATCACAATTTCGTAACACAACCTCATAAATCACAACATCTTAACAAACTGACAGCAAAAAGTACATTTTATGCCAGAAGCGTAGTGCAGTTAATTTCAGTGAAGGGCGCAACAGACAAAGAAACAAAGATAAAGGTTTTGTTTAAATGTTAAATATCTTTGTGAGAGAGTTTAATTAATATTTTAATAATATACCTTGCAGCATTTGATGATATGGTTACAGATCCTCCACCGTTTGATTGGCCATCTGTTATCACTATCATTATATTCGGAACACCTGCTCGACCTCGTCTGTCAAATTCTTCAACAGCTGTGTCAATGCCAAGAGGTGTCATAGTGGAACCACCCAATCCGTAAGTTGTTTCTAGGACTTGTTCTAAACAAAGCGCAAATGGACATCAATACATTTTAATCGAACTACCTCTGAAGTAAAATTGTAAATAAAAATTCGTCGGATCAATCACCTCGATTTAATATTTCCAAGATTTGGAGAACCCCTGTCGTCAGTAACAGTTAAAAACATACAAAATGAAGAAAAATTTATAGTTGCAAACATCCATAAATTTTCGAAATAAGCTTGAACTGAAGCATCATTTCCTTGCTGATCAACATTTTTTTGCAAAAATGGTCCAACCAACATTGCAGCACGCAACGTCTAACAAATTTCGCAGCATTTATCAGTGCATCGTTCTCAGAAGATACGCAATAAAAAATTTAATTGTGAGATCTCATACATACGTGTGATTGGTTTTGGAATATTCAAATCGTTTGCTATTATGTGGCACCAGTAAAACGAAATCCAAAGCTTTGTTCCACTACAATTTTCTTTACACAATTTAGATAAGAATGTTCACAAGTCGTTCTGATCCTATTCGTTGACGTGCCAGGCGGGGAGAAATTGCCCACTAGACTCGGAAAAGAATTAAAGAAGTCAGGGAAAATTGTTCGATATATTTGGTCAAGATTTGTTTTACACTCCACGGTACTGAAATGACAATTCCATTATTTGCAATTGCAATTCTTGTCGCGTCCACGGTGAAAGAAAATTTAGGCAAATTAAAACACCCAAAGCCAAACGTGCTCGAACGCCTGTTTTCCTATTCCCGCAGTAAGTCTTGGTACGCAAAAGCCTAAATTGGTAACCCAGACTTAATATCAGCAATGAAGAGGACGAACCAATCACTAAGTGACAGGCTGGTCCTGTGAAGGAAGCGTATTCTAAAATTTAAGATTGGAAAATTCAGTCGTTAGTTTTTTTGTTTCGTTGATTTAGTTGTTAGCCGAACACCTGTGCTTCTTGTTGCATAAGATTCGTGAAAGAAACCTTGCTTTAACATCACGATAATGTACTATTCTTACACCTTACATTCACGTCCACTGTTTTGCAAAGTAAAACATGTCGATTGGTCAGTTATAGTTTGGAGAAAAAAAGCATCGAATAAACGCTGCCACACGATTATATCAATACATTTCCGCAAAATAAAACAACCTTGCTGTTTCTATTTCAACACTTGAACCAGGAAAACAGTGCATTTTTTTCTAGTAGTAACTACGAACGTCCGGAGATGATTGAATATGAAAAATAAAAACTTGGAACATCCACCCATGAAGATATTTTATCACGGCCCTGCGGTAAATATGGCCACGTGTCACTGATAGATATATGCAATGTTGTGTTAGTATGCACCAAGATATTTCTTATTTTTGGCACAGTAGCAGAGTATTACTTTTGTAAAGTGTATTTCCACTTTTGTAACAGGCAAAAACCCACAAATAGACGATGGTTTAGGAAAACAGCAATTACCATTTTATCTTACCACATAGTTAAATTTATGTACGATAATTTGTTTATCACGTTTTGATCATCTTGAGTTTTTTTCTAAAGCTGTGTGTCTATGCACCACGAGGAGGAAGGAGGTGATTAATTACATTATTTTCAAGGTTGACTCTATAGTTTTTAAACCCTGCTCAGAGCATAGGAGAAAAAACGTTGCACAGATAAATATTTCCACAAAACTTATCATCGAGGGTGGTTGATGATACTGTCAACTAGCAAAACAGAGTCGAATGCTCACTGTGACCTTTCGAGAACGATCCACGCGTGCCCAACTTTGAACAACTGAAATATTTTAAAAACGCCAGCCCACAGCGCTTAGTTCACCACAAAATGCATATCTTGAAACAATGGCCCATGCTGCTTTTAAGATTTTGAAAGAGAAATTCCAGTACGTTTCTGATCAACTCGAACTGCAAAGTAAGCAGCATCAGGCCGTAAAAGGACGATTCGTCTTTTTCTTGTAAGAGCACGTTGTTATTGGCCTCAGCTCATCTTGCAACGATATTCATTGGAGAAAGCGCACCTGCTGTAGTACTTGTTTATGGTTGGTTTTGTTAAAACAGGATAAGCGGTCAGGGGGTATGGTATGCAGAAGAGCAGAATGAGTTAGCAAGTTGTCAACTGTGGATATGTTTGCTGTGATAGTAGGGTTTGCACGGTCATCAAAAAGTGTTCAAGTGAAGCGGACGTGAATATTTGCTTGTCGGATTAAAACCCGGTATGCATTTCCACCACGCGGTCAGTGACAGGTTGAAGCAATGGTGTGGCTAGTTTGGATCGAAGTATCGCTCTTGTAGCATTTGAACTCTGAAATCTTTCAAACTATTGTATAAAAGCAACACCACGAAAATTTCGTGGTTCGTTTATTTTGAACAATAGAAAACTTTCAACTAATTTTTATGTCGCGAGTCGGTTGTTACCACTTGCAAAGCATAAGTGAATGCTTGCTGCAACAGCTATGGGTGGTTTGTGTTTTCACAGAATGATGCATAGTGCATTGGCGATATGTCTCATAAGTTTTTTTATCGATCCAAGACCTGTGACATTGCATACAGTTTTTGAAAAGATGTTTCAACGTTGCGAGGTGGTGTCAGACAAGTTTTGTTCACGAGGTGGTGGTGTTTTGTTTTGTTGACGAGGTGGTGTTTTGTTTTGTTCACGAGGTGGTGGTGAGAGGTGGTGTCGGACAAGTTTTGTTCACAACCGGGTAAGTCGGATGATTACTTACTGTAAAATGATTCGCGCGTTTGGTTAAAACAGTCGTAAAGTGTACTTTCTTGTTTGGTTTTGTTAAAACAGGGAAAATGTTCGAGGCTGTATGCTCCGCAAAAGAACAGAATAGGTTAGTAGTTTGTCGTCTGTGAATATGTTTTGCTTTGAAAGTAGTATCCACACGGTCATCAATTGATGTTGAAATGAAGCAAGTGTGAGTATTTGCTTATTGGATTAAAACCTGAGGCAGTGGGCATGCCTTTTCACATTGCAATGGGTTATAGATTGAAGCAATGTTGTGACTCGTTTGTGCAGCATAATCATAAGCAATGCGATGGTTGAAATAGGTAGTGAATGAGCGAAGTAACACTACACAAACGAACAACAAAACTTACAGAAACCAAAACATTCGGAAGAAAAGAATTTAAACTGCTAATGAGGTATATGCATCTAGCATTAGAACTTTCCAATGGTTGCTACTTTCGTTAAAAGAAGACGTAAGAGACGAAATGTTAAGGATGGCATTAAAACACAGGCAAATTTTGTGAAAATGCTTTTCTGCAAAAATGATACGTTTGTACTATGTAGTTAACTTGATGTGTTACATGAAAAACGTAATGAAAATTTCAAACACTGCAACTCATCTTTGGGTAGGAGGATGACTGAGTAAGACTTCGGTAGTCAACAGGCAGACCAAAAGTAACAGCCTTGGTGGACTGTTACATACTTTATCGTAAATCTGCTGTCAAACACAAGAAGTAATTGCTACCCACAATGTTTTCCAATCAACATTGCATGAAGCTGTCACGTACTGCAAAACATTCAACAATCACTTGGAAAGTACATTTTTACGGCACTTTCATTTAAAAAAACGCAATTTATAAGATGCAAATACTGGGTGTTTTGTGGTGGCGACGTACCTGACAGCCTTGTGAAACTTTGCTGCTGCAGTTGAATTGAAATAATTGCGCTTGCTGAAAATCTGATGAGCCCAACGTGTATAATTCCGTCGTCGATTTCCGAGCTATAATGTAAGCGTCAGTAACGTATTTCGACAATGTAAATAAACACAACAAAAAGATGAATCGGAATTCACGTTTTGATGTTTCGTCACTTTCAAATCAAATCATCCAATAAATTTTTCGTAAATTCCTTTGCATCGGTTTTCTCGAATGACACGCAACTTGTGTAAAACGTAGAAAATGTTTGAAACTTCATGTTTCGGAATGGCCAATAACAGTTTTCAAAAACTTTTTAATGTTTACAACTCAACAACCAAATCATTGGATTTCTTGTAAAAGGCGTTTGGAAATAATTTTCATTCTGCGTTTAGCGACGTAAAGCAGAGTTGAAATCGAGTTGGATTAATTGATTGCATTAATGCACGAATCGTAATATGCAGGTTCAAGAAAAAATACTATGGTTTTGTGTTCCAGATTTAAGTTTTGAAAAATTTTGATGCGAATGAGCTTGATATATGTTTGTCTTGATTTTTCTAAAGGAGATATTCTTTTTGATGTGAAGTCCCAGAAGCGCAAGACATGTTTCGATATTTTGCTGTCTGTGCATTGTGGATCATGAATAAATTTAGACAACAGGTGTAATGAAGTGCTTCCAGCCTATTCCTGTTGCTTTAACCGTGAATCAACTCTAAAGTTCCCATAAAGTCTTATATTTTGAGGCTTGCTGCTTCTTTCATGAGGGAAGCGCATAAGGGAGCAAAAAACCGCAAGACGCACATAGACTTTGGCTTTCAAATGCAAAGGAGCGATTGCAATATTGCCAAATTTTGTTTGAATTTGCTGTAGGCGGAAAAACACTAGTCTGCAATTCAGGTGGCAGAAAAGTCCAAAGAACGATCATGAGAGAATTCCCGACATAAGTTAAAGTCATCTGTAATTACTGGCAAGCAACGAAATAATTTTGGCAACGACTCACGTCTCTGCGGCAAAAAATGTAATAATGCCATAGACTCATTGAAAGCACAAACCGACGTCCTGCTATGAAAATAGGACATCCTTGGCAGATAAAATTTCCTTGACTGATAAATACGTTTTGGAGTAGGCTCTTTGAAACAGACAAACGCGCGATGTGTCTTGAGGAGAAAAATCCATCACTGTGACCGAAGTCTCCGCAGATGTCAAGACATTGCGAGCTACTAGATAAGACTGCTGTAGTTTGTGATGAAGTCTGACCAGAAAAGCTTGAAGACCTGATCCCGTGTGCAAATAGTGAGATCAGGCTGGAAGGAAAATTAGCACTCAAAACACGAGGTATTGCGTCTCTCGAGAAATACAAGCGAGTAGTGTGCGCTGGAGGGTAGTAGCAGTACGCTGCAGCAAGTCGAGAAATTCAAGTACACTGAGGTGGAACACACAAACTGGAAATGTCGGCTTCATCGGGCTGTGGTTTTCAAAGTGAACTTTTTAAACACCGTTTAGCTTAACATCTCTAAATCGATCTTTTGTCCGATACTTACCTATGATCATGTACTTTGCTAAGGAACGAAAAGTACTTGCTCCGGTTTCAGCAGAGAATTTGGGGTTTTCACAATCAGTTCAGGGCAAAAAAGCTCCGCGCCAAAATGCACAGGTGTGAAATTTGTAAAGCCCTGAATTTTGAAACACGTCTTCTCTAATAAGTAGGGCAACCAAAAGTCAAATATTTTATACGTTTTTTAGAGTTTATGAAACGCCAGGAACCAAATTTTACACAGATACCATGAGCAAATCAACTTAAACGGTCAAAATTTCTCGTTAAGTCAAAAAATCAAAATTTTCTCGCAGAAGGGTTTTTCTCTTTATCGATATTTTATAAAAGATACTGATATGCTTTTCAAAATTAGTTGCAATTCCGACATAAAAAAGGTGTGTTGCGACTTGTGATTTGTTAATATTGTTTTGTCCACTACCGGGCGATTGAATATTTTGTTGGCTAGGCGTGGTAAGGCAAGAAACGTGATCCTACAGCACTTGGTTTGATAAATGCACAATACCGAACATATAGAAACTTTAAAGGCAATAATATGAAGCAGTACTTGATGCTGAAGTATAATAATGCAGAATATTCTCAGTGACGTCAGGATATTTATTGACACTGGATATTTCTCTTGCGTTTTTGGATTTATTTTCGTCAACGATGTGTTATCTCAAGTTTCATTTGGTCTTTTATACACTTGATTTTTGTTTCATTTCAATAGAACAAAGATTTTTAATATTCTTTGCATTTCGTATTTCACTTGCAAACGCAGAAAATTGATGTCAAAGTAAAGTCATAATTTGTGGATTATAAAAGTAAAAATTAGACTAAAAAAACTTGGTTGCATAACTAATAACATATTGCTTGTGATTTGTCACGTGAACAGAAAGCCCCAAGAAAGTTTATCTAGACCAGGGGTTCTCAAACATTTAGAAGCCATCTAAGTTTTAACTGGCGAATTTTTAAGATATTGTGGGTTATGCAATACCACGCCAAAGCTACCTCGCGAAGGCCTCTGCTCGTGGCCCCTAGATAACCACTTTCTTGGCCCCCAAGGCTGGCCGATAGCCCCGTTTACAAAACCCTGGTTTAGACAAGTCCTATTGACTCCATCCACCGGAGAACAACGCAGATACTGACCAAGGACAACGTCACCGTATTACATCTCCGACTTTCATGGCTTGTGTGCACCACATTGTGGAGCCTCTAGAACCATCAGAACTTGCGTTGAATCGTGAGGCATTTCAAGATCTCCCTCTTGAGAAACTTCCAGTGAGACAATGATGGAATACATTATACCAAAGCTACCATGGTACATGATTTATGTTTAGCATCAAGGAGTCTGGAAGTAATGAGCGAATAATTTTTAATTTCATTGTAACAAAACAAATTACAGTATTTCTTCAATTTTTCGTTTCTGAAATTGATGACATAAGTTCCTAGCAACAAACGACTGATCCTTAGATAAGGGGTGGGCAACCTCTGGTACGCGTGACGTAGGCTTAGTATTTATGAGACCGTCAGTGATTGAACAGTGAACCGAAATTGCATCGAAATTATTCCTGTACTTACATAGACTTTTTTTTACATGTTTGATTCGCCTTGTGGTTTCCTAGTTAATACTGAACAAAAACTATGCGTATCTTAAGCCGTGAATAGACGCTTGTATGTGCTTAGTCATGCGAAACATCTATGGATTAAGTGTAACGTTTGAAGCTATCTATTTTAGACTCTGGTCACACTCAGCAGACACCAATGCAAGTCTGCAAATCCAGCTAGCTTTCACAAGCAGTGTACCGTTCTGTGTAATCCCCAGAGAATTTCATTTTATTGTGGGGTCTCTAGAATCACTGGGTATCCGCACTAGTATGGCCACGAACAACAGTGCTCTGACGTCAATCGTAACCTCATATTTAGCAACAAATATTGAAATTTTGCCTGACGCGAACTTCATTAGCGCAGGAAAGCTTGACATCCTCTTCATTCGATGTGGTGACACATTAGGTTTTGCGATTTTATTTTAAAACTGCATTAAAGGCAATGAAATAAAGAAGTGATTTATCTGTTTTTTAAAGCTTACTGCCAGATGTATTGATTGTTGTTGATGATTAATATATTTACAGCAATGCTATCTTCATTAACACAATTAAGTATATTGGAATAATAAAAACACAAGTCTTTCACTGAAGTGTGCCAACGGCACTAGGCTTGAGTGAGCATATTGAAAGGAATTGAGGGAATTGTAAGCGACTAAATGCAATGCATATGCTTACTGCATTTAAAAACTTCGTGTTATGTCAAAACAGACAGTACAAAACTCAATACACAAAAAGATGTTTGGGACGCGAAGTCATTGTGATAAAACCATAAACTGGAAGCCGCTAAGGTTCGGCAATTAATAAAGTTTCCGAATCCTATCGACTTCGGCTCTGCTTGTACCGTCAAAAACACTGTTCTTACTCAAAGCGAGCTTTATTCAATTCCCTGGAAATGAACGTACAAACGAATAATACACAAATTGCTAGCAACCATGACAACGCTACCAGCTCAAACAACAGATAAACGAAATTGCCAAGCAATGGAGCCTAAGAATGCATTGTGATGAAGCCACCAGGTGGGTTCAATAGCAGAAGAGGAATAAATGAAGTAGAAACTTACGACATCCGCCCTTTCTACAACGATTGCTCCAAATAAATGCAGCACTAAAATTCATTCGTATGTTATTCGGTCAGGTACAACTAAAACAAAACTAGTTTTCTCGCGTCAAACGAAAACACACCTGTATACTCCGATTAGAGAATCAATCCAATTCAAAGCTGCCTCATAGTTTGATGAACCGACACTTCCACTGTCGTCGAGGACGAAGATAATGTCAGCATTTATTGACTGTGCAATTCCTAAGGAATAAGGTTAGTCAGTAAATGATAAGTGGACACTCAAACATACTCTGCGAATGAAATTGTGCGCTTCAAAAACAGGCACATCCTCGAAATGAAACTTGTATGAAAAGAAAATTGAATACGTAATTTTTCTGTGCCCCACCAACAATTTTAGGTGAATTCGTACAGTGCTAATGGTTCTCAGCGTTTTTTGAAAGACTTCAATAACTGTAGTGATAGCTTGATTTCCACCTGCATATCAGAGGTGTAACGAGAGGGGCTAAGAGGACCACAAAGTCTCTGGCGTCGAATCCGGCAAGTACTCTCTTCATTATAGTACATTTACTCCCATACAATCACAGGTTAGAACATGGGCACGCCAAAATTGTTTTATGCCCTACGCGAGTTCTATCTTCGGTACTGCCTGCAGATTATGGCCATGATCTAAGATCGAAATGAAACATGGAGCACTTCAAGTAAATCTGCTTGCAGTATCAACGTCATAAGCAATTTTTGTCTATGAAGAGAATGATGAACAACCAAGTCTACACAATGCTAATCAAAGTTTTTCTACTTTTTGTTAATTTATATTATCTTTTAGGGTCTAGAAATTATGTCAGATCATCCAAAAGAATGGCTCTGAAAAGCGCACTGTAATCAGCTTTGTAAAAAGTAAGGCAGTCAAAACTTACCAGTTGGAAAAGAAGAGAGAAGTAGAATAAAAGTTACGATACACCCGCGACTCGTCCGAAAAAATCTTGAATTCTGAAAAAATTGTTAGGCAGCTTCAGCGCACACCAATTACAATTTGTTCAAAATTTTTACTGGATTATTAGCCGATGTTGAAAGAAATAAATTCCTGACATTTACATGACGCAATGCTGGCCAACCAACACAGGATGATGTGATAACAACTGCTAAAGATGTCTACTTACAATCAATAACCTTTTCCTTTCTTATTTGTGCCTTATAAAAAGGATTGCCGTTTTGAGTATTATTTTGAAAGAGGAAAGCCTCTTCTTCAAACGTTTTCTAGATTGACGAATGATACGTGTGCGTCAAAACTGCAGTTACTCATGAATAAATATCTTTGACTCTTATCTCTTGTCTCCATCTAATTCTGACTATACTTTTATCTCGTAAACAGAAACTGTTAACTAAATTCTGTCAGACCAAACATAAAATGACGTATGTGTTGGTTCACTTGCCATTCAAAATTTTAAAGTTCAGGCAATTATCAATAATTCTTCTCGTTATCGATATTACAGTAGCGCTTGTTTTGGAATAGGTGTTTATTTCGCTCATCAAGTCATAAACAATGTTTGAAAAGTTTTTTTTAGTTGTTCTGCAGCCGGAAATGAAAGTGTTTGACTCTTTGCTCTGCGAAAAGCATGAGGTTTCTACAATGGCCTTTAAAGCTCAAGTGGATAAATTTCCTTTATCTTGCTACTAACCAACTTTATGCAGAAGCAACAAATTTAAAAAACTTTGTATTTTCTCTTTGTACGCTGCATTTTCACAACAATAGCCAGAAAATACGCCTAACACTAACTAAATCAAAACTTATAAATCTATAACGAAGTGGAATGTCTGATTTTAGATCTCCACAAATAGTTGTTACATCTACATTGAGTACAACCTCTTTCACATTCCTTGATACCTTGTGAATCTGTGAGCATTCAGTCTCACCTGCTTTCCTCTGCATCATGTTGTTCGCACAAAGCAACAGTTATTTGCACTGTCAAGATACGTACATATTTCAAATGTATCTGTTAACATCATTTTCTGTGAGGTTCGATTTTCGAGTGAAGTAAGCAAAGGACAAATAATAAAAACACAAGCGTTCGGTAAGCAGCTGTTACTGCGTTTGAAACAACTTGAATCTGAAAATATGCGAAGGTGAATGACGTGTTGTTGACTTTGGAAAGGCGAACACACTGAAATAGTTTAGGTGAGAATTCAGGTTTGCCGCAAGCTTAATTTCTCAAGGTTTGCTGCAAGCTTTTGAAAAACTAGCCGATTAGCGAGTGGGGTCCGCTTTCGTGTCTTTGCAATGATATATTGGAATTGCACATAACTATATGTGAGTAAAGAGCCTTCACAATAGTGACCCTGTCGTCGGGCGAAGTAATCGTCTCTTTTTCCTGGTAAGTTGCTTTAAACATATCGATTGTCCCAACAAGGCACATTTAAAAGTGACGTTTGGCAATGTGCGATTTACTGTTGTTAAACTGCTTTCATTACGCGGAGTGTGAACTCTTTAGTGAAAAATCTAAAAATTTTTCCAGTTTCTATGCCATGAATTGTGTTGAGGAATTAACGTAAATTTTTGCATTTAATTCCTGTTTTTTTTGTCTGGCTTTCTTTCCAGTTGAATAGATCTCCAATGTGCTGAAGGCTGAAATTCGTATGCACTGATTTTGAAATAGCAACGTTTCTGGGTAAAATAGAAACTGCAGTGAGATCGTACATGCTTATGTTCCCAGGAGACCACAGAAAAAATACTTGAAACATTCGAACGCAAGCAAGCCTTGAAAAACCCCTGGTCACGTCAGATGACGATAGTCACGACTCAGTGCAATGCACTTAGTTCGATAAAATTAAAATCTGGTTGCAAAAAATGAGTTTTGCATTTGCAGTGAAGGAAAATAACTACAGATATTTTCAAAATGCATCGTTGTTTGAGCTTCTCAAGTATGTCATATATTTTAGCTTCATAATAAATTTTCATTTCGTGGCCGTTTCAAGCATAACCAGATGAAATCCAGTCAATTATAAATCAACAGCAAAATACTAATGGGTTCAGGAGTTTCAACAATCTTCAACCGTCTCTGCCTTCGGCCAAAGTCTAAAGTGGAAAACACAGCATTAATTTTACATCGCCAGATGAAGTTGCAACCTATTAGAGACACGAAGCTGTGAACGCTGAACGAGGTTTTACGTGTATTCGACTCAGGTGTAAATTGCTTCCACAATGGCCACAGAAAACCTTCAACCTACAGTGAAATCGAAATCATCGAGTCAGAAAGTCTCGACAAAATTGCCATTTTTTGAGTCTGTTGGCGCAGGTTTGATGGTAACATACACCAGACGTTGCGGGAACCATTAACTTAACATACTTTGACGCAAATGGGTACGCGGTCTCTTCTCACCGGCATATAGACTGTAAGTTGTTGTTTTGCTTAATACCTGTTGGTAAGGTTTTCTTTCGGTTTTTAAAAATGTATCGAAAAGTTATTGCTTTTGAAGCAAATGGTTGCTCTGATCAAAACTGTAAAAGCAAGATTGTGACGCAGTTGAAGTTCGGTGAACAATTTTTGTTGAAATTGCGATTGTACGTTTGATTTGTTACAAATGATTTTGTTGCCCTTGAACCTCTCAGTCGCATTTGAAGCATTTCTTAGTTTTGCTTTTTCTAGGTTTCAGAAACCATACTCGATGAATGATCGTCGTTTGTTTGACGGTTTGTGGAACGTTTTGCAAATAAGCATTTGCGCTGCTCTCCATGTTTTAAGAAAGAAGTTGCTAACCTGACTCTTGTACGGCGGAGATTAGGCGAAAGATTATCAATACAAGGTGCAAGTTTGTGAGTAAAAGATTTTCGAACCCATGTAAGACCATGTCAAAGAACAGTGGCACTAAAAATCTTTGCACAAAAAAAGGATTCTGCAAACGTAGGTAAATCGATAAATGAAACTATAGATGTATGACACGAAAAAACTGTTGGACATTGCAACCAACATATACTTTTTTTGAATAATGCTTTTGCAAATTGCCAAAAATGAAACATTACTACAGCGTGGTGTTTGCTCTAAACATTTGAGGTATCAGCCGAATGTGCTCTGCTTTCATCTTTCTGCGATGATTCAAACTTGCACACATCTGCATTCAAGTAGCTGTTTTCCACATATGTGAAGAGTTTGAATAAATAAGCAATTTTTTTAGCAAATGATAATTTCATACGAGGACAAGTCATGTCTTCAAAGTTAATTTTAAGTTATTAACCTTTGAAGATACGCAGAGTGTCAAAGATATCCACCTTTGAAGTAAAATAAGGCGTCCAAGTTACCAGTAGCTCTTGTTAATTCTGCTATAAAGATATCTATATTCCTAGATATCCGTAGTAATAAGCAATATCACAAGCCAAAAGCGGTTTCAGTGAACAGGCAAATGGTGATTCTTAAGAATGTAAGTTTGTTTTTGCTGTGACGTGTCCGTAAAAATGTCGGATTTTGGCATCTGACATCGACTCCAAACTGCTCTGACAAATATTTGCGCATACCTTTTCTCCACGCATGTCTTGCTGTCCGTTGTGGGTTCCGACAAGCAAAGAGTTTAGAAATAGAATCACTGTTTCGCAACTTTGAAGGATAGTTTTCCAATTCAATAAAAGATTCTTGTTGCAGTGAATAACAACGCTGTGATTTGTCAGAAACTGACTGCTTTCACTAGGACTGTTCCCCTCAATTCCTCTTAAATTTTATTCGTCTTTTTTTGAAGAATCACAGTTCTCTCATTGCATCGCTTCCTCAACCGACTGGAAATGGGTCATTTCAGTTAAAACATTGGGGACGCGTTGACAGAAACATTTCAAACATTCCTATCAGTGCAACTTTTTTCTCGCGTCAGCAACTTTTCGGCAGACTCTCTGAATGTACGTGCAGGCTGGTTGGAGGTCGACGAAGCGTAAAACGTACATTCTTTAAATGCAAACAATCGGAACGAAGAGTTTGTTGCGGTGATTCGTCAGATTACTGCAGCAGAGGCCTTCTTCACATCGGTAATTCATTTCGTAAAAATATCCGAAGTTTTCTAAATAACTCAATAGGACTTATTTTAATATTTTAACTAAATTTACAAGTACCTTGTAAAAGCTTAAGCAATACACTGCGGATTGGATGATTAACTACTGTAAGCTGTGATTTTGCTGGCATCTGCTTCGTTGGTAACATGTTAACTCCTTTAGATTGAATATGCGCGAATATGAAAGTAGCGTTGAATGGGTAAAACCTCATGCTCTAATAAAGTATATCCGAAAGTAGCGTTTGATATTGCATAATATCGATAATGTTTGTGTCACATGACAACCTGCAGCATTCATCAGTGTAACGGAAGTATCTTAAAGAGTTTGAACATGTTTGCAATGGCATACAGTTTTGCAGTAGTCGCAATAGAGAAACGAAGATACAGAATGTTTCAACTTGCAACATTTTGCAAACTACTCAGTTATTTCAGATACTTCAGCTCAAAGAAAATCTTTTTTCAGAACTGTTTCAACCATATGCATATCAAATCGAATCAACTGCGATCCAACCGAAATATAGCGAAAGTTTCAAGATGCTTTAGCGGTAACCGCCTTCAGACAAAGGCTTAAAAAGAAAACACCAAAAACACCGCATTAATTTTACGCCGTCGGATGAAGTTACAATCTATTAGAGACACGCAGCTGTGAACGCTGAACGAGGTTTTACGTGTATTCGACTCAGTTGTGAATCGCTTCCACAATGGCCACAGAAAACCTTCAACATAGAGTGAAATCGAAATCATCGAGTCAGAAAGTCTCGACAAAATTGCCATTTTTTGAGTCTGTTGGCGCAGGTTTGATGGTAACATACACCAGACGTTGCGGGAACCATTAACTTAACATACTTTGACGCAAATGGGTATGCTGTCTCTTCTCACCGGCATATAGACTGTAAGTTGTTGTTTTGCTTAATACCTGTTGGTAAGGTTTTCTTTCGGTTTTTAGAAATGTATCGAAAAGTTATTGCTTTTGAAGGAACTGGTTGCACTGATCAAAACTGTAAAAGCAAGACTGTGACGTAGTTGCAGTTCGCTGAACAATTTTTGTTGAAATTGCGATTGTACGTTTGATTTGTTACAAATGATTTTGTTGCCCTTGTGCCTCTTAGTCGCATTTGAAGCATTTCTTAGTTTTGCTTTTTCTAGGTTTCAGAAACCATACTCGATGAATGATCGTCAATTGTTTGACGGTTTGTGGAAGATTTTGCAAATAAGCATTTGCGCTGCTCTCCATGTTTCAAGAAAGCAGTTGCTAACCTGACTCTTGTACGGCGGAGATTAGGCGAAAAATTATCAATGCAAGGTGCAAGTTTCTGAGTAAAAGATTTTCGAACCCATGTAAGACCATGTCAAAGAACAGTGGCACTAAAAATCTTTGCACAAAAAAAGGATTCTGCAAACGTAGGTAAATCGAT
>JGI24159J19872_10005283_pt1 | contig 16667 bp, 10 predicted proteins | sample Ectturendosymbi4_FD_19872 | JGI IMG/M metagenome (IMG submission 19872) | reverse complement strand
CATCAGGATGCCCAGTGTACAAACACACCTGGTAGCTTCGCGTGCACATGCTTGCCTGGGTTTGTTGGAGACGGAGTGACCAAGTGTGAATGTAAGTAGCTGTTACTCATACGGGGCAAGTATCTCTTGTCGTTTTCACAATTTGTCAATTTGTACGTCTCGACCAAACTTGGGATCGTAGTATCGGCCACGTGATAAAAACACCAAAGGTGTGTTGGTGAAGCAGGTCTTGTGTATAGTTAAGCTAACTTTTTTATTTTTTGAGTTAAGCTTTTCATAGGCCTTTTGTGCGGATCAAAGCATATTATAATGTGTGAAGGATTAAGTAGTATGATCGACCTGCACCATTTCCGGATTGAAACCACCTAATCTTAGCAATGTTGACGCTATATCGGTTCTGATTATTGCAACAGGTTAGGGGGTAAGGGTATTCGGTTATTTATCGACAACGAAGACCAAATTATCAGAGTTATAGTTGTCCTTTGATAATAGCTTCTTACCTACACGTCCACCGCACGGTTGCTTACGGGTTCGAAAAATACCAGGATATCAGTTTGAAGAATTTGTATCACCATTTGCTCTGAGCATACTAAGTTCGATTTTTTGATTTGCGATGGATGTGGTGCAATTGCGTCAACAAAACACAAGACAAGTACCTTTATACCGTTTATACTTTATTGATGAAACAGACAAAAGAAGTTTCCATTTTCTCTGATTGTTTGCCTTGGAAGTTTAAAGTAGTTTTGGCTCAAATACAAAAAATCACAGTTTAAATGCCTTCCTCGAACGTAATATGCCTCAGATTTGTTTTGTTTTTGTAACAAAAGGTCATCAAATATCATGAGATTTTATGCTCTGAGGACATCTCTTTTGGGTCTGGAACATCATCTGCAGACTCAAAAAATTACATTGAATCTGTTGTCTGTTTCTCGTTAGTTTACACTTATTTGACCTCGCCACTTTTCAGTCAACAATTTTGGGGGATCTCCTCCCGTTGTATTTCAGGATTTTCAAACAAGCTCATGATTAAACTTTAGGAAGCTGTTCTTCAAAACCTTTTCTAAAATTCTTATACTCTGGTTGAAACAGAGACTTACCAAAAACAGACAATTGTGAATAATCGAGCCAATCTGGTTGAAGCAGTAAATTAAGTAACAATGTTGTTTTTCCACAGCCCGACTTTCCAACAATCAGTCCTCTCAAACTCTTTGGCAACAAAGGGTGATTATTTTTAGATGTTGTGTTTCAATTCCAAGAAAGGTTTTTCATTTCCATTTTATAAATGAAAAAAATATACTGTGTAAAATGTCGTAAGTTTACGGAAGCAAAACACGTGAAACAAAAAACAATTAAAAACAACCGTCAAATGCTCCAAAGCATTTGTGTTGTTTGTGGAACAAAAAAGTCAAAATTTATTAGCATGAGTGGAAAAGGATTTGTCAACAACCTGATAAACTACCTTCCTTTGAAGCACATTTGAGAACAATGACTGGAAAGAAATACAATTTTTGCGGTCCCGGAACAAAATTGTCAAAAAGAATAGCCTCTGATGGAAGTTTCATAACACCAACTTTCAATTCTGTTGACAAAATTTGTGCTAATCATGATATTGCTTATTCCAAATTTTCAGATATAAAATACAGAAACACCGCCGACCAAAAAATGCTGCACTCGCTTGATGGCATTTACAATCCAAATGTAGAAGAACGATGCGCTCGAACGGTGATAAAACAAATTATTTCTGCTAAAAAGCGTTTCGGGGTAGGTACACCTGTGGGCGCTGGAATAAAAAAACAACCTAATTTGGACAAGTCAACTTGCCGATGAACTTCACAAGCCAGTCGTCAAAAAATTTCAAAAACGAAGAGTTCATGTTTCTGTTATCGATAAAATTTGGAATGCAGATCTCGTTGAAATGCAACAATTTTCAAGGTCAACTACAATTTCAGATATCTTTTGACAGTGATTGACGTATTTTCAAAATACGGCTGGATGCTTCCGCTGAAAACCAAAAGTGCTATTAACGTTAGTAGTGCGTTCAAAGAGATATTCAAAACTTCAAAGCGGAAACGACAGAAGCTTTGGACCGATAAAGGTCGCGAATTTTATGACAAACACGTGCTATAGTTGGAAGTTGAACTTTACAGCACAGAAAATGAAGAAATATCTTCAGTGGCTGAACGCGGGAATCGTACAATGAAAGAGCGGATGCATAAATATTTCACCACAAATAATACCAACAAATATATTGACGTTCTGGACAGTTTTGTTGAGAAAGACAACAACACCAGGCATAGTAGCATTAAAATGAGTCATGTTGAAGCAAGCAAAAAAGAAAACGAAGTGACAGTTTTTAGAAATCTCTATCCAGATTATGAGTCCTGTCACAACATTGGAAAAAGGGAATTTTTGACAAATCTTACACTCCAAACTGGACTGATGAAATTTTTTAAATTTCAAAAGTTCAACGAACAAATCCAATTAGTTATAAAATAACCTACTACATTGGTGAAGAGATTCAGGGCACGTTTTGTGAGCAAGAATTACAAAAATCAACACAAGAAGTGTTTAGAATCGAAAAGATTTTGAAGAAAGGTAAAACAAAATCACTTGCAAAATGGAAAGATTATCCAGAACGTTTCAACTCTTGAGTTGACAACAAAGACTTAATTAAATTATAATTAAACTGTGAGATCCAGAATTACTCCAAAAGTATCCAAAATTAGTCCAAAATTTTCCAAAATTTTTGGAGTCTTCAAAACATGTCCAAAAATTTGGACATACAATAAATGGGTCATTTCTAAAAATCAAAGGTCATAACTTTTGAACCAGAAACCCCATCAGGTCATCAAAAGTATCAAAAGACTCGGATTGTAGCCTAGTTTCCAATAAAAACTTCAGCGACATACCACCGTCTAACGGTTGGCGCCCAGGGCCAGGTAAAGTGGGCCAAGGTGGACTAAAAGTTCTCCACTTATGACGCCACTCACAAAAAATCCGCACCCCCCAAGCAAACAATTTTTTTTCGAGTGCATGCTGGAAGACTTGCCGAGTCTTTTGAGACTTTTACCGGGTCTGCAGCGCATACCGGACCGGAGAAATTCCCGTGCAAAGCCAAGTGCGATTCGGGGATTTTTTCCCGAAAATTCCCGAAAGCGGCCGGACGCCAAAGTGTTAAATAAATAGAGATGCTTATTATAAAACGTGATTATAAACGAGAATACCAAGTCGGTGGCTCTGACATTTTTTCGAAACTTAAAGATATTCTGTCAAGGTTTATCAGTAAAAAACTAGTTGTTAACACAGCGATGAATATCGCGAATTCTGCAGATCAAACAGTTGGACGAAAAGCAATTGATATTTTATCTTCTAAATCTAAAGACCCCTAAATCTAAAGAAATTTTGTCAAAGTTTGTATCGTCTCCGACACAAATGACAATGTCAAAAACATCGCAAAAAACACCGCCGTCGCAAGTCACAACAATTTTAAACAATTTGACAGCAGGGTCGGGAGTGGTAAAAATACAGGATCTTGTTAAAAGATTGAACCAGCGACAATAAAAAATAAAAATAAATTACATGTAATAAACAACAATGGACATTCTTAACGTTACTGAAAAAACTTCTGTTGATGAAAGCATTCAAGAATATGAATTTCACTCTAATGAACCAATCGTTGGCATTAATTTAAATAATCCCGGTGAGATTCGAATTTCATTTGAAACACAAGATTTGTTCACACACCCGTGTGGGTCTTATTTGGTTTTTGATTGTAAACTGGTGAAAAACGACGATGCTGAATTTGAAAACGCAGATGTCGTCGCTCTTACAAACAATGCTATGATGCATCTTTTCAGCAATATAAAGTATCAGTTAAGTGGGCAAGAGATTGAAAGTCTGTTTCACCCCGGCGTAGCAACAACAATGGACTTCATAAATGTCTAGACGATTTTCAAAAAAGCAAGGGCTTGAATCAATTATGGTTTAAAGATTCACACACAACAGCACATCAAAATAATACAGGCGTTGGTGTTAGACAAAACTATATAGTACAAAAACCGGACCCTAATGGAACTTTTTCATTTCGTGTACCTTTGAAACATATCTTTGGGTTCTGTGTCGATTGCGATAAAGTAATTTATGGTATTAAACATCAACTCACTCTTGTGAGAAAAGGTGACAATGACGCTATTTTCAGAAACGCTGCAGCTGATGCTGGAAAAGTTGTTTCAACAAAATTGTCTTGGTATGTTCCACACGTTTTACCGGCACTTGAACAAAAACTCGCGTTGTACAAAACAATTGCGAGCAAATCAACAATTCCAGTTGTTTATCGAATGATTCAGTGCGATTCAATCCCAGTAGCTCAAACGAGAAATTTTACTTGTCGTTTGAATGTAAAGCCAGCTCCAGAAAAACCAAGATGGATTATTGTAGCTTTTCAAACAGATAAATCAGGAAACCAAGAGCACAACCCAAGTAATTTTGACCACTGTAATCTAACAAATATGTTTGTGATGCTTAACTCCAGAAGATACCCCGAAATCGATTATGACGACAACAATTTCACACAAAAAAAATTTTGGCGCATTTTTTCAGTCGCAGCTGCGTTTGGAACAAAATTTTACGGGCTTGAACAACTGATTTCTTCACCAAATATAAATCCAAGCGATTACAGAGAGCTGTTTCCGTTGTTTGTCTTTGATGTGAGTAAAACAAGCGAAAAATTGAAAAACTCTGTCACTGACGTTCAGATAAAAGCGCAATTTTCAGAAAATGTGCCACAAAATACTGAAGCGTACGCTGTTGTGATTAGCGATAAAGGTTTGATTTTCCAGAGCGACGGCAACAAGATGCGAATTGAGTATTAAAATTTTTTTTCCATATAATAAAAAAAGCTTTCTTTAACATCTCTATTGTTATCTTTTTTTCTTTACCGGTTTTGACATTGAAATGGTAAAGGAAGGTTAAAGAAATTTTTTATCCTATAATAAAAATGCCACGAAGAAACAGCGATAAAGAGGTTCTATATAGCAAAATAAATTCTTTAAAAATTTTAGAAGTAAGGGCGTTGTTATTTGACAGGTCTGGTATTTCAAATGTTCAAAGAATGAGGAAAAGAGTGTTGAAAAACTGACAGATATTTTACTAGATGAAATTTATGACTTGCGATATGAACTTATCATTAACAGTTTTTTGACTAAAAGTCCTGATGGACTCAAAGAATTAATTCCTCTTGTTGGTAACACAGAAGAAAGATTAAAAGAGCTTGAAAATATTTTTTTTGACGGTTACAATGAATACTCAACCCAAGAGGTTGTTGACATTGTGAAATCTTTTTATAGATTTTTATATAATGTGTTAATTGATGATATTTTTAATGATTATTTCAACGACGAAGGAATATTTTGGAGGTGGTTGAATGGGGTGAAATTCAGAAAATTTCCACGTATTGAAAGAGGTGATAATTATAATAAAAGTTTCCATTGTTGGTTGCGCGATAGTGTAACTGGTTTAAAAATGGACATACTCCGTTTCAGTCAAGCAAGACGAGATGAAACAGAAATACAGTTGTTTGAAACAGAACGCGATGAAGCAATAGACGAAAAATCAGAAATCATGTCATATAAAATTTGTCTTACAAATATTTACAAAATTACATTTACAAGTTGTGGACATTGTGCTTGTTTTAGTTGTAGCAATAAATACAAAAATTGTCGCATTTGTAGAAAAGGAATTTCAAAGAAGATAAAAATATTTTAAAGTTAAACAAAATTTTATCATAATATATAATGGAAAGCTCGACAAGTTCAACTACCAAGATTTCAAGACCAACAATGATGAGTGTTTTGAAAAATGTGGATGTTGTAGGTTTAACACACAAAAACAAAAGGTAAATGTGGAAAATAATTGAAGAAAAAGGACTTACTGAAAATGCAAATGAAGTTGAGGTATATCGAAAGAAGCCAAAGAGACATGAGAGAAAAAAGAAATCACCTTTTTGGTTGGTTTCAACAACTGACCTTGTAACAGATGAAACAAAATATTTTCCAAGTTCAACACCAGCTGCAATATTTTATGGCAAATGTTACACTTATTTTACGTAGTACAATGGAAGAGTCTGTACCTTGAATGGGAAAGAAATGAAAATCAATCTAATTATCACTAATTAACCTTTTGAAATTACCAACCTTTGGAAAAGAGATTGATAAACTTTTTAGCTTAAAAAAAATGTTTACATAGAATAAAGAAGACAAACAAAAAATATGATTACGAAAATATATTTACAACAACTAGCAAAAAAATACAAACTCAAACTATTCAAAGCTCCCGAAACAAAGAGCTTTCAGATTTCATATGGAGAAATCTTTCCAGAGATCATCGAAAAAGAGAGATAGATTCAATGCGTAAATTAAAATCAGCGAGAACAAAACGTTAAACAACTAAAAGATAAAGAAAAAACCAAAGGCTTCAGAGTATTTTCAAAACTTGAAAAAGATGAGTTAAAAAATTTGTTGAGCGCTCAAAACGAAGGCATATTTTTATTGTATAAAATCACCAAGCATAAATAACATTTACATCGATTTTTCAATAATTTTGTAAAAACAGGTTTTATAAAAACACATGTCAAAAAAATGCTGAACATTTTTAAGAAAGAACTTAAAGACACAAGTGGATTTCAAATAAACAAAAATTTCGTCTTTGAAAGGTTTCACAACACACTATTCAATTGAGCCAAAATTTACAATCAAATATGATCCCGAAAGTTTTTTGAATGCTGTCAAGCAAAAAGCTCTTGAAAAGTCGCAACCACAGACAAACGTTAGAATTGTTTTGAGAGCAAACATACAAAAATACGTTCCAGCAGCGATTGAAAATAATCGAAGGGTTGAAACGCGAAATTTTCAGTCAAAAATACAAATTGTTCTCGAGTCTACAGATTTACATGAGCTGTGGTCAGAAATGTGTGAACAGGTTCTTGAGAATATAAGAGTCTTTCNAATGAATGGTTNGGGGTGGACTTTCAGTGAAGTTTTAGGTCTTGCTATTCACACGGAAAAATATAGGCCCTTGAGAGGAAGTTCTTGGATTCCACTTAAAATTTCTCGCAGACAAAAAAGCCCTGATTAACATGAAAAATAAGAACAATCAATGCTTTAAATGGTGCGTCGCAAGAGGGCTTAATCCAGTTGAACGCAACTCCGAGCATATCAAAAAAATATTACGCGAACAAGCAAAATCTCTCAATTTTGACATTGAATTTCCCGTTAGCTTGAACAAGTTTGAGAAACAAAATCCAGAAATTTCTGCGAATGTTCTAGGCGTTGATAACAAAACCAAATCTGTTTACCCTTTGAGAAATTCTAAGAAAATAAAAACACCGGTAAATCTGTTACTTCTAGAAAACAAGCATTATGTTTTAATCAAAAATTCGTCAAGACTTTTGTCGTGCCAGACTTCAAAGAGTAAAAAGAGAAAGTTTTTCTGTTCAAACTGTTTGATATGCTTTACAAAGAAAGAATTGTTGGAAAAACACCTTGAATATTGTGAAAACCATGACTCTCTAAAAACTACGATGTCACAAAAAGGAACAATTTTGCAATTTAAAAACCACAAGCACGAAATGAGAGTACTAATTTTTTGTTATGCAGATTTTGAGTCTCTTACAAAACCAATACAAACTTGTCAAAATAACCCAGAAAAAAGCTACACCACACAATATCAGAAGCATGGACCATCTGGTTTCTGTTGTTGCGGCCAGTGGCCCAACTTTATGGACAAATACGTATGGACTGGCACCAATGCGTTGAAGCCAAAGGTATACTCATAATTTAATTCTTCAAACAAATGAAAACAAAGTGCTGAAATTGAACAGCTAAGATTGGAAACTAAATCTCACGTTGATGACAAATTTCAGAGAATAGAAGCTTCATTTGTAGTTACAAATTAACGAATTACTGAAAATATTGAAACAGACGAATTAAAAGAAATAATATTAAATCAAAAAATTGATAGAATTGAAGAAAATTTAGTTCAAAGAATAAATGATTTAGAATTCCAGCTTACAAAGCTTCAAGAGTAGAGAAAAAACGCAAATAGCCGAAGTGTCAAAAATGTAAAGTCATGCTTCGAAAGCCAGAAAAAGCTAAAATCTTTCTCACACTTAAACGGATTTTTTGTACGAAAATGAGTTCGAAGAGAGCTTCCAGAAGTTGTTGAAACGTTTGTCAGATCTGAATATGTCACAGTTTTTAAATATGGGGTTGGTGTGGATTGAAATGATGAAATGATAGCTGAGAGGTGTGAGGGTTCAGTAGATAAGAACAACCGCGTTGTAGCTAATTTTATGATTGTTATATTTGAGGTGGGGCAAATTACACTAGCTTTGATTTTTTTAGCTAGTTTTTGAAAACGTATAAGGTGGTGTTTTGGGAGGTGAAAGAAAAGGGGTCAGAAAGTGAATTTTCCCGTGAATTTGAGGTGCTTTGAGGGTGTAGGAAGAGGGGTCTGAAAGTGCATTTTCCCATGAATTTACCCCATTTGTGTACCTCAAAGATAACAATCAGAAAAATAGTCAGAACCGGTTGTTTTTATCTACTGTGGTTGATGATTGACTTAAAAGTTTGAGCAATAATTATAATATTTAATGGGAATTTCAGTCGTGCGCCTTATTAATTGTACACTGTGGAGAAAAGACTATGCTTTTCGGAACCTGCTTCATGTAACTGAAGTCCATGCCAAGCAACTGCAGAAAAGTTTTTGTTTTTAATTTCAACTACAGTGTTTGGATGAACACATTTTCCCACACAGTTTGCTGCATTTTGCATAAATGTATGTTCAATTGAACCGACAATGTTGTGAGACTCATGGCGAAGTTATATAAATAATTTGATACCTTCTGCATATATCACATATGTCTTCACGGAAGGAAGCCACTTTAGGCCTACCTTAGCCAGGGCCTACGATAGAGGGGTACAAAAGATCCATCGTACCCGGGATGGGGCTCGGGAGGATGAAAGTATGCTCGCGAAGGGTAATTGACACTTCATAACAACCTATGTTTTTTTCGCAGCTTGTAATCTCACCTCACCCTGCCACAAAAACGCCGCTTGCCAGAACGTCAGCGGAAGTTTGCAGTGTCAATGCAATAGTGGGTACACTGGTGACGGGCTGACAAATTGCACCGACATTGATGAGTGTCTGTCCAGTTCTACCGTCTGCGACAGCAATGCGGAATGCAGAAATACAATTCCTGGCTTCGATTGCACTTGCAACGCTGGCTACACGGGTAACGGCACAGCTTGCACCGATTTTAACGAGTGCACATCCATGCCTTGCCACACGTAAGTCTCCGTCTATTTTTCTCAATTTTGTTGTCAAGGGAGGGTTTGTGATCAAATTTGTCTGTTACTGGAAATTCACACTGTGATCAATGCCAGTTTTAATTTGGTGTTTATGTTAATCTAAAACACCAATGTCCAAATCCAAATAATTTTGGACATGGCTGTTACAACTCCAGAGTTTGTGGAAGTAACCTGGCCGCTGAGTTGATTCCAAACGTTAGTCATATTTTGAAAAGAATAAAGTTAGTCCAAGATGCATGCTGCCATCGGCTCAGTGCACAAGCGTTTAAGTCCTTGTCTCGTAACTGGAAGTTTACAGGCAGGTCTGGGCTCGATTTAAATGCTGTGAATTTCTAAGCAGTGCAATTTTATCGTGCTTCATTGTTTGGTGTTTCCAAATCGAAAAACCATGATGGATTTCGCTTCTTCGGAACTATTTTCGCTGCTTCGTTGGTTTGTCGCGAGTGCAATCAAAGATAGGACCAACAGCAGTGCAATCTTCAACAACTGAGTTTGCGTTTTTCTGCATTTTACAAACATCGATTTTGATTCTCTTCGACAGTTTTGTGCAGTAACTTCTAAAGCACTATGCCAGTCAATTTATGCGTCACTAGTTATGGCGTCTTCTCAGAAATGCGATCTGTACGAATACAATGGGCAGCTTTTCGTGCTCTTGCAACACTGGATTCACTAGCTCAGGCTTGATGTGCAACGATACCGACGAATGCTCAGCTTCTCCACATCCATGCAGTCCAACAGGAGCTACCTGCACAAACACAATCGGGTCGTACATTTGCGCGTGCAACGACGGTTACTCAGGTTTGTATTCGTTGCTCAGGTGCCGAAGTAGTGAAAAATCGGCATTTGATGAAACGCACTATTTTCCCGCAGCATGTTATCATTTCTGCTGACAGCCTGTTAGCAAAACTTGAAGCAAGTAGTTGAACGGCGTTCACATTGTGCAATGAACAGCTAGAATTACCGGAAACTCTCATCTGACGCTGTCTGCTCTGATTGATTTCGAAGGAATCGAAGTTGAGATAAGCAGCAGTGTAATCTTTGTGGCAAAGAAACTTCGGAGTGTAGCGCAGGTAGCTTGTCAATGTGACAGAAAAGAGATCAGTTGATTTTGACTTTCAAGCTGCCTATTTACAACTGCCTTAGGTGGAAAAGTGGTTGTGCGTTGGGTTGGGGCCCAGGGCCGACCAAAGGTGGCCTACTTTTCCAAAACATATCCTCTTTGTGACGTCACCTTCAGAAAACCCCCACCGAAACCGATAATTGTTTTTTTCGATTTCGACTACAAGACTTGCTGAATCCGTACAGGGTTTTAACAGCTCTCTAGCTCAATCGCCTGGCAAGTTATAGGATTGCAAAGTTCTACAAGAAAAGTGGCGCACGCGGGACTTAAAGGGTTAAAGCCGTTTGTCAAAGAAAGGTTTCCTGCAACCGCAATTAATCCTTCCTGAATTTATTTGTAAAAATACTTTTTGTTGGAAGATCTGATTCTTTGACGTCGCTGTCTCTTATTGCTCTTGTGTATAATTTGTACCAAAGAGTGTTCCTCCTCTCCGCACAGCCCGCAGCGCCTTAAAATAGATATTCCAGATAGATTACCTACAAAGAGTATGTTGAAAGTTCGTACAAGTTTTCTTTCAGCAACAACAGCATATTCAAGGTGGGCCAATAAGGGACAGAAACTACTGAAACTTAGGTTGAGCACCAATTTTATATTTTGCCAAGTAATCTCAACTTCATTTCACCCTACTCTGGAAAAATCTTGCCGGCGCACGCGTCTGTAGCATATCATATGGCAGCGATATGTGCGAAAGGATATTTTGTTTGCAGCATTAGTAGCCATGTGGATAATTCCGTCACGAGTTACGCAAAAGTAATGAACAACATGATAAATATTGAAGTGACGCTTATTACAACGTAATGCAACTGTTTCGTTCCGAAGTGAACAGTGTTTTGTTGGAAAGCATTGGATTCTTTCTGGTTGATATATCAAGTGTCTAAAGTTTTGAACCGAAATCTTTTCAAAGGAAACGGTAGTATGTGTACAAACATCAACGAATGCGATCTCAACGTGGACAACTGCCATGCGAACGCTGATTGCACAGACACGGATGGAAGCTTTTCTTGCAGATGCAGATCTGGTTTCACTGGGGACGGTGTGACGTGTCAACGTAAGTTCTGGATAAGTTATTTACTTTGAGTACAATTTACTACCAACTGCCAACAAGCATTATGAACAAAATTACTCTCGTTAGTCACTTTTCAAAATCTGTGACAGTTATCTCGCCGCGTATGGGGTCACTCACCTGTTGGAGAGACCACACTAAATCTTGCCGGTCACGCTATTTTTTGCTTCTCATTTATTGCGATCTATACATTTGGTTCGATTCATTAGATTAGACACTTTTTTAAAACTAATTTTCGATGTTTTTGATTGTTTTTTCGTGAATTACACCGTTTCCTATTCCTTTGCATTGCCGATGCTTAGATGTTTGATTATTAGGCATTTAATTTTGAGTTGCCGTTGCTGTTCTGCAGTACTATCGTAAATTTTTTGGTTAAGAATTAACCTCAGATAAATGGACCATTAAAGCAATTTACATTCGTTGCATTGATTGGCTGCTTATTGAGGCTACTTAAACCAAATTTTTGTTTTATATCATCATTTTATCACTGAAATCATTTAATTTTTACATTTTTGTTCTGATGAGTAACGTCTTGATTCTATCTTCACGATCGAAAGACCTGAAAACCGTTAGAGTATTCACCAATTGCCGCAATATACTGTTATCTTTTCGGAAAAAAAGCATAGATGATGTTTCATTTCTTTAGGTTTTTAGATCACTACGCATGAAATGGCAAATCCAAAGCTAAATTTCACTGTGCCCTAGCTGAGAGTTGTCGTTCAATAACTGGAGGAATAGCCTGAGTAAAATTTAACCAAAAGTTTTTACCGGTTGGATGCTTTTCCGTTCATTTCCAGGCAATCGATCGACTTTAACTTCATTCTACGTTGATTCGTAGTACGGGCTGTGATGTCATAAGACCAAATGCGTACAGAAGCTTCTAGAGGCATTTGTTTGATGTTAGGCAACACTGATGGCTGTTATCCTGAAATACAGTAAACCTAATGTTCAGAAACGTCAGCATAATAACGGCCTCTGGGAGTTATACTAAATGTGGAAAATCCTGAACTCAAAAAAGGCAGCATCAAAAGCAATAAAAATATAAATACAGCCACCTAAAATGTTGTGCCTTGCTTTTATTATGGGAACGTTTTTGAGGTGTCAAGCAACGACACGATTCATATTGATTTAACTTTTAATAAACTGATGAGAGCTTGCAAAAATTGCACCCGATATTGACATCAGATAATGAAGGCAAAACTTTTGATAATATTTGTGATAAGTAGGTGGAAGAAAATATTTGTGCTTTTTCAGGTCAAACTTTTTACGATGATGTAAAGAAATTACGTGAAAAAAATTCTTTAGTTGCGTCTTTTCTACATTTTTGTTGAAACCGTGAAGCGATCTACTACGATTAAGCAAAAACGTTTGCGTTAGCAATTAAAATTTTCCTCGAATAACCGTTTTAGAAGAACTTACTTTAATTCGTGCAATCACTATATTAAACTCGCTACGCAAATGTTCAACCAACGCATTTCAAACAAACCTAGAAACTTCTGTAGATACGTGCTGGTATTACTTTCATGTACAGTAATACTAGCACATGTATTCATACACTATGTGCTTCGACTTGTTTTGCACATAGCTCTGGAAACTCTATTAGCACCAGGTTCATAGGTTCAGAGCGCACGTGCCATTTGTCGCGATTATCCGCTCTGTCCCTGCACAGCAGCTCAATTTTTGTAGAAAATCATTGGTATAAACCTGACTGAAACGTTGTCCTTTGCACCACCCCATCACCCCGTTATAGGTGAGAAGCAGGTCAAAACAGATTGTATTACGGCTACTAGCGTACGGAGGTGGGTCACTGTGCCATGCCCCCCCTCAGACCCTAAAAATAAAAAAATGTATAAACAGTATTCGGCAGTGGTGTAACTAAGTGGGGGCAAGGGCCTCACTTTAAAATATACTGACTTTGTTTTATGGTCACTGATATACGCACTACGTAAATTTTTTTATGACTACTGTACGTTTCCTCTGCTTGATGTTTATTTTACGATTTAATTCTTTCGCTAATAAAATTACTTCACACGTGGCTGTCAAGTAACTTAACACAGGTAACAATGAACACCAGAAAAAAGCTTCGGTTTGCGTGAGATTTGAGCCCACAAACTTCAATAAGGGTCTTCGATAAGCGATACATGTCTGAAACTTATAACATCCAAGCACGCATAAAGGTTTATTTCATGAGCCTCAGACAACAAAAGTTCAGTTTTCTGTCTCACCGGCTAATACGTCTCGTAAAAGCATTATACTAAAACTTGTTTCCAGAATGCACAAAAATGGGCCATTTTCCCGGGGCCATGCCGTCGGACCCCCAGAAATGGTCGTGCCTTCGGCATTTCCCCTAAAGTTGATTTGTGACGTCACACGATTGTGACGTAACTTTGCCCCCCCCCGGAAATTTTCTGCGTACTCCACTGATTACTGCTTGGCGTTTTGGGATTACAATCTACTCAAGCCTGCATATCACATATCAGCTCTTTGTTTCAACATTCTACAATCAGTGGATTGCTAAAGAGTGCAACTGTATTGCTTTATTGGCAATGAAGCATGTATATTGTATACAGTGCAATGCAGCGAATACCGCATTTATCATTGAATGCCAAATTAGTTGATTTGCGATTAAAACGTTCACGTTGTGTTCACTGTTTAAAACCACATACTTTCAGGTGATAATCCCACGACAAATCTGCCGCCAACATCAAACACTACTGACTTCTCAGACTTAACAAACTTTGCGGTAAAAGAAGGTAAGCATATTAAAGCCAATCCTGTACATTGTTTGAAAAAAACTTGTCGGACACACCGCAATGACATAGCTGCAGTGGATTCTTGGGGAGATATGCCTCATGATATTGCACTGTATTAAGCATTTGCAAGAATTTTTTTATGTCTTTATGTGGTAGAAATAAAGTATTCAGCGTGGGCTTTGCCCCTTGCGTTGGGCTCGAAGCAAATCACTGGGCATATCAACCACTTCAAAATCGTTGATGTCAAACGATTCGAGTTGAACTCGCAAACTGTCAACAATCTTCAAATTTCGGATTTTCTTTAGGATACGAGGCCAACTGGTTGCCTTGGGTTAAACGTATCACAACTGCTCAGATATTTTTGACGGAGCCCACAGTGTCTGGAATTTGTTTTAAAGTCTTGAAAAGTATTGTAAGATTTTAAAGTGATCGCATTCAAAATGCAATGGCATCCTCTATACCAGTGCTTTTCAACCTGTGCGACGATACGCACTGGTGCGGATGAGAAAACCTTGGGTGCGCATGACAAACACGGTGCGGACGAGTGCGAACAACGTTGTTGTTAACGTATTTTAAACATCTTATCTGTTATGAACACTCTGTTGTATTTTGCATAACACGGTACGGCACAAAACTAAAACTTGCCTCATATGTCGATGTTTTGAAGATCTCAAAATCTTCATTCTACGAAAAGCATTATACGAAAATTTCTATGTACTTCTTCAATTTTTATGTCATTGTGGATACATGCATTGTACGCCCTCCCCAAGCATGTGCTGATATCAATTTTTGTTGCTACTTCAGTTGCACAAGACCAGCGTAGCTATTCTATATATGTGCTGAGCCATGTTCAGGGTGCTGGCCTCTGCTGTGTCTAGAGCAGCTATGTCCAACCCGCGAACTGCATGCGGCCTAGTCGAAGGTTTTGTGCGGCTCAGTTTAGGTGTTCGCTGTAGTAAAAGCATCCTACATACTGGCAATGCAGGTGGTCCTCAGTGCCATTTCATCACGTCTGTTACCATTGCAATTAGGATTCGAATGCTTTCGCTACATTAGCTTAAGCTGAATTTAGTTTGCTAAGATCAAAGTATTCGATGTGCGGCCCTCAGTAATATGTCATTCAGTGTGCGGCCCTGGTCAAGACAGTGACATAATTTTTGGCTCAGTAAGCCATTTGGGTTGGAAATAGCTGGTCTAGTGCTAGCGGTCACATTATGCTGAGAGATTACAAGCGGAGTGTCACGACGATAAGCATCCCATAGTCAGGAATCATTCAATCACTATCTGCTATTTTTTGGCGAAAGTTGTTAAAATCGGCTTAGTTTTACCTGGTTAATCCCACTGAGGCTCCGTATATTAAGTAGCAAGTGCATTCCTCTTTTGAACAAACATCCACATCACAAAACAAGTCGGTTTCATTTTTCAAACGAAAAACACGACAATATATTGAAATGCAGGGACAATTCCAGCAATTGATGTGGCACCAGGGTCGCAACCAGCTGATATTTTCGGGTGTGGGGTAGGGCAGAATACTTGTTGTTCCTTACAACTAAACACGTCTTTGGTGCTTTCAAAATTGTTTGAAAATTTCGGGAGGGGTAATTGCCCGGTTGTGAGCCTGGGTTGCACCCTTTGATTAGCGTCTCTGATCATCACTCAAACAAATCATGTCTTCAAGGAAGTCATCAACCTTGGCAAAATGCGTAATAAAATCATGTGTGGATATAACAGCACGGGAAAATCATGGATGGCCCAAGGCTGTAACTGAAGCGTAAAAGCTGGCATTGTTCGATTCTTCTTTTCTCGTTTGGGCGAGTTGTTTAAATCCACTGCTTGTCCGCACTAGATCTCGGGACAGGTGTTGAGCAGCCATTTTAACTGTCTCGTCGTCCAGAACCGTCAGGCCGTGCAGTCCATGGGGAGGTCGATAGCTTGAACACTGGAGGACAAGCATTCGCACTCGATGAATGCATGTTGTCACCGTGCATTCGCACTCGATGGACAGGTGAGCCTTGAGTGGAGCAGGTTACATTACTATGGACAAGCTCACCGTCAGCAAAGAGTCTGTAGTCTTCGTCGATAATTTTCCATTGGATTCGCTTTCCTTGCTTGTAGAGTTTATTTGCAATTTTGAGGAGAGTGCGTCGTTGAATCTGCATTGCCAATGGAAGATGCTTTTTTATGCTGCATTTAACTGTCTGGCATGGGAAGCTAGGTTGAAGATAGAGTTCCGGTCTTTCATGGTCACCAATTTCACAACAAGCGGTGATGCAGTAACAGAAGAAGATGAAGTAATGGCAGACGTTTTCCGTGGAAGGCGATGAACGTTCGAGAAAATGATTCGGTCGAGATTTGAGGCAGAAAAG
>JGI24159J19872_10005282_pt1 | contig 16668 bp, 7 predicted proteins | sample Ectturendosymbi4_FD_19872 | JGI IMG/M metagenome (IMG submission 19872) | reverse complement strand
CATTTCACCAAGAGTTAGTTTTTAGTTGGAGAAATTTTCAGCCATTAGCATCAACTAGTTAGATGTTTCAGTCATTTATTTATTTGAGAAAACGGCTTCTTAATTTTTGAGTAAACACTTATTTCATGAGCCACAGTTTTTTTGTAGCTACTAGTATTCTTGACGTCAGGCAGCTTGTTAAGATGTTATGATTTATGAGCTTGTGTTACGAAATTTTGATTGTAGTCTTGACTTTGTTTTTTCTCTGCTGTTACTTCAGCCTTTCAATTTTTCTCCCGTAAGTTTTGCTTGCAATTTTCAGAACTGAGGATGCGTAATTGTACGTGAAATCGATTTCCTATTAATAATTAGCTGATCGATTCCTTGCTTACACCCATCGTGGAAAGTACATACTTTAATGAGCGCAAATGGCGCAAGGCCAAGCGACCACGCCAAATGTTAACACTGGTCACAGCTTTGTGTTTCGATCACTTCACAGTTGAAAATCAAATTGTTGCCAGAATAAACTACGGCGATTCTAAGGCAACAAACTGGAGAGAGCCTCTATTCAGAATCGAGCATAATTACTGTAGAAGAGATCATAATTGCATAGCAAGTGTGTTTCAGGTTGTGCAAGCCTGCGACGCGATATGCTCGCGGGAAAATCTTACGTAAAAGATCATTGGTCTGAAGCAATGTCGACATGTCACATAACTTTCGTTGTGGTTTGCACATGTTCAGAGCGTTTGAAACAAGATCTCGAAGTCAACGCTGTCCAGATTGGTTTGCACAAGTGCATTACGTTTAGGAATACAATTTTAACTAACTCCAGTGAATCGTGACCTTGCGGCACAATATACCCACCAACCTGATCTGAATGGCGAAACAAATCGAAACTGCAAGAACTGCAGTTCCAGTACATCATTGGTCTCCATATCGCATGTAACTTACGCACAACTAAGCTACATAGACAATGACTGTTACTTGTGCAAAACAATTTAAGAGGAACTATAACATTGACTAGAGGTTTTAAAGTTTATATTAACTGAAGAGGAAAAGTCGTGGAACCAAATATGAGAAGATACATAAAAAGATCCAATGTTTTAAAAAAATCTCATAAGTCTTGTGACACACTAAAGAGTTTCACTAAATGTTTCTGAAAGTAACTTTTTCAAAGATAAAACTTACGTTTACCCGGAATGACAACTACAAAATTCTGAAAACCATTGACGTATCAACAAAAATTGTTGTAATCTGCAAATTGAAGTAAACGTGTAGTTGTTTCCTAAGCACAAATCCATAGAATTTTTATTGACAACACATAATGCGCATGGTGATTCCACATATTGCTTGTAGAAGACGATTTAGGTCATTACTGCTTGGTTACAAATAAAGAAAGTTGTTAGGTTCGTTTCTAGCGAACTCGGCCAGGTAGCATCGTTGCTAAGTGGAACAAACTGGTACAGAAGGTCTCTACTGTATAGACAAAAATGAATCACAGAGGATTAGAGTGCTGGATCAGTATAGAAATACTATAGTGCTTATATTGAAAACCTGTGCAACTATTTGAAGCGACTACGCATGTCCCAGGGAAGGGAAGAAACGAGCTAAATGGTAATTATAAATCAGTTATTTGAAATGTTTTGCTTTGTATATTCATTATTACAGTATAACCAGGTGCGTTGTCGAGCAATGCAGTTAAACCAAAATGTTTTCAGTCGATAACACATTGTTCCACCCCAATTCCAACTAGCTTGTAGGGTAATGGACTGTTTTCTGCGATGCTGTGCCAGAATTACCTTTTGCGCTACGCTGCATGCAATAAGGGTTCCTATGAGACAACAGCGCACTTCTGGAGTAAAGTGAATGCATGGAGGCAAGAAAAGCTATTAAAGTAAAAAAGCTAAGCAGATACAGACTTCAGATCTGTTTATAAAATTGCATCAGCTTATTTCAGTTTTATTGGAGTTTAAAAACTGAAAGTTAAAACAGAAATGTGCCAAAGCGAACACGGAACGGTCACTAAGCTGCCTCGTGTTGCCAATGTACGCCAAAATTACAAAACCCATTTTATTCTGGCAGGTAGTTTGCACACGCCACGCTTTCGTGAGGTATTTTCATGCTGATAAAATCTTAGTTGCTAAGGCAATTGACTTTTCGCAGATAAAGTCCAAAAGGCTTCGGTTGACGATAGTTGTAGTCATAAAAACGTGTCTAGCCGTTATAAAAGCGATGTTTAGTTAAGCGGTGAAGATATGTTTTCGTGTTAATTTATTGGGATTATTGATAGGTTGCTGATATTTCCTATTGCCTGATGCTGAAAGGTAGTTAATTTGAAGTTTTATAACCAGCATTTTGCAGCAAGGCTTGTAAAATCTCTTCTACAGAGCAACGACTATTTTCAAACAAGTCCTGTTCCAATGATACTGACTGTTTGTTTGCCAAAAAAAGAAAAAGGGAATGTAGGGAGGGAAATTTTCCGAGGGAAATGCACAGTCAAAGATATTAGATGTTTTTCAAAGTTCACATTTTCTCTAATCACGGGCACGTAAGTAATATTTCTGGGTAGATAGACGATTTGATGTAAAGAGTTTTTAAAATCCTAAAGCTTTTTCCGTTAAAATAACAACAACGCGAAAACGAATGATGTCTTTGTTCGCATGCAAGATCAGCTTGTTATATTAACTTTGAAAGAACTACAAAAACGTTTTGAAATTGACTCAAAAAAAGATAAGCAACCTTCATGAAAAATGAATAATGCTGTACTGTATAACAAATGCTACCGCCGATAGAAAGTGGACCTTCAATATTATGCAATACATTACATAGGTTCTAACTTGGTCACCGGCAATTATAACAGGAAATACCAAAAAAAGTGCTACTGAATTTGCTAATTCCATTGCTGTTATTTTGTGAATGCAATGTGTAAAAACCCACCTAACACAAGGTTCATGATCGCTTCCGCAAGCTCTGCAGTACACGAGCCTGAACAGGTATTGAAAAGCCAAACCCGATTGGCAGGTGGTCGGGCAACCGGAGATGTGGTGCTCCACACAATTTATAATAAAACACCGCATACACCTCGAGGCGGTGTATGCTGTGACGACAACTACGAATCGTCGAGTAATCGATAAGTTGTATGTCCACAAAGATCAAGCGGGTGGAGGCTTAGGTTTGATTTGGTAGGGTCGTATATGGTAGAATTTACGTGAACTCTTCGTAATCTGCNTTTCCAGGTATTTTAAGTCTTTTTCAATGCATTTTAGTTNTGATGTTTAGATTCAAGCCTAGACAAACTTTTTTNAATAAATCAAGCTTATGACCTGTAGAAACCGGTGAATAGTTGCCATGCTTGAAACATGATGTCAGTATTCGGATTGCAGACCACACCAAATCTTGTAAGCGGATTTAAGAATTATGCAGTTAATCTAATTGTGTGACCAAAGTAGCGGCATGCTGGAAAGAGTGCATAGAAGTCATAGTTTCCTATTTCCAGGTTCTGTTGATAGTTATCAATTGTGTCCAATCCATCGACTCACTGTGGAGGGCATGGCCTAATGGTTCTTGATGTCGAGACAATCGAATGGCTGCTCAACACCTTTGCCCCGAGATCTAGTGCCGCCAAGCAGTGGATTACAATAACTGGCTCAAACGATGGAGAATTATCAATAATTAAAATTATATCAATAATTGTAGTCATTGAAGTTGATGTTATCAATTATAACAATGGCATTGTTCAAATGTCTTCGCGGCAACGCAGCCGGCTTATCTGCGCACCGTGAATACAAAGATTGATAATTTGAAGACTTGTTTTGTCAGGAGTGGGATTTGTTTTTAAAATGACGTATGTAAAGTGTATCACTAGTACTAGTTAGGTTTGACAAAATGACGTTACAGATCACGTAGCTGAATGTTTCTAAAGTTGATATGCATCCCTCTTGCATGATATTGCTCTTTGTTCTTCCGGCAACGTCTTTGGAAGTATTGGTCCGCTCCAAAAGAGAGGGAGGAAAAGGTCAGAGTTTTATTAAGTTCTAGCTTGTGAGTAATGACTGTCACTTAATAGGCTTTCGAGCAACCGAAATAGCTCTTTGAATAAGGCAATAAGCTAACACTTTAATTGAAAAAGTGCTACAAACTTTTATTAAACAATAATTCACTTTCTACCTCCCAAATGATGTATTATGTGAATGATTGCATCGAAAAACAAGCAAACACTTGAAAATAATATTTGCAATTTGAGTATTATTGCTGGAGAAAAATATTCGAACATACGATCAGGCCCGTAACCAGATTGGGACACCACGGAGGCAAAGAATTTTCTGAGAGAAGCCCAAATTTTTTAAATTATAGCCAATATTTTTAAACTACGTCCAGCACATTTTTCCATGGACACCGTAGTTGCGGGCCTGATTACGATACTTACCATTTGCACACATCTGCAAACCAACGAGGTAAAGCCGAAGAAATTCTGACACATTTTGGGACTTCAAAACTGCTTCCATTTGGTTTCCTTATTAAAAGTGAATAAAACCCAACCAACTGCTCAGTCGCAAAGGTGAAGCAGACTACATTTTCTGCTTTTTTACGGTTTGCCACAAAATCACAAAATACTGAAATAACATCTATAAACCGGGTTTTCTTGAAATAAGACGTTGGATACGACTTCAGTTTTAAATTCTTCGAGGCAACCTATTCGTGAATTTTTGCACATCACTTGGATAAATTCATGGTAAACACGTGACATGGTCTAAATGATGGGTTCCCAACCTTTCCGCTGAATGGAACCAAATCCAGACTTACAACTTTTTTAGGGAGCCGCACTAAAGAAATTTTAACATAAGTTAAACGGCACGTTTTGCTTCATCGCATAAAGAAATCATTTGCACAAACTATTAGAGGTTTTATTGAAAGACCGCACAAAAGGTGCTTGGGAGACGTATGCGGCTCTTGGAGCAGTGATTGAGAACCACTGGTCTAAATGAACTCAAGAAAAGTTAAATACAGTAATTTATCTATTTCATCTGAAACCGTTAGTTACTGGTTTCAAAGGGTTTTCAGTCACAAATTTGTCGATTCTGATTTTCATTAATGTACGAAATACATGATGTCGTTGTATGTAACTGAAAGAAAACTAGCGTTTCCGAATTTCAATTACGGACACTAGAAAATGACGCTACTTACCTTGATTGCTAGGGCTACGCAAATTAATCATTTGATGTTACTTCCATTTCAAGCTTTAGCCGTAGTAACTGCATAAACGCAAGCTTGTTCGCAGATACTAGCTGTACTTCAATTAACTTTGTTTTGATTATGTACTTTTGTTGGTCAATAAGAATCCCTCGAAGCTTTTATGTGTCCAGATAAACTATCATACAAAAAATGCCAGGAGTCATATTTGCCCTGAAAAGCACTTGAAATGTATTTGCGGATAGAACTCTAGCAAAAAGAAAAACATCTGAAATGTAGTTATGAATAGAACTCTTGGTAAAAGCAATTATGTTATGGCAACGAACAATAGCGCAGTAGATTTCCACTGAAGTGTAAACTGAGAATGATTGAAGATATACAAGTATCCATGAAAAAATAAACTAAGCAACAAGCGTATGTTGTATTCCATGACAGAAGAATTAAATCATGGATAACATATTATCAATTGTTAATTTACTAAATCTGTTTCTCTTTGGATGTAAAGTAATTGACTTGGTAAACAAGCTTTTATTATCTTTTAGTAATGGCAGCTTAGGGAAGTACAATGCTTTTTGAGCAAGAGGTGAACTAGCTATGTGACGCACATCCAAAAAGGTAGGAGAAAATGAACTGATATTGGAGTGCTATAGAATTTAAAGCAGGGTTGGGCAAACTTCTTCACTTGAAGAGTCATTTGCAGCAAAATAAAAACAACAGCGAGCCGCATAATCAGTTTGTAGTGTCAATAAAAATACGGTGAAGAATGCAAGTTTTACATAAAATCACCTGCAGTAATTGAAGCACAGTAAACGCATTATTTATCAATGGTAGGTTTTTGTTTGATTTGCTAGTCTCCTAAAATCTGGACAAATCGTTGTTAAAGCTTTACGAATTAATTCTCCCAAGTGTTCATTTGTTAGGGTTCCACGATATTTTGATCTTACGAACCTCATTTCAAAGAATAAAAATATCGTACTGAATGCAGAAATGAGTCGTACGCTGGTCTTTTAACCCTTAAATGCCTGGGTGCTTTGCCAATCACTATTACTTAACACGGGTCGGTAGCGANCCATGTATATATTAGCGAGCGAGTAGAGGGACATCGGCAAATCGGACGTTTTTGTGCAATATCATGAATATTACCTGATAAACTNAAGCTCAGAAATGAGAAAAACTTAATAACTTTACCGATTTCCTGAATGTTACTAAGAATTGGATGAACGAAAGTTCTAAAATGAAAACAGGTAAACTCTCCACATAGTGTAAGAACAGCATGCAAAGTCAGTGACAAGGTGTTCGGTGACTCTGTGCAGTACGAACAAAGTACTGTTACAATTTATGTTCGTTGCAGCATGGTTCCCCACAGTTTTGGTAAAAAAATGAAAACTGATAAGAATTTCATGAAATGAAAATCACGGCCAATGAAAACGATATCAACGACCTATTGCAAACATTTCGATAACTCCTGTTATAACTCCTGTTGTCGATAACTCCTGTTATCGAAACGCTTGCAATATGTCATTGATATCGTTTTCATTGGCCGTGGTTTTCATTACAAGGCTAGTTAGCACTTCCACTTTTCGTGTACCAAATTTGCTAAAAAAACAAAAAAATTATTTTTACCAAATGTATGGCTTTTTGGCCATAACGTTTCAACCAGACACGCTAGAAAAACAATCAAAAGCTCGAAAGACTCGGACTATAGCCTAATTTTCACTAAAAACTTGATTCAAAAAATTGGATCTTGCGGTTAAGGCCCAGGGCCCGATGACTTCGGCCAAAAAGGCCTAAACCTACCTCACTACCCCACTTAGGACACCACCCACAAAACCGAAACCGAAGACTTTCAAAATTTTTTAAAACCCAAACTAGAAGACTCACCGCATCCTTTGTGGGTTTGAACAGCTCTCTAGATGAGTCGCCTGGAGTGTTATGGAGCTGCTAAGTGACCCAAGAAACGCTGATTTCAGTTCTGGAGTTGCTAAGTGATCTAAGAAACGTGAAATCTACTGGCTCCCGAAGAGGAGTCTTGAGAAGGACCGATATGGAATTATTTTATATATTTTTATAGAAAAGCTCTTTACGCTTGTGTTTCCCGCAACTTATCACTATTTACATCAAGGGTGTCTAACGCGTTTCATTTTGTGGGCTGAAATTTAGACATGGCAAGACTGCATGTGCGGAATCCACGACGTCACAGACTCGTTGGTGGCGTCACAACAATTTGACTCTACCCAGCTAAACAGTTCACTCGCCGCACGGAAACACCTCGTGAAGTCCATGTGGCCCTCAGGCCAAATATATGACCTTGCTGGGTTGTATGAAATGCGCTTGGATAAGATGTTGCACTATTCCTAGCATGGGTCGCTAGTGGCCCTATACACTTTTCAGGGAAAAGATAATTTTTTCTGTGAATTTCACAAACGGAAAGACTTGGTGTGTGTCAAAGCAATGCCAATGAGCAACTTGAGGAATACATGGAGTGTCAAAGTGTTGAACCATTTGATATGGGTAGTACGCACTTGTAAAATTCCGCTCGAGTCGCCAGCGACCCACATAGGCGTATACGGGTATAAGCTCGAGGTATTTAATTTCTGGAATCTGTCGCCAGAACTAAACCGTAGAATGGAAATGCCTGAACTGTATTAAAGTCAGATCTTCTTGATTTCGGCCAGTTTCGTTTCTCCAGCAGAGAGGTTTGATACAAATGGTTGGCGAACTGGACAGCCATCACCGACAACATTAACGTTGTAAGGAAGTACGAGGAAGGCAAATCATGGTTTTAACTCCTGCCAATGGTCAAATCTGGATTCGACTCTTCCAGTAGTCTTGCAGTGTGCTTGTGTATTCTTCCACGTTATCTGAAAACAGGACATATGTATGAGACAAATGGAGCACGTTCATATTGTTAGGTATTAGGTCAGTGAAAATTAACTGTGTCAACTACTAATATCAAAAAGCAAATGAACAAACTGGACACATTTATAAACAAATCTTGTAAGCAAGCAATAAAAATAAAACAGTAAGCTCTGCATTGGTGTAACATTGTACTTAACGTCACGTCGTAGGATCGCAGAGCGTCATCATGTTATTCTGGATCTCCATTCGTACATCTTCAGTCACATAAGTATTATCGCATCAGTGACGACACAACTAACACCAAATGCCCACAGACAAAATAGTAGAATAACAGCATTATCACCGCATAATGAATTATTTAAAAAAATGAAATAAGTACATGTCAACGACAGTAGAGTTCTTAACTCAAGGAAAAAAATTGTATCGGGGTTAAATCGGTAGCACTAATCAGAATTGGAGCCCAGATGCAGTATTTCTCGGATGATAAGGCATCCGTATTATTGCCCGGATGATAAGGCATCCGTATTATTGCCCGGATGATAAGGCATCCGGGAAATACTTCTAGAGAAGCAGCGTTTATGCGCGTTTGCATTCGAAATCTATTTAGAAAAGATACGGTATCGAATGCTGGCTGGGTCAACGAAAACTATTTAAGCCTCCTTTGGATTACAAAGAACTTAAGAACTTGAAATAAATATTTGTGTGAAAGGTTATAAAAAGTGATTGTGTGGGTTACGCTGATCGCGTAAAATTTTTGATCAAAATTCCTGGATCAACAAAACGCTTCGCACAGTGTAAGTATGACTAAAGAAAAAACACTCCAGCTTAAATTTGACCAGTGTCGATAGTGAAGAATATAAATGCACTAAATCTTGTCTGCATTCTACACCACAATCACCACTTGCACATTCAACAAAAAGCATGCAAACATGTCTGATCGTTCTCATCATATTTGCAGTTGCACTCCGTAACCGCATTACACCTCCACGGAGATTACGCAAGGGTGAAACGTCTCAGCCACCTCCCGGATGTAAGTACTTAAAGTTCATGTAACTTTTTTATACCAAAACAAACATCGTTTATCCGCAATTAATTGGTTGGCATAGCGTGTTTGCTTATTTTGACACGATCTAACTTAGCTTTGCAATTTGAATAAGTTGGCAATTAGAATTTGTAACTGTGGAGTAATGAAGTTGACATTATACGTCTTTTTCAAATAATTTATTTTCAGGGAAGCACTGCGTACATAATCTCAAAGCTACTCAGAAATGGCGAATGATCAGCTCGGCTGCATTTAGTAACGTTCTAACAACTCAATTCCAATGCACGTGGTTGTAAGTATTTTTTTCTCAATACTAGTAAAGTGATTGTTTGCTGCTTTGTTACTTCCATTTTGCTGCGTCATAGCTCTTCTGAGAGCGGTAAGAAGTACTCAAATGGAAGTCTTGAAGATGTGTCGAGCTAATATTGTGAAAGCTTTGTTAGGCTAAGCACTTATCAGTTGCAAAAGCTACAGTACTTCCGCATTCCCAAATCAAACAAAGGTTTTGAGGGTGGAGCTAGAACTATTGCACATGAAAGTGGTTGCTTCAGGCAAAAACACTTGCATATTTTTAACAATGAAACTGTATAACTGTGTTTCACAAGCATGCAGGCTCATCTTGTGGACAAGAAACGAATACTTGCTCAGGGAGTCGGTTTGGATTTTCAGGCTGTGTAAAGTGTGCTTCAAATTATGAATCCATATGACATTTGTGCAGCTTGGAACCAACGATGAAAAAAATGAAAATCCAGATAGCTGTGCAAAAGCTGGACTTGGGAAACAATGGCAAATCAACTACATGCGCTCAGTTTCTCGAGGTCGGATGATTGAAATAAAAATCGTGTATGACATGTCACAACATATGCTTATTGCTTTTCAAAAAGCCATCTGATAATGCAGTAACGTTTCACCTGATATAAAATTTTGGTAAACAGATCATAGATCACGGGAAGCCACAAGGTCGTTTCTGCAAAAGACGTATGCCTCAAGGAGATTACATCACAATTGGTAAGAGAAAGTTTAAACCAGGTAGCACTAGACCAGGGGTTCCCAACCATTCTCTGAACATGTACCCCTTAAGATGAGCATGCACCCCATTAAATTTCTTTTGACAAAAATGCTGATGAATGTAACAAAAAACACTGAATTTTTAATTAGAACTACAAGATTTATAACTATAAAGGTAGACTCCGTTTTAATTTCTCAAAGTGGGTATATGTAAAAATAAACATACAGTGATTTTGAAAATAATATTCACTGATATATGTGTAATTCTATGGAAAAAATGATATACATTTTTCCTTTCTATTGTTAACTTTAAATGTAACCCTTCAAATAGGCAAATGAACCCGTAGGGGTACATGTACCCCAGGTTGGGAACCCCTGCACTAGATAGTAGGTAGCTTTATCCACATGAACTGGCAAACGAAGCNTTAACGTCGCGAAAGGTCTGAGAAAGAAAAAGGGTTCTTTTTATATTCTTTATTAGGATGCGCTGGTTTATCGGTTGTTCTGAAAACGTGAATGGTTGCGACGAATATGTAATGGCCCAAGGATATCTCGATATTTGCAGTATGTAATATATTGGTGACTGTTTTCCAACCGTCGGCCCATTCCTTGTCAAGTATCTTCTTTTCTTTAGCATTCATATTTATTTTTATTTGATTTCCAAAATAAAATTAAGGCCAGAGTGTTGCGTGCAATAAGCTACAACAATCAACACCTAATGTTAATGTTGATTTGTCATAATAAATTTCGTTTCTCCCCAAGTTCAAAACTCAGTAATGCACGTATCGAATTAAGGCACTTTGTTTACTTAAAGAATTCAAGCAATCTCGCATTTATGCTGAAGTACTTTATTAAAATATCTGTGTACAGTCCTGTAGTGTTTTTTAGGTTTGATAATCAAGGTGTCATCAGCAAAGTACTACCACTTATCTGTATCGTTGCAAAACATGAGCAGGTGATTAATGAAATAAAACAGAACAAGGAAAAAAGCGTAAACTGTATGAAATTTTGGTTTCTTTAGAAATTTGTATTGATTGTTTTTAGCATTTTGACTTATGCGCAGCACATGCGAAAAACACTGCCGGCAGTAGGTAAATGCTCATAAAAATTGAAAGAAGTATAGCAGCAAAATTATGGAGTGCTTTTCTTTGCAGGGTGTTTTTCAATCTCACGATAAAGCAAACTGTCAATTTATGTTCAGTTTTATTGCTCTTACAGTTGGAATGAGTATGTACGAGACATTACAGTGATTCTATCAAACGATGGCGGAAAAGATTAAACCACAGAGTTCCCATGAAAAAAGATTTTTTATCAAACTATGGCAAATTTTTTCTTCATAAAAATTCTCCAGTTCTTACATTAATCTATCCTTCCATTATCAACAGTTATCAATGAATTGATCGAGGTTCTCTGTGACTTTTTTAGGCCGAAGGTTACGCCTTGACATACAAGGAGATGGAGCTCTTGCTCAGCTTGTGCAGGAAAAGAAAGCGCCGTTTATGATCAGTTACCGTTCCGTACTTGAACACAATCTTCCTGGGTTTAGGTAAGAAGCCATTGGGGAGAAACTTTCCCGTAATGACAACATCGGTGAACAGTCGATGTGGTTAATATTTTGGAACTTAATTACTATACGGAACTTTAAAACGAAAAAATTCTGAGGAACCTTTTCCGTGCACCGCATATATTATCTATTGTATGAAAGGTGTTGTTTTCGCAATTTTTTTTAAATCCAGTACATGTTATGCTTCTTGTACTGGCCCTTGTTATCCAAAAGATAAATCGCTTCTTGTTTGTATACAAGGATAACAGCATACACTTTTAAACATCTGCCTTAGATTTTGTTTCCTCTTGGGATTTTTATTGGTTGTTTAACACTCATGTGAGTTTTAGTCTGAAAGGAACTGATGAAAAAGCAAACACCACACTTTTGCGATAACTTATAGTCCACCGCATAAAAATCAGACAATCCGATGGGTTATGTGTAGTGCGTCGTATCGCTGCAGAGGTCCATTACACAAAAAACAAACTGAAAAAGCTGCAACCTGTCACATGCAAACTCAGAACGCATACAGATTTGAAACAAAATGAATCCAGACTTTTTTCTGGCTGGGTCTGACATCTGCAAGTTCAATAATTACGATAGTGTCAAAAACGAAAACCCTCTTTGAAACGTTTGTGTGTTGCAGTGTCATAACTTATAGGGTTGCTGATTTTACTTGCGTGGCCGCGGGCTTTCTTGCCCAGGCAAGCAAGTTATTTGTTTGCGCAAGAAAAGGATATGGCCATTGCAGATATGGTTGTCAAAATCCTCAAACTATTTGATCAGCGGGCGAAAGGTTAAAGACTTTTTTGTGAAATTTTGCATATGGTACCATGTTCTCTGTTTCTCTCTGTGACACATCCGCGGTAACATGCTTTTACGCTGCAAGCCTTAAGTAACTAGTTTCTGCTAGGTCATATAAACCCAGAAGGTCTTTCACTCCGAAGTTCTCCTTGTTGTAAGAGTGCTGCAGAACATGAACAGCTGTAAGACACTTAAACTAACAGTTGCTTTAAAGACAGCGAAGTTGACTCATATTTTTTCTATTCAGATCTCAAACAACTAAGCCTGGTGACTATGATCCACATCACATTCGCACCCAAGTTGCTTTGAGGTACTTTAAGTCTGAAATATCGTTTCATTTTATGATTCTTTTGTTTTTATATAGGAAATGTTTCAGCGTAGCAGTGATGATATCAGACCAGCCTGATATATATCGGTTTTCCATGTTCTTGCTAACGTGTAAGTTCAGTCAAAAAGATATGTGATTTGGCAATAGGTCCAACATTTCGTCTGCACAGCAGTTACTGCAACTCTATATCATAATATCTAAAAGCAGCGCGTCTATACCCGAAACCCAAGTCATATTCTACCACTAAATGTACATTTGTAATAAATATGTGTGACATGATTTCGTCGAATTGATCTTTACCTCTGGCTATTTCCAAGTAAAATTCTTGCAGTTTTGTCAATGTTTTTCTTTTTTCAGACCGTCCGGAGGAAACGGTTTGAACAATATTTTTGGCAAAGACAGAAAAAACACAAAGAAAACTAAAGTTACAGGTTCAAACCGTTCTGTTTATGTCGTTAACGCACAAAAAATAAACAGTGCCAACAACAAAGTAATTCACTGACAAACATTTCTAGATTCGTGCAATTGGTGATCCATTCAATGGTTCTATTTTACTTCAGGTCCCTTGAAAAATTATAACCTGTCTAGACTTACATTCAAAATCTTTAGCGAGTAGAAAAAAGCATCCTTGTATACAAGATGTGACTTTTGCTCTACCTTGCTGCCGGTTTTAGTCAAGAAGCACCTAGGCATCCTGTTTATCAAGGAATGAGTAAAATCTGCTAATAACTATCCCATTTATTGAGCGTTGAAGGTGGTACAGAGATATAATGTAGCAAGAAACATTCTTTGCAGTGACGAGTTCATGTTTTAGCTAACATACAAGTGTGTTTGCACTACGATTTCTAGATAAAAAGACGAAAACAGATTCTGGAAGTAGCACACTCTCTACAGAAGCGTTGGTGGCAACCGTTGTTTGCTGTTCTATTGTGGCTCTACTGATCATAGTCATTATTGCGTGGAGGTAAGTTTTATGTCTATTTACATCGTTAATGTAGCGTGATAACCTAATTGTGCATTGATGCAATTGTAAGATAAAAAAGCTAAATTCATTCCTTAAACTTTCACGACAAGCTATTGGTTTAGGTGCTGTTGTGTAACCTACAAGCGAGATCACGACGCCGAGATTGAAGAAAAGGCGGAGGCAGTGCATCCACAGTATGAGGTAAGATACGGAAACAGAAAAACCTAGGAATTTAACTTTGTCAATTTTATTGCAGCGTTGACTTTATTGAATTTTATTTTCTCCTAAGCAGTGCGTGTTAGATTGTGCTTTATTCTCTGATTCATCACTGCTTACTGTGAGTGCAAACGATAAGAAATCAGAAGGTTTCAGCTATTTTAAATAAGTCAAATGCGAATTTCTTGCTAGAAGTCATACTGCTTCTTTGACCAAAGGATTTTCAAACACATCTTCGCATTTGTGTTAATGCAAATGTGTGTGTGTTTGAAAGAACACATGAGAGTCGACTGTTTTACGCTCTTTACATGGTTTGCCTGGGCAACACTGTTAGCTGGAATCGTCAAGACTGCAACAGGCAAAGCATGCAACGAGTGCAAAACACTTGGTCAGTTGGGACTGGTCTGTGTTTAAATGCTCAGACACAAATGTAGTTTTCCAAACAGTAATTTTCTTGATTCTGGTCCTAAGAAATAACAAATGGTCCTCAGGCATTGACGGCAAAACCAGCGACTGCTTTTCCAGAAATTGTTTGGATTACCGTTATCTTGAGTTACGTTTCAGCTAGTAACTATTCTCTGAATCGCTTGAATCTGTGATTGTGGTTTTTCGCTAATTTTCTCATGACAAGAGCGCTGCTTGTAAAAAACTACCAGGTTAAATTACTCAAAAAGGTTTGGTATATTCTCTTAGTTTTGTGTACATGATTTAATTCATTTTCCATTCGACTTGAGACACACCAAGATATTTAAAGTATTAACGTGTGAAAACGACGAGAAGCCGCAGCTACAGCCGGAGCCATGAAAAATAAGAGCTTCGGAGTCACATTCATGAAAACCAAGCGCTCCGGAGCTGAAGTGATGTTCATGAAAAGAGCTCTGGAGCCTGCGCTGTGTCATTTTTCCGACGGCTCCGCAGCCTTGAAATAATCCACACTGTAGCCGTGCACATACTGTAGATGATCCAGAGTAAAACTTCAACGGATAAATTGCTTTAGCAACAATCTCCAGCGATTATCATAGTAAAATAAAATTTGCAAGAAACTAACAAGTCATAACAGTAGGCTACTGAAGTTAACTCAATGGTCCATTGCNTTCCATTTGGTGGTTGAGTATTTTCGCCCCCTTTGTTTTTTTCGCCCCCTTGCATATCAAAATNGCCCCNAAGGGGACGATTTCGCCTACTTTGAGAAACACTGGTCTAAACCGTAAGAACACGTCCATTTTGATGANGGTCCACTTGACACAAAGATGGTCTAACCCAGCATGGTCCAAACACTAGCACGCGGGCCGCATGCGGCCCGCGAACGCTTTCTGCATGCCGTGTATTACATAAAGTCATAAATAAATTGAATTAGTCACACAGCCCTTGCAAGTCACACATCATTAAAGTGCAGGTCAATATGTAAGTATTTGGGGNTANCAATATCTTTTTACAATTTATGACGTTACAATAGCTAACCTCTAGGCTAGGCTAACGCTACAGTACTCTGTGACCACAAAGCATGCGTTTATTTTTTATCTTTTTTGCAAGCATAGACTGTAATTAATTTTCGAGTTAGATGAGAAGATGTGCATTGTGGAAGTAATATTTAATCAAGTAGGCTACAGAAATTTAAAAAACAATGAGTGTCAAAAGAGAAGTATCAGAGGAAAACAGAAAGTGCAATTCTAACTGGGTGGAAAGGTAGTTCTTCGCCAATAACAATGGTAAACCACTGTGTCTTGTGGGGTTGCAAGTAATATCCGTTCCCAAAAAGTTTTTATTTAAAGAGCACCAAACACGGGAAAACATANGGGAAATACCACGGATATTACAGGGAAGCAATTTNGAAATAATTGAAGAGTAACCAGACCCGCAACCAGGAGGTCTAACCGGGCAATTNCCATGGTTACGAGACTTTGCACTGAAGATGTGCTCCATGTTCGTAATTTGCGAAAGTGGTTTCTCAATTACAAAACGATTGAAAAGCGACACACGAAATAGAATGGCTGATGAAACCTGCATGCCTGCCTGCGTCTGCCGACTACGGAAATTAAAGCGGACATTGGCTTTATAACCAAAACCATGAAACTAAAATTAATTTTATTATTTTGTTGTTGTGTTGTGTATCTTTTTTCTAGCTGAACATCTCTATTTTAAGTCGCAAACAACCAAACAAAAAACTTACAAATTACCCTAAAATCAAAAATTCCCTTAGACGTTCAGCAAAATTAAGTCTATTAGAACGGCAAACGAGTCTTTTAATTGCAGTGGAGTTCCTCCTTTTGCGGCCCGGCAAATTTTTCCTCAGACTGTAATGTGGCCCTTCATGCTCGCAGTCTTGGACCACCCTGATCTAACCTTTTCAATAATCTTACTAGTATCTTTCTGATTCTCTCACAAGGATTTACAGCAAGAATTGAATAACCAGTTATAAAAGTAATCTATGACGGAAAACGCGAAGAAAGCCTTAGCTTTGCACGAATATCAAAAATAAGAAAATGTGATTTCCAGTTGTAGATGCGGAGTTTTGTGCTTGTGCCACCCTGGTTGCAAAAGAAAACGTTTAGTTAAATAATACACCAGTGCTTAGCTTAAAACTTAGTACAAGTTTTACAAATTCAGGAGAACACCTGCCAGTTTCTAAATGCACAGATTTAGACAACATACAGTTACTCATTGCTATTTTGAGACATGCCCAAAGAGATTAAGAAAAGTTGATTTTGGCTACTCTTGTTACAAACAGCTTAATC
>JGI24159J19872_10005280_pt1 | contig 16669 bp, 19 predicted proteins | sample Ectturendosymbi4_FD_19872 | JGI IMG/M metagenome (IMG submission 19872) | reverse complement strand
TGTCGGACAGAAGCAGTTAAACATCTTTCACGGTCTCTAGAAACTTGAAACATGCTAAAAATTATTTTATCGAAGCTAAAAATTTATAAACTAACAGAATCAGTGACACCACACCAAACTTCTGTTTCAACATCAACATGGCTATGTGTGGCCTACCATCTACCATGAAAAGCTCATCACACAAAACGCGACAAACATCACTTTTATTTTTGAAACCTCACCAAATACAAAACCTAAAGAGAAAAAAGTGGGGGGGACATGGCATATTATGTCCCCCCCGTCTGAAAAAGTGGGGGGACACGTCCCTCGTGTCCCCCACCAAATTGCGCCCATGATCAGTATCAGGTGTAGACAGTGTTGCTATTTTTGCTGATTTGCTGCTAAATCTAGCAGGATTTTTTCACTGTTAGCTGTAAAATTTTCAATCTAGCAGTTAGCTGTTTTTCTAGCAGGATTTTAAAGTCTGTTTGGCAGGCTTAGCAGGTAACAATTTGTTACTAACAAATTCCTGACCAAAATCATGTTTCAACAGTTTTTCGAGATGAAGACGCTTACACCTTCTTCATCAAAAAATACTTTATCTTCTTTATGACACTTTAAATTAGGAAACATCAATAGGCCTGGCATAACCACCTTTCAATCATTTGGAATTTGTACTATGACGCAACGAATCTGCTTCAAGCAGATAATTGTGTCAAAATAACAAGCAACTAGATGGCTTGGTGAAAGTTGAATGATTTGCTTCTGCGCGTANTGAGCGTTATATGACTATATTCCTTAAAAAGTTGTACAGGCTGAAGCTATGCTTAGTCTGTTTATCGCTGAGCGTTGTTCCACTGTATAAACGCATGTGAATAATTGAAAGAGATTGTTAAAAACTGTGTGTCATACAAAACATAGGTAAGATGATCTGACGTTAGTTGTGCAAACAGAAACAATTGCTTTTTTGTGTAATAAATCAAATTTTCCTCAGCCGTCCTTATTTTTTTGGTTTTATGTCGATGGTGGCCCTGGTTATAGCTAAATGGAGAGGTGGATGATGAGAAACATTGGAAGATATGGTAAGGACTTTGGTTTTAGATGCATTGAAACTGATGCTCCAGAGTCAACCCAAGATTGTAAAGTTTTCAAATCACTTGACAAAACGCTATGTAGATTGTAGGGGTATTTTGAGAAGTAAGATAGAACGGTCTCGTCAGCAAAGAGGGAAACAGAAAATTTCATATTTTTTGAAATGTCATTTACATACACCAGAAAAAGCAAGGGACCAAGAACGGAACCTTGTGGGACTCCACAATTGGTATGCAATATATCGGACTTGGCATTTGAAATTTGTACAAACTGGGATCTGCCTAGTAGGTAAGATTCCATTAAGTTAAAAAACGATCCGCTTGCACCTAACTGTTGCAGCTTAAAAAGGAGGCCGGAATGAACAACTTTGTCAAATGCTTTGGAAATATCCAGGAACACCACGCGTGATGAATAACCGTTGTCTTTGGCGTGGAGCAGTCTATGAGACACTTCAAGCAGATTAGAAGTAGTAGAGTGGTGCTTGCGGAAACCGGAATTGCGACTGAAAAGAAGACCGTTAGATTCGAAGTACGTGTACAAATGATTATACATTATTTTTTCGAAAACTTTGGAAACTGAAGGAAGTATAGCAATAGGTATATAGTTAGATATGTCATATGTCGGACCGGATTTGTGCAAAGGTATGACCGACGCAATTTTCCACGACCTTGGATACCGGTTGGTTGCAAGAATGAAGTTAAAAAGGAGACTAAATGGTGTAGCTGGCGACATGGAACATGACAAAGCAATTGGTTCTGTAAATTATCAAAACGTTTGGATTTTCTTGAATTCAGACCTGCTAAAACACGATAGACAGCAAATGGTTCGATAGTAAGTGGCGGTATACGCAGATTAGTGATGTAGTTGAAGGGTGGAAGCGGTTTAAAAAGAACTTCATCCGGAGCATTGGATATTGAAGCGAAATGGTTATTAAACAAATTGGCTTTAGAGACATTGTCGTAGCACACATCGTTGCCAGTTTTTAAAGCATTCGACGGTGATGCAGTGCCAAGAAGATCTTTAACAGTCTTCCAAACATCGGGTCGTGAGCTGGATACATACTGAAGTTTATCCATAATACGCAGTTTGTATTGTTGTTTCCTTTCTTTGATAGTACGTTGAATCGTATTTCGAAGCCTATTGAAGGAATATTTATAGACTAGGTTAAGTGTTTTGCGCCATTTGGTAAATAAACGTTGTTTTTGCGAATTAAACGTTTCAAATTTAAGGACAACCATGGTTTGCTTAATTGAGTAGGTGCATTGTGTGAGATTACTTTCTTTGTAGCAATGTACTGACGAGCGCATTGGTTAATTATGTCCGTTATATTCGCGAGAGCTAAATCGACATTTGGAGAATTTGCAACGATGTCTTCCCAGGGCACACATAAGAGAGCATCATTTACATTAGTGAAATCAGCGTTGGCGTAGTCCCATAACAATTTCGATGAAGGTGAAGAATTTTGAAGCAGACGGTTCAACGCAGTGAAAATTAGTGAATGATCGAGATTGTTTAAAGGTGGCAAAACATCTGAATCCAACACGAGAGAAATGTTGTCGAAGCTGCTGTTTGCACCTTGGATGTTTGGGAAGGACCCGTGCTGCTGGAAGGTACAGTAAACCTCGGTTAATCCGGATTCGATTTGACCGACGATTTTATCCGGTTTAGGCGAAGATCCGGATTAACCGAAGATGGCTGTTTCTAGCTTGACGTCATTTAAGTACTGAGATGTCGGTGAAAATCACTTGAATTAAACACATTTACGACTCAGCAGCAGACGTTCGCAAAAGCAAAGCGAATTTATTGATGTATTTACAATGGTAGGCGTACATCAGACTAGTAACCGCCATATCCAGGCAGTTATAAACAATCTTAAGTTCATAATTTTAATTATTTGGCTGCGAAGAAATCTGGGAGTTTGGACTGACGCAGAAATATCTGCGACTGGTCCATAAGTAGTCACTCTGCTCGGAACGCAATGTCCTACAGACATCTCACCGAGTACAATACACTCAGTGATAATGTTTCACACATGCACACTCAAAACTGATCAACAGACTGAAACCGTAGTACGGCGGCGTGCCTTGAGCGTTACGTTCAACGTGAATGCCATGCCCAAGTGTCACGCAATAATAGTCTCTACGATTAGGTGAACGTTGCGTGTGGTTGCGGCCGTTGTTATCATAATTCTAAACGTTCGTTGGTGATTGTGAGCATCCTAGTGTTGCGTCTGCAAGCTGCCGAATCTTTCCTAGATACCAGTCAGTGCACTCAAAGAACACAACAGCGTGGAAGTGCAGAAAAATCCGGATTACGAGATGCGAAAAGAGCAAATTTTATCCGGTATTGGCGAAGATCCTGATTAAAAAATCCGGACAAACCGAAGATTTTTATAAAGAAAAACGTTAGAAATCATTCGTACCACAAGTTTTATCCGGTTTTGGCGAAGATCCGGATTAACCGAGGTTTACTGTATGTGGTTTTCAGGAGCGTCACAAGGGGGAGAGAGGGCAGAATTCCCCGGGCGCCGAATGACTGCAAGGGGGACCGAAAATTCCCAAAAATGTCACAATTACTTTCATCAAAATAGTAACTTTGCTTCCGAAAGACCTCAGGTTCGAACATGGGGGCGCCATACTTCCTTCTTGCCCCAGGCGCCATCTAACCTCGTTACGCCCTTGGCGGGTTTGCTGTAGAGTTCGCAGCGCCCCGAAATTATAAAATACCTGCAGTCAACCACAATATAGGGTGAAAGTTTGGTATTCAAACAGCTGAAGCGAGGTGCGAGAAATTTAAGTCGCAAAAAGGTCTTGACAGTTCAAATATCAAAGATTTTTTTCTTAAAATGCACGTACGCATATGCACTTCTCTACCAATTTTCCTTTGCAATTCGGATGAACCCAGAAAGCTTCTGTTGACCGTATTAGAATTGATGCTGGCCAACCGCTACGGTTATCGGCGAACGTATGTATTCTGTATCCACTCGGGCGCATTATCCTGACGTAATAATGCTCAACTGAAGAGCTTATTGCTCTTCTAGGGTAACTGCAAGACAGATACGAGTATCGGACTGGACTTGAACTGGATTCGGACTATAACGAATTTTGTGTTTGATCTTGAGTGTAAATCGCTTCAAAATTTTAGGACCGCATTCGGACTGAGTTAATGGAAAAGAACTGCGGAAATTTTATTTTTGAAAAGCTGCATTTTGTTAATTTTTTGGACTTGACATTTAAACAATATTCTGGATTGTGGTTGGACTGAGTTTTAATAATTCTAGACTAGGTCTGGTTCGCGAAATACGACAGTCCGCTTATCTCTGCTGCATTGTCGCTCTTTTTCTCATAGGACCAAATGGCTTATCTTTTTTTGCGATACTTGCTGCCGATCGCAACAGATGGCGTGCCTCTATGAGTGACGGTTATTCATTCTCAGCTACAAACTACACAGAAAAAATGGAGAATCGCTGAGCCAATCGTCGTTAACGACGAGATGGGACATAGTAAACGGTTGATCATCAATGCGCTGAATTTTTGCAAATACACTATCAAATTCACTTACAAGCCTGTAGCCATTTTTATACCAATCTTTTGAAAATCGACAATCTGAAGCAAAAGCATCAACTAAATTTTGCAACTCATTTTTATTTTTCAGCAACGGCACAGGTGTGGTTGGTAAAAACAAGGTCAACACCGCAAAGATATCCGTTGACAAAAATCGAAGTACAATAATGTAGCTGGGCTTAATCCTGGACCCGTGTAACACAAACGGCGATCAAAATTTTTGGAATGTATCGCTTTGACATCTGGAGCGCATGAGACAGGTACCGGCTTGCAAAATGACTCTGTTCAAGGTTTGAAGCACGCTTACTACAACAGGGTTTCCAATTTCAACCTAGCTCAGATGACTCAGCAAATATTTGGGTTGCAATGTAAATTTACAAACCAGGTCTACAGTCGTCCAGCACAAAGGTGCTGTTAACCAGCGGTGAATTGCGACGCACGACAAAATATGGGCACATTTAGGGGGTGCATGACCACAAGCAATGCGCCTTAAACCAGGCCTGCACAGCATACGATCCGGGAGAGCTTTCTCAATTTCAGAAAATGTTACAAAAATCCGACTTCAGATAATTGTCGTTCCAGAATTTCTTCCGAACTGGAATAAAATTGACTTTTGCGGCCGGCGACATATTTATGTTGGTGGATTTGAGCTTTCAGAGTTGTACAGGCCTGCCCTTAAACCTTTCTGGCGCGTTAACGTATATTTGATGAAATTTTCGTGGGACTTACACACTTATAGATTTGAATCGCCATTTTCATGAATTCAATCTGGAAACAGGCACTTAGATGTTCAATTAACCTGCAGTGGTTGCAGCTAATGCTGCGCACAAGTGGCCTTGTTGGTTTGGTTATGAACTTTGCACATGGTGATTCAGTTTCGCCGTAGTAACGTTGGAATGCACCATTTTGTTCATCTTTCAGGAAATTCTACGACATTCAGATTTCACATTGTTGATTATGACCACGACATTTGCATGTACAGCAGTGCGTGAGATTTCGATGTGATAGAAAATACGTTGCTTCTGTCGTTTCTAAACAAGCGAACAAACGCCAATGCATGAAAACGTGTCAAAGACATTGTCCGGAATACGAGAGGAAATTTTAAAAACACGGCGTGCATTGATGTAGATTGCGCGCGTTGTTTTTCAAAACAAAATCGATCGTGCACAGCGCCTTGCAACGGCAACTTGAAGACATTTCCACCATTTTGCAACTCCTATCTCACTCACAGGACAGTTGAGGAAGACCGTCTTCCACGTACGTCGCCACTGAGGAAAGCTGGGTCGCCAATCCGTGGGCGGAAAGTCACCTTGCCACTTCGCAGCGCAAAAGCGACGCACCACCAGCAAGGAACGCAGATCGTTTTGTCGTTGATAACGCGTGCGAACGCTCAAGTGCGCTGGTCAGTCGCTGGACGAGCGCTTTCGCTCGTCCTTTAAAGTGTTTGCAAAACAGACTCTTGACGCGTTGCGGGCACACGCCTCACTGCCCGGTCTCCCTTTATCTGTCGACGAAGAAGTGCGACGTGCTTTAACCAACAGAAATCAGTGTCAACAAACAATCCCGTCTTGTTTCCAATCCCGTCTTGTTTCCAAGCTCGAGCGCCCATTGTTACGGAACCGGTTTTGTGTGACGACACAGCGGCCGAAAGCGCCATTCCAATCTGTAGGGCGCGCCTGCAAAGAAAAGCAACTTGCTGAGTTCGTTTAAATACGTTCTGGAGAAATGGGCAGTGAAGAGGTGCGACTCCACATCAAACAGAAAAGCCGGTCGCACCGCACCGAAATAAAACGACAGACAAAATGTTGCGGTCGCAGCCACTAATGTTTAGCAGTTTCGAACAAAAAAGCCCCGCGGCGGGTAACAACGCTAAGGATTCCCGGGCACGTCGAAAGAAAAACAATTCCGAACATGTCGAGAGTAAAAAACGCGCCCTCGCAAGCGGCCATTGTGAGGAGCGCAGGGCGCGCCATCACAAACAGAGAGGGCAAAGGTTTAATCAGACACGGAATAAGTTGTTCTGCGTGGAAAAAATGGTTTGGGTAGCTGAGGCTGGTGTTCGCAAAATTCGTATTTTCGTGCGAGTTTCAAAATATCAGACTGATGCATATGAAACCGGCAGACAATCGAAGTACAAAGTAATTAACGTCTTAAAAAAGAATGCAAAAAAAGACTGTATTTCCTTCAGTGGCACTAGAAAATGTTGGGGCACTGCAATAAGAAATGTTTGGTCCGGCGGTTGTAACGAAGAGTATAAACAATAAGGCCACGAAGAGGTTTAGTTTGAAACCTAATTCAATTAAAGGGCTTTTGGGTTGGATAACTACGGACAATGGTGTACCGCGTCATAAAATACGCGAACTAATATTTTGAAACCGAAGGTGAAACATGAGACGCGTTTCAAGCTTTCCTCGATAATTCAAACAACTTGATATCACAACAATCTCGAGAACGCTCTTGACGTAACTGTGATGAGACTCCCAAGCAATTAGTCAAGCGGCGCCTTACCTCCGACTCTGGGTGACTACAACGTGAAAACAGGTGGTGTTCGCGCGTTTCGGTGTAGAACAAAGCAGCACGGAAATCAAGATCGGCAAAAGAATAGAAAGCGATAACTCTGGGCGTAAGAACTGACGCAGGACGGGATAATAAGTCGCGGATTAATAAGCAGGGTGCAGCAGGACCGACGAAGCACCCAAATATTTAAATCCAAACCAACAAGATCGTGTTTGCTTCATTGATCTGATTTTGCGCAGTGGAGGTGGGGCGGAAGAGTCTAGATACTAGTGAACTGTAGGTCGTACCAGGTTAGCCTAGTAGAAAAAGTTAACGAAAAGTATAACAGAAACAGATTAAGACAGAAAAGAAGTCGACGACTTTAACGGAGGAAACGAGACAAGACGAATATTGTTACCTTGATGACAATAAATGGTTCCAAACAGCGATTAAGCAAGCTTTCACGTGACGGTCGCGGCTTGCATTTGTATAAGAATGAAAAGGTGCCTTCATTTAAATCGCCTAAATCTTTTATGGTTTTCAAAACCTCGAAGTTCTGTTCTATTCGCTTTCATAAAGTTTTAAACGTTTTTTTCCTTTTATTATTTCCAAACTGAATTCCCAGTAACCTTCAGACAACAGTACCAGATGCAACGCCGGTAATCAATTTTTCGCCATAACTTTGCAGTGCCCACAACCAGTAACACTCCTCGTAACGAACATGGCCGTAATATTTCGAACATGTCTGATTATAGCCAAGGTTTGCGCCAAGCAGCAGGACCATCTAGATTTGTTATTAAAACTGAACCGCAGGTTGTTGAGAACTCTTCAGTGTCGGTTGATAGGTAACAGAATTTCTTGCCTCTCGAGAAGGTTGATTGACGCAATCAAGAAACGAACAAGCGGAAAGAACCTTTAATAAAATGATTTACTTCAACGATCAGCAAGACAATTATTAAGGTATTTCGAAATTCTGAACAGCCCACACCAGCCTCATCCCTTGTTAACTGGTGCCAAGGGGCAGAAAGAGCGTCAGCAGAAAAAGATTAAACCAAACTTTTCATACACAGTTAAGCAACCTAGGGCCACCAGCTTCCATTAAGGATCACTTAGCACGCTGCTGTTACATTAGAAAATGAATAGAAGTGACACTAGCAAAGCAATGTGTTTAGATCACAACAAAAAAATAACAAATTCAAACGAAGACCTACTGTTTGCATAGTGCACGTTGTTGCTGATGGCCAAAAACTCATCGACACGCAACTTGCGAAAAGATTTGCGACACTAGGTGCCTTTGAGCAAACAACCTCCAGTTGAACGTTTTCTACCAGCAGCTAACATGCGACACAGTATCCAATGCCTATTAGCTTAGCATGGTTCGTGATGCGTCTCTCAACACAAGTCAAATAACAAGGGCAGTGCCGGGCATAAAGATTATGCTTTTAATGACTACTTACAGTGACAAGAAGGCAGGACGACAGAAGACTTACATTTTACCAGTATTCCCTACACCAGAGGGTTGCCTACGATCAGGGATGCACAACCTATGGCCTTCGATAAAGATGTATGGGTCCGTGCATATGCAAGTAAATATATACGTTATGGCGGCCGCGTATTAATAAAAACTCTTTAATTACAGTGTGAGGGCACTTCGTAAAAAGACGGCCAAATAAATGTGTGAAAGCAAGCTAGGCTGTGTGACTGTGGAAACAGAACAGAAGCAATTAAAGAAATATATCTTGAACTCTGTGACGGCCGTAATTCGTGAAAATAAACGTAATGCGGCTGGCAATGTAGCGAAAAGGTTGTGGTCCTGCCTACGATTGAGTGCTGGCGTTGTCAAAACTGACTATTTGTTACATGTAGTGTGACGACGGAAGGTCTATTCTGGACAACTGTGCTATAAGGAAATTAACGTAAGCTTGTCGCCTGCGTGAGTCTTTTCGTTTTGACGATCTGATGACACAAAACCGGTCGTGTGCTCCGGCGGACCGAGTTGACAAGGAAGTATTTGTGCAGATTATTCAATAACAATACTTGGTTATACAGTGGCGTTATCTTTGCAGGACTGAACATAGCTTATGGGATAAAACTTTTTATTGTGTTCAGCGGCACAGTCACGCCCGGCAACATTCTGTACAGCTTTAAAGCAAACGGTAACTTCTGCTGAAGCGTCCACAAATAGCCCGGTAAGTGGCTTTGTGTTTTTTGATGGGAAACGCCAGTGCGGGCGGACGCAGGAAAGGCTACGCCGCCCTTCTTAGGTTATCGAAAACCCTTTTTTGCTTTAACAGTGTTTTTTTACCTGTGTTGCTTCAAACTGAAAGCAGTGGCAAAAAGGAATGTCTTTTGAGCAAGATTTTTAACGGGCGTTACCTTTTTGCTTACATAATCACCGCTTTTATTCAAAATTGACATGCAAAAACCGCACGTAAGTTTTCCACATAGGTGGTTCAATAAAAGTTTAAATCCAACACTTTTGTTAGTAACTGTTGTGCTGTAGGTAGACGGTTAAAACACAACAAGCTCACTTCAAAGCCGACAATCAAAAGCATGAACAAATAAGCATGCAATTTTTCTTTCATATGAAATTTTAAGTAGGCACAGGGCACGTAACACACATGCAACTCGCAACACGACGAAAACGCGTTTCTTGCATTACCTTTGTTCGTTTAACCTGAGATATGGGGAGAAACTGTGCTGCAAATTATATTCACATTGAGAGCGCGCTGAAGTAAGCTCACCGCAAACAGTAGCCAGTATAAAACGACATGCTGCCACGGGTGATTGGTATCCACGAATTATTAATACCATGGAGCTATTAGGCATATAGTGCTCAGAAGCAGGATTAGTTCCACCAGAAGGCCAACTGCAGCTGAATATCACCACTCGGTTCATGTTGACTGTGCTAAGGACTTTATTATGTTGTTTGGGAGGTAGCACCGAGGTATCCCTTAACAGGATGAAACCCGTGATAGACAACAACCATCGCATACGAAACTGCAAAAGCGTTGACAGGCAGCGCACCAGAGCGGTGGTTAGTGCGAGTCTCTAAAGCGCTAAGTCCTTGAAATGCTTGCAGCGACCTTTTACCAAGGTTAACGACACGTGGTGTAACTACGAGAACGACTAATCTCCAAAAAGGATAAGTTGTCGCAGCGTAAGGTAGCGGTTACGACACTTTTTGCGGCAATACAATCGACATCACAGCCCAGTCCAGGAACATCAACGTGTTAGGAGGTAGTAGTTGAACAGAAGGTATTTAGATCGGGCCTACAAAAAGTTACGCTGCAAGGGAAATAACTTGTTCAACAGAGAAACAATTGAAGTCGTTGAAATAGAGTTAAGCAAGCGTGCTTTTCCAGCAATTGAACATTGTCATTTTTGTTTGAATACGCTTTTGTATGTGCCGTTTGTTATATGCGCTGCCCAAATACTAATCAGGCGTGTCCGTTTGTCTGCGAGAGCAGTGCGTATACATCACCATGGGAACCTGATGCATGCAAGCAGCGCCATTCAGGCACAAGAACATGTGTACAGTAGGTCAGCCAAGCGAATAAAGCTAGGGCAAAGACACAGATGCTCCAGGCATAGGAACGTACTCCGTTACTGCGCAATGTTTTGGTAGAATTATGCGGTAACGTGACTGAAAAGTGGCAACTTGACGCAGCAAAATTTGCCGTGAGAAATAACAAAAACACATTTGAAGCTGTAACGTTGATCGTATTTGTTGCAACTTGTTTTTCACGTGACCAGAAGTTTCTCACTGCATTATAAAAAGTTTATTGTAGAAAAATGTTTCCTGCTGCTTAGCTCCCTATGTACTGGTCATACTAATATTGATTTAGCGCAGTGGTTCCAAGTATCTAATTGCCATATGTTTCAAGCCCCATGACTTTAAAAAAGTCAATTGGACGGAACACTTCGCTGTTCAGAAACTATCCAAGTTTCAGAAAGTGTAAGGGCTCGTGCCCCCCTGGGAAGGCGTTTCCCCGGTTAAGAACAACTGCTATAGCGAAAAGCCAGCAACACACCATACTTTGGTTGTTGTGGTCGTTATTTTTGCGACAATACGATAGTTGGTCAAAGAAAAGAAATTCACTCAACATTCTTTCCAACAGGGCGAACTGCTAATATGAAATTCATGTAATTCAAAGTGCTTCTCAGCGCGATGAAATCTAAGATAATCTTTGCTGAACCTGAACAAACCACATCCTGCACAGAACCACAATTTATCGCTTGACAGGAGACAGTTTAACAGCAAAAAAATACTTAAATCCGGTTTAGAAGATTAAAATCGTTGATATGAATCGGGAAAATGTTGCCAGGGTTGAAGCTTGTGCTACAGAGTACTGTAGCGCAAGTGATGGATTGCTTGTAAGCTCTAAAGATAACAGCTCCAAGAGATTCGTGTGTATTTCGAGCACAAACAAACAAGCTAAAATATCACCATGCCTCATCAGTTTTCGGGTTCATCCACGAAACGTACTTGATGTCACAGGCCAATAGTTTTCCTGAAAAGCTTTCCAGAGTCACTTGACTCAAATCTGAACCTGACGAAGCAAAGGGCGCTGTCGATGAATGTCCAACAATCGCAGCTAGTGTGACGTCACAGTAACTTCATACGTGGCCATTGAACGAACTCGATATTTTGTATCATTGCACGTCAGCAGGGGGCAAGCAACCCGATAATAATAAGCGACGAAGGTGATTGCGGAACAAACGACCGAGGAAGCACAGCTGGCTGGTGTCGCGACCCGTTCATCAGCAGCGAGAGCGCGAGCAGGTGGATGAGTGGCGCGACGAAGGATTTTAAGCAGCTTTTCGCGGAAGCGAGCTCACGTCGAGGGCTACTCAAGTCAGGTTACGAATGCTGCGATACATTATCCGTCATTGTCCAAGGGGAATAGACAGGCAAGCTGGCCTTACAAGTACCTGCGTGGCAGTGACCGGCTGCACTGCGTGTTTAAATTGCAGTTTGTTTACGCCTGTCAGTGAAAAATCACAGAGAACCGCTTCGGAGCAATCAATTTGCTTGAATAAATAGAACTGCTGCTTCATCAATGAGAATTCCTGGCGCGATGGGAAAAGTGATGTTCGTAGGTTTAAAAACACATTGCATTCAACTCATTGGTTTGCTTTGTAAGCCACCTGCGTTGAAGCCAAATGCACATGACATATCTGAAACGCTAACAACAGAATGGTACAGACAGTCAGTTCAGGACAGGCAGTTGTACGCCAGCAGCGTAGCCAGTCCAAAAATTTTGTGGGGATGCGCAAATGTTTGGTTTCAGGCGAATAACAATATTTTGTTTGGGATACCGTCTCTCAAAGCACAAAATGACAAAATGTTCTAAAAATTTAAGGGGGTAATGGTCCCCTAGCCCCCCTGGCTACGCCTATGTTGTACACAGCATTGTATGAACTTACTACATTTATACAGATAAAAAAACAAGTCTAAGAGGACAGGGAACTAGATATTTTTGACAAGTTTCACGAAGACGTTTTTATAAATATCGACTGAACAAATAACAACAGTGCTCAAAATCCAAGCATAAGCAACCACAAGCTGTGACGACATTGGCAGAGTCTGGCATGTCCGGAAACGACCACTTTCCGTCGTACAGAGGCCCGCAGCAACCGCACATCAGACAACAACCACGAAGTGGTCATTCAACTCAAAGCAGGTAAGGGTATCGTTTGAATGAAGCAGTGGCGAGTGACCGCACAACCACACAGTTGAGCGCACGGACAAGAGAAGCATCGGGTTTGGACTGGGAGTTCAGTATATGATTCGAATGCCGAAAAAATGCGATCCATTCCGGAAGTTACCCGAAAAATTGCGATCCATTCCGGCAGTTTCCATCTGCGCGTTTCTACGCAGTGAAGAAAATAGTGGCAAAGCGAGTTTTAAGTTTTTTATCTCAACGCATGCTTTACCAACTTCAACTTGTAAACAGGACTTCGAATCAACCCTACGACGTAGCAGTCACCTGGGCTGAAGCGAGCAAATCAGATATCAACATACCTTGTAACTATGCACGCGATTTTTTGGGGGAATAACTGCAGATTATTCGCGACTGTCCGCCCGGTTTGAAACACGTCACGTTCTGCCGCCACGCTTTCCACCTATCACGTAGCTTCCCTGTGGCAACTGCACTTTCCCAAACATCTGTAATAATACTGACTGGGCTACTGGTATCTGTATCTGCGACTTTTTGTCGGAACGTGCTGTGGCTATGCATTTTTCTCCCTTTCTTGCAACCAATCTGCAAAGCTTGTATAGGTTCGACGGATAAACTATTGCCGTCGCTCGCACAAGAGCACTTAAGGCTAAATAAAAGGAACCGTGGATCTTATACTGGCGCAATGAAAAATTCACTAGTTCAAATATAATACCCATCATTCAATGCAGCACGTTGCGGGAACGAATTACTTCAATTTCACATAAAGAGTTTTGCAACCATTGGCGAAAATGATTAACAGCGAAGTTTTTTTACGCAGGTTTTCGCAGCAGGTTCGTGAACCACGCAACCAGCAAAGCCGGAGTGTTCAAGGACATATTTGAAGCTACTAGAGGAGCAAGGCGGCAACAACAAGCGATCTCCTTCACGAAGACGCATGCGTGGGAGGCAGGAAACACGACCATAGAAACCCATGCGGTCCGAAAATGCTACAATAGTAAAGTTAGCTTTTGCTGCGTCGATACAATTCGAACTGATCCGCTTCTGAACGTCATCCGTAGCAGACCGAACTTGCAAAGGAACAAACGCAAACGTCCGCGTTCGAAGGAAAAATGCCGGAGGGAGATAAGCTGGCGAAGTTAATAGTTCAGCGGAAGCGGCAAGAGCGGAAGAACGACCAGATGCGACTTCGCAAGAACAGAATCGCACTGGATCGCCTGAAAGTGCAGACGGCGCACGTCGACTGGCAAAAACGTACGTGATGTATCAGGTTCGCAACGCTAACCGAGATAAGAACGTAGAGCTGTTTTGTCGGGTGCTTGTTTTCAAGAGTTTTTTTTTTTCAAAATCGATAATTTTCAAATAAACCAGTGCAAGGGAACCCGTTGTAGCAAATGCCGAGAATACCGTACTTTGTGTCGCGTCAGGAGTTCGTGCGCACGAGTTCTTCGCGGAAGAGAACTTGTACATGAGGAAGCTTGAGCAGATCTACGAACGGCAACTGAACATTGAAGATAAGAGGAGGCAGGAGGAGGAAAAGATCGAAATGGAAAGGGAGGAATCGGAGCAACAGAGGTGGGTAAAGAGGTGTGACGCCTTATGGCGAATGTGCGGGTGAAGTGCGTGCCACTTAGGAAGTCTTCCCGCCACCTAAAGCTTTGTCCGGGCGTCGTTAATCGTGCTTGCGGTCTTACGCATTTGTTTGTACGTAATTTACGCGTTCCGCTACGTGCACCCACTGTACCACGCTGGTTTTCACACTCGATGAACACGCCTAGCAACTCATTGCCACAACATGGCGGGGCGGACCAAAGTTAAGTCCAGTGGGTGAATCGCAGGGAAGTTGTTTTTCCAAGAGGTAGCGGCAAACTAACCTTTTTTGTAGAATAGACACTTGCTCAGCTATACTGTTTAATTTACGGACGACCTGTCTTTTTTCAGTGACGTACCACTAATCCATTTCATGGCTAGCTCGTTTCAAGAAAGTTTTGAGCGTTGAAGCATAAGAACTATGCTCTTAACAACGTCGTTGCTGACGCAATGTTACGTAACAAACGCCAAGACAGATTCGCGTAAAGGGTGTTAAGCGACAATCCCGAAAATCTATTATTAGAACGTCTTTCGTAACACTCCGTTTTTCGTGTACCCAGCGTAGTGTCTCGAAAAACATCTTGTTTTATATTTCAAAACGTTTCCTAAGTTCCGCATTGCCCGAAGCGCAACACCTAATCGTGTTTGGCTTGACTGCATTCGAAAATCTGCTCCAATGGGATCGCTCTACGTCAAACTAGCCCATGAAAGTTGTCTCAACTACAACCGACAAAATCTTAATCCACAGCATACCAGTGTCACCGCACTACTTGCGAACAATTGCCAAACAATTGTTCACCTGCTTGACTGCTGATCGTGGAGAGCGTCCTGAAATGAGTTGCATGATTTGCTAACGAGTACAAATATTAACTTATGTTATGGACGTGACGAACTTCCTGTAAACAAACTGACGTTTCTATCCAGACAAACAAACGTGGTTGCAAACCAAGAGAGACAAGATCGTGAGAGAGCAAGGCATCTGCATGGGATGAAACAGGAAAGAACGAAGTCGTTCATGAGCAAAGCGCGAATGCTATCCAGCGGTTACCGCGACAACGACCCGCCGTTAGCATATTACAAAAGAAACGGTCTCGTGCCCCCCGACAGAATGGTAAGTGACAGGATCACTGAGCCTGCACCAGTTCCTCTCTTGGGGGACGGGCGTGAGAGGTTCGCAAGGGGGGCGCGGTTGAATAAGTTTAAGAAACCCTTGTTCTACAAGGGAGAGATGGTCGATGACAAAACCTTAAAAACGAGGTTTTTAAACTAACGTTCTGAACTCTTTGAGACGATCCAAGAATTCCAAAGTCCGTTTTAGCAACACAACACGTTATATATGCCGAGCCAAAACACAAAATGATGCAGAAACAAAAAACGCGTAACCTACCAGTTTTTGCCCTTTGCTTCAAGTGAGTTTCAATTAAAGGGCCATTAACAAGTGCAGATAGGAAAAAAGGGCGAACATTCAAAAAAGTTAAAGAAACGGTGGACTTTACCTTTTCCAACTTCTTCCTTTGAATCGTCAGAACGTCTAACGCATTGACTCGCACATTTAGCTTGCGCTTGGTCAATCCATAAAAGTTTATTTTGGAAGTTGGAGGAAGTTAGTGAACCCCATTCGTAAGTTTCGATTTTTATGCGTCATTCTCATTTGTCACTATTACCGACCGACAGTCATCCGCACTGACAACCATAAAAAATGTCAACGTTTGGTCTTAGATCGTAGACACCGGGTATGACTCGATTAAATTGATGGATGTTTAAAAGCGTGATTTAACTTGCTTAAGTTTGATGTTGCTATTTGGTAAAATGGTAGGATGTCGTATTTCAGAATATAATGCGTGTGATTACCCAATTAATAACGCAAAACAAGACGTTGCATTTCTGAAAACCTGGTACAGGTCACTCCCGAAATAAGCGCAAACGCACAAGCATCGTTCGGGGGAGGAATACGGCCACCACCCTCTTCCGAGCACCTTCACAAGTCAATCCGGACGCAAGAGACACTCTACGGTGTGACAGGTAAGGAGTTCACAAGTTATTTTCAAAGTCTTCAACTGAAAACCCTACAATAGTTGGGTCATCGCAAGTAGCACTGATAAGGGTGGACAGCTTTGCGTCAGCGTAGAACATGTGATAAAATTCGCTCCGAATGCATCAATTTACGTACGTTGGTTCCAAAGTCTTGCGTCAGTCCACGTCAGTGACGGATTAAAGGAAAAATTGCCACATGAAATTTTTGCTGATATTAACACTTGTGCGTTC
>JGI24159J19872_10005277_pt1 | contig 16673 bp, 18 predicted proteins | sample Ectturendosymbi4_FD_19872 | JGI IMG/M metagenome (IMG submission 19872) | reverse complement strand
CTGTCTCAGACGATCACGTGGTTTGCAACAGACCGTAACGTGCAGCGGAAAAAGTCTAGCATGCCAACTCTAGTTAGTTCGGGCGGTACAGTGAAATGGAGCAATTCAGTACAAAAGTTTACACCTCCCGATACCCGATCTCCCGATCCCTGATCTTCAATCATCCGTATAATAGTGGGCTTGACCCTCTCCTTGTACTATTTGCTTGATGAATTTATGAAAAAGGAAAACAAAAATATTTAGGTAGTTATCAGGGCCTCCAAGAGAAATCTTTTTAGGCGGAACAAAACCCATTTGGGGCCCCTAAGACTTGCAAAATTATTTTGAAATAAATAAAAATTGAGGCTAATTGACATGCATGAAGCTTCAGCAAGAAGTGCTCGTTTATTGATCATTTGAAATATTATGTCAAAACATACTGCTACAAGTAATGTGACAAAATTACCTGTTTTGAACATGACTTTTAAATGTTCATAGTAAAATCTTATCAAGGAAGAAACTAAAAAAATCAATTAACTATCATATAAGCGCTTTTCTGACTTCCTTATTCGCAAAATTTCTAATACCACTATCAAAATCAACTTGTCTGGCAATGTTAGACTCAATGCTTAATCTTGCTTGTCAACAATTCGAGTTTGTGAAATAGTAGACGGCAAATAATTTTTTGCAAGATCTTTCTTGTTGAAAGATCTTTCAGAAGATGCTACTGTAGCTGCTCAAGAATATTCTCAAGCTAATACAAACACTTGGAAATAATTTACAACATTTGTATTTTGTTAACAAATTTAGCAATTCAAAAGGTTTCGTTCTGGTTTTCCAAAGTTGCTTTTGTGTACAACTGGTAAATGTTGCTTTTTTTCTGCAAGATCTTCATTATCAAGGCCTGAAGGATATTGATGAGCTAACCTTTCTGCTTTTTTTATAGCTCACTTTCACACGTTGTGGGATATTTCCACAAAAATAAAATTTTCAGCCAACCTCTTAACAGCCTTAAACCGTACAGTTAATCCAGCAACAACATAATCGATCAAAACATAAAACACAGTTTTTCTAAAATAAGCGTCTTCTGGGGAATCACCTGTGTCATTCATTTCTGCCATATTGGATTCAGGTGTACTGTACTTGTGGTGAAATATGACTGCAACCTCACTGAGTAACTGTATGCTTGGAATGAGCTTTGTACCACCAGCACTGGACTGTCCCGGCTAAAACGGGACATATGGTATGCCTAAGCATAGGTATGGCGTTTAAAAGCAACCTGTACGCCGGTGGTACAAACTGCCACTTTCTAAAGAAATTCCGGTGCTGGTGATGCAAACACTAAACAACCGTATTCTAAATCAATCCCTACCAGTGATATAGTCGAGACCGTAACTTTCGAGACCGAGACTTCATTTATAAATTCCGAGATCAAAAGTCTAGACTTGAAATTCGAGACCGAGTCTCTGGACTTGAAAATGTATGGATTTTGCCAAAATGTTTTCAAAAATGTCAGCTGAATTTTTTCAAATTTACACCATTTATCCGACCTGTTTTGGTTGTTTTCTGCTTGCAAATACAACAAGACCTGCAACCTTCGAGATCGAGAGCGAGACGAGACCTGAAACCTTCGAGACCGAGACTCGCAAAAATGGTTCAGTAAAATTTCTTGATCCCAAGACCAGGTCTCGAGACTCCATCACTAATCCCTACGCTGGTGGTACTGGCCCCGATGACCAGCCCTCATTCTCGATATATTGAGTCAATGCGACTGGGACAACTGCAGTTGGTAAATTGTGACGTTATTTTAAGATCAGCATGTGGGCGAAACAAACTTTCTTTTTCATTGAATGGCTGTAAAGTTAGGCTTACCATACGTTTCGTTTTAGCTGGGACACTCCCGGTTTAAGCCTTTGTCCCGGCGTCCCGGCCAGTCAAACAAAAAGTCCCGGTTAGGCTTTCAGTCAGCCAGCATAGCCCTACACGAATGTTAGCATGCTGTGATTGAACTGTTTAGGCAACTTGCGGAAGAGTGATATGTGATCTTCTTTTTTCTTCTTTCGTTGTGTTAGATGTAAAGGTAATTGTTATAAAGGTAATTGGCTCGTTGTTCTGAGGCGTCCCGGTTTCCAATCACAAAAATATGGTATGCCTGTGTAAAGGGAATGTTATGCGTGTGAGACAATAGCATGTCACTCTAGTGTACCAATATATTGTACAGAAGTCTCACAATTGGTTCGTAGAAAGAGAGATGTCATGCTGTACGTCATAACCAGGCCCGGAACCAGCTTGTGACACCAGGGGTGGCGAAGAGTTTTCTGAGAGGGGCTCAATTTTTTAAACTATGTCTTATAGTTTTCAAGTATGCTCAACACATCTTTCCAGGGGGCGAAAAATTTTGTAGGGAGGGCGAACCCCCCTGGTTACGGGCCTGGTCATAACAGGCCACGCCTACGTGGAAAACGTGATACTGTTTAGTCTTTATAAAATCCTTGTTAGGAGTTGCAGCACCCCCACGAATCATAGTCACGAGCTGCTACTGCTCAAAGGGTAGAAGTATTGCTACTTTGATAAACGTAGTTTTACATAACAATTAAAGTTGCAACTTCCACAAAATTGCCTAATGTTTTAGTTGAGGCCATTAGTGATTAATAGTTTTCTTTACTTCAACTAAATGTTGTTACCTATTCGTTTGTGATCATTTTGGATGGTGGGCGAGTTGAAAAACAAAAGTTTATAGATTTTTCATGCTCAGTGGTCGGCCATCTATTTGCTGAAAATGTCTTATTTTGCCTTCCAATCATTGCCTCATTTGTTGTTTGCGTATGTGTAGTCAGGGCAACCGGAAAAAAACTCAAGGTCGGTGTTCAATAGTTTGTCTTCACACTTCTCAAGACAACACTTAATAATTTCTTGCACTGTAGGCCTGCTGTCCATTGAAAGGTATTTGAAGATGGTGTAAAATAACAAGTGGGCGATACGCTCACGTTCCAGCGGTAAATCATTGTTTTGTTTGCCTCCACTGTTGCAAATTCAACGTCTGCTTCGATGATTGCGTTACTTAAATAAACTAAGCTGAAAGATGGGTTTATTCAACAGTTTCAGTGTTATCACCGTGAAAGAAAGCTTTGACCTATGAAAAATTCGTGAAACCCTGCTACGATTCTATTGATCTTGTGGTAGGCAGTGCATATAACGCTTTTAATTTTAAAGTGTGGTACGCCTGTTTTTCAGGTTCGGTCCCGGGTATGCTCAACGAAATGCAAACCTAGGCTAATGTCGCTGGGGTTAATCGTTTTTGCTGTCTTCTTCGTGATTTGTTTTGTCAATCTCAATGGATACCTTCGTTTGGAAAATCCTGCTTGGTACGTTTATCAGTGAAATCTTTTTTGGTGTTGTAATGAACATTTTGTGTCCCGACCACATTGCAACGGGTCATTACAACCGAGTTTTTAAGACCATGTTGCTACAGGGCAGTAGATGATGTCGACTTGAGGTAGGTTCGGGTAAGGAGTACGAGAACGATGTCGCTGTAATACAGATTAAATTTTTCTCAAGTAGCTAGCCCCCACGATGGTGAATGATTTGAATCCATCAGCAAACCTTTTCAGGAATTTGTTTTCACGTAACACTATGCATCTCCAGTCTTACAATTTGATTGAAATAGAATCTGAATGAGATTGTCATAAGATTCTATTTGAACAAGATTTCGAAATTTATTTGGGCAATTTTCTTGTTCGACTTATGCCAGTGTTATGTTCAAACTAACCTTATGATCTCGAAACACTCTCATAGTCAAACTATATCAGTATAACGTATTGGAAGCAAACCAAATAGAAGCAGATGTGGTCAAATACTTTAGACTAGAGTATCAACTGATCATAATCTGAAACGGGCTATTCATGCTCAATATTTAATAAAAATTTACAATTGGCAGTTGCACGCTTTCCCAACTCGAAGCCTTGTTTTGTACCCACAGTCACTGTGAACAGTAGCCTATACTTACAAATAATTCACAATCATATGATACTGCCTGCATACCTGGACAAATTTTATTGCATAGGTTTTGCTAATTTGCTTCAAATTATTAATAGGGCCTTAGGACATGTCAACAAAATACCCAACACGGAGCATCTTACACTATTCTGCAAAATCTCGGAACATAAAGAAATTGCATTCTATTTGAATAAGAGCTGATGATGCCTACAGATTCTACTTGAATAAGAGCTGATGATGTCTACATTGTAGGCGAAATAGATACTTTGCAAGATCTTAGCGTCTGATTCTTTGCTGAGAAAGTATTTTTTCCAGAGACAGCGTAAAGAAATTGCACTTCTTTATCCTGGGAAAGCGTGTGTTTAAAACAATCAACAATATAAATCCAAATAATTCAAATCACGATTACTGTTACAATTTCTCATAAACATTTCAATTTTGTTGTTCAACAATTGCAAAGCACTATTGAAATTCCGTTTTCCAACTCAACCAAAAACAAACTTTTATAGGCGTCCAAAGGTATGGAACAGCATATATGCCGCGACCGAATGCAACACCTTGTTTTCACCGTATCTGTCGCCCAGAAAATCATGCCTTTATTACTTAACTACAAATGTGAAAACTTGACTGCGTGCGTTCTCAATTTTATTCTTGGTAAATATTTTTGTCAAATTCACACTCGTATCGTCCGTGTTTGAACCCTACTTCTATCTGCCTGATTGACCAGTAGAATTAACAGTCGTTTCGCCTGTCATGCTTTCTGTCCTCAAATGGAAATACTCGTAAACATCTGAACCGGATCTGTAGCCAAAACCGACCACCTAGCCGCTTATGGATACGCATAAAAGTGTTTTTGTAGGTGTTCATAAATGCTTTGCGACGAATAAATAACTTGCTGACATTGGAAGATTCTTTTTCAGGTCAATTTGCATCGACTATTCCAAAAACGCATCGGCCAAAAGCAGTAAGCAATTTTTCTGCGATATTTGTTACCTTCTTCCTTGACGGTTGCGTATTCGCAGCGACTTTCCAACAATTCGACGTACGAAAATTTTTATTGTTTATTTGTTTCGGAGTCAAACTCCAACACTAGGAAAAACCATCACACATTACAAGGACAGTGGAGGCGTTGGTGCGTATATGCTCAAGCAATACTGCATGTAAAAGAACAAGCTCAGAAACAAACCTGCCTGCAATTGGAACAATCTCGCCATGATGGAATATTACTACGTATTTGATTAAAAATGAAGATTTGTAATTGCATAGTCGGCCTTTGCTTTCATGCTGTTACAATTTACTTTACTAAGATTGATAAATGTTAGAGGCAGCAAGTTTTCTCCAATGAAGCGAACTTTTCGGATTTTACAAGGGCATGGCAGTGTTGGAAACGTGAGTTAAAAGCTATTTAGGCAAAATGACCAATATCACGACTGCAGAGAAAGGGGTCGTACCCACCGACTTACTTCATTCATGTGTATATGTACGTTGGCTAGCCTATGCAGGTAGTCTTCTTGTACCTTGTACTGCATAGAAGCAAGATAACTTTGGCGCTTACGACCAAGATTACACATTTGCGCAGCCTGCTGTTCAGACAGCAAGATAGAGTTAATAGTGTAGTTCGACGAGTTTATTTACCAATCACTGCTAAGCTTGTCCCAACAGAGTAGTACAGATAGTGGATTATGGATGTCAACCATATCGAAATAACGTAGGCCTTAGTCTATATTTGTTAACATTTATAGCCTAATTGAGATACAAAATGTTATTAATCTAAACATGTGCAATGCACCAGCAGAATAAAAAGTCTAGACATCAGAAAGGTTTACGAATGCATATCTCGGCCAGTTAAAATCACGATGCGCATGCTTTTTAAGCAAAATTTACTTAAGCTCATGGTTAAGTTTATCAATTTGCGCTAATAATAGAAAAGGTTCATCGCGGCGCATTGCTTTGACCGGTCTGAGATTTGTTCCTTCGGTAACAGTGTTTTCATAACTGAACGATAGACTTGATTCTGATTTCCTGCAAATATTTGTTAATTATTGCGTTTCATTACCATACCTCTAATCGTCGTTAACAATGATTGACAATGATTAAGATTGACAATGGTTATGACCCAATTACTTTTGTTAAGCTGGTTCAAAATTTTTAGTTGCAAACTACAAGCCTATCATGGGTATGTGCGGGAAAATGTTTAATAATTTTACAATTAATTCGCACTATTTGCAAATGCAGTGTTGTGAATTAAAAATCTAAATTTTCAGAACGCCTCATAGGTTTCAAGTGCTGTGGAGCATAACACAACGCTGTAATCTCATCACTGGCTGTGCGATTGACAAGATTAACCAACGCACAAAGTAACACTGTAACCTCAGAAGGGACAATGAAACTTGCACAAAGAACGAGGATTCGATAGGCAATAGTTATACATTGATACAAAGGGCAAGTGGTGGGCAGCGATACTGGTCAGTACACCAAAAGCAACAAAAAAGAAGAACAGATAATATCAGATGAAATTTGCACACAAGCCAATATGCTGGCAACATTTCCTCTGACCACAACCAGGGCCAGGCGATGGTGACGCCACGGGCGCTTCCTGGGCTGGCCAGACATATCAACTAGTTACTTTGCAAGGGCACTCAAAAAAGGGGCGGTTGACTTGCCATACACAGCAGTGGTCTCAATTGCAACTGGTTTAAAGTGGTTATTGCTTTGGAGGTCATGGTATTTTTGGCATTTCGCAGCCTCAGCTATTGTTGCTGCAAAGCCTGCCTGTCTGGCACATTTTCAGAATGTCTACCCCTCTGCACATACATGAAGCCCCCAATTGAAGATTTCTGGAGACGGTTCTGCCAGAAGTGTGTCTGCAAGTGGAACTAAAAATAGTGAAATAAGAAAAAAATAGGATATTTTGTTGGGAAGGCCATTCGGCTTGGAGATGTGCCATAACGTCGACATCTTTTTAGAAGCGGCCATTACAGGGTCCCTGTAAGCATTTTGTGGGGGTAGAGGTGGGCTGCTACGGCACTGTTGACATATGTACGTAATTTTTACTATGGCTGGTTCAACTGGTGAACAGCAGTGGTCTATTGAAAAAGCTGGATGGTTCTAACTGGGTAACCTGGAAATTCCAGATGCACTATTTATTGTTAGCAAAGGAATAGTGGAGCCATATTGACGGTTTCGCTGCTGAGCCTAGCCCTTGTGCAATTCCGGTTGATTGCGCAAAAGGCCCTGCCAGTTATTGTGTTAGCGATTAAGCCCTCTTAGCTCCATTTGGCAACGTCATGAGAGACGTCATGAAGCGCTTGTTCGGCATTGACAGAACTTTTGAACGAAATACTTTCGCAAATAAACTGTTTCTCACAAAAAAAGTTTTTTCGTTTGGAAATGGAGGGGGGCACGACTGTAGAAGCGCGTATAGCACAAATGAAGAAATTTACAGATCAGTTAGCTGTACTCGGTGCTCAAGTGGGTGAGGAAGACAAGTTGTTACACTGCTTGGTAATTTGCCGCAGACGTATTCGACGCTGGTAACTGTCTTGACGTGGGGTGATGAACTGACTGTAGGTTATGTGCAACAAGCTTTAATGCACGAGGAACAAAGCCAGACATGACCAAAAACGTTTCAGCTGACGGGTAATTGTCTAGTCACATGTTGTGCTTGCATGGCGCATTTCACTGTGGCTAAATTGTGGCTTTGTCTCAATTGTGGCTTCTTTCCGGCTTAGTCATTGTGGCCTGATTGTGGCTTTTACTTGATTGTGGCCCTGTTTGTGAGGTAGTCCAGAAATTGCTAGCCACAACGGATTGTGGCCGATGTGCACGTGGATGCGAAGTTGTGGCCAATGGTAACCATATATTTCGGATGGCCACAATCGAAAAAACCACAATTGCTAAGTGCCATCTTCGCAAAAAGTTGACATTACGTGTCGTACTATTGAGGCTGCTTACTGGCTCTGACTGGGGTGCTGGAGCAACGATGTTGAGAACCCACAAAACTCCGCACTTTCATCCCCGACACCGGCACCCACCCACACGGAGTGACCCTCCCAAGAAGAGCCTGGGTCCGGTTTAAGCGCCTCCGCACCGGTGTCGGGCGTTTCTGCTCCTGGTTGCGCAAATGGGGTATGGCTCTCTCTGCGACCTGTGAGTGTGACGCAGAAGAATAAAGCGTCGACCATGTCATCCTCCAATGTCCAATCCATCGACCTTCCCATGGACTGCACGGCCTGACGGTTTTGGATGATGAGACAATTCAATGGCAGCTCAACATATGCTCCGAGATCTAGTGCGGCCAAGCAGTGGATAGTAACAACTGGCTCAAACGACGAAGAAGCTGAGTGCCTTGTAAACACAGTTATAGAGTCCGTCGTGGTTGGGAAGTAGAAGTAGCAAAAGTGTTACTGGGGTGGTGCAGATGATCACTTTAAAAGATATGTGGATATGAAGAGTCACGAAGCTGAAGCTGTACCTGGTAATGGCTCTGACGCTGAAAGTGATGAAGTTTTTTCTGCATCAAGCGGCTTAATTTGCACATCTGAAATGTCTGAGTGGTTGGTAAATTCCGGTACGTCTCGGCACATGACATGTGATAAACCACTTCTATTCGCTTACAAAACATTTGCAAACCAGAAATTGTAAACCTTGGCATCGGCAGAACAGTTGGAAGCTTTGGGCTTCAGTGTTGTTAGACTGGATCTGTGTTTTGATCGTATGAAGTCGAAGAGAGCTACTGAAGCGTGTGCAACCCAGTTGTGTTCGCGCACCTTCAGTGTGGGCTTGAACCCAGAAACCTCGATGGCAATAACTTCAGCAGTCACTGCCTTCAGCGCGCCAGAGGTTTCGGCCAAAGAGAGCTCTCGCTTCCATATGCATGGAAGTCACTTTTAAGTGTCGCTTGCTTGGTCTTTCCCTGCTCCTTCCTTTGACCGACTATGTTTACATGTAGCAGTCGCGCTAGCGTGACTGCTACACTACTCTGTGTGGTGTGTTGTACGTTCCGAAGTTGAAGTGTAATTTCTTTTAGGTGAGAGCACTTGCAAAACAAAAGTTGTGACATTTGATAAGCATCCTACAAGATTTATAATAAACATTATGGACAGTGATGTTGTCGAGACCGTAACCTCCGAGACCTCGACCTCGAATTTTGAGACGAGACCGAGACCAAGACTTCGTCATAAAAGCCGAGACGGAGACCTGGAAGTTCGAGACCGAGACGGAGAGCTCACATTTCTCTGATGGTAATTAAAGCTAACTCCTTGAATAATGCTGCAACAAATATCTGGCACATTGCCAAAACCAAGATAATAAAATCATCCGAAAATTGCGCAAATGGCCAAATACTGCAAACGTTCATTTTCACTTTCCTCTTAGGAATATGCAAACTCAAACCTGTGGTCTTATATACAAATTCCATGAAGAAATGCATTAACATTGAAAATGTTGGCAACGTTTAGAGCAGGGTTTCTTAACCTGTGTTGCAAGCACCCCCAGGGGGTGCTGAAATCAATTTCAAGGGGTGCTGGGAAAGGTCACGTATGTGGCGGTCAAAGGTAAAAGGAATACGTTTGGACAAAGGTTTTAGCCAATGGTAGGGGGTGCTGGACTGCTTAGGCGTGACCAAAAGGTGTACTGAGAAAAGGTTNAGAAACGCTGGTTTAGAGGGTCTACGCATTTTTCACTCGAAAAATGTCGGTGAACCAANTGAATATTCGAGGTGTTTGCCGTTGGCATGCTTCATTAAATTTGTTTTGACACAGAAAAATTGTAATTGCTTTGTTCGTTACAAAACAACACCAACCCTTCTGTGCAAGGACAGGAGGTGATGTCCTGATGAAGCTCCCATATTCTGGTCTCCTACCTAGTATTGAAGTAGGCCTATGTTATTTGAGAAAGTGGAGAAGAGGCGAATCATTACTTTTTATTTCAAAACAAGAACAGTCGTTGTGGGCGAGTGTAGGGCATCCCCAGCAGCACTAGTCAAAACAGCACAGTAAAGTGGTAACTCCACAGGAATAGTTTGTAGTTTGTTTTCCATTATTCAATTTTTTGCCATGGTGTTTCGTCGTTTATATCATTTGCCAATGAAGTAACAAACTTTTAAAGTGTTTTACTATCTACCAATTAGGCTACCTGTTTCACTACATTCTTTTTATTTTAATACTGGGCAGCTGCACTGACACCCAAATTTCTTCGCCACGTATTTCGTGTATTATAGCTAACAAAGCTTTGCCATTTTTTGTGACGTTACCTACACCTTTCCTAATTACTTTTTTCCACATACGACAAGTATTTGATTAAGAATTCTCGAAATATTTATAATTAAGTGGTGATAATTTCGAGATTTTAAAAAACGAAAGCACTCCTTTGAGTTTTAAAAAGCAAAATTGTAACTAATTCTTCATCCGTCCAAACTTGCTCACTCTGTCCAAAACCAGTTTTAAAGATTTTGCTCGTGATTTTTCTGTTGACGCAAAGAAAATAATATTTAGACCTATTAGAGTAATAGACTTTCTTGGCACAAATTTGGTTTACTCTTTGAACCAGCAAGTTAATATCACACCGCATGCTCTACTGCAGTGGCGTAGCGATGTTAACTGTCGCCCGAGGCCGACCATAAAAATGTTTCCACTTTCCACTCCTCGTTTTGCTTACAACAATATAAAATGAGAGAAAATCATGTATCATGCTTATTATAACAATAATGAATAATAAAGTATCTTGAACACCACAATCAAATACTNACAAACTCAAAGGGGTNTTGTTTTTAATTCTCGATTATGGATCTTGCTTTCTCTGCTTGTTAGCCACCCTTCTGGTCATTATTTTCCTATTTTTTCGGCCTTCTTTACATATGCATGTATGTATGGCTAAATAACTAGCATAGCTGGCACATGCTAGGCTGTGGTTCAGCGGGAAAGTTTTATTTTTTGTCACGACTTGTGAATCAGTTGGCACCGTGGATTCGATGTGTTTTCCATGGCAACAAAAAAGTGCACAGGGCTAATGAACCCTGAAGAAACTTCGGTTTGCTTTATTGTCTTGCTTAGAGCAAGGTGCTCCTAGTTTTTCAGTTTCTTTTCGACTGCGGTAGATCTTTTGCAAGTAATCATCAGTGCCGTCGCCACGGGGGGCTTTGGTGGGCTAAGACCCCCAAACGAAGTTTCAAGCCCCCCCAAATTGAAATATGAAACACTATGAATCAGTGGAATTTTTGTCAAATTTGAATATCAAGCCCCCCATGCACGAACGTAAAGCCCCCGCACAAACGTAAAGGCCCCCCATTCGACGACTTTCTGGCGACGGTTCTGGTAATCATTGCCTTTGTATTGAAGATTTTTTCTTTCTCTGATAAAAAGAAAATATTAGATGTTTGCGACAGGCATATTTTGGATGCAGCATGCTGTAGCAGAATGAGCGAAGTCCGGGATTACCGGCGTAGTTGACTAGCAGTGAAATGGTGTAGCGGCTTCTCGCTGATTTTATGGCTCTGTTTACCGTATAATTTGCTATTTTTTTATTGTCAAGTTGTTATACTGTATTTTAAAGTTTTTCATACTTTCTATATTTTTACGTTAAACTGATATTCACAACTGTTCAAAATATCCGTTTCTGCTGCCACACTTAGAGTTTTCGCAACACTGCATGTCGGTTAGAAAACGCAGAAAGGCCGTAAAGCCTATAGCAGTACGTCAAAGTAACTGATCAGAAATGACGCATTGTTTGCTCTCTGTATCAAAATCTTATGAGCAAAACTTTTCCTCAAGAGAGTTCCGAGGCATTTTTGAACTTAAAAAGTCTGCATTACGCATTACACAGCAAAAAAAAACTTCACCAGCGTGTTTTAACAGAGTGCTTTGAACAGCACTTCGAAAAAAGACATGGTTTTATCTGGCTTCTCAAAAACCTTTTGGCACTCTCCCACCTCTTTTGAATAAGCCTATGGGTTTCATAACAAAACTCCTGGAAAAACAGTTCAAAGACAGTCCTTAGCATAGTACTCCCAACCTGTCGTTGTAGAGATTACGCGTTGCGATTTCATTGGTACATGCACATTTTTTATTGAATTCAGTATACATTTCAAACGTGGTAGAGGGCAAATAGTTTTCTTCATCTCGCAAATAACATAACAACAAAGAAAGCTTAGCCACTGACCTCTTTGAACGGCTAAATTTTGAACAATCATTTTTTAATTAAACGTTTTTGAAGAACTTGCAAAACTTCATAAAAAATAACATATGCAAAGTCTGGAGACAAAAAGCTCGAGACCGAGACCGAAATCCTTCGAGACCGAGACGAGACCTGAGACCTTCGAGCTCCAAAAACCGGGTCTCGAGACCAAGTCTCGAGACTCTATCACTGATTATGGAGTAGGTGAAATTGTGGGAAACACACATCGCGTGTACTGTAACACCTATACCACAATGGGGNGGGTTTGATGGCTGTTGAAAATTCCGACTTTAACCTGTGCCTAAATGGTCAANAGGCAAAGAAGCCAGCAGGAAAAAAACTTTAAATATAAAATTTTCGATCAATGCAAATGTGCCCTTCTGTGAGGACTGTGTTGAGGGAAAGTTTTAAAAACCTTAAGTCGGTGAGTAAGATCTAACCATCAAGAAAGCTCCAGATGGTTCATACTAATGTTTGCCGACCGGTGCAAAATGAGTCTTTAGGTGAGCAAAAGTATTTCGTGACTTTTATCGATGAGTTTTTCGATGTTGTAAAGTTTATTTTATGCATCAGAAATCCGAAGTTGTTAAGTTTAAACAGTTCGAAACAATTCTGACCAATGCCAGTGACTGTAAAAATGCTAAAATATGGCCTGGTAACGGTGAAGGGTACATCTCGCATGTACATAAACAATGCATGAGGGAAAGGGGCATTCACAACGAGTTAAGTGTAGCTCATTGCCATCAGCACAATGGGGTTGCAGAAGGTCCAACCGCACGCTTGTTGAATGCGCACGAACTATGATTGCTCATGCTGGTGTGGCAAAACCATTTTGGGTAGAAACTATTGCAGCTGCTGCATATCTTCGAAACAGAGTTCCAAACTCTGCGACATAAGGCAACTTGCCCGTGCGAGAAATGCAGTATGGCAAAAACCAAAAGGTCCAGCATCTAAGAGTGGTTGTATGGTTTACGCTCATGTTCCGCATCCCGAAAGGCAGTGAACGTTTTTCCTACATTTAATAGTCCCAGTTTTATTTGTCACAGCATGTGCTCGTGACGTCATTAAGTTTAGTTAAGATGTTTTGATTTCCGAGTAGGCTATGTGTTGTGATTTAATCATTTAATCTTGAGTTTGTTTGCTTTCTATGCTCTTACTTTAGCTTTTCAACTTTCCTTCACCCGCAAGCTTTGCTTGCAAATTTCAGGTCTGAGGATGCGTAATTTTACGTGAAATCGTTTTCCTATTGAAATTTTGACGATAGATTCCTTGTTTACCCCTATTATGATTCGAAGGAACTTAGAAAGGAAAGACACAGGGGTGTGCATGTCGGCGCGTACAGGCTCCACACGCTGGTCGTACAATATCTGCAGGTCGCACAAGAGTTCAATTCGTAATCTCCTCTTCACTGCGCAGCAGCGCAGAAGTAACGCACGTCATGACTGACAGAGAGCGTGGAGGACTGAAATTGATAATGTTGTAGACAGAACGGACAATCCTTCTGTTTGAGCCGAAAGGGCTTCTTGCCAGGAGCACACGTGAAAAATTTATACGTTGGTGATGTGCTTCAACTTCTTGCCAACTTTTGCAGGATGTGTGTGCAATAAATGTTCGACGCTTTTTATTTGCATGTATTTTGAATTGTGGATGCCCAATAATTTTCTTTACCGTGTCCGCGTTGCCCTGTGTAGGACCTGTCATATCGCGCTGTGTTGCAAATGGCGGACTTTTGAGTACATTTTTCTAAAATCTGAGCAATCGTGAAGTTCAGTTCTTTTTAGTTTGTATCTTGACACGCGGGGTGTGTGGGTGGTAGGAAACCATTCACATTTGAAATATTCTTTTTTGTTTGATTCTCAATTAAGTGGGAGTGTTGGTGTAATAATTGACATTTTGTCTGTGCCGTGTAATTTGGTTCACCAGTGTCGCAATCACATGGTTTTGTTTAAAAACTGGTAAGAGTAGCGAACGTTTTCGCTTCAGGGTACACGTCGCGCACGTTAATTGTCCTGCCCTACACTTGTGTTACTTTATCTTTCGCCTCTCCCCAGTCTGTTGCTAAGACCAGCCCGCGGTCTAATGGCAAGTGCGTCCGCTTCGGTGCGGGTAGGTCCAGAATTCGACTCTCGGCCGGGTCTTACCAAGACCTTGTAGATTGGTACTGTAGCCTTATTGCCAGGCACACGATGTGCAAATGAGCTGCAGGAACACATCCGGAACACAAAAACAATCTGAGTCAAATGAACCCAGACGTTGTACAAAAAACTCACTCGTGGCGCTACAAGACCATTTTAGTTATTATCAAGCGCCATCAACAAAACACCATGAAAAAGTGTGTTGCTGAGTGGACTGACGAGAAGGTGTTCTCGTTTGTTTCGATACGTTTGTCTGGAAATACTGTTTCACCCTAAAACTACTTTGTATCTGTGGTGCGTGCTGAACGTTGAGATTGGATTTTTCCAACATATTGAAGCAAATGCTTGCTTTTAAAATGTCTGCGTCGAACCTGTCGATAAAATGTACACTTGACACCAGCTGAACACGTGTCAGCACAAATCTGAACAAATGATTGGAGAGTTTCTCAAAAGCTCTCAATGCTGACGCAATTTCTCTGCGGTAACTGGCGCTCAGAAAAGTGACGCCTATATTCTCGATGCTGTCATCGCTGGGTTGTGGAATAGTCACACATGGCAACGGCTACTGGGTGCCAACGCCTTCACACTCTAGGCGACATTTGACAAAGTCTACTCCCGACAAGATTTAGAGAAACGTCGAAGAATATCGCGTAGCGTCCTTGCATCTAATTCTGGTTGGATCGACAGGTGCGTGACAATATTTGTTCATTACGACAGTCTGTGCTGAACGCAATCATCAGCAACCACTTGTTGGTTTTATTAAACTAAGAAATGCTATACACTCTGAAAAGCAGAATGAAACAGATTCAGTACACCAGCACGCCTTCTAGGCCACACACGAATAAAGGTAAGTCAGGTTCCAACCGCGGAATATCAAGTAATCAACCAATAAAGCGCAGGCGCAAGAAACCAATTAAACGCCAAGGATTTCATCATATTCTCCCCCCCCAAAAAAAAGAGACCGCGATTCAACGTCCCAAAACCAAGCAAAACACATCTACAAATACGGAACTGCGCCGTATCTCTCGACTGGTTTCCGAAGGCGTGTCGACCTCCGCAACCGTACGTTGTGTTCAGTGTCCTTCGCAACAGGTTGCGTATGACCATCCTCATCTGACGTGATCCTATCACTAGTATTCGGTCCTGCGGCGACATCACCGGTATCATGTAGTTCCTNAGGAGCCGTCTCCGGCAGGTGGACATCTTCCGCCATTTGTAACGGGGGTTCGATCTCGCGNGACTGATTCTCAAGCGAGGATCCCGCAGGAGAAATATCATTCAGTGAAACAGTCGACTCTTTTCCTGAAGGAAATCGAACAGCATAATTTGGCGTTTCATGGACCAAGACGACCTCTTCTACCACCGGATCTCATTTACTGGAGCGTCCGTGACGTTTCAGTAGCACTGGCCCTGGAACACTTAACCACGTAGAGACGGAAACGCCAAACGTTGACCGATGTTTGAAATTAAACAATCGTTCATGAGGGGTTTCGTTGGTTGCAGTGCACAGAAGAGAACGAATTGAGTGTTTGGCATGCCTGGTACCTATACCTTGTGTGTGTTGAGGCCTGGTGTTACAAATAGGCACCATCATGCTCAACATATAAAGTCTGTTGGTACGCATATGTACCAGTTACACTACCATATAAGTCTGTTGGTACACATATGCACCCGTTACACTACCACCACCCTTAATACGTTATCTTCAAGAAAAAACAAATGAAACAAACCTACTACTTTCATCCTAAACAGTCTAATCCAATGTAACTGTAATCCAGCCTTCCAAAGAACTTGCAAGTCTTTGATGTGTCCTTGCATTTCTGCTGCACCGCATGGAAAATGAAGCTAATGGCACGAAAAAAGATGACGTCATAGCAAAAATCAAAGAAGCAAAACGGACTGAGCACGTGCGATTTTAAAAAGTCGGGAAAAGGCAAAATAAACGCATTTATAGTACAATAATGGTCTCTCAGACAGGAACGGTATGCCTGTGGTACATATATGTACCATTAGTCTCGAAAGGGACCATGATGTTTCACAACATTCACAACTCAGACAAGAAACGATTCTGTATCCGCACATGGGGCCTCCCACCACGCCTGGGACCCAGGCCCCCACCATCTAAATCCGGCGCTAAGACAATGCCTTAGTTTACTGCATTCGAGTTAACTGCTGAACTGACACTGGTGCAATCATATCGCTGATGATTTCATTTTACTAAACAGCTTGTGTGTGGACAATGGCAAGAAGAATGAAGAAGTGAAGTTGCGTTTCTACAGGTTCTGTTGCCAGAACTAAAAGGTCATACAATGCACAAGTGGGTCTATTGGAAGCTGCACTATCAGGCAGCGGCTATCAATTCGCCTCGCATACTGCACGCTTCCGCAAGAA
>JGI24159J19872_10005276_pt1 | contig 16675 bp, 10 predicted proteins | sample Ectturendosymbi4_FD_19872 | JGI IMG/M metagenome (IMG submission 19872) | reverse complement strand
TTTTCCTTTTTCCCTGTTGAGACATTATCAAATGCCTGAATGCTTCTATGTTAAAAACTGCTGTTTTTGAGCTCGTGCAACAGTTCTATCATGCTACAGAAATTGATAATGTAGTCAATGCGGTCAGCGCTTGCGCTGATCACCCTTAGCAGACAAAATAAAGACAATTGTTTCGGATAAAGTGAATTATCGCGGAACACAATCTTAAACATGCGTAGTGGACGAAAGGTTTGCAAAAACTGGTGAGATGGTTTCTGGATGCAGACGATAACCCAGATTCCCACCAAAACGTAGTTATTACTTTTTGCCCCGTTTACCATGTTCCTTGAAATTTGCATGTAAATTTCTTTCGTGGTTTTTGCATTAGGTCGACAAAAAAACAAGCAAAAAACATGCGAAAACAATTAATCTCCTTTGCGAAGGTACTAAAGTTTTTGTAAAATATCATGCTCAAGGGGGGGTTAACCCCGAACAATAGCAAATGTAATGTGTAAGTAGGCTCACCACGCTTTCACAGGGGCCCCTAACAGCAACTGTACTGTATGAAGTACCTTGCTTTCAAAGAGGCCCTCACCAGCAGTTATACTGCATAAATATAGTACCTTGCTTTCAAAGGGACCCAAAGTGACTAACTGCAATGTATCAGCATTTTACAATCACACAACATCCATGCAGTTCGGGGACTTCATCCCCCCTCAATGCTACCGAACTGCATGGACGTTGTGGACCGCATTTCATTTGCCTTACTGGCGCTGTCTTAGTGGACTCAGCACACGTCTCTGCTAGATTTCTTTTGTTGTTTGAACTTCTGTAACGAATGATTGCGTTGTTGGAACTATTGTGACGTCTCTTTGCAAATCGATAAAAACATTACCATACGAACGGAAAAATATGTATCATTATTTCTGATTATTTTTCATACGAGATTTTTAGTTATCTGTTTGTCACAGGTGATTTTCAAAGAACACAAGGATACGAAAGAACTTAGACACAACACGTCGCAAGGTGTCAAGTGATGCACAACAACACTGAAAATGAAACACACAGGCAAAAAAAACAGGCAACACTGAAAATGAACAGACACTGGTACAACGCACCAGTAACTACTGGCAATCGGTATTCTCATGCTAAAGCGTTACAAACTGGGAGAAAATAGAAATATGTAAAAGGTATCAGACAAATGAAGTTAGGAGTTAAAGTTAGGTAAACATGCACTTCGTCGAATGAAAGAATACAGTTGTTTCTTATCAAGGCGTCAAATGTTCTGACGAAGTAACAAACATGATGTGAGCAAACACTTTTATTCCATGGCATGTAACGCAAAATGGGCTGCAGCACGCGCAGTACGGAATCGCTGGACAGCAGGCTGTGTACAGTTGGTAGGCGTACATTGGCAAACAGTATGGGTCCGAAGCAATGTGTTTTTACACGCAGTAGAACTTATAGCAAGCCGAGCTTTCTGAGGTTTTCGTGAAAGCAATTACTTGAAAACGACATGTTTTTTACTCGCCGCAATTTGTTCGATTTTTGGCTTGAGATTGCTTGTTTTCTCTACTCTCGCTTTAGCCAGTGGCGCAGCCAGCCCAAAACGTTTTTGGGGGCCAATTTGTTTGACTTTAGGCGAGCAACAGTATTTTTGTTTGTGACGCCGCTTCGCAAAACACAAAATGACTAGATGTGCTAAAAATTGGGGGACATGGCCCCCTGGCCACGCCTATGGTTTTAGCCGCTTAACTTTCCACCCGCACGTATTTCTTGCAGATTTGAGGACACATCGTTACGTGAAATGATTTGCAAAAAAATCGGATTCAACTGCGTCGCCTTTGTGAAAACTAGCAGCTACTTGAAAACAGATATGCCTTCGTGTGAATCATCTTACCGTCATCAAAACGGAGGCTAGTCGACTGATTCCACGAAGGCTTGCGGAAAAACTCAGTTCTTAATTGTCTTCAGATCACGCCCGTCGCCAGGATTTTGCAGCAGGGGGGCCACATTTTTAAAATACAGTATTGGATCTATGCAGCAAACGGTGGGCCGAACGTGAAATGGGGGGGCACCGATTTCAAATGGGGGGCCGGGCACCACTGCCCCCCCGCTGGCGACGACCCTGCTTCAGATACAGATTGAGTTTTGTCTCAAAACGAAAGTCTCATATTATAACCTTCTCGTTATCCAAATTTAAAGGGCTATGATCATGGGTGCACTGGAAATTAAGCCGTGTTCCCGGCGAGATAACCTTTCACCTTTAGGAACACATTGCGCGAAAATGCATTTCTGTTTGAGTTATTTTAGATCCTGCAGAGGAAATACACGAACATCGATGAAGATGAAACGTGCAAAGTTGTCAGTCATCAGTCACAAGCGCGGGTATCTGATCAACTCTGCTTGCGAAAAACACTGCCTAGAATTCAGGTTAATCAGAAGTGATGACTTTTGGTCCATTTACAGTAGCAAGACGCAGGGGCGTACCAACGGGGCAAAGGAGGCACAACACCCCGGAGGCCAGAAAGTCACATTGCCGCATGTACTTTTTCAATACACTACATTTGCTCCAGAAAGACCTCAAGCTCGAACATGGGGCCGAACTTGTTTCTTGTCCCGGGCGCCATCTAACTGACACGGCCCTGGTAAGACGAACACTGTTGAGTGAGATTACCGATTCCTGTTGTCGCAGACCTGAAACCCGTCAGAGCGAGTGGCACGCCTTGAAAATATATACATTGTATTAACTCAAGCAATGAATTTACGAGCCGGTGCGTTCACAACATCAAAACTGTTCATAAAAACACTCCTGGTGTAAACTCACGATCGATCCAATGTATGCTTCTTGCATTTGCCTGTTGGAACATTGCCAGAAACGGGCGTGAATGCCCCAATGTTTTTAACTATTTTGATGTGGAAGCACCAACTTCAAGTTCGCGGTGACCCACCCAAAACCAAGCTGAAAATGCCAGTTGCCATCGAAATTTGAACAAGAAATACTCGTTTCGCACTTACGCAGCAAGTTACAGTCCAGGTTTTTTTTACGCAGAAAAATCAAGATTTTTGTAAGTTGTTCTAAACGGTAAACAAAATTTTGATCGAAAATAAAAACACGCCTGTTTCAACATTTTCGGAAGTACCAAAACAATTAAAAGTCTTTGGCAAGTTGGACAATTTTCAAGTGTGTGCTCTGCGCAAATGAGTAGCATAATTGCTTTGGAACGTGAAAAATGTGCTGCACAGTGTGCATTTGTAAGGCTTTTCTCCTGTGTGAACGCGACTGTGCTGCTTTAAGTAGGCCTTTTGAGCAAAGTGTTTGCCGCATATGTTGCAGCGATTTTTTTTAAACTTCACAGTTTGACCCCTGTTGTGAGTTGAGTAGCTATTTTTTTGAGAGGTTTGTTGATGTCCTTGTACAGATTTGGTCATTTTATGGCCAGACTTAACTTGACTGTGCGCCTTGGGTTTCGCATCGTTTGCACTAAGATCTAGGCTGCGAGGCTTGACGGTCTGTCCAGAGGCTAACGTAAACTTTTTCTTGGTTTTCTTCTCTTTCGCAGTCGAGCCATTTTCATCCAAACAACTGTGTTGTTGTTTATCGTACCTGCAACAAAACCAAAGCTGTTTCAAAACGACTGTATCGTGTCTTCCACTAGTAGTGGAATCATCTTCAAGTATATTGCACGTCTGTACGTTTGAAAGCAACGTAAGGTGAATAAGCAACATTAATTTATTTAGCGACTTGTGTGATATGTCATCAAAAGTATGTCGCTCAAACTATAAACAAATTTTCCACAAGGTGGTAATCGCACCGAGGTTTTTGGAACATACCAGAAGAGGGATGACAATGACCAAATGCCCTTATCGCGGCACTATTCAGTGTTCCATGGTGTCTTTCACTAAAACCACCTATTTATGATTCGTACTGCTGAGTTTGCAGAACAACCCAGTTTTGACTTTCGGGATAACTTTGAAGATAAAGGCTTAACTAAACGCATCATTTAGTGTTCAAAGTAAGATCCTCTATCGTGTGAAATAATACCTGTACCCCTTTACGATGTCCATTAATTTTTTCCATTCTTCTTTGCCTATTTGTCTGACCTCCTTTCTTACCGCGCATGTCTAACCAGAGCAGGGGGTTGGGAACCCTTCTAACCAGAGCAGGGGGTTGGGAACCCTTAAGCCCGCATCGGAATTTTCGTTACCCAAGTTAGAAAACAACATCGCGTCAAAACGAAATTCCATGACAAGCAGACAATAAGTCAAGAGAATTCTCTCTCACTCCTTACCACAGTTTTCTCTCCTGACCTTTGTTTGGAAGCAAAGGCAGAATTTTAAGATAAAATTAATTAACTTTTGCGGCCCGCGATACTCCGCATTTCATNCGGCCCGTGATAGTACCTAGGCTCCCCATCGCTGAACTAGAGTGCTGTTCCAGAAACGCGACCACAACTGAAAGACGTTTCATCCAGTCGAAGTGTAAGTGTGATGACCTGCACTGCGAACTTAATTCAAGGCTGCCCAGAGCAGGGGTCTCCGAAGTTTTTGTCCAACGTGCCGCAGAAGCCGTTTCGCAACGGTTCGAGAGCCGGAGATATTACGTGATGTGACTGATTCGAGACAGGTTACATTCTACCAACTGAAGCGAATTTTTCGTAAATACATTACTTTTTCATTGCTGACAAAAGATCTTCGCGGGCCAGATTTGGCCCGCGCGCCGTAGTTCGGACACCCCTGGCCCAGAGGAACAGAATTGAAAAGTCAGAGCTGCCTGGAGCAAAAAGACCGTTCACATGTTACGTGAGCGCAGGAGGGGTGCGGGGCAATTCCGAACGCTTGCGGTCGCTTATGGAGGAGGAGCCGAGTGCTTGTGGAGGAGGAGGAGCCGAGATGATTGAAATAATCAATTTTTTCGAATACTTTGGCCGGGCTGTTTTTTTCTGTGACCGAGTAACATCACAGCACAGTGGTTTGTAACACAGGTCGCATGCACGCTGCTGCTTGAAATAAAACCTCGATGATGCACTGAAACCACGTGTGCTGCTTTAGGGGCGTCGGTAAATGCGTTCGTAATTCCGCGAGGATTGCTTTGTACTTACAGATGGAGGGGAGGTTAAAAAAGGTGAAAAACGTTACATGTGAACCTGCACAAACCGGCTTAAGCCAGGCCTTGGCAAATACACTTGTTAAAAGGTACAACTGTTAAATCAAGACCAATCTGCCAGAGAGAAACATTTGCTCATACATCACGCTTGACAATTCTGTACGATATGCCAACGCTTTTCCCCTCTTTATATGCCAATTCACACTTTAAGCTCCAAAGAGGGTTGCCAAAGGATCCTGGCACGGGCCGCTAATGGCCTGGTGTTTGAGCGAGCTGCTTTTAGGTTGAACGAACAAGCCGCTAACAATAGTTTTAGTGGTTAGATTTTACCGGGCCGCTACCGCCCACTAGTGGTTAGATTTTACCGGGCCGCTACCGCCCACTAATGCTCAAAAAACTTTCAAAATTAGTTTTTCGAGTCAGGAGAACCACGCGGTGACGTGAAAAGTGAGTGAAACCACCTGGTATTGGATAACCGTTGCTGCTATTTCAGGCAAATTTGTTCTTCCCCATATGCGAGCCATAATGACCTCCGTCATGCGCGACTGACAGGTACTTTTTTATTTTCCTGTTACATAATACTGACTTCTTGCATGAGCAACTCCTTGCATGAGAGTAGCTATGTTTTTTTCTGATGGAAAAAACTACTAAATTTGATAAGCTAGGTGCACAATTTGGCCATATTTTGTGTCGAAAGTTGAAGTCTTTGAACTTTGAATATAACTAGACAGGAGATTTAAAATTTAGCCAAGGATCGTAGATTGGGTAACGAAATTGTGATGGCAGTTTTGCTTCACGTTCATCGTGTTTTTCATTTGATAGAGTCCACAGTTACAGCAACTCAAAAAAAATTGACCACAAAGAGAAAGCTTGCTTCAAATTTTTCTGATTTTAAGACACAAAAGACAATAACCAAGAATTTCATGAGGTACAGAAATACTTGCAGACCACTTTTTGTAACAGCACATGTGAAAAAGATGAGGAAAAAGCAATTAGTGGATGAAAAGCGTTAAGTTTTGGATAAAAAATAAAAATGAGTTTCCTGGCTGGTTTATCACGCTTGGCTAAATGTGTTCTATGTATTCCAGCCATTTGTGCATCCAGTGGAACATGTTTTTCACTGAGTGGAAGAGATTTTGAACAAAGAAGAACTCGCCCTCAGCGCTGAACGCTTAAACTCCCCCCCAAAAAAATTGGTGATCGATCGTAGCTGGTGTGTTACTGGTAAATAATTGTATTTTTATATGCCAAGTCACTATTGCTTTATAAGTTACATTGATTTTGTTTGGTAAGTGAACCGTGTAACTGTTTTGCGAGCTATGGGCGGTACGGATTGAAAAAGAACATTTTCTCGGTCCATGAGCGGTTAATGGGCTGGATGTTGCGCGCCATGGGCGGTCTGGGCTCAAAAAATCTTGGACCGTGCCATCTCTATGGTCGTATTTGGGAACCTGACAAGAATTGCGCGAAACAAAGTGAGGTTAATTGACTCGAAACAAAGTGAGGTTAATTGACTCGAAGCTTACTTCAAAGTTTCGTTGCTTTTCAGATTATTTCCGTGTTGGGAATTAGCTTTTGAATTCACATCAGAAAGGATTTCCTGAAAAATTTAAAATATCATTTGCCATTGCTACATGAAAAAACTCCAAAATTGACAATTTTCCGCGGGAAGTGCAACAAGGAGTTAACTGTTTCAAAACACGACGATTTTCAAGTTCGTACAGAGATATAGGAAGTGTAGGATATTCTGAGAGCTTTTTCATTTTCTACTTTTGTATACTGGTGCACATTTTTGTGGTGTGAAAAGGTGCGAACAGGACATGAAACTTCACATAAAGTGTTGTGCGAAATGCAGCTAAAAATTCACATTTATATAATTTTGCGACATGATATTTCGATGATGATCGAATTAATGTGACACCAACCCATCTTTTCAAATTTTTTTAGTCCTTTCAAACGTAACTGCTCAATTTTAAGTGAAAATTCAAAGATACGATGCTGCTAATAATATGTGAACATCCCATGTTCTCTTTGCTTGAAAAAACTTGGATGAAACTGAATTTACATGTCGGAAAACACGAAGCCGCTCTCCAACAATTTCACCACAAACACGTATTTTCTTGATGAAACCTAGCACAAGCGTGACTTTCAAAGTGAACAACAAATCTTTAAAAATTCAAGATATACAGAACTTTTTTACGATGTTCGCTAAACATTAACTCGTTCACAATTTTCAGGGACTTTGGCCCAAATTGCGAAGTTGCCAAGTGAGAAGCCGGAACTTAATTCTATCAACAATTGAAAAAGTTTGGCGGTGTAATAACATAATCAAGATACAATCTATAAAACAATCTAACATATCTATTCCAACCTTGAAAGCTTCTGATATGTCATAAGGCCCAGAAAGTGTTCGTTCAAATCCATCAAAACATTTCCAGACCAAGGAACTGTCCATTTTGAAACATTGTGTTTGAAAATCTATCTCCATGTTCAACAAATAAACGAACACTTAATTTTTAACAGAAAGAAAACTTTTTCGTGATTGCAAAAATGTTTGGCAAAAATACGCCAAAAAAACAGTTCCTGAAAACAAAGATACGTAGTAATGCATGTTTTTTTGTTGCTTCCAGCCACCCCGATCCGTTTTGAGTTATCAGTTTTAATGCAATCTGCTTTATCAAATTCATAATTGTCTTTAATCTGAACTTATTTCTAAGACATAGAAAATGGTTTACGGAAAGCTTCTGTTTTAAGAAATTTTATTTGCAAATGCATTAGAAATGAAGTACAGTAATATGTGGAGATTTCCATCCACCTCAGTTTTCACAATAGCACATTTTTATCTCCTCGATCAAAACTGTCTCTCGAAAATTAAACCCGATAGTTCAGTGGTAGAGTGTCCGCCTCTCAATTGAAAGGTTGAATCGTCACAGCGCTCCTTGGGCAAGAGCGTTCACCTCAACCGCCCCAAAAAGCAAATTCAGGCTTCAGTCTGACACCAGATTGCCTTCACCAATGTTGAAGAAAGAAATTAACCCATTGTAACACAGTACCATCAACTTCGCTTTCAGGAAAGGAAAGGTAGACTTGTTAAGCAAGCCAGAAAAATTTGTACTTAAATTTTTTGACCTTTTCTTAGTGCTCGAATTTCTTCTTGTTGCTGAAAATTTCGTTTGTTTTTTGCCAAACTGCACCGGCATGTGCAATAGACGTTGTGCTCTACAAGAAAAGCAGATCAGTTTTTAAAGTAACATTATTTGACTATAGGTGAAACAGTTGTTTCAAAACGTTTTTATCGCCATGTACTGCTGAGTTACGCTAAACTAAATTATCTACTTCTGCGTAAACGATTTGCATAAGTGAGTCCAGAGGATGCGAACTTTTTTAATGCAATGTGCATATAACGTAAACGGATATGGCAATAGAAACCATTTTGAAAAATACTGTTTGCCTTACAAACGAGCTTTGTAAAAAAGTCAACGTCTTTCGCTAGCTATAAAAAAAATACTTAGAAGATGGCAGGTCAATTTATTTTTGCAGCTCAGAAAAAAATTGTCAAACGCAGAAAATTCGGAAGTCATATAGCTTTTTCAACATTGAAATCATATCAGGAATTTTCGGTTTATGATGTTCTTCGCTATTGTTAGACTTGCGCATATTGGGGGCTGGATTTTTTTTGGTCACAGACAGACATGTTTTCAAAATGACCGAAAAAATTGAAGTCAATTTGGTCAGAATGTCGGAAAATACAGGCTTATGAACACTGTTATGGTGAGGTTTAATACAACTGTGAGAGAAATGACCGAAATGTCTCAGTGACCACAATGTCTCAGCAAAAAAATGACCGAAATGTCTCAGCGAAAAAAACAGATTGCGGGTATGAAGTATGTATCAAAACATGGCACTGACCGTGCAATTACAGTTTGATCATCAACTCAAATGATTTTACCAATGTTTAAGCTTTAAAAGTTTTTTTTTGTATTTTTTTTACGAATAACACTTGTTTCACAATCAAATTCTCAGTTGTTCTGGATGTTGGCTGTTATTACAACTGCTAGCATTAGCCAAATCTCGTCCATAATTCATCAAACGCAGGTTTTTCGCCAAATGTCTGTATTAATTTTCACACAATCATCAAGCACGATGTTAAAATGTGTTGTTACCCTTTGCCTAAAATCCCCATGAACGACGTATTACAGAATTATTGTATATTATGCACACATAAATTATATGAAGGAAGCAATTTGCCGACTCTGATAGAATTCCGAGTTTTTGCAAATTACGTAATCGTTTCAAGCAGGGTTGCGGAGTCGGAGGTAACATGTCCGACTCCGACCTTTCCAAGATTTCCTTATCCTTAACATAACGTGAACGAAGTTTGGCTGTCAACAATGGCAAAGAAGCGAGCTATATTACACTTTGGTATTGTCACCAGATACGTCATGAGTTCAGCCCTTGAGTTGATCTGTTTGTTTACAGAATATTGAACAATCATAAAATTTCATTCTGTTTATTATAACTACTATAACGTCAATTTAACAATAACAACATTAACACACGAACTACATTCAGAAAACCTTTTTACGTGGTTTATAGCGAGAGCAAGTTGCATGCTATAAAACGGCCATACTTGATCATTAAAAAAATTTAACATGAAACAGAACATACAAAACAAATTCTTGAAGTCGGATAAGAAATTCGACCCCGACTCCTAGTGTCCTTACGAATCCAACTCCATGTGACTCCTCAACCCAGGTTACTAGCATGCATTTCAAGTCGGATCACTTCATATCATCTTAAGTGAGAGAAAACCATATATTTTGGCATTTTAGCCAGCGGAAGGTCTGGAAAAACACTATACGGTAAAAATGTAAAGATCTAGTCAAACTTCAGCGCTTCTTTCTCAGAGCACTGTTGAAAGTGTTCTTCGTCCTCTAAGAAACTCTTTTAAAAATTTGCTCTTCTGCTATTCACGGCATGATCATCAACAATAAACACTCGTTCATCAGCAGCGCTGGTTGCCATCTCGCAGAACGTATTTCCTTCACGATGACTGAGACCTGGAAACTCCCATCTGCGGTCTCGCCACCACTGGAGAACCTCTCTACACCAGCTATGTCAAATCCACGGCTCGCATGCAGCCCAGTAAGCTTTTTATTATTGTCTGTGTACAATACTACAGCATGACTTTATTTTCATTATCTCAAAATCGACATTTTCGATGCAATGGTCTTTCGTGCTTGTTTAACATGTGCATGTACTACTGACAGACTTCCACGTGTCCAATGAACGCTGATTTGCAAAGCTGATTTCTAGTTCCCCNATTTTTACTCATGTGTTCTTTGCACTAAACTGATTTCCAAGTACCTTTGTTCTTCCATCAGTACTAAATTTGCCTATGGCATAGCAGTTTGGGAGTGATTAAAAGTAACATACAGTCATTACCAATGCAGTTGGTATTTAAATGCTCTCAGTAGCTTCAAACTAACGTTTGGTTTGCTAAGATGAAAGTAATCATGCAATGTGTACACCTTTGTACCACAAACTTTCTGTAGCATTAATTTGTTTGCTCATGTCACTTTCACATGTATTGAGTCAACATTCAGTTACCTTCACAAAGAATTTCTTGTCCCATGCCTGCCCCGCACCAAATTCAACCCGTGCCCACCCTGCATGCACTAACTCTGTGGGTTCCTGCACTTGCCCCGCAAATGCGGGTACCCACAACACATGTGGGTTAACCAGCCCCACGCAGGACTCTATTTGGTTGAGTGACATTTGGCGAACCATGTGTGGAGTTGAATCACAAACCCTTTTGAGTCAAAGTCAATGCATAATAAAGCTAAATATTTCGAATTTAGTACTATCTGATACCAGAAAATATATGAATCACTAATTTCGAAGCATTTGTGAGTCAAAACAAAATTGATTGTATTCATTATTTTTTTATATCTATCGTAACTTTTTGTCAAGTTGGTCCGCATGGCAAATCCTTGAATCATCACTATTAGGATAAGTTAGTTGTATGTACATACAAGTATAAAGTATTCATCTCCAACAAAGATATGTAACAAAATAAAACGTTTACTGTATTAAAAATATTTTCTGTTGCTGATAGAAACTAAGTGGATAGTTTCGTACAAAATAAATCAATAAACGAAATCAAAGTTCAAAACAGTTAAAAAAACTAATAGATGGCTTTGTTTCTACCAACTTACATTACATTTACAACAACCAAACTGCACAACATAAGCACAAATTGATGGCTGTGCAAATGACTCACCACTGGCATGTTTTTAACTCTACCATTGCAGAAAAACTTGAATAAAAGTTGAGCTGTAACGCAAGGCATACGCAGCAGAGCTATGTGGGCTTTTGATTTTTTGACTCTGCATTTAATCTTGTTTGGCATATTTTTGATCTGCATCCAATCTGTTTCTGCTACTAAATTGCCACAGGCAATCCACTTTGATTCCACATCCATATATACATATTTAGAAAACACCATGCAAATATTCAATATTTGGATGTGAGCACCATGGTATCTACTTCAAAAATAAACTTCGCACAATTCGTGGTGTCCATCTTAAGCGGATATTAAAAAAATGAAGTAGTGATGTATGGTTATATGAATGTGATCACAATGTATACTTAACCAGTGAGTTCCAGGCAGTAACCAACAGCGAATACTCATGGATGAGTAGTACTCTATCAAATACCAAAGTAGAAACATTACACTTCCCTTGTCACCCAGTAACAGCAGTAGTCGGTACTATTAAATTTATTTAATACTATTAAACTCATAACTTTATAATGTGCTTAAACCTGAAAGAAACAACACACGAGTAAACATGTAAATCAGTCAACATTTAGCACTAACTACAACAATTCACTTAAGCCAACAACAAGAAGTTAAACTTCACCTCATCTTTAAAAATAGTTTTGGTACAGATGCCCTGTGATTACCATATGCACTTGCACACATTGACCAATACCATAAAAAACACACTGACATTGCCAAGAGTTATGCTCATGGTTGATAATAATCATGCTTTTTTTTAAATAAAAAAACGTAAAAGATATAAGGAAAAGAAGGGTAAAAGATACAAGGTACAGTTGTTGACACCTTTGGTTCCGGGCTGGTTTTACCTTTAAGACCTGCGTGAGCCACTTAAAAAGCTATCACTTTGCAGTTCCATAACTCCTCCATCGATTGTGCTAAAGATATGTTCAAACCCTCAAAACATGCAGCAAGCTTTGAGTCTGCAATGAAAAAATCTTTTGGCTTTGGGTTTCATGGATTTTGAGAGTGACATCATGAGTGGAACAGGTTTTTGGCCATTTTGGCTAAGGTTACTTGACCATGGGCCCAACCACTAGATGAAAGTATTTCGTTCAACATTTAATTGGAAACTAGGCTAAAATCCATGAGCCTTTGACTGGTTTTCTACAGTTTCTGGTTGAAAAGTAATGGCCAAAAAATATAAAATTGGTAATTTTACCAAATATTGGTAATTTCACCCTAACTCTTGAATCAGAAACGCTAGAAAGCCAGTCAAAGGCTCAAGACTCGGATTTTAGCCTAGTTTGCAATAAAAACTTGAGTGAAATACTTCCATCTAGCAGTTGGGCCCAGGGCCACCAGGTAAACTGACCCAAAATGGGCAAAAACCTACCCCACTTATGACTTCGCCGCCAAAAATCCAAATCCAAAAAAATGTTTTTCATTGCAAACTAGAAGACTGGTCTAGTCTTTTGAAGGTTTGGATAGTTCTCTAGCAAAATCGACTGGCAAGTTATGGAGTTGCAAAGTGGTGCGAAATTAGCAGATCAATGCGTGATTTCAAAGTACAATACACTTGTACACTGGCTGTCAAGGTCTTGAAAGATATAACAGGGAAAAGAGGGGCGTCAAAACAATATTACAAAAAAGTGACAAGCAAAGGAAATTATAATCAACAGGAATTTTGGCAAGATAGCAGGACATTTTTATTTTGTTTTCCAAATGAATAAAGCGAGAAAGATTTCAAACTTTAAGGAATGTCAGACCAACTTTGGGACCAATACAATTCAAAGAAAGCTTACATTTTCAAAGACATTTTCATTCTGGGTAAATGATATTTTTGCAAATCCAGCCTTGTTTGATATTTGTGGATTTTTTTATTTGAATCAGATTTTTTTAATTGTTATGATATTTTTGATTTAATGTGTAGGGGGTTACCACCTAACACTTGTAATTTTTATTTTCAAGTAGTTTGTTTTAATATAACTTTTTTGTGCTTTTTTTCTCTGTGTACAAAACAGATGAACTTTCATTAAAACTTTTTTTGCACTTACTGTATGCAATATCCCTCAAGGCAAATCAGTACATAACACTAGTACCAGTATGCAAAATGAAATTTACATCGAAATGACAATACTCAAGCCATCAGTTTATCAATTCTATGGACATTTAATGGCATGTTAAGAAGCTTGTGCATAAACACAAGCTTGCCAGCTTTTTTGGTGCGAAGTCGATTGATAAAATTTATTACTGTTATGCAGTTGTCACTAGTTCAGCCTCTGCAAAAGTGTGACTTACGTTGTATAAAATGGTAAATACCTATAATATGTCTGTTCTTATGAATAAAAAATATGTTCTAAAACCACTATGTCTACAGTCAACAGCCTACATGTTGGATGGAGTTTAGATGCAACTTTTACTTTATGCTTATTTTTTTCACTGAGACATTTCGGTCATTTATCCCACAGTAGTAAAGAAGTCAACACAACAGTATTCACTAATCTATATTTGTAGACATTGTGACTGAAATGACTTCAATTTTCTTTTGGTCATGTAAAAAAAAATTCTGTCTATGGCTGAAAAAACACTAGCTTTATGTTAATCTACACATTTAAACTTGTGGCTTTCAAACAGTTCTGACTTCTGAGTCTGCAAGGGTTAGTGATTTCAGTCCACATGTTATTTTGCGTTTACGTAGTTGTCACAGAATCCATGAACTCACAGAAGCTGTGATAAAACTTTAATTGCTTTTGACGTGTGCTCTTTGGCTTCTATACTAATATAAGCGTAATCTATTAGAATGCTAAATATCTGCATCATGAAAATAACATGAAGCTTTAAAACTGCATATGATTTTTTGATTTTTATTGCTTGATTTAAATCAATTGGCCCTAGTGGTTATGCTATAGCAACCGATACTCTATAAAGATCCTCTAATTGGTATGTTACTATGCAATAAACATAAAAAAGTGACACTACCAGTCTACCACATGTGATTTGTGATACTGTACTAGCTGGTACTGTACAATACAATGTCCCTACAACTAGAGATGGCACGGTTCAAGATTTTTCAGGCCTGTCAGTGGAGGTTTGTCAACTGCTCTTCAGTGGAGATTTTGCAAATTGATAATGTCAAGACCCCACACAAAGTCCCTTTGTTGAGGACTTTCTGGTGACGTTTCTGCACTCAACCTACAAACTCTCAACCTAAAACTTTAAACCTAAATCCCTAAACCTAAAACCCTGAACCTAAAACTATAAACGTAAAACCATCAACCTAAAACTATTAACGTAAAACCTTCAACCTCACTTATAAAGCGATTGTGATTTGCTACATTTACATATATAAAACAAATACCTACAGTACAACATGCTATCAAAATGTTGTGTAACACGGTCCCTACAAAGAGGCTACTCAGCAAGACAGCAGAGATGCGCGGACTGTCATGTTTTGCAATCCAGATCTGGACCTTAATTTTTGGAACTCAGTCCAGGTCCAACCATAGTCCAAAAAGTTTGAGACTCAAACTCCAAGTCCAAATATTGAAATAAGGCCCAGGAAGTTGAAAAAATACAGCTTTTGGTGACAAAACTTATGCAATTCTTTTCCATTAGTTCAATTTAAATCTAGTCCTGATCCTAAATTTTTGGAGCATTTTGCAAACTGGATCCAATCGAAAATCAAAAAATTTTATAATAGTCCAGGTCCAGTCCAATGCTCATCTCTGCAAGATAGCAACAAAATCAGGGTTCACACAAATGGTAAACCAGAAAATCCCTAATGTTGAGCTTAAAATTTCTAAAATTTGACAAAAATTCCCCAGATTTTGCACAAAGCAGCATGTTACATTCATCTAACTTTCAACACATTGGGATATTAACCATGTCCCTGCCTTATTAAATTTACACTTAGTTAGTGTCACTCAGAATGTTGTGCTTAAGCAGACAGCTTTTTGGTAAAAAATGCATGGACCACTACCTTGTTAGCATAGAATATGCTTTCATACACACAAATGAATTCACATCATTCTAAAGTAGCAAATTTATTGCTGTATTCAATTCAGTACGAATCTTGCTGCAGAACGCAATCAGTACATTTGCATGCTGCACCTGCAGTGATTAGATGTAACTGTATTCCAACACATTTTTGTCATAACTCTGTGGCTTATATGAAAACTGCACTATGGCCCACAGGAAACACTGGCTTAGCCACCCCTCTCTCACATTGCCTCATTGTGAAATAATCAATGCAACTGACGCCTGGTCCGCACTTCATGATTCATCCCCACGACAAAAGGAAACACAATCGGCTTGGGATGACCTTGCTTGCAAAGATGCACTCGCAGCACTGCTTGACACCCCAAGCCGTTGGAACCACCGCCGGCTACTCACTGCACAGAAAAGCCACACCGCTGCCTGGTCAGAAGCCTTCCCAATTGCTAGCGTCGGAAACCTTCGCTTCTAAGCCCTGATGAGCTTCGAATTGCAATTGCCTTGCGAACTGGTGCCAATATTTTCGAAAGCAGGGAATGCCACTGTGGGAAGCTTGTTGACAGGCCAAGGCTTCACGGCTTCTCCTGCATTGATTAAGAATGCGGGCCGCTTCCCCAGACATTCAGCCATAAACTCCATCCTCAAACGATCATTGACCTGCATTGGTCTCCCTTCTGTCCTTGAGCCCGTTGGCCTGACGAAAGATAGAAGGCCTGATGGTTTGACCCTGAACCCCTGGTACAGAGATAGGAGCCTTGTATGGGACAGTTGTGGACACCTTTGCAGAAAGTCACCACATACATAGTCAGTGCCGCTATGCCAAGCAGTGTAGCAACTGATGCTGAGACCAACAAATGCCGGAAATACAAACAATGACCTTCTTGACAATTATTACTTTCAACCAGTTGCAATCGAAACCACTGGTGTGTATGGCAAGTCCACTGCCCCCTTCTCTTGAGCTGTCTCGCAAAGAAACTTGTTGACATTTCAGGCGACCCCAGGGAGGGACAGCGGCTCCACCAGCGCCTGTCTCTGGCCATGGCCAGAGGGAACATTGCTAGCATATTGGCCTGTGTGCAAGTTTGATCTGATTTTAGCCACCCTCAGTGCATTAACCAGTGTTCCTGCCCATCACCTGCCTCTCTTCAATGAATAGCCATCGCCTTCCGAATGGCTGTGTTTTCTGTTGAGCTTTATTGTCTTCAGTATGTTTTTTTATGCTTTCTCATTTCTGTAAACCCCCTGTGCAGTATTGTTTTGCTCCCCTCTTCAGCCATCCTGACTAACCTCACTTTGTTTATTTTTCATGTACC
>JGI24159J19872_10005273_pt1 | contig 16677 bp, 10 predicted proteins | sample Ectturendosymbi4_FD_19872 | JGI IMG/M metagenome (IMG submission 19872) | reverse complement strand
AAAAACGCTATTAAAAGACTAACTAAGCAGCACATTTGCAATTACGAATTAAACGTTACCAGCAGAAGACAAGTAGTAGTAGTAACCCCCTCGGCTTTGCCGAGGTGCTAGTTAAAAAATCTTGGCTACTCGCCACTGAAAGCAATGACCAATCTTAATGCAGAGATTTGATGAGGGCGTTAAAAACCGCGCAGTTCTCTTGGATTTTCGTTGGCAACGGATCCCGCGCTTTCAAAATAGTGGGCCCGTCCAGGGTTTTCTTAAGTTTTGACCTTGCTGAGTGCAAAAGACTTTTTCAGAGACCGCAACTGTTTCATCTGAATAACGAAATGTTTATCAATCAAGGTTTTGATGGACTTTGATGGTGGTAGTAAAGCGAGTTTATACTGTATTTTAAGAGGCCGTTGGAAAAGTTTGATAAAATCGTTTTCGTCTCTCAAAACAACTTAAAAAACACTGGGCCCCGCAACGGCGCTATGCAGAAGCAGCTTCGATAGAAAGTGTAAGTTTGCCTTAGTTGTAGGCGAAGCGCGGGGCCCCTTTTGGGGCNGGGCCTATTAGAAGAAATCGGTCAAATCGGCTGAAAACAGGCCCTAGCTATGCGATTGAGCAAGGCACTTAAAGACGCGCACTCAAAGGGGCCAAGCAATCTACACGTCCGTGCGGCCCGCTTCTACTGAAGAATGCACCTCGGGAACTGCAAAACGCACTCAAAATGCATGTGCCAGTGTGCCTGTACATATTGTATCGTATTCGTCTACTGTTATTGTAACATGTGGAGTATGTACGATGTTCTGTCGTAAGATCGTTACCATACGAATAAAGAAGCATGTACAGTCGTTTAGTAAACTGGCAAGTGGAATTCATAAAGTACTAAACTGTTAATGCAATTCAAGAAAGCAATGCAATATGACTGCTGCATAAACATGCGAAATTCCAAATATTTAAGCTGCAGGCCATTTTAGTCCTTTAAAAGAAACATCTATGCCGATGTTTCCTCTTAGCAAAGGTGTGTATGACACTATAAAACTCACGGGTATTGGGCTCACACCACTTGTTATCAAACTTTTCAAACGTTAAATCTAAGCAAATATTACAACTTAAGTGTCAACCCGGGAATACACCAAATACGTACTCTTTAGGGCGCAAATATTCAGATTATCCCCGTCAATTGATGTTGGAAACATTCTCAGCTTTGATATTGAAACATTGTAAGTTTATAAAATATTGTTCTTGCAACTCACCGATTCTCATTTTGAAAACAGCTTGCTGAAAGATTGTTATAGGTTGCTACCTACACAGGTTCCTAAACTAAGAAAAGATTGAAGACTAGATACACAAGGAAACCAGTACAGACTTTCAGGTTCATCAGCTATTGTCTTATAGTTTCCTTGTGTAAAAAATATAACTCTTAAGTGTCATATCCACTAACTGTACTCTAACATTCATAATCATACGTCATGGGGTGTTACAAACAAGTTCTGATGTATGACAATATGGAGAAGAGAGGTAGGGCTTTCGAGGAATCTGGCTGGCATGCTTTTCTTTCATAACTCTGCGAGGCTTCTGATTTCGCTTATCCACATCTAAGTGACAGTGTACCACAACACAACGTAAAAGCAGCTAAATCTGCTCGGTTCCAGGACTACAGCCACCTGTACAACTGCCACCCGGACAACTGCCACCTAGGACAACTTCCACCTAGGTCAACTGCCACCTAGGACAATTGCCATCCACGACACATGCCATCAGGACAACTGCAACCCAGGACCATTGCCACCTAGGACAACTGCCACCTGGATAACTGCCAGCTTTGACAACTGCCACCTAGAACAATCGCCACCCAGGACAACTGCCACACGGACAACTGCCACCTAGGACAATTACCACCTAGGACAACTGTCACCTAGGACAACTGCCACCTCTATAACGGCCACCCGAAAAACTGCCACCAGGAAAACTGTCACCAAGAAAAATGCTAGCCGGTGTCAAGCGAAATTTCTGACTTCACGCCATGTGCGCATGCACAGAGTAATACTCTACAAATCAAATACGCTGAGAACCTTATTATTAGGGCTCAGGGTTTAGTGTTTTGGTACGTGCTTCGGGTTAGATTTGGGTTAGGGTAAGAAAAATAAATATAATTGAGATCTAAGACTAAGTCCAACATTTTTCACAGTGGTTACAGTTATTCTCGTACTATAGTTTGTTGTGGGTATCTGACACCTAACCAAAAGGTTTTAATTTATACAAGACAAATCAACAAAGTTATTGTTAAACGTTATTCCTTTACTCTGAGAAGCAAAATAGCTGACAAAAAATAATAGGTCAGAAATTACGCAGAGGTCAGAAATTTCGCTTGACACCGGAAACTGTCACCTAAGGTATATTGAGTTCTTTGCACTTGTGATTACAGCCATTTAANCTTTACAAGGATCTAGTGCAGGGGTTCCCACCCTGGGGTACATGTACCCCTAGGGATACATTTGCCTATCTGAAGGGGTACATTTGAGGTTAGCAATAGGAGGGAGAATATATTTATATATTATCTATTTCTAAATGTTTATACATATAACTTTGAGACATAAAAACGGAGTCTACGTTTATAATTCTAAAAATCTAAAAGTTCTAATAATAATTCAGTGGATTTTTGTTATTTTACTCAGCGTTTTCGTCATCAGAACGTTTAGGGCTACATGCTCATCTGTCGAAATGGTGAAGGTCAGAGAAAGGTTAGGAACCCCTGATCTAGTGTATAACAAAACGTTTCTTCATCTTCTGACCACTTTAAAGAAACGTGATTTCAACTTTAAACGTTTTGGGTGGATAATATCGTGTCGGTGTCATTGCATCTTCACATACATTCTTAAGTCAGTACAAAACAATTTTTATGGGCAGTTTAAAAAATTTTCACAGTAAACTCTCTTATCGACATTATCACATCGCATTCATTTCACGCACTCATCAAACGCGTTGCTTGCGTTCATTTTACCTTCTGTGCATTTGTTTACGTTAGCTTTTGATATGTGAGTTACATGACAGCAATAGCAACTCACTTTTTGCTGCACTGTGGTGAAGAAATATTATCGTAGCCTAAAGGTTCTTAGTCGCTGTGCCGCGAGAACGCCTATACGGGCCCCAAAGGCGATATACCAAACTGATTTTGATAGGTTGTGTGTGATGCGTAAAACGCATTATCTTGTGTGGAAGTTTTCCGGATGGCACAGGGGTGTAGTGCTAAAAAGAAGTGTGGGAACGCACCTGAAAACTAGTCATTTTCCGTAGAACTTCAAACTCATTTTCAAATCAGTTCTTAATAATGATTTATTCTTTTTCATTTCACTACAAACGAATGCATGAAAAAAGTGTGGGAATTTGTTCCCTGGATTTTTAATTTGACATTTTCCCATCAAATATTTAACAAGTAAAGATTGTCTTTGAAATTTCGCCACTTTTGGTCCTCCTGCAAAACATTTGTGGCTAACCCTGGAAAATCTACTTTTGGCCCTTTCCTGGAAAAAATCTTTCGACGCCCATGCACATTAGTAAACAAATAATTGCTTGATTGGATACAATTTTGGTAAACCATTTGTTACAAGAAATGTCAGTAACTTTACAGGACCTCTTTGGCTGAGCCAAAGTGAGCGACAGTGTCATGAGATTGAAATTTTCCAAAGCGTCAAGAAATCGTTGACGAAGTTCAGGTCCATGTGTTTTTCACTCAACGCAAACTTATGCTTGCGTAGACACTTGACAGCCACTCCACCGAGTAATGGCAGTGGTGCATAATTGAGAAATAGCGGAGAAGGTTGTCAGAGAGGAAAACAGCTGATCATCTTTACAATTTTCATACTGTTTCGGAAGGTAAAAGTTTACGTTTATATGAGACAGAATCTATTCGCACATATGCGCGAAGTAACAGTTGGTTACGAAAAAGAGCAGATGGCATGCATACTTCAGAAGTTAATCAAATCTTACGAATTTCACTATGTCTATACTGTACTTTGTAAATAGCTGTTTGGCAAAGGAAAACCTCCGGTAAATGACTTAATTATTACAGTTTGCTTTGAATAAAATCTTTTCAAGCGAATTGTCACGCTTGGTTCAAGTACGTAGAAATGAAAAATAACGCACGTTGTGTTCCGTAATTGCTCCCAATAATAGGGTCGCCGGATGCGTTTTGTAAAAATACCGGCCATTTTTTTAACAGTGACAGATGTAGGCTGCATTCGTAAGCGCAAATTCAATAGCACGGAATTGTCGAATAACATTTTTTGAAAAGAACGCTTTTTTGACAATGCATTTGTTTTTTGTGTTATTTTCTTTACAATTTCATGAATCTTCCACATGGTTGGTTTGATAATGTTTTAAACAGTGTATAAACGTACGCTTTGTGAGCATAATTTATATAGCCATATGCTAAGCATTAGCAATATAACCTACTTTAAATGAAAAACGATAATTGCAGTGTTTAATGTGAACGGAGGTGTTTTCTTAAACTCTAAAAAATAATGCACTTAATATAATTCCAATTTTACCTGCTGTATATCAATTTCTGAAGTGAATATCTTTCGATACAATTTGATGGTATTTACTTTTCTACGGTAGTATTGCCTGTATGAACACCATAACACAATTAAGAATTTCTTGCGTGCTGCATTTCAATTCAGTTTGCAACAATTCATTGATTGATTCGCTGGCCCTTGCTTGAGTCAGGTACAGTTTGCTGACGAAATAATGTGTCTGTTCAATGCAGCTCGCGTGACTGTGAAAAGTTCGCTTGTTTCTTTAATGTCACTGTCATCCTGTCCATTTCTATGATTTTCCTGCATTCTGTCTGCAATAGCCTACGGTTGTAGTTTAGTCAACAATTCCACCTACGCCGGTTACCCGGTTAATAATTGCCAAAATAATTGCTCAATCATACAGATCACGTTTAGGATGACTAACAAATTGCCTTTATGTGAGTTTTGTTGAAGGAACTGACAAGGCTCACTACTAAAGTCACTATAATTTGAGAACTCTGCGTTAGTTCTTTCTGCAGTTACTGCAAATCACTTATTTTCAAATTATCGGCATCAGGAACTGCATGGTTTTTAAAATATCGGTTTCTTACTTGCTTCTTCTAAATTAGCAGCAAAATACATGTCAGGCCGGTGAAATACCGGCCATTTGGCAACCCTACCCAATAATCACCATTCGCAATACTATTACGATATGCATTTGGAATGAGAACCCGTTGCCATTCTTTTACCAGAGCAATGTTTCTCACAATTTCAAGGCTTATATGAATAAGTACAGAGCGATTTTCGAAAACTGCCTGAAGCTGCCTAACAGCATCAGAGGCAATGCGAGGTGGTAGCGAAAAGTGTGCAAGATACATTCAGTCAGTAGCATAGAAGATGTGAGAATAGCCAAAGGCTGCTGTAATGTTTTTCGCACCTGCGGTAGAAAAGGGTTTATTTCTTCCCCGAAAAAATCGTTATTGGATTGATGAGTGGTTCCCAAACTTTTTCTGATCGCGTACCATTTGTGGAACCCGTACTGTCATCGCGCACCACCTTGTTCCAGGAAAACGCATTCTGCCAAAGATCATTTGCTCAAAAGTTTGCCCAACCAGACTTAACACAAATTCTGCATGAAAAGAATGGCTGTGAGAAATTATAATGATTCCTTACAAAACCAATAGGGGAAGTACGCAAAAGTGCAGGAATTTATTACCAGGACCCGATCAGTAAAAACAAAAACTGTGAATTATCATTTTGTGTAGCAAAACAGAAATTGGCTTACTCGCGTACCACCTGGAAGGCCTTCGTGCACAACTAGTGGTACTCCTACCACAATTTGTGAACCACTGTTTTAAACAAAGTCTCATTCATTGTTACATATATTTATTGATTTTCAAATTTCGCGTTCGGGTTGTTGTATTTTCCTATACTTTTTTCTCATGCATACACTTCAATCATTTATTCTCGGATCTTTACGAGTTTTTCGAAACAGATACGATCACGCAACAGTCATGATTCAAGTCACTGGCTCTCAAACTTTCATGAGTCGTGGCCCCCTTCTAAATTTATCCGGAGAATAGTTAATATATCGTGACACTTGGGTTATGAATATCACGGCAAAGCTACCTAGTGAAGGCCTCTGCTCGTGGCCTCCAGAGAACCGCTCCGTGGCCCTCAGGGGGGCCGAACGCCCCGTTTGAGAAACCCTGTTCTACGTAAAGATTGTGAAACAATAACACCAAAAAGATGTCGTAAAATATGAAGAACTACAGTGAAGTTTTTGATTAACCAGCTTCACTGTAAATATAAAACTCACGATCATGCAATTTCAAAGCTGCCTTGGGTTTACTTCTAAAATTCCAATTTCCCGACAGTTTTTCAGAGTTGCGTTTACGTAATTATGCCTAAGTGTCTCGTGTTCTTTCTTCCGGAAGCATGTACTTGACGTCATGACTCCTCCCAAATCTTATCAGAAGGTGTGTATCGAGTAGGCAATTTATTTGCTTGCCTTGTTGCCCACGGTTGCTCAAGAGAGCTCAAAACACACCCACCGAAATCCGTTAAATATTGCGCGGCGTATGCGTCGATTATAGGGGAGAGCCTGAAACATTGTGTTGAGCCTCGTACAGTCAAGTGTTGAAGGTTCTTCACACGACCACAGTTTTATCTGTCGGATCATTGTTTGGGTGATGTCCTCTGAGCTTTTGGCTTTCACCCTGACTCACGAGAAAGCAACGGAAGGTTTAACTCGAGGAGTGTCGTCACATCACTCGATGGCGCATTTTGGGTGTAGCAGCAAGGACATTATGGCGCTGGGGAGCTCATGTTTCAAATTCAGATTTATTCTTTAACAAACGTTTTAACAAAAAAACAAGAAAAATTTCAACAAATATATTCAAAAACTGCTTAATCCGTCGGAAACAAGTTAAGCAACACGGTTTGCTCGTAAAAAAACTTTTTATGAGGAAAAAGGCTATAGGGAGTCAAAGTTTGTTATCTATGTCAGACTTTTTACACATATTTGCTNACTATCCAAACTACTTACTTGCGTTTTAAAGCAAACGGAATATCGACATACACATTTGTTAATGAAGCAGAAATACACCACANTACAAGATTTTAATGTTACTCGAAAGGCAGTGGTGGGTTTAGGGTGTGGAAATCTGACACGATTTCTCACCAAACGATCTGGGCCCTCTTTTCCCCCAAACCACTCATATATATATTTTAATCTGTGTTTTGGCAAACCCTTTTCTCACTAACACATCGAGCAGTAAGTCTGTAGATCAATGATTTTCAACCTTTTTCGTGCAGCCACCCATTTTGCAACCCAATTTAACCTTATCACCCCCTACCGAAAATTTCCAATCAGGTATATGTAATGCAGTTTTGTTTGCACAATGTAAAATCACAATGACTAAAAAATAACGTACGATATTAACGATATACCGGGTAACTGTCTTGAACAAAGACGCATTTACCGCTGTTAAATTCATGCACATGGCAGCATCAGTGAGAGAGACCCGTGCTGTATCAAAATCACTCCATAGCATAACTCATTGACAATTAGAATACCTCCCAAGTGAAGGTGCTAAGATACAAGATTTTCAAAAGCATTTGGAGGCAAAATTAACGGCAGTGCAGTTGAACAAAGTGGTTTTGAAGTTTGCTCACAGAATTGCATAAACTTTTTCTCAAGGTAAAGTAGTCCTCAATGTCGCACTGGCATAAGCCCGGAAGGCCATACTTGTAATTATCTACATCAGCTTGTTGTAATCGGATTACCGGTATTCTGCCTTCACTCCTCCTTCACGAAAAACCAATTAGCTGAAGCTTTTCTTGCTTACATTGCACGTTAGACGTTTACAACCACGTTTCACACATCGATTATGTAATCACTGGTTTGACGACAAGTGGGATTGTTCGTCTTCGCAAATTGCCGTAATTAGATAATGCTACATGCATTGTAGGCACTAATTTTTGCATTACTTGTGGCCGCGACTGTTGATATCATATTTGCACAACGTCTGGTTCGTAACAACGTTCTAGCAAACCGCGATATGAGAACGAACTGATTTTGGCAAGAGTTTAGGCTACTCCTCAACGTTTCAAAAATGAAAAACAATATTGGACAAGTACTGTAAAGGTGAAAAGAACGAGAAATAATTTTTGGTGAGCTGATCTGGATAGAATAGGTTATATTTGTCCATTTTTGCATGCAGCCATGGGTCAAACTAAAAATTCAAGTAACTGGTCTCCACAAAGATGACACAAGCGAATCAATCCAGCAAGCTTTTAAAAAAATCGGTTTCACGTAACACTACGCATCGTCAGTCCTTACATCTGCAAGCAATGCTAACAGATGAAACGCTGAAAGGCTAAAGCAAAAGCAGAGAAAGCAAACAAGCTCAAGGCTAAAATGAATAAATCAAAACACAATTTGCGGCAAGTACAAACTGAAAAATACGTCGTTCCTAATTAATTGCTTTCACTTCACTGGAACTAAAAAAATACCTGAAGCCAATTATGGAGCAATGCAACAGATCCACATTGAAGGAAACAGGCCGTTCGCTGTGACTCACTGAGCGTTGGTAGAATGCGTTGAGTAGGATTGCATTCGTAAAGTGGGCAGCCCACTCCGGGGAGCGCCTTTCAAAATAAATGCTAAACGCTGTGAACGAAGTTAACAAAATTGCTAGCACGCTGGGTAGTGAAAAAGAAAAAAGCAAGTCGATTAACATGAAAAAAACGGTGCACGAAATATTTCACACGAGGGAGGATCATGCTTTCAATTATTATTTGTGCTCTAAGTTTGTCAAACCATTTATCTTCACAGATGTCCAGAGAGTGAAAACTGTGGGTTTTCTAATAAAGCAACTGTGTAATCTTCGTGTATAGGTGGTTTATTTATGGTATCATGAAACACTGAATAGTGCTGCGATAAGGCCAGTTGGTCTTTGTCATCTTTATCATCTGGTTTGTTCCAATTACTTCGTTCCGAGTTTTTGTTTTTCATTCCAGCTGGAAAAAGTTTTCAGGGAAAAGAAAAGCTGCAGATAGGTTTTACAAGATCATAATTTTTGCACAGCAATTCAAGTGGTTTTGTGGTTAATTTTGAACGTTTCCTTCACTCCAAACCCACTCTTACGTCAACAGCTAAGCCCTGAGGGTAGCAGCAAAGAAAAAATCAAGACGATGTTGATGCTTCACCAAAAGCATATTTAAACGCGATGGAACAGCACTTTTGTCACTTACTTCCAAGAACGTTTGAAAACTGATTTTCTTTCTGCGATCGGGAACAAACCCAAACCGTTTTTTTCCAAACAACCTGAACGATGATCTCGTTGGGAAAAGCAACAATAGCAGGTTTCGTGGCTTTGGCGTCAATTTTCACCATCGTCGCCCTAGCAACGGAATTTTGGATGGAGGTAAGGCGTTGCCGCAAGCTGGAACTTTTCAGGCATTCTAAGGGTTTTTGTTAAAAGATGAAATTTCAACGCTGTTTACGCTTTGTAAATTACTGATAAGAAGCCCACAAAATTATTCAAATATTTATCCCTGCTGTATTGGAAAAATCTTTGTAATAAGAGTTTCAACGTCCAAGTTCTGCACTTTTGCAATAACTTCGTTTATAAGCACGGGCAATCGAGCATCTGCTACGTTTACAATGTAATGTGATTCTATATGCTTTTGTGGAAAGATAGTAAAATTTCAGTTATACTGAAAACAGTTTCTTAAACAAGTTTGGTATTTAAATTTTATCCCGGAAAACGTTTTATGTTTGTTTGTTAGTTTTCATCAGCAATTGTTTTCTGACAATAAATCCAAACAAATGTTTAGCAAAGGTCCTGAACACAATTTACAACCTTTGGTTTTACAGGGTTGTTTCGACATTGGCCAGTATCTTCATGTTTTACAAACGCTAACGTTTCATGCGTTCAATGATACCGAAGCAGCAGAAATATACGAAGGAGCCCTAAGCCACATCAAAGGCCCAATGACCTGCTTTTCATCAGGATTGTTTAGATTTCATATCGAATCGAGCAATTTCACAAGAGCGTTTCCTCGTGAGTATATCGTTTAACTTAAAAGTAATTTTGTTTCAACTTCTTAATACAAATGGAGTTGATTATCAACTATGAAACAATGTGAAACCTATCGCAGAACTCACCAAACCTGTCCGATAATGCAGAAATACTTTGAAAAGGCGTGGAAAATATTAATTGTCAGTCTATGAAATTAGACCTGGGTGAAATCTTTGTCGGCAAACTTTACAAACTTGTTTGCTACGTCTATGTAGCACCTGTCGAACAATAATAAAAAGATGAAACGCACGCGAAAACTCTACTCATTGCGTTATATCGCATCTTCAGCACATGATGTACTCGCAAGGAGATCCCACAACAAATTGGTGCAGCTTGCGGTATTGCACAGGAAAATATAAAACACTGCTTTGCTTTGCAGATGACGAAGTATTAATCTTCCTTCATGCCACCTCAGCACTTCTGATCATTTCGCTTGTGATTGGTGCCGTGGGGGCAATTCTCTGTGTTATTGGGTCTCACTTGGACCCTCGGGGAAGCTCTGGAAGAACAAAGTTTATGGGTGGCATGATTGCCATTGCGTTTGGTGGTAAGGTTGCTTTTTCATTATGCAGAGTAATGATTGCGTTTGTGTAAATATTTGTAAATATTTTATAATCTGAATTTATGCCTTCACGGAAAATCTGCTTTGACTAAAAGAAATCGTAGCCATAGTATATCTGCTGAAATAAAGCTCAAGTAGCTCTGAAGAATTGATAAAACTTACTTAAGATTTTTTCGTGAACTCGGCGTTAAATACGGTGGCAATATAGGTCTTTGTCAAATGCTACATGGTTTTCACTGCGCTGGTATTCCTGGCGAAATGAAAACGAGCTTGGTGGGTGATTGATGTGTTGATAAGCGTTTCACTACAAAATGTTTTGCAAAAGAAGCATGTTACGGTGCTTCTTTTCAAATTTGAAGGACATTTGAGCAGAAAAAAACGTTGCGATAGAATGAGATTATTCCACGAAGATAAAGATATTGCAAGCCAAAAATAAATTACAATCAAGGCATGACACTGATTCTGTTAATTAAAACGCAACGTGTCTTCATATGGTTTCAAAAACTACCGCCACATATTTGGCTTGCGCATCATTAAACCCGCTAAAAACTTGTGTTCCAGCACGAGGCTCTTGCGATTTTAAGTGCAGTTATTGAGTAAGAAAAACATGAAAAAGCTGTTAGTTCAAAATTAAACATTTTTTCATAACATCATCTGAGGCGATTATTTTCATTTCCCAGCAATCTGCTTGTTCGTCGGCATGGTTGTGTTCACTGTCCTGATGAAGCCGGCGACCGAAGACCACCCGATGCTCTTTTTCAATCAGTTCAGCCGTGCGGTAATGAATCTTAGAAGGCACAGAAGGAGTTTCATCGATCTGGAAGATCTTCTGTTTCAACTCGAGGAAGAAGCGGTGGTGCGATTTGCATATTCTTTCTATTTGGGTTGGATGTCGTGCTTGGTGATGTTTCTGGTGACGGCGTTCAACTGCGTCATCTTGTGCCGAAAAAAACACGAAGATGTGTCAAATATAATTTTGAAGTGAATTACAACAATTAGCATGAGCCACGTTCAAACGCTTTCTGGTGTGAAATGGAATTTCAACTGCTTTCCTTGCAAAAGAAATATGACAGGTGTAAAAGAAACTGAGAAATGTCATGTGCTATTTCGATCACATTTTTGTATTTCACAACTTGTGGAAAACGTTTTTGTGTGTTTTTCGAAAAAGTTAAAGCAATTGCTTCAATCAACGCTTACAAATTGATTTTAGTTGAAAGAAAAAGCTCAAGTCAGATCTTCAAAGAGGACGTAAATTGTCTGTTCAGTTACAATTATAATCCTTTCATCTCATATTGAGGCTTACCAATATGGCATTCAAAGAAAATCACATGTAATTTATCCAACTCTTACGCAAACAACTGATTTTGGGTTGAAACAAAAGTTTCAACCCAAAATCAGTTATGCCCTAACTAATGGACAATGTTTTGTTGGAAATTTTTCGATATTTTTTGATTAAATTGGTAGGATTATAAGGATTCTGTTTGAACAACCATTTGCAATTTTTTTAAACCTTTTTAGGTTTCGCAAGCGCCAAAGTATTTGCACCAATTAGCGCCATTATTTTCGGCTATAACTCCACAGACAATTGAGTTAGAGAGCTGTTCAAACCCTCTTAAGATGCGGAAAGCCGTGTAGTTTCGATTAAAAACACCAAGGTATGGTCTAAAAGCAACAATCAATTAATTAATCGCCTAGGGGCTTATTAATATTTTGGTTATAAATTCCTAACCACTAACGCTTGAAGGTCAATGAAAGGGTCTAAATATGCTTATGTTCAAAACTTCCCAATATTAAAAAAATTTAAGCCTTAAGACAGGGTTTCTTAACCTGGGGTGCTAGCACCCCTAGGGGAGCTGAAATCAATTTCAGGGGGTGCTGGGTAAGGTCACATATGTGGCGGTCAAAGGTAAAAGGAATATGATATACTGCACTTGTCTTTACTTTTATCCTTATAGTAACCAGGTGTTAGCCAATGGTAGGGGGTGCTGGACTGCTTAGGCCTCACCAAAAGGGGTGCTGAGGTAGAAAAAGGTTACGTAACGCTGCCTTCAGACTTTCCGCATCTTTAGAGGGTGTGAACAGCTCTCTAACTCAATCTGCTGCCCAGTTATGGCCGAACAAAATCTTGCCCAAATTGGGAAAATGCGGGACTTGAAGTCTTGTCTTTGTAAATTGTATTTTTCAGCTCTCTTTTGCAGATTTGACATTCGCAAAAATAAAAATTTAGCGAGGCATCTTTTTGCTTTTGTAGTCAAACTTAGTGTGTTGTTTGCTTATGACTATAACTGAACTGAATTGCGCATGTACCTAATGATGAATTACCGTATAATTTTGCGAAACGTGTGCTTCGCCTGCAGTGCGTTTTACTTAATTTGCACAGAAAAGGAAAAATGATTGTAAATGGAAATCAGGAACGGTGGCCATATATTTCCTTAATGAAACATTTTCGCTGTTGTATATGGCATTAAATGCCTAAAATTTCCAAAGATAAGCTGTATAGCTTTTTACCTGTATGTACTTTGAAGGTGCTACTCTGTCGAAAGTAACTTTATCGACAAATATTGTTTGCAATGGATTGTATTTTATTTTTGACCGAGGAGTTTGACAAAACTTTGAAAAAATATCTAAGTAAATTGTATTCGAAGTTCCAACGCTTTTTGTAATGAAAATCTTTTTAATAAATTGTACATAAAAGAAAGCATGTTCATTTCCTTCCGAATAGTTATTCCAACAGCGTGTACATTAACATGCGATTCTTTCAATTTGCTTGGTTGAAGATTTTTTAACATTGGTGCTTCTTTGTACTTTCTGTAAATACCACTTTTAACGCAGTTTTTTAAATGAAGGTGACTGTTCATAACGTTTTTATTAATAAAACATCAAGCTACGTGTACTTAATTTTTGTCTGTACAGTCATTCAGTCATTTTCTTACATTTTGCAACAAGTATGGCATTTCTATTCCTTTTTTCAAAATCAAGAGGTCTTCCAAGTTTTCTTCGATGTACTTTGTCCAAAATCGTTTCGGAATTATTTTGTATTGTTTATGCATTCATTTTCGCACCTCCTTTTCCTGTGAAGAGGATCCGGTGGGCAGCAGCCCCAGAAAGGCTCTAAACACATTACGGTTTCCAACAACCGGTGATAGTTCTGCTGGATCCAAAGTCCACACCAAGGCGGGCATAATCCAGTTCGGAGATGTAATCATGTGACCTAGTTCTTGTTAGACCGAGCTGCTTTCCCGTGGGTGTAGGCAGCAGGACTTACCTCGCCAATTTTTCCTGAGGGATTCTGGTCACGCGAACGAACCATAATTTCTGTATTTTCGTTGCTCATGCGGTTGTGCAAGTTTCCCAAGTTTTACTTCATTTTCAAAATTTGCCGTTTTTTGTTACTTTCCTTCGTTTACTGGCTAGAAATGTATAACCGGTCTGTAGTTGTCTGAGCTAGCGGATAGGATTATAGGGGTAGCCAAGGGGAGATCCAAGGGGCCATGCCCCCAAAAATGTCTAGCATATCTTGTCGTTTTGTGCTTTGAGAAGCGGTGTTCCAAACAAAATACGGTTTCTTGACAAAATATTTGGCTCCTACCAAAATTTGGGCTAACTACACCACCGATAGGAATCCTGTAATTTTGCCTCAAAAACTAAATCTATTATTTCCTAACGTAGACGAGGACGATGGAGCAATGGGTTTTACGCATAAACACCAGTTCTACAGAAAATTGTACTCAATTCCCTCGAGTGAATCAAGTTTCGCATCAAATGGCGCGCACTTCACCTTATTTTTAAAGAAAAGCACTTCACCTTAGTTTTGAAGAAAACCTGTAGGTGTATGCTAAACATGGCATTAAGGTCAAAACCCACAATGAGAATATGACCAACAGTACAGCGAGATCCCCAGCACCTGAAACAATTTTCCGTCATTACCAGCCAACAGGTTGCGATCGAGAGTCAATGAAGACATACACTGCGCCTTTTACAGTTCTTTCCTTCAAAAAACGCCTAAATTGGAAAGTAAATTTTGTCACAGGTCCCAACAGCGTCAACGGGATGATCTCGTGACATCACACCGCCAAAAATTTTTCAAGCACCATTACACCAATTTTAAAGAGCCAATGCATCCTTTTCAAGGACCGCAAAATCATTTTTGTGGCTTGGACTTTGTCAAGTCATAACTTGCCAACCGATAGAGCTGGAGAGCTGTTCGAACCCTCTAAAGAAGCAGAAAGTCTTCTAGGTTTGATTTAATAGACATCGGACAGTTTCGGGTTTAAAGCTTCTTTAGTATGACATCACGACTGGGTTAAATGAAGAGATTTTGGATGATGTAATCAGGGACGGAGAAAAAATGAATATGCAATTTACTTGTTTTTTCTTTCAAAAAGAACTGGGCAAAAAGCCCCATCTTTAGAGCTTTTGATTGGCCATCTAGCGTTAAGGATTGGCAAGTTATGACCTAAAAGCAACAATTAATTAATGTTTAATATCAATTGATTAATAATAATTAAACAACAAAGTGTTGGTTTATTGTATAACGTCTTCACTCCCACATGCAACGCGCGGTGTTTACGTACACATCGCAGTGACAAGGAACACACAAATACATGAATGAACTCGAGGACATATACGGGGAAGTAGTAGAAGGGTATGCGCTTGATGGCGCTAATACATTTACTTTGATGAAAAACAAGCATGAAGGGAATACACCTGAATGACGCCATAACGAATATTTTAATGTGCTGCGATGACTTTGGAAATGCACCAATTTATAAAAATGCAAAGGGTGGTGGGAGGCTGCGAAGGACCTGGGGTCATTTAGGCTGCACACCTCCCAAGGACAAAGCTACTTTTCGTGTAAAGGGAACAGTTTATAAAACTGAATTAATGTATGTTGCTCTGAATATAATTTTAATATGCGAAATGCGGTTATATGGTATATTGAAGCAATAGGCAAGGTCAAGCCACCAGAAGAAAACGGTTTAATGTTGTCACATTGGACATTTGCTGTTTTCACAAATTTAAAATGTTCGTGAAAGCTCGAGAGAAAATGCGTCCAAAGTTATAAACTAGGGCATTATTGCAATGGTGTCACGGCATTTAAGCATCTCATGGCGCGATTTAAAACAACCGCTATTGGCTGTAGATGACATTTGAAACTGCTCTTCCCCAGGCAATGATCCCAGACTGTGCTCGTGAGTTTATTACGCTGTGATGCAACACACGTATAGCCTGGTTATTAACATAATGTTTATATATTACACCAACATATTTGGATATAGCACACAACACAACTGTTTACAATGCTCTTTCCAAGTCAGTTTTTCATCTACAACTGCGCCAAGGTACATGTAAATCAAATTATCAAATTATTTCCATGCGATTACTATTTGCATTTATTGTAAACGATTCTGTGCCTACATGTTTATTTGGGATTTTAATATATATTTTGTTTTGGACATATTTAGTGAGAGTTTGTTTGTGGTTAGCCAATCCATTACCTTTGTCATTTCACGGTTAACCGAGTTTTGTAATTTTCCCTGATTATTGTCGCTCTGAACTGAAACTGTATCTTCAATAAAAAGTGTAGTTTTCATATAACTTGAATTTGGTGAGTCATTTATTAATAATAAAAATAACAAAGGGCCTAAAATCGAACCCTGGGGATCCCAAATATAATTGACTTTAGAGATGATTTGGTGTTTCCCTCCTGAATGTACTGTTTTCTGTTGGAGAGATAGGATTATATTAGTTTAAACACGTTTCTTCTTGCACCGTAATGCTTAAGTTTTGTCAGCAATGTGGAGTGATTCACTGAGTCAAACGCTTTTCTTAGATCTGAGAAGACCGCACAAGATATTTTGTCGAGGTTTTGGAGGTTTTCGTACAAGTCTGTAATAGCCAGGGATGAGTAGTGTTGATTTTATTTGGCGATAATTAATATTCAGCTAGAAAAAACACAAATCAGTGCAAGGACGCCAGGGCACTGAAGGAACCGGAAGGTTGTCGAGTCGATGCCCCTCAG
>JGI24159J19872_10005270_pt1 | contig 16683 bp, 22 predicted proteins | sample Ectturendosymbi4_FD_19872 | JGI IMG/M metagenome (IMG submission 19872) | reverse complement strand
ACTGTCCTGAAACAGTGAAGTTTAACGGCTGCACACATGAGAGACCACAGTACAGCCGTGATATGTTTCTTGCAAATACATTGGCTAGTTGGCTTTACTGTGACGTTGGTTGTCACGTACTCAGAAACAAACAGCGTAAAATTTAAAGATGCAAGCGTAGCCTATAATGTTAGAAAGTTACATTTTCAGGCAAACTCTGCGAAGTTTTTGCCGAAAACAAACAGCAGCACTATTGTGGAAACTTGGTTTTAGGATGGCTAGTTTTGCAAGACTCTCTTCAACCATTAGTAAACAGGATCAAAACTTTAGAGAAGTATTGACCTAGTTATATATATTGTCCTATAGCTCAAAACATAATAAGAAATCCGGGTACTTTTGGGTTTGAATTTTTTTCGGTGTGACATCATGACTACGGAAAGTCGAGGGATTTTTGATGACGTCATCAGAACCTGAGAAAAAAATTCAAGTGGCAATTTACTTATTTTTTCTTCTAAAATAAACTAGGCGAAAATCCGCAGCCCTTGCTTGGCCATCCTCCGTTAGTGATTGGAAAGTTGTTGCCAAGAAACGATTAGTAATTAATTAAACCAATTAGGGGGTTATGTAATTGATTGTTTTCAGGCCATAACCTTGACTTCGCAATTTAAGTGCCGCAGTGGCCTTGCTATTCACACCATCTGCCTCAGTTGCCCTGTTTATGTTTTTTGCAGCAATTGCCTCTGAAAATTATTTTTGAGGTTTTGACTAGAAACGTCGTCGGGCATTGCTTGTTGCTGCATTCTGTCGAAACGGCAGTGGCCAGTCGCAATCCACGGTAGACGCTGTAATCAAAACAATAAATAAAAACGAAGCTTTAGCAATTAGTAGTAACGCCGTCACGAGGAAAAAGAAAACGGGAGACCTTGAACTTCGAAAAAAGGAAGCAACGCCGTGTGCGCGCCGCTGGCTCAAGTATCCGGTGTATATATGTACAGGAGAAAAATCGACAGAAGGATAAAGATTTAATAAGCGATGTCTACTCGATTGATGGAAGATTGCAAAGGTAAGACTGCAACGTTGCGTTGTGCGACAGGCAAACGGCTGTAACGAGCTTACTTTTCGATACGGTCGCGAAAGAACAATTGACGAAGACCCGCCAACAATAGGTAAAAGGCGTACGAGCGAGCTGTCTGTTTTTGCGCCCAGTGCAAAGACTCACCGCAGTGCAGCGGTCGGACAGCACGCGTTCGCTTTCAGGTGGCGAAAATATTCTGTTCCGTACATAAATCACCTGACACCTTTTAGGCACTATTACTTTTAAAAAGTCAAGTGGAACTGATCGACAATAGTTTGGGAGTGAAAATTTGAAGGGATTTGCAATTAAGTGTGTACCTTTTGCATTTTCATCAGCTGGGTACTTTTTCCCGACGAATAGCGCTTTTATGGTGCAGCCCAGAATTAAAAATGGTGCATTTGAGCCCTTACGCCTGCGACGAGTTGGAAATCGCTGTAGCGATAGCGAAAACAACCTATGGGTCAGGAAGCCGCATGACGCATCGAAGAAGCACGAAACAACCGACCACGTATGGCGCCAGAGCACACAAAGTTTGGCATCAGAAGGATAAAAAACATGCACTAACGACGCAACGCTACAGAAAACAAATCAGCGCCAACAAATATAATGTACAGCTTCCCAGCATCAAAGCAGTAACTGTTGCGAGCACCAGGAAAACAGAACAATTGCATAATTGGTGAAAAAATATTCTCCCACCTTTGGCAAACAGTACCCTGATTATTAGGTAAAGCGCCGTGCGATTTTGACTGGTTAAGATTGTAAACGAATGACTGGGTGTAACCACAGGCCCGCATCATTTTTGTCGGCAGTAAAGTCTGCTGAAGGCACCAGTCCATTGTCGTTAAAGGATCATTACGGGGTCGCGAACGAATGTTTGCGGTTGCACTTTGAAGCATGACTAAGGGGGAGCGGGAGGTCGCGATCATAGGTGTAGCCAGGGGGGTCAGGGACCATGCAACCCCAATTTTTAGCACATCTAGTCGTTTTGTGCTTTGAGAAGATGTGTCCCAAACAAAAATACTGTTGCGCGACTAAAATCCAACAATTTGCCCACTCAGATTTTTAAACCCCCACAAAACTTTGGGCTGGCTGCGCTACTGGTTGCGATATCTTCAAGTGGATCGAAGCGTCTCGCAAAAAATTTTGAAAATAGTCACTTCTTGCAGAAATTCAACCGTTTTCGAAAAAATCATGTCCGATCTTTAAGACAGAACAAAAGCCGGGGCTTGATGTTCCTGCACTTCACTGTCGGTAACATTTTTACGGTGAATTGTTTAAGAGCAAGGTCGGTACTCTGAGGCCAAAGATGGAAACAGGTCAATAAAACATTGACGCCAGTCGCCAGCGTAAAGAATGGTTTCACCTCGGGACGAAAACATTCACAAACAGAAAAAAGACGCAATGCAGCTGTGAAGTGTTTCATCCGTGCAAGCCTAAAAATGATGTTGTACTTTCATTTTGCTGACTGCGTAGCAAAGTATAAAAGTGAAGCGTCGCGTCTGGGTTGCTTTATCGGTTGGTGATCGGGAACCTTCGAAAAAACGCAAATGGCGCGTGACACGCGGTTACATCCGGAGGCACTGCACAGTTTTTGCAGATCTTCCCGGTGTTTGGCTTTTCCATTTTTTTGGTCCCGTACAGAAAAAATGACACGACGCATCATGATTTAAAACAAAAAAGTCACAGTTTAAAAATTCTTTGAACTTCTCGGAAATTCAAAACTTTTTCGTTATCAACTCACAAGGCTTTTGACATATTCGTACGTTCGTCGTCGCTAATCAGCACACAGCATTCCACAAACAATCAGGGTCGTTGCTGTCCAAGGGCGTACATTTACACAGTGGTATGTTTAGGTTACTTTCCTGGCCAAAAGTGATTGGTACAAGAGGAATAAACAAACGTAGCCCACCATCGGCCACCACAGGGCGAATGCACGTCATCACTGGAAAGCCGTGCGCTGGCACGAAAATACTGAAGCACGTGACTCAAACGGGACGCGACACTTTACAAGCAAAGTTAAACTCAGGGAAGAGAGGAGATGTACACGGTTTAGTGCAAATAGGAGTTAAGTGCGTTCAGAGCAGATGCCGCTGCCCCCAAGGCAATGGCCGAGTGCACAATCCGAGTCGTGCCGAGGAGACAGAAACAAGCATGTTCGTTGGTTTTCGGAAGGTTACTTTGGGGCAAGGTTAAGTCAGGTCGCGCAGTACCGAACGGCGGTGAACACGCCTTTGTTTGGAGAACGTTAGTTTTATTCGAGTTTCGAACGTGATGCGTTCTTAACGGCGCAGACTTTCGACAGATTCCATAAGATCTGGACGACCCGAGAACGCTCAACCTGCTTCACGCTGCTTCAGCGCGACACTGGAGGTGATTGCGGCCAAAACCGGTCAGAACCGTTTTTTACCAGCGTCCACTCTGGCTCACCATTCCTCGAGCGTGACTGAGCAGCCTGCTGGAAGAAAGGCCCCCATGGGCCGGGTTCTCCCTGCCGCGCATTTGCGACGGGGGCGAGGGGGCCTCGGTGGGCCTGCTGGCTCCGTGGTTCAAAACGCCCAGCTTTCCGTGAAACAGGACGTCGGGCTGTTGCTGCGCTGGTGCGAGTGAAGGCGTTCCAGGCGCTGCATTCATCGCGTTGCCATAGAGAAGATTGCGATTTTTCTTTAATTCTGCGTAAAAAAAAAACCAAATCAGCCCATCTTTCAGACTTTGGCACCGGGACTGAAATTACGTAACAAAGCGCACGGTTTCCGCTTGACCAACTATGAGATCATAAGCTAAAATCGAGTAGAGAACAATCTGTTGCGCTGAGGCGTCGACCGACTATAATCTCACTGTGTTAAACTTCAGTGTAGCGGAGCTGGACGCCGAATTCAATGCACTGGCCAGAGACGTCCTTTTGAAATAGAAACTGTCGCCGTTGTCGCACAAATTGAAGCGTTTAAAGCAAAAGCGCAAGCTTGTCACGCGCTGCCTTTGCCGTGAAAATTCTTCTCAATCCGTTTACCTTCGATGGCGAGGAGTATCTTTTTCCTCGGACCGAAGACATTGATGCCGAGCTCGGTGAGGTCACTTTCGGTCAACGTGAGGAAGGTCTGGAGGTCAACCTAAGGGCACAAAAGGAGCCTTCGTTTCGCTGAAAGGTTATTTCTTGGCGCGGCTATGTCGCGATCAAGAGTCGAGAACATACGTCTGCGACGTCGAAAACGAATTAAAATTCCGGATCCGAATCATTCATATTAAAAAAAGAGTCACGTCGTCACCGTCTCGTCTCCACAGCATCAAAGCGTTGCCACAAGTTACGGTTCGCAGGAGATGAAAGCACAACGTTCCGGTTAAGATAAAAATCAACAGCTGTCTGCTAAAGCGTGTGCAGCAGCACACCACAGCGTTCAACTTAATCAGGTAAACCACGCTGCATTGCTAGGAGCGGCAAAATGAACAACATGCAGGACAAGGCAGTAATGGCTTAAATCAAATCGTGACAGAACAAGAACTTGCGAAATAAACGCGAGTAGAACGAACTCGCTAAACGCGGGTAAAAAGAACTCGCTAAACGTGGGTACAGAACGAACTCACTAAAAACGGGTAGACCGAATTCGCTAAAAGCGGGTAAAAAGAACTCGCTGAGCGAGGGTATAGAACGAACTTGCTAAACGCGGATAGAACGAACTCGCTAAAAGCGGGTAGACCGAACTCGCTAAATGCGGGTAAAAAGAACTCGCTAAACGAGGGTATAGAACGAACTCACTAAACGCGGGCAGAACGAACTCCCGGAACTAGGGTATAGAACGAACTCGCTAAACGCGGTTAGAAAGAACTCGGTAAACGAGGGTATAGAACGAACTCGCTAAACGCGGGTAAAAAGAACTCACTAGATATTTATCTTTACACTACCTGTTGCGGTATCTTGAAAACTCGTAACTAAACTAGTTAACGGGCAAGCGTTGAATAATTGGCAACCCGGTCTTCACTCGCAGCGGCAAACCCACCTCTTGTTTCCTGAAGACATCGGTATACTTGTCCAAGTTCAAATAAGCGAGTACGTCCTGCAATTCGACGCAGCCCGGCCCTCCCAGGTTGTGATTGGTCAGAAGCGACAGGGCGGCTTCGAGTGGCTGGTTTTTAATCACGCTGCCCCCTCCGGCGGGGGCCTTCTGCATCCTGCTGGGAGTTTCGGCGATGCTGCGGGGTACGTCCTTCCCGTACTGGGACGAGGGGATCATGTCGTCGTTGGGGTGGGGCGGAGGGGGGATGTTGTGGCTCGTGTACTCGGGGGAGACTGCGAGAACGAAAAGGGTGATTTGCACTGAACGCTGAGGCAATCGGCACGTTCGCAGGTGAAAATTCGAAGAGTAAATAAAGTGTTCGGCAGAGAGCGCTCTAGACAGGCTGGCGCAAAACAATCATTGGTCTGCTGCTGCTGGTCGTTCAAACCTTGCTCGTTTTCTGATAAACACAACACGAAAAAACGTGCGCAGAAAAGAAACTAACGACTGCAGACAAGCTGCGCATCGCGGAGAAGCCTAATCTCAGTCGAAAATCAGCACCACCCGATTCACAGGGTTGGCTGCGTTTAGTCCATAGTTACTGTGAACCTGGTCAACGAACCTGACCCGTTTCATCAAAGAACAGCACAAGTACTAGATCAGCTATGTCCAACTGAAATTTTTTACTGAGTCAGAAGTTATATCACTATTTTAATGAGGGTCGCACATTGAATGACTTACTTTGACTTTAGCAAACTAAATTCGGTTAAAGCTACTGTGCTGAAAACATTCGAATCCTCAAATTCAAGATCATCAAAATATGGGAAGGCTGTCAGTTTATACTTACGCTACAGCAAAAAAACTAAACTGGACCGCACAAAACCTTCGACTGTGCCGCATGTGGCCCACATGCCCTCGGTACTAGACGACCACGCAAATCTCCGACGTTTTCACCAGGCCCGTAACCAGCTTGGGACACCAGGAGGGGCGAAGAGTTTTCCGAGTGGGGCCAAAATTTTTTGAACTATGTCCAATATTTTTAAAATGTGTCCAACACATTCTTCCAGGGGGAGGGAATTTTTCTAGGGGGCTTCGCCCCCCTGGTTACAGGCCTGGTCATCCCTAACCGCCACCCTTTCTCTAACTTTCCAACCTTACGTCATGCAGTGCGCAACTGCGAGAGAACGGAGTTTGTTTTTGCATTTGTTTTACGGGAAAATCTAAAAATCGTTAGTTTCTTTTCATCAACCGGTGGGCGCCGTTTTCTCCGTTTGGTAAATTATAAGAACACGCTTGCATTTGCAAATGAACGCTGTTCTGCGTCTGCCATTTGTAGACATACAGATTCAGCTGTCTACGTTCACCTTCAAACCTTTAAGAGATGCGTTATTATCACGTCACAATGCAACAACGTGCGACTCACAAGTTGTGTAAGTTCGTCTCCTGGGCATCGACTTGTTCAGGTCGCCGGCCCTCGAGTGGAGGCTGCTGGACAAGTTGTGGCTGTTGCGCTCTCTCCACGATAAGAGCAACGAGCTACCTCGGCTGGAGTTCGCGAGGTTCTGGCTCATGGCGAGAGGGTTGGTTTGAACCGGTTCCTGCTCGTCGTAACCGGACGCGTCCTCCTTCTGTGACGCACGAAAGAGCAATCACTGCAGTTGATTCGGAGATTTGGGGGCGAGAAGAGACGATGCTACGAATTTCACCGGGGCGAAATTCATGAGTATCTTTAGAGGGAGGAATCTGACGTGTGCCGTTCCTCATTGGTAACAAATACTGCACGAGTTCTTTAGAACGGTGGTCCCCAATCCCCGGACCGCGAAATTACAAAATGCGTGCTGGGTGTGACCCACACTCGTTTTCTGGGCATGTGATTTGTCGATTCTTCCCAAGGAAGCACTGCTGCGTGCATAGAGTGAGAACGCTGGAGCATAAAAGTGTGAGTGTTTTTGAAAAATGACAACCATCATAGAGTACTCCCGGGCCGCGGTAAAGTTGTCAAGCGTTGACCAGTCCGCGGCTACAAAAATGTTTGGGACCACTGGTGTTGNAAGTTTATCGTCTCGACAACGGCACTCGCTTGCACTTTAGCAATTTTTTCAGTGGCCTGTACAGGCGAGTTTACATGAGGGACGGACAAGGGCAGATACTCAGTGAGCGGGAGTTAATCTTTCGTAGCAGTTTTAACAGTACAATCTTGCGTCTGATTGGGTCTTGGGGCAGCAGACAAATCTAGCTGGGAAGGGAGAGTATCTGCTCTAAACCGTTTAATTGAAGCTGCTTAACAAAAAACTAGGGCGTTGGCTGCAGCAGTACGTCAGCGAGTGACGTAACAATAAGCGAACTTAACAGTATATTTTACTGGGCTTGTCCGCGTTTTGAAAAGAAGCAAAAAATCAAGCAAGATTGATCATAGAAAAGTACTGGTGTCAAGTCGTACAGCACATCCATACCTCATAGGTGGTGGCCAGCTGTTGCTTGTACTGTTCCTTCCCTTGCAGCTTCTTCATTTCCTGCGCCGGCATCGAGCGCGAAAAGTACAATCCGGACCACGTGTCCGTCGGAATGCGCACCTCGCTGGCCACGGGGGGGCTGCTCATCGCCTCCAGTGCTTTCTGTCGCATGTAATCCGTGTTCGCCTGAAACGCCGCAAAACAATGGGTGCGTCATGCTTGGCTGATTTGCATTTGAGGTTGGTGGGTGAAGTGCGTTGGCGTAACTAGAGGTTCAAGCGAAGGGGCAAACTTGGCTGAAGGGGGCCCGCTGGCCACGGTAAGGAGGCCGCGAGCCAACACTATGATAGTTGTGGATGTCTATTGTATACACTAGTCGAAAAAAACTACAAAAAGGACAAAACAACAACCCACTGAAAACCAAAATAATATTAAATATCAACATTTTAGGTAAGTGGGGGCCCGGTTTTTCCATTTAGCTTGCCAGGGGAGGAGGCTCGCACCGCTGCCGCCCCGTCAGTTACGTCACTGATTAATTTCTATCACAAGATGGCATGAAGCGTGCACAGCATCAGATGAGCTACGCGAGTTTTTTTCCAGTACAGTCACAAGCTATGAGCGCTTGGAACACAAACCAAAAAGTCGGGAAAATTTAAGAAAAAAATAACACATTTTACTTATCAAACAGTGGAGCCCTGTTAACCACTGGGTTGACATTTGCAGTCGCCCAATACCCCCACAACAACCGGACACGCTGATGTTACTCAGAAATGAGGGGACACTTTTGGCAGATGGAGAGAACATTTCAAAGATCTCTAGATCCCACTCACTCTAACAGTCCATCGTACATACAAGAGTTACATTTGGGGGAGGAAAATACCATCACTGCAATCGAAGTCTTCATAGCTGTCAAAGCACTGCAGGCTGTGATGAAATCGGACTTGAAGTGTTTAAAGACTTTAACAGTGGAGTTCATTGGCTGACTCGCGTGTGTAAAGTGTCCTGGTGTTCTGTGTGGGCACCAACAGATTGGCGAACTGGGATGATCATCGCCATACACAAAAAGGGAGGAGTGTCTTGGAAAAATGTGCCGCGAAATATTTAAATCAAAACAGGATGATGCACAGTGCAGTTTTCGTCCTGGCCGTAGCAATACAAACCAAAGTTTCACTCACCAGCAAATTTTCGAGAAAACTTGGGAATGTGCCAAAGGTGTCTACACGGAACAAAGAGATTGATACACGGCTTGGTGGACGAACGCAGTTCTGCGTGAGCTTTACCGCTCTGAGGTCACAAAACGGGAACTTTCAAACACCGGAAAAAGCTGACAGTTCCCAAACTTACGGGAAAGCGACCCAGTGGTCCTCTTAAGAACCAGATGGAGTGCTTATATCTCTGACCTCGCCTGGTCACGTCTTAGTGTGGCGACTACAGAACTGTATGAGACTGCTGAAAACCGAGGTATTTGGAGTGCTGCTGGGGCTGCTGCCCCCGCGAACCTTCCCAGAGAAAAAACGGGCATGAGAAAAATGAATGAATCTGAAAAATAATCTTGATGCGAGGCTAAAACCTGCACTTAGAGGCTCAAAGGAAAACCTTGGGCAGTTTTTCAGTTCGCGCTTCTCTATTGTGCTTTTGTTCATGTCAAAACCAGAACACTTTACTTGATCAGTGCCAAACACGATGCAGGCGAATGTGCCTGGAGCAGTGGCGGGTAAATGCGCAACAAAATTCTTTTAAAAATTAATCGAAAAGTTACGTTCAGCAGGTTGACCGACTCACCAGCAACGAGTGCGTGGACAAGGGAAAGTTTTCGAAACCAGGCGGTGGCGCTGGCGACGAGTCACGTCCGAAATAATCAGTGAGCTCGCGAAGATCTGACTCGTTGTTGGATTCAGCAGCACTGTAAGAGCACACAAGTCACGTTAGGCTGTTCGATACACAAACGAAACGAACGTTTCCAATCGGACTGAGAATACTGTAGGCTGTTACAGCACGTAGCCAGGGAAAAAATGCACCACAGGTGGTTTGTACCTCAAAGCAAGAATACCACTGACCATATGCATAGCCAGGGGAGCCCAGGGGGTCAGGCATCACCAATTTTTTAGCATTTCTAGTCATTTTGTGCTTTGAGAATTGGCGTCCAAAACAAAAATACTGTTGCTCGCCTAGAGTCCAAAATTTTGCCCCCCAAAAATTTTGGCCTGGCTACGCCACTGCCGTTGACTTGCCAAAACTTGTGGCACGCAAGGGTTTGTTCCTTCGCTGCTCGCAATCAACAAGCCGCGCTTCCAGTAACGATAACACGCCGGCGCAAACGAACACGTTTATTAAAAAAAAGAACGCGCCTAACCTAATATAAGCGTTCTTNACGCTATCCGACAGCGACATGGCTGCTTGCTCCCTCGCCCTGTCCGGATGGAGGTACTGCNTGGAAGGTGAGTTTTGCAGGTGGCGCAGTGCGGCTTGTAGGTCGGTGGACGAAGCTGACGACGAAGGGCTTTTGTGTATAGGAGCGAGCTTGGGCACTGGTGGAAGCAAAAATTAAGTGAATAGCGGAGAGATTGGAGTGGATTTACGGCTTGGTTTTCCAGCTGCTTCATTCAACTTACCACTGTCGGGTGAGGAAACGTTGACTTCGCTTATGCGATCGGACAATACCGACATCGGGCTGTTGCGGTCGCTGCCTGGGGGAGTGCTGTGGGAGCTAATATATCCCCCTGGAAAAAAAGCTTTGATGCAGAGGGTGCGTGACATCGAACTGGGGGCACCACGAGGTCTAAGACCGAAAGCAACTGCGACCCATTCACAAAAGCATGTACGATGATGATCGTGGAGCCCAGGATCTTAACACGATGAGCAAGGTTAGGCTTTTTTTCGGTCATTGACGGAATTTTTTTGAATTTATTGAAAACAATCAAGTCAATTTGGTCAAAAAATGTGAAAAAACGAAAGACGACAGAAAGGTTTTAAGCCATTTCGGACGAACGACCGAAATGTCTCCGCGAAAATAAAACCCAGCAGCAAGGTGGAACGTTTCGAACAGTCCCATAAGATGCTTGACGACTCCACCCACTTCGCTTGTAACTTACTCTGTCGTTGGCCGTTGTTCACAGGCAAGTACGCCTTGCCAGCAGCGGCGTCGATGCTTTCAGGCAGCGAGTGTCTGGGATGGTTGCTCTGCGTAAAACGCGGCGGAAGATAATTTTAGAGAACGCGTGTGGACATCATCCCGTTTCTTATGAGGATGGAGAAAAGGGGCGTTCAGCTTCTTGTGAGTTTGCGGCATGCGACAAACAGTTAACGAAAGAAAACAATTTCGGAAAACATAAAAACCGGCGACTGGAAACGCAAAACGTCAACGAGAATTTTTTACGGAATACTATTGTTCAAATCAGGCAATATCTTTACAGTGCGCGATTAGGTACCCGGCAATCTAACTTACAAAATCTCACATTTCACGATTGGGTCATTTCCACGATTGGGCTATTTTCACGATTGGGCCATTTCCAGGCCCTGATGAGTAAAGCACTCTTTTCTGAATGCCCTTACAGTGACGCAAAGCGTCTGAAAACCCGACAAATGGGACGAAGCCGTATTGGCCATAGTGGTTTACAAAATTCAAACGAACTATCAAACACTCCAGAAACCAAATGAACTTTGCTTTTTTTTCATCGCGCCCGATATGCTTCATAATCATTGCAAATACATTTTATTTCTGGGGGAGAATGGAAACTTACGATAGAGGGGTAATCCATGTCCACGTGCGAGGTAGCGCCGCTTATGCTACGCCGGTGTGTAGGAAGGGAAACATCCGAGTTGCCTTGGTTGAAGGAGTGGTTCGCGGACAAGGATCCTTCTTTCAACTCCTGCATTGTCAGCAAGTGGCGATGCAAACCCCGGACGTTGCTAGGGATGCTGTCTTTCTGATCGTGTTTCGCCCCGCCGCCGCCGCCGACGTCAGCTTCCCCCCAAGCGTCGGCGGCGACCGAGCGATGCAAGTACGCGGCGTCGTCGGCGTACTGCTGCTGCTGCTGCGAGGCTAGCATTTGGGATTCTCGGCCGACGCGCAAGGATTCTTGCGACTTCTGGTGGACCAAAGTTTCGCGATGCTGCTGTTGTTGTTGTCTGGCGCGATTGTCTTTGATGAACTGCTGAGTCATCTGTGATGCAAACAATTTTGAGTCAGCACCTTTTCACGTATATTTCAGTCGTGCTCACGCCAGCTTCTGTGAGCCTGTTTCTAGAACAAAACTGAAGGCTTTCACCTGCACAATATCAGTAAATGCCTCCTTTGTCCGGAAGCTTTGCGCGCTTCTTAAACCATAACGGTAATGTTTGCTTAAATTAATGCTAGTAAGTACCAAGCACTAAAACCTATGACGAACGCACGCATTAGACGTTCCACACAAACTGCTCGGTCCTGTCACAAAAACGCATCCTTCATCTACCCCGAACACACACTCTTCTTTCTGTAAACTGGGCATGGCAACTCGTTACCAGCGCAATTTCCAAACTAATAAATTGCTGTTGACATTCGCAACTAGAATGCACTGCAGAAGTTTTATCGCTCAAGGAAGTTTGAACGCCGCCACGTGGTTTTAGTCGCACAACATGTCCACTGCTGAGGAACGCCCGTCGGTAACAGTCAGTAGAGTATAGAAATTCTTAACGCAATGCACGCCTCGCTTGAAGAGAACACAAACAACTAAAAGAAACCACAGTCGTCACTTGAACGCAACCAAGTGCTACAACTCGTTAAGTCTTTCTTATGTGCTTCCTTAAGCTAAACCAAGAAAAATACATTTCGTAAGGCTTAAGCAACAGTAATTGTTACTGATAGAATTTGACGTATTTCGCTGCGTTTTTGCCAAATTTCTCCCAGCTCTTTCTGCAACTTCCTTGTTGAGCCAATCCACTCCTACAACACTCATTTTGTGGCTTGAATAATGACATTCAAAGACTACGGCATAGGTTAATTTTTCGGTAATTGACCGAATTTTTTTCGAAATGACCGAAAAAAATTACGTCAATCCGGCCATAATGCTTTTTCAGTCGTAAAAAATATCTGAAAACAAAAATATGTCGGCAGTTTTTATCTGTATCTCAGCGAAAAAAGAAAAAAGTAGGTACGGTGACAGATCTAACGACGCTGAATCGCTCACACCATCTTATGTCAGCACTGTTCGGGATTTACACTACTTTGGAAACACCAACAGAACACAGAACCGACCGCACAACGCACTTGCAATGGAGTGGGCTCGCTTCCGGCCAACCCGTTCCTGTCCGGATGCTCCAGGATCTTGGGCGGCGCCGACGGGGGGGAGCCGGCCGTGCTGCTCGCGCGACTGGCGTTGAGCGACGCGACGGCCGCGACGGAAAATTGCTGCTGTTGAGCAGTCAACTGTGCTTGCAAGAGTAAATTCTGCTGATGCTGTGCGTGAATGGCTGCCACGGTCGCCTGCGAACAACGGTGCGATGTTAATGATGCTTTCCAAAACCAAACAACGCCAACGGCAAACAATGGCCATTGTTGTCCAACCAGAATCTGGCGCAAAGTTTCGACCGGGGACCGTGCAGCGTGATGGATAATGGGTCAGAAACAGAGCTTTATATCGCTCCTGGTATTTTTAGCCACAGTTCGGCGACCCTGACCGCAAGCCAAAACGTCAACAATGCGCGCATGGCCGTTTCTCCTTACCTAGCCAGTTTCTGATCCTCAAAAACCAGCCAAGTACCGAGCTTGGAAAGGTTCTGGTATTGCAGCACCACGTCCAATCCATTCCGCTGGCCGGAAGCCATGGACACAATGCGCGCACACACCGACAATTCGATGACAGACAGTAAGAATAACACAGGCTGGTGCAATCTGTACAGTGCGGCTACTGAAATCGAACGGTTTGGCGACGCGGCCTATTGTTGATTCCGCTGCTATTCAATCACCGAGGCTTGTCACCAACACAAACGATTCAAATAGTTTCGAGGAGTAGCAACGTCAACATAGGCACGTGCGCAACACACAAACTACACAAGGAACAGAATTACGTTTGCGAGATTTTTTTGAAAAAAAAAACAGTATTTTCCATCAACAATCTTCAGAATTCTGACATTCGCCTGAGCTAGCGCACTGGTTAAAATAAAATTAATATTTTCGACTAAAGACAGGGTTACCTGTTGGGTCATGGCGGGGTAGGGGCTGTGCGAGGGGCTCGGCGTCCAGTTTTGTCGGAGAATGGGTGAAGCGGGAGTGCTAGGCCGTGCCAAGGGTCCAATGGCGAAACCATTGGGCGGAACGACGCCTGCAAACAAAGATGAAGGTTGAAGCGGTGGTAAGGGGAGGAAAACCTCATCAACGACCCTTCTGGCGCCCAACGTTCTCACTTAGAGTGGTTTTTGCACAGAAGCGAAGCCATCGATGGAGACGTTGAGTTCAATTGCGTTGCAAATTAACCCTATCCAATGAAGCACGACGCGGTATTTATCCAATGAGCGCACGAGCTGCATGCAAATCATTGGACCATAACGCAGTATCTCGTTATGATCTGCGGCGTAAATCGTTACAACGTTTCTAAAAAAGCGCTTCTTGCACGCTTCTTCACGCCACGTTGGTGCATTGAATTAAAAGGGAGTTCTGATTCAGAATCTGTGAAGCTCTAAGACAGGGGTTCCCAACCTTCCTCTTACGATGTACACCTTTAGGCTTCTGACAGATGAGCATGTACCCCTTCAGCATTTCAACAAATTACCATGCACCTCTTCAGCATTTCCACAGATGAACACGTACCCCTAATATTTCTCATGACAAAATATTTTGTCATGATTATTCATAGATGTATTTGACAATAAGCATATAAGGATTTTTGAATGTATCATTCACTGATATATGTACAAATATTTGGAAAGAAATGGTATGTAAATAATTTTTCTCTTCTATTGCTAAACTCAAATGTAGCCCTTCAGATGGGCAAATGTACCCCTGGGGTACATGTACCCCAGGTTGGGAACCCCTGCTCTAAGAGCTAGCTTAGAGACTCGCATCTTCTGAAGGCTCTGAGTTTACAGACAGGTAAGTAGTGACGGAATGGGCGAGGTCCACTTGGCAACACATAAAAAGCTACTTAAACTTCAGTGGCAGCTTCACGCGGAAAGGTCATCACGTGGGCAACCAATTTTTTGACCTACTGTAAAAACTTAAAATTTTGACTTTACAATTTACGAATTTCGACCTTATTTTGACCTATCAATTTTCCGCATTTTCAATTAAAATGCAGAATACCAAAGTATATTTATATACAATGTTGGAACACTTTTTTTGACCTAATAACTTTGGAGTGGCTCATAGTATCAGCGTGAAATTTGGTTTGTGGACGTTTCATAAACTTTTGAAAAGGCAGAAAAATTTTGACTCTATTAACTTTTGGTTGCCCTAGTCATCACACGCAAGCAGTTCACTTTTAGCAGGAGTACGAAATCTCGGGAGTACTCGCCCTGAAAGTTCAGGTGACAAGCTGCTTGCACTCGTACAATTCTATTTTGAGTAGAACGTAAGAAGCGTCAGAAAATGGAGAACAGGAACGTAAGTCTAAATTACCTTCGAACAACACAACAGCGCACAGTGTGCGTTTATTAAAAGTGCGCTTACTGATATACTGCGGTTTCAAGTGGGATGGTGGGGCATGGGTTAGGCGAATTAGCGGAGCGGCGGCGTTTGGCAAGCTGCTGGTTGATGGTAGGGTTAAGGGCGGTGGCGACGCAGGAGGAGGCGGAGACTTTAATCCGGTTGTTTCCAGCTTCAAAAGTTGACGGCGCGCTTCGAACATGTTGTAAATGTTGCGCTCGACGCTCTTCACGATGACCGACTGTCACGCAAAAGAACATTTTGGACTCCGTGGAAATGAATAAGGGCGAAACTGCAAATATTTCGGACTTCGTAGAAACGAGCAAGGGCTAAACTGAAACAACATCAGCAATAGGGCAATTTTCTGCATCGACAGGTTTTCGTCAACTGTCAAATATTTCGCAAAATGCGCGTCGCGCAGTTGGCTCCAGTTTTTCAGAAAACGCGGGTTAAAATCAAATTATTTTATTAAATTAACTTGGAAGCAACGTCAGTGTGAAAAATTCAATGCATTTCGACGCGGTTCCCGTGCTTGTTGCTGAGGCAAATTACCAAAAAAGATTGGAGCCGTGCATATTCGCTTTTCATGGATACGGAAGGGTACGTCGTAACAGCGCGAATCAAACACAATTACCAAAGAAATTGCTTTTGATAGCTTTAGAGCAGGCCGTAGCCAATGTCCACTGTAAAGGCGCCGCTTGGGGCGGAGCGCACTTTCTCGTTTTCATAGAGTCGGCCGTGAAAAAAGAGCAGCAAGGACCCTTGTGCCAATGCTGGCTGTGAGGCATGACCGGGAAGTGTAAATATAAACTTTGACGAGCCTTTTCACACAGAGGCTGTTGTTAGTTCGACGCAAAAAGACGAGATCGTTCGGCGGCAAGGGGCAATGATTTAATCCAAGGGTTTCAAAGAGCGTCCGAAAGTCACGAACGAAGTGTGTAATTCGATTTGACCGAGAAAAACGCCCGTAATTTACGGCGTAAACAACAGCTCTTTCCACTGGTCGGATCAACGCGGGCTTCTGGATAATGCGCGTCGCGTTCGCTCAGGCGTGAAACAGCAAAATGGATTTGGAAATGCGTGGTGCCGCCCACTGACCGCTCGGAGCAACAATCTCATGGTCCAGTTTCACAAAACGAAACCAACAAACTGCTAGTCATGACGGAATATGAAGTTCTGCAGTTTGTGACTAGCAACCCGGAAAAATGTTTTTTCAGCCACTTTCGATCATTTTCAAAATTCTTACGAGCCGAAACACGGCAGTTTTTATTGAAAGAAGCCCTTGACTTACAATTACCTTATTATTCCGCAAACACTTTGGTCAAAAATGCGTGGGAATGCGCAGCGGCTTGTGACGCGCAGAAGAAAAGATGATGATTTGCGGGTGCAGGTAGCGGCAGCCGGAAGGCGGAGACCGCTCTGCGATAACAAAACGTCAGCGTATGTCGGACATCTCGCGCCTGTAAGGGACACAGTCAAAACAGAAAATTTGCATCAATATTGATGATCACTGAAGCAAAAAAACTCATTTCTTTGTGTGCAAACGAACTGAGTTTGTAAATCAGATGC
>JGI24159J19872_10005268_pt1 | contig 16688 bp, 8 predicted proteins | sample Ectturendosymbi4_FD_19872 | JGI IMG/M metagenome (IMG submission 19872) | reverse complement strand
ATGGTGGACGAATGGTCTGCAAAAAGTGGTGAGATGGTTTCTGGACGCAGACGATAATCCTGATTCTCACCAAAACCTAATTATTACTTTTTGGCCCATTTACAATGTTCCTTGAAATTTGCATGCAAATTTATTCCGTGGTATCTGCAAAGTCGACAAATTAACAAGCAAAAAGTATACGAAAACATTTAATTTCCTTTGCGCAAGTAATAAAGATTTTGTAAAATATCAAGCTCAAGGGGGGGGTTCCAACCTCAAAACCCCCCTCTTACGTATGCCCTTGTTCCTTTCCAAGCTGTTGTGCTTTTGTGTTTTCAATTGCTTCAACACATCTTGCAAACAAATGTGAAACATGGACGTGCAGTGGATTACGCAAATTGCAATCTACCATTTGTGATAATTCTTCATAAAATTATTTGGTTTCAAATTGCTTGACCAACAGAAACCATCAGCGTTACTCGGCGCATACTGAAATATCTCCAAAAGAATATATGACCTAATCATATGCAGAAAGTCTAACAGCTTATAGAAGCATAGCACTCATGCAGTGATTGCGGGTAGACATTTGAAAATAAAAACGTTGGAAAACAACTGTGTGGTGATTTCTTTTCAAATGCAAATGAACAATTTGGGTTTGTTTCATTCATAGATTTGTGTTTATACATAACCAGACTAAGCAATTGTTTGCAATTTATCTCAGGTTTTCCAGATAAAATCTTCTGCGTTAAGTTAAGCCGGAAACCTCATGTAAAAAAGATGAAAACTCAACTATCAAGAGCTTCTGGATTTCTATCCAAACTTAGACACTACAGAAAACAATCTGTAGTGAACGTTGTCTATAACTCATTCTTTCATCCCTTCGTCACTTACTCCATACCTCTTTTTACCTAGAGTTAACTCATCTTCATGAAAGTATTCCCTTCTATTTGATGACCCAAAAGTATGGTCCCCAATACCAGATTCTATGGAGTCTTCTGCCAACTTTAACTTCAGAGGGCAAATTAAGTAACACACCTCTTACATGAAAAAGATACATAATTATGTATTTTATTAACATTCACTTTATGAGGAAAGAAATGCTGAATTTGTACTAGTTTTAGTAATTTGAATAATGCAAGTTGTTGTTCTCTATGGATCTTTACTTTTTGTTTGTTATTCTTTCCTGTGCACATAACATTTTCACGAACAAATTACACTCTATAATTTTTTATTGTTTTTTTTTCAGTTTGAAATTCGTCAGTAGTGGTTTTTATTTTTGTACTGTACTTAAACTTTTTGTGATCACACCAAATTTCCGCAATTAAACTGGATTCACTCCTTTGTGTACATAGGCATGCTCTCTTCATCTGTAATTTTTCCTCACCATGTTCTGTGTTTGTATGCTTGTTTTCTAAGTGTGCTTATTTTATTTCCAACTGTTATTTCCTACAGTTTGTCAATAACTAATAAATGGGTTTGGTTTACTAGACGGCAGCCATAGTCTTTCACCAATCCTATGTGACACAGTGACTATCTTTGTTGACATTGGTAAAATCTCTTGCCATTTTGTTTTCATTTATTCTAATTTCCACTGACAATTGGTTGCATCTTTGCATGATGGTCTTTTGTACTGTTTCTGTTTATTAACTGAGTCATACAAAACAAGAAGTCAATCATAATCATAAAATTCTGTTTTTAATTATTCTCGTCTTTATTGAATAAATCATCATCAAACAAAGTACAGAAATGAAGGCGAAAATTTTACGAAAAAGCCCGAAACATAATTCGTTTGGTTACATCTCACTAAAAGTCAGCAGTCTTTCAAAATGTTTTCATTAAGGGTCCAACTGTTTCTTGAAAAAAAATTGTGCCACTCCATATTTTAATATCGACCTCTCGCAATCATATGCCTTCAGTTCTTAGTCTTTTACAGTCACTTCCAGAGATGGTGAAGAGCAAAAAGAAGTAAGATCCAGCAACAAACAGATCTTGTAAAGATATAGTACAATAAGTTCTTTGATTTGCGAATTCATTTCCATACATTTCGTCTCAGTGCTTGGTGACGCCTAGAAAATATAGAGATTGATTTTAAGTTGCATTTATTTAAACCTTTCTCATAAAAGCAAGTTCGCAAATTACGTGGTTCATACAAAGAAACAAAACCATTGAAGATACCAATCAGTTATGGATTATTCACCAGCTTGATTGAGAACTTTTCAGCGCTCTTTAACTTTTACAAATAAATCAACCGTAAGTAATGATAAGATATTTCTGGTAAATATTTAAAATTGAAATCACAACCATTTTTGCTGTTTGTAATGTACGGGCTTGTCACTGTATGTGATCATTGAGTCACTGTGATTTTTTATTGCACTGGTGGTTTTCATTACTGTAAACTCAACACACGGCAACCGCAATTACCAACCATGTGTGTCTACACAATAGTAAAACCAGACAGCACGATCGTCCGGACTAACAATTGTTACTGGCTTAATCCCTTCAATTTAACCTCAAGAAGCCATTCAGTTTGAGTGTAGTCTTTGGTAATTTCATTAGAAACAATTTAAGTCTTCGCTCGAAATAAGCAGTCATTTGTAGGTCAATCAAAAGCTCTTAGTTTTTCGGCTGCATTGCCACCAATGTGGCTGTCTGTTCATTTTAAATCAATAAGTGAACATTTCTTTGGCAAAATCCTCGAAATTGCGAAGCATCTACAGAACTTCCTTCTACAAATTTTGTATGAAAAGGAAACGAGAAAAGGCATTCTTACGTGTCATTTTTTGACAACTACTTTCAAACTTCAAAGTAAAGAAAAAAAACAGGAGTTAAATATTGCAATTAAACGAAACATTCTTGCAGTTGTTTGTAAATATGATGGCGTTATCATCTATGCATAGCATCGCAAAAACACTTTTACCCGAGTCTAAACACTCACAGTACTGGTAATAGTCGTCGCAGCACGTTCCTGACGTCACGCATTGTCTGTCGCAGCGGCAGCCAATAGCAACAAAGTAACGACCGCATCTTCCTTGACACGATCCAACCTGCTTGCAAGTTGGCACGCTATCGGACCATTCAAAGCCCTTTTGGCAGATCAAATCTTTATTTCCTTGAAGGAAGTAGTCGGTTTGACATTTGAACCATATCTTATCACCCACAGCGTATGTTTCCTTTGTCGGCCAGAAATGGCCTTTGAAAGGTGCTGATGGAATTGGGCAAGTTGATTCTGCAACTAGATGTAATCAAATTTAATTTGTTGCTTTGTTGTTTGGAAAATAACGATCTGACAATAACAATTTCCTTTGTGAAAGGTGCTCTCAGCAATATGATATGAAAATTTCCGAAAGCCTTGTGCGATGAAAAAGTTGATGGAAATTTCTAAAAATTGCAAACGTCGATAAAACTTGTTTTTGTCATAGGAGTGGTGTAACTGATGAATCAAATAATTAGCATTTTTCCGTTACGGTGTTCAGCTCGAAGTAATTGCACAACAGATGTAAATTGATAAAGCGTAGTTGACTTCTGTAATGTATCAAATAATTTACAGATTATTGCACTACAAAATAACACCTCGTATCACATTTCCTACTTTTCTGCAAAGTCATTTAAAGAATACAAATTCTTTGTTTTTACGCCATGGAGTTTTAAACATATATATCTTTATATACAGTCTATAAATGCATATAAAAACACTGATTTCACCAAATTCGAGATAGAGCGTACATACTTTGAGGAAAAGTAATTATTTCATAGATTTAAGCAAAATGTTTAAGAAATAATACGGGATTCTAAAGATTTCTGAAAAGTTATTTTAAATACAGAAACGCTAAAAAGTTGTTAAACCTCGGTTTGTGATCAGAAAAGTTTGAACTTATTTAAAGCATTGACAAAGTTTTTCGCTCGCGGCGTGGAATTTTCAAATAATCGACAGGATTAACTGTAAGAGGTCAGTACTTTGTAAGTAACCTCCGCGGAAAACCCACTGATAACTGAACTTTCCGGCAAACTACTTTATGGAGGTGGCAAAATTTCTAACTTTAACTCACCCACACATGTTGGCTCACGCTCCGACCATTGCCCACTAAGCTGACAAACAAGGTATTGCGGTCCTTCCAAAGTTCGACCGCCATCACAGCTGAACCAGACTTTGCTTCCGGGAGCGTATTTCTGCTGGTAGGGAAAAAAGAGGCCCTGAACAGGTCTGAGAGGAGCGTTGCATCCCACATCATGCTCTTAAAACAAAAAGCTCCTGCCAACCACTGAAAATTTGTTAGTCTCCTGCACAGTACCAGCTGAAAGAGTGTTCAACGAATTCGGTGCTTTCTTTGTGTTTTGATTCACCGAGACAGAAAATCTGACCAACGGAAATCTTTAAAAAATGCTACGTAATCTAACGAGAAAATTTTCTATCTTTAACCTGGGGAAGTTTGCCTAGCTTGGTTGCTAAAACTTGCTTGTTGCAAATAGAGCTCGCATGTTCAAATGAAGTTGAAGATGCGTTTGTGAGAACGATACTTAGTTTAGTTTGTTTCTTAGTTTTCCAGAAGGCGTGCCAATTGATTGGACCAGAGAACGTCCGGGTTTTGATGTCTTCAGCAACAAATCAACGACCACAACACTCAATTCCATTGGCTACTAACGGTCATAATGCCTGATTTATTTTGGCTACAAGCACAAGGTTGTTATAATTACTACGTCGCTTTGTGTTTTTGTACTTTTTTGTCAAACAACAGAATATCAGGTTCATGTTTTGACACACTGCGCTTTTAGCGTAAAGCTTGTATAAAGTTTTTGGTGTAATGTTGAGTCGTATTACCTAAAATCGACGTTTTGCAGACGGGAAACTCGGAGCTCCATTTTCCATCACTGCGACAACGACATTCTGCCTTCCCGGTTTTTTGCAGTTGGTAACCTTCTTCGCAAAAAAATTCAACAACATCACCGACAACGTACTTTTCCTTCAACGGTCTGTACTCTCCATGGGCGACTTCGTGCGGAGAAGAGCATTGAGGCACTGTGCATCACAGATGCAAAACAGAAGCACGCTTATCAAAAGTTGTCATTGTTTTTAATTGCCTCTAACAAAAAGCAACGCTTAATATCAGTATAACCATTGGACAACTGTTTGAAATAGCTTATCATATTCTAAAATACATAATTTTTGCGCTAAAAATTGTATGGGGTTTTATATCTTAAAACGTGACTGAAATGTGATTAAAACGGCCCTTTGCACAAGTTCTGCTGTGCAAGTCACACATTTTACAAGCGTAACAAACGTTTGCAGGACATTTCCTTTCATCACGATATTAGAAAGGGAGTGAGACACTGGTAGGCAAGGCATCTATATGAATTGAAACGCGCTATCGGCATAGTGAGTCGAGCAGACGATTCATCGTTTACGCGAATTTTCTAGAAATAACTACAAGGTCATCAAGTTGCAAATATCAAAAGTCTGCATATAAAAGCATGCTACTGAAGTGGAAGAGCAAACTGAAGGGTTTTGACACAGCTTTTAAATGCTCGTTTCTTATTGTCTCATAATTTACCAACACATTCTGAAAAAACATCGCTCCATTTTCCATTTTCCAAACATTGAACAAACTCGCTTCCTTGGAGTTTGTATCCGTCGTAACAGACAAGACGAATGGAATCACCGACGTAGTAGTTATACTTGGCAGGTTCGAATGCTCCGTTGTACACTGGAGGTGGCAGTTCACACACTGCAATTAAAAACACTAAGCCGGTAATCACTTGAACAACTTGAGGAGATGAGATTGGAAATAGAGGCCACTTTAGTTGCAGTGTTAGTCTGAACGCAAGATTTTGTTTTCTGGTGGATAAACCGTGACACAAGCTGACTGGCCGAAAGTTGTTTTGAGCAACAATAGTCCATGTTTTAATATTGAAGGCAGAAATAAAGAACTTACATGATGATTTCTTTTTGCATATAGGGACTTGCTTGTTCCACCTGAGGAAAAACTCACATGTGATTTTCCGATGACCAATCAGCGAATACCCGTCGTCACAACTGAATACTACGTTTTCTTTGATCACGAAAAGATTTTTCTGCGGCTTGAAAGAGCCATGTGAGATCTTTGGTGGAAAGCAAAATAAACCTGAAGAACAAAAGACACGTGTGAAACATTCAACTACAAAGAGAATCCTTGCGGACGATGTAACTGGGGCTGGACCGTCACATGTGTAGTGGATACATGTGATGTGTGCCTTAGTGTTTTGTACATTGCTGATGAGTGACGTAGGTATTTTCTATTTGCGATTTGATGCCACGTATTTGTTTTTGAACAGCTAAAGAGTTGACACGCTAGTCTAATAACACACATTACGGTGATTGACTGCTATTTCAAATCGTTACGTTTAACGCTCAACGCTGTTATTCAACGTTATGCGATGCTGAGCCGTTTTACGCTATGTTGGTCTGGCTTCACGTTCACGTATATTGGTGAGCTTGTCTTAAATCTGAATATAACCAATAGCCTACCAGTTGGGGTGAATCTTGAGAGTAATTAATGAACAAAGTGGTTGCAGCTGCTATATCGTCTTGTTTCGGCCGGCTTGACCACCCACACCTCAAATACATCAAGTTGCCTGGCTGGGAGACCAACCCGCTCCCCTGCAGCAATTATAGGTTGAGCCCTCAATTAGCGGAAAACCGTTGAAATGTAGTAACATCAGCTTCCCATATCACAGTCCCTACACACGCTTTACATAATGACGATGGATCCAAATTGCCTGAAGGCAAGACCGTTCCTTCTAAACGCAAATACACCCGAAACAACATGACTTTAAAGGTTTGTACTGTATTGAAAAGTCGCTGCTAAAGTATTATGAAGATGTACGCAGAAGGTTATGAGCGTCCCAGTGGGTTGAACTAAACATGATTTATGTTAAATTTATAGGTTATTTTCTCCCAACAGTGCCCGCAGTAAAGTGTGATTGAAAAATTTTAATTTTCAAGAGCCATGATCTTTCAATTTGTTAAGTACGTTTTGTTTATTGCATTCTGGTGGTAGGAGCACATATAATTGCAGCTTATCATTAAGCTAATTTATAATCATTAAACACACGCCTTGGTCAATTAAGATTAAACAGTTTATGTGATTATTCCGATTTAGCCACTTTTCTTTTAAAGACGTCAAAGCGACATTTGTTTCCAGGCGGCGTCATTAAGTTGAACTTGTTCGTCATGTGATAATGAAATGTCTAAAGACAACTTTGGCAATCAAAAGATCGTTATCTGCAAGTATCAACATTTACATCAAAAAATTTGGGTTTGAACCAATCTAAGCATTCACGTAAATCTTGCTACATCTGTTTCGGTGATTCTAAGGTTATATCCCTCCTCTGTCCTATAAATGCAAATGCATTGTTTTCTGCCAATACCTGATCTTACAAATTTTCAGGTAACAAACGGGCATAGTACTCCCAATACCATCGAAAGTAGTATAAGAGAAATTAATACCTAGAATACACCTTTACTGTATATGGGGGTAATTTGAAACAGCACCGAGCAAGTAAAACGTACTCTTCTGTATAGACCACCGAGAGGGTGTGCTCTTTTTTAAAACGTACTCTTCTCTATAGACCAGCGAGAGGGTGTGCTCTTTTATAAGGACAGCAGCCAGCGGCTGAAGTAGCTGCAGATGAAACTCCAACTTTTAAGGTTTAAAGTCGCACACTTCACTCTTGCTCATATTTGTTTCAATTTGAAGGTAACAACCTGGAATCACTACAAAATTTTAATCTGCGCCTTTACTGTACGTCGTTATTTCTAAAGTAGAAATAGTAATAAGAATGCTTTATCGAAGAAAAAGCACGTATTTTTTAATCCTTCTGTTTATCTAAAAGTCCACCTCATTTTTCCTTACCAAGAAACGCAAACGTTGCTGAAGATATGTGGAACAAAGCAAGTAACAAAAATAGAGAAGCACTGTTTGTGGAGTTCATTTTTCTCTGTAACGTCTGCTCTACTGTAGATCGTTGAGGGTTTCTGGCTTTTTATATTGGTGAAAAACAATTTCCCCACGCAAAGGCTAATGCCTGTAGTTAAGTCAAATGTTTACAAAAATCGACATCACTGTTTGTAAAATCAAACTGAATTGTCTGCAATTGACGCTAGAACAAAGACACGAATTCAAATTAAACGGTCTGGAAAAGTGATTTGAAAATAAATGTTTGTTTGTTAACGTTTCAAGATATTATTTTCGCAAAACTGCTAAAAACATGTCAGTAAACGCCGTATAATGGTTTCAAAACTCAATTGTTGTCATAGCATTCAATTCAAAACGCTTTCGGGTGATTTTTTGGCGAAGAATGTTTTTCTGCAGCATACAAGGCAATCAAAAACTAAAGCAAATAAAAAGAATTTTCGTTCTGCAAACCAGAGTGATGCTGCCTTTAAAGATTTATTTTATCAGTTTTGTTTTCGATATGCCAAACACGTTTCAGCATAATGGAAATTCCGAGGAATTGCTGAAATGTAAAATATGAACTTCGGAATCTTTATGTGGCCTCCGTTCATGTGTCTCAGCGTTAGCCGTTAACCTGATGTATCCCTGGCAGTTCCTACTTACTCAAACTCGGGAAAGGAGTCCTTCCAGATGAAGAAAAGCATAATTTTTCCAACTGTGCTAACGACAAACAAACTAAATAGCCAAATTTTCCGCAGTAATTTCTCCAATGCACACTTAAACTAGACAGATTTCCACTTTACTCAGTTGAAAATGCTTTAAACCAGAGTGGATTCTTCATCAGAAACGTTGCTTTACATTTGAAACAAGCTTGCAGAAATTTAAAATGTTGACGTTTTGAAGTTCAATATTTACACGTAGAGCAATTACGTGTACTGTAGTTGCACGCGCAATCATGATTATCTTTGTAGACAAAAAGGCAATGACATAGTTCAACAAAATCCGTTATGATGAAATCCTCGACGTAATAATTAAATGTGTCCGTCGGACAAAATTGTTATTAATCACCTCTGAGTGCGTCAGCAAGCTATTTATTTCAATAAGGTATCCGAATTATTGCGCTCATTCAGCTATTACAAAAACAACTGCGATGAGCAAATATCTTTCACGTAACACTGGTCGAAGGTATGCCATTTGGAGACAACGATCAGAAAGGCTTGCGCCACGAGCTTTTGGTAAACGACAATACATTGCATAGACGTTATTCTAAGATTCGAGAAGGGCTAATGAGTTTTTTCAACAATTTCTTTCAATACAAGTCGAAGGTACGTCTTCAACCTCTCTTTACTTCATTTTAATCAGTAGTTATGTTAACTCAACAAGTAATGGTTCTCAACGTGAGCGGCGAATTCTTGTTTCAAAAAAATATTGCCAATCAAGGAAAAGATGCTTCTTTTCTTGTGTTACAAGCGTTACAAATCTTTACCCTTGCATTCAGAATTTAGAGATGAAATACTTAATAGAATGGAGCTGGAGCACTTTTGGTATGTTAGAGCAGGTGGTCTATAGATGTCATCGGGTAATGGGAATATGCCGCAGACTGATCCACTAAGCCGATAGACGTCTCGTGGTATGTACCCCAGACAAATCGACCGCAAAGGGTGTAGGAAAAAATGAAAAAAAATTCTACAGCAGGTCCTAGATAATTGTCTGTTTTTTGTTGATTTTTTTCTGCTTTTGCATGAGATGTGGATTTTTGACTGCTGATGTAATCCGTGTTTTCGTACCGATTGTGTCTGTTTTTTTTGTGGAGCGCCACTTTGGGCAACTGTCCTCAAACGACTGAAAGCTTTTTGGGCACTAAACATGGCTCTTCCTGATTTTTTTCTGGCAAACGTACTAGCAGGTTGCGATCAGAGCGGCTACGCGCTACTAAACGAGGGCTGATGGCAAGCAAGCCAAAATCTACCATTTTCAGCTTGAATCGGACGAAGATTCTTTTTTGTTTATTTTCATTTAAAGCCTGTTTGTTTCACTTGCAATGCAACGGTGACCTTGGAACAAGAAGGGAGTCTAGAGTGGCATTTTAAAACAGTACACGAGAACCGCAGGCGAGGGTTTTCCGCAAAAAAACGCGTTTACGCGCCACAAATGGCGTGATGCGCAGCTTGCAGCAGGGCAGTCAATTTCAACAAATGGAAAACCCGGTGTAAGGCAGTAACTATCACTTCCTGTCGCGTCCGTCACGTCCTTGCTAAACACAAGAAGTCGTTCAAAGGCGGCGATATTGTAAACGAAGCCTTTCTCGAGGCTGCTGAACAAGGTTTTGACGACATCGGAAACAAAACATAGGTTATGAAAGCCATTAAAAATAAGTGCAACTCTCCCGAAATACTACTACAAGACGATGTGAGTGGATGTCTGTGGGTGTGGAGGGTCAACTGAAGAAGAATACTGATGTGTGTGAGTACTTCTGCAACCGATTTGACGAGCAGACTGATGTGGTGGATTGTGTGTTTTAATCAGGATGGTTTTTGAAGAGATCAGTAGCAAGGAAGAGCTGCACACCATTTTGCCTTTAAAAGGACACACCAGGGGTGAGGATATATTTAATACTTTCATGGGATTTGTCAGCGAAAAAAACTGCTGCTAATCAAACTGATCTTCATCACAACTTATGATGGGTCTGCTGTGAAGGGCTACAACCTGGAGGGCGTGCAGAGGTGAGGCAAACGAGGCCACGGGCCCGGGCATCTAGGGCAGGGAGGCATCTAAAGCAGGCCTTTAGCTACGGGGGTCATTCGGGATCAATGCTCCCCAAATTTTTGTGCCCACAACAATTTGTTTTAAACTTATAATAAAACAAAAAGGTTGCCCCTTTAAAATGTATTTTGCCCCCATACTTGGCTACTGGCCCGATCCAACGATTGAAATTACAAAAATTCCTTTTTATTAAAGTGCTGGGACTATATGCTTCTTCGTATTATAAGGTTTCTAACACATGCTGCATGGACCTAATGGAAATTTGCCTGATGGAGGCATGCAAATGTATGCCAGTGGCCCGAGAGAGAGTTGAAGCACTGCCATCGTTACCTTAAGGCCTTACGCTCTATCTCTCTTCCCCCTTTGTCAGCTGGCCAATTCCTGCTAGCCTATTGCTAAACTGTGACCTGTAGTCTTCAAAGTATCTCTAGATTCTCTCCATCTATAGAGCCTTGGTGGTTGAGCTGGGAGGTGTGAAATGTTCGCAAGGGGGCTTGAGTATGCCAGCAAAATATTGTTGAAAAATATTAAATGCATTGCATTTTTCAATGGTACATTTATTATAATAAACGCCATGATCAAAACAAAGCGGACAGTACAGTGAATAAAAACCGAGACCTCTAAACTTTCTTGTTTTGTTCAAAGTTGGGTGTATGAGTAAAAGACTCTTCATGCTACACGATGATGTCTTCTCTGCTTGGTTTCGGTCGATTCCTTTCAGTCGATCTAAAAAAGTAGGTAGTGCAAATATTTTCTGATAGGAGAGCTCATTTGGGAAAAAGAACTGAATTCATTTAAATGTTTTAGTTGAATAAAAAATGTTATTTTCATCTGTTTATACGAAACAATATCCTTTCCTTTGCTATTTATTTACATAAAGGGTAGCAATGCATCAAACTGCATGGTTGTACAATTTTAGTACTATTAATAACAGAAAAACTAGACAACTATATCTCCTATCATGCCTCGCAAGTGCTATCTTTTTGGTGGACCTATCTGTTGCTTAGTTGCGTGCATAAATGCAATACATAGTTCCTCAATGCATACCAATTACTAGAAGAATTTTGCTTACAAGCATATGCGTCAGGTCCACAGAATAAAACAAAATATTAAAGACTAACGCATTAAAAACATAAAATACTCTTTGAAATATGTTTAATTTATTTTTTCAAAACTTGTTTTTGTGAAAACTGATTTATACGTAGTACCAGCGGCGGCTCGTGACTGTGATTCGTGGGGGTGCTGTAACTCCTCCCAACAAGATTTTATAAATACCGAAAAGCATCAGGTTTTCCACGGCGGCGCAGCCTGCTATGACATATGACATTTCTCTCCCTACGATCCAACTGTGAGACTTGCGCATATTGCTATCATTTCAGTGACATGCTATGGGATGAAGAACTGGTGTGGCACTGCTATCTCTAAAGTTATAAGCAACATTTCATCTCCTTATTTGCTGATCCACTGAAGTCAGCCATTATCTCACACGCATAACGTTGCCTTCACGGCCATTCAATAAAAAAGAACGTTTCTTTTGCACCACAGTGGTGGTCTTAAAAACGTCACAATTTACTAACTGCAATTGTCCCAGTCGCATTGAGTCAATATATCGAGAACAGAAACACCCATAGGTGATCAATGATAATATAACACATCCGTATTAGAGAAAAAAGTGCCTTGTCAGGAAAGACAAGCAATTGTTATTCCTAGAAACACAAAACACAGTTATTTCATTTGAGGTCACTCACTAAACGATGCTGCGATCGATTAACATTTTTTTCAATAATAAATGCAACCAGCCATAGTCTGGGATTTGTTGAAACACTGGGTGTTACTCGTGCTTTCTAATTTTAACCGTAGGACAGTATTTACGTCAGACTTAGTTTTGATGTAAAGGGTCTTTTTCACAAGCCCACTTGACATTTAAACTCAACCCGAATTTGAGCTTGACTTTTAAAACCTGTTTCAATTCTGACTCAATTAAAAATTGTAGGCCTGCTCCAAAATAATATTCTACGCCTCTACGGTATTTCTAATTTGAGGCTAAGGAAACATCAAGTCAAGCATGCGCTCAAGGCGCATTCTGGAATACAGCCCATATAGACTTTCTACTAATCAACCCAAAATCACCTTGTATTGCAATTCCAAATCCGAAGAACCCCATATGCAACATCACCTCAGGGAGAATTTCAACCTCTTGTAGTATTAAAGCCATTAGCCAGTAGGTAGTACGCATTTCACATCACCACCTACCAATGAGGTACAAAGGGACTACAGTACAGCCCACTGATAACAGAAACAATCTTGCGCAAACAGGCATAACGTCTTGTCTTATTTCATTCTTAATTTTTCACTTCACGTTTCCGCTGTCTAGCATAAAAATACATACCAAATGTAATCACTGAAAGCAAGCCTCGTTACCAGTTGAATACAATGTGTTATATCACGTTGCATTGTAAAGCTTCAGAGCCCACAAATCAATTATGCTGGTTGTCACCAGCACTAAGACGAAGAAAGTGACTCTGCTACCTGTTACAGGTCACTGCACTTGCCAGACCGGCGCTGCGAAAAACACAGCTACAGCTCGCAATTCCTAGAGATGAGCATTGCACTGGACTTGGATCCGACTGGATCCGGACTATGACGAATTTTGTTGATTTTGGATTGGATCCCGACTGTAAAATGCGTCATAAATTTTGGATCAGGACCGGATTTGGACTGAGTTAATGGACAAGAGTTGCGTGATTTTAGTCATTCAAAAGCTGTATTTTGCTTAATTTTTGGACTTATTTGGACTTGGATTTCAAATTTTTTGAACTTTATGGACTATGGTTGGACTTGGACTAAGTTTCAAAAATTCAGGACTGGATCTGAACCGCAAAATATAACAGTCCGCTCATCTCTGGTAGTTCCAGGTTGGCTACGCTTGATTGTCAGGCCACAACACTTACAATACTTTGCTATATAGCCAGATCGACGCTACAAGCGCTCACAGCTCCAGACTTTCGTCATTTGCAGTGCTTCCCATGCAAAACCAAACAGATGTCTAATATTTCGCTTTGTACATAAATTTTTGGGAAGGTAGAACACATTGTCAACTGTTCTTGTTAATGCAAATTTAGAAATCAAAGTAAGACAAAAAAACGACCTGAAAACGAAAAACGAAATTTACCGTGAAAAAAGGGGGTACTGCAGCTCCGCAGTGCCTGCATGCGAGCTGCCACTGTGTATGCCTACATTTTGCACATTCCTGAATACAAAACTATAATTTGGTAAGTGTCATACAATCAAGTAGTTGTCCTGGACATTACCAGAGTTCTGCACCGTCCTGGCCACACCAGTGGGTTTATTACACTGTGCACGAAAAGTGAATTTTCCCGAAAGTTCCGAATCATCATTGTATAATTCAACAGCAAACGTTTTGTGGAAACGTTTGAATAAAAGTGATCGGAGTCATTTTTTGCTCATGCTCCTGTTCCGAAAAAAGTGACTCCACCTCCTGCTCCGAAGTTCATTAAAAAGTTACACTCCAAAAACTTGAAATCAANAAATAGAATCAGAGCCGCAACCAGCTACTATTTTCGGTGGAGGGGGCAAACTGATGTAACTTGTTATTGTAGCATTTTNGGAAGGAAATGGTTGTTACTTGTTGTTGTACCTAAAAACTAAACATGTTCTTGACAATTGCGAGGGGGACAATTGCTCATCGGGTTCCGCCCCTCCTGGTTGCTGACCTGAATAGGAATCCTATGTTGTTCTCATCTGAACTAAGTTTCGTTTAACTCTTTCACCAAAGTACTTTAGGCGCAATCTAATGCTATCATTTCACTGCACAGATAAAGATCCATAGACTGCATTGAAAACATGTCATACCACCTTATCCACACAATTGAATTATCTCTCTTATAGTGTAAATTTGCAAGATAATCAAGGCATATATACGAATACCCTGAAGTAAGCTGCATTTCCGCTGGCTAGGCTGAAACCGCACTGCAGTTGTTACATTTCAAATAGATATAGTTCCACATTGTTATCTTGTATGTTTCACTAAAAATAACAAGTTGTGCATACTGCTTACAAAATAAGATAGAGCGCCGAGGTAAAACTTCTAGTAACCGGCATAACTACCAAAACAAAATAAATTATTCGTGTGATATAGCATTGGCACAGCCAGAACAGAGCCCATCAGTCTGCCATCTTCCCTCATCCGCAGCAGCCTGCACTAAATCATTCCCTACCCAATGCAACCATGAGAAAGTAGCCATGCCATCAATCTAACAATTAGGCAGTCAGGGCAAATTTTGATTGAATGAAAGCTATTATCCGGCTCCTATAAAACCTAAAAGTTCACTCCTGCTCCAGCTCCGGGTTTGGTGTTTATTGATAATTCCGATTCCGGGTCCTGCTCCGGCAGAAGACCTATACTCCTTCCAGAGCCCACTCCGGCTCCGTGATCGCCTCTGAAGCCTATCGACCAATACCAGTCTGGCGCTGTAATCACTGGCGTAAACATCATGCGATCTCCTTGATTTGTGGCGTTCACCCCATCTATGCTTGTGCTTGTCACACTCTCCATGTGTTTTCTGGTTCAACGCTTTGCATTTCATTGAATAAACTAGTTGACAACGTGGACGAACAGTTGTTTTCAAAACGCACTACATTGTTTTCATTTAAATAGCTGTTTCCGCTTTTTTGTTTCTTTCAACTTTTAGTTTCTTCTTATTTTTCCCTCAAGAAAATGTTTTATTATGTGCAAAAACGTTACATGTTAGATCAAAATTATAAACAATGAAAAGCTCTAGGTTTGCTGCGCTGCTTTCGTGGAATCAGCCGACTGCTCTGCCTTCATGATTTTGCGCTGATTCGGACTTGCACATATCTGCGTTGAAGTAATGAGTCACCACAAAGGCGACGCAGTCGAATCTATCAGCAAACTTTGCTGGTAGATTCGACTGCGTCGTCTTTGTGGAGACTAATTACTTAAACTCAAAAGTACAAACAGTAACATAGCATGATAATCTGCTTCAAGTTTTCCGCAATGTCAATTATTTGTAACCTGTTGCTTATCAAGTTGCGCAATCTGTATACTGCCACGCACGGCTTCCTGAAGTAATGTTAATCAAAAGCCGTTTAGTATTTCGTAAGTACGTGTCAGTCACAAGCAGCTTTAGTAACCCTTTATGTGTCGTGATATTCTTACCCAGCATTGTGGTTTAGACTTGATTTGTTGCTACTTGCCCATGCCTTACGCGAGTATTCTGTCGCATTTATATGCAGATCACACACACTTTATACACACTTACAGTGTGCATAGGTAAAACTTAACAGATTTTTGTGAAACTTGTGCGGGATGTCTTATCAAATTAATCTGTGCATGCATGTGTTGATATGAATTAAAAACATTAGGGAAAATTTCTCGCTACACTTAAATTTCAGTTGCGGTCGATAACCCAAAACCAGCTCAAAATATTTTGTGATTTGCAGGAACACAAGATTTAAAAGAAACATATGAATATCTATTTTTTCACAATAAAATAAAAAGCGTGAAGAAGTCTTCAACACTTTTAGATTCAGAAGAACTATCCCGTCGTGGATTCGTAATTTTGTTCACAACAAACACTGAACACACAAATTAGGTGTTACAGTATGTCTGCAATGAAAGCTGCAGTAAAACATTTTCTACAGTTGGAAGTATTTTTTAATAAATCATAGCAAAAATTCATGATACTTTAGCAGAAAACGTGAATGTTTTGAAAACGTTTATCTTTACTTTCTAACGAATTCTTCGTATGAAAAAGGCTTTTTTCGTAGCGAAGGTCGGGCTTAAATATGGACTTACTTGCAAATCACTACGTTTAAAAAGAAAGTAAGTCTGAAGAGTCAAAATTTTCCAAGGTATTTTATGAATGCTCACCATTGCTGCCTGACTTCAAACAAGTAACGAACAAGGCATTGTAAATTGTATCTTTTGTAATGTGCAAAAATCAAAACAGTTCTAATCAAGTACTGTAAGCGCAG